>JAANMX010000227.1_pt1 | contig 75690 bp, 52 predicted proteins | sample 7279681 | NCBI WGS metagenome assembly JAANMX01 (sample SAMN14094542, study PRJNA606508) | bioreactor metagenome | isolation source: A lab-scale SPAN reactor treating ammonium-rich wastewater day 351 | place: Ireland: Galway | collected 2018-01-01
CATCACGTAGACACGAAGAAGGAGGTCGCATAGACGACCATCACCCGAGTCGCCGCTCCCTGCTCAGGCGATCAATTCAACAACGAGCGGGACATCCCCGGCGACATCCCATGACTCGACTAAGGATATTCGCCGCACTGGTGGCTACGCTGATCGCGACGGTTGCTCACGCCGCCGATGACGACACCGACAAACCCATCCCATACAAGGATGATACTCCTCAAGGTGTAGCTTCGGTGGACCCCGGTGGCTTGCTAACGCTTGAGGTCGTCGATGATGACAGCGGCGGGGCGACGATCCCATTGGTCATCAACGAGCAGGGGAACGCACTCATGCGCGGTCCGGCGGGCGCGACGCCAACAACCGTTGGCATTGTCGAGGGGTCGCGCATCCCCATTCCGCGCGCACCTGATGGTTCTTGCCCGAACGTGAGCGTGACACTGTCCGATACGCTCGAAGCACAGATGACGATTTTCAATGACCCGGACCACCAACGCAAGTTCTTGGCCGCGACCGTGCGGACCGAATTGGACCACGGCGTCAACAGCGCCGCGTGCGAGGTCGTGATCACTCGTGCGCGAGGCTACGTGACCTACAGAAAAAGGGTAGTCAAGAAACATCTCAGCGGAAAAGCTGGAAGAGACTTAGCAGCAGATTTCGCGGAGCCGGTCTATCCTGATGTTCCGCTCCCAACGCCCACACCGGCGGATGGCCGTGCCGCGAGCGCCCCACCAGCGAATGCACCGACCAAGCACCCAGCATTTCGGGCAACGCCCTCAGGGACCATTGAGCCAATGCCGCTCCCCGACGAACCGCGCAGTAGCCATCATCTTCAACGGCGTAGCGTCCCGAGTGAGCTATTCGCGCTTCCCCGTGAACCCCTGAACGAGAATACCCAGTCGCTGTCGCGACGATCCTGAGGCACTACGGCCGCTTCATCCACTCAAGCGAGACGGATGAATTCGAGCTCGCGAAGATCGAAGCACCGGTGCAGTTTGGACACCGTTTTGGACACCTCAGTGGCGAGATGCCGCAAGTCTCCGGAATGGTGACGTCCCCGACGGGATTTGAACCCGTGTTACCGACGTGAAAGGCCGGTGTCCTGGGCCGAGCTAGACGACGGGGACTCGAGGCGGGACGGTAGCTTCGAGAGCGAGGTGTTGTACCAGCGGCCTCGCGCAGTCGCAAGGCGCGAGCGGCACGCAGGCGCGGTCGGGGCTGAGTATCGGATGGATCATGGTGCGCCTCGTCGCTGCGGCCGTGTTCATCCTCCGCTACTGAGCGCGCAGATGGTCGCGGGCTCGGGAGTCGCCGCTGCGGCGAGACTGCCGGCCCAGGCTATGACCCGCCGGGGATTGCTCGCGACCACGGGATCGAAGCCTGCCGCGGCGGCGCCCGGGCAGAGGCCCGGATCTCCCGGCACGCGCGGTCGCACCGCGAGCGCGGCGACGCCGGGCGGATCGACGCCGAGCCGCTCCAATAGGTGCGGGATGCCGAACTCGCCGGTCCAGTCGTAGGGTTGGTGCGCCTCCTCGGGCGTCGCCACGGCGCGGCGCCGCTCGTCGAAATAGAGCGGGCGATTGCTGCCGATCTCGTAGAAGCGGGCCCAGCATCCGGGCGCGATCTGCGATTGCACGAGCCAGCGTACGGCGGGGCCTACCGGCGCGCAGTACGTCCGCTCACCGGTTGCATCGGCGAGCGCGACGAGCGCCGTCAGGGCGTAGCGAGTCTCCCAGGCGGCTAGGGCTACGCGCTCGTAGCGGCGCGCCGGGACGGGCGCTCCGGTCTCGTCGTACTGCTGCGCCCAGCCGGCCTGCGGCGGCGCGTGCTGCGCCCCGACGATCCAATCGCCGCCGCGGCGGGCTGCGGCAATCAGCTCCGGTCGATCGAGCGCGCCAGCAGCGGCGAGCAGGGTCACGATGGCCTGCGTGGTGGCGCCGTCGTTGAGCGTCGGACGGTCTTCGAAGCTGCGATAGATCCACTGCTTCCACCGCGGACGGGCGACGAGCGGCCAGGCGCCGTCGGCAAGCTGGCGATCGAGGAGGAAGGCGATGCCGCGCTCGGCGGCCGCTCGATGTCGCGGCGCCCCCGTCAACCGCCACACGGCGAGGAGGGCGCGGATCGCGCCCGGCGTCACGTCGTCGTCGATCGCGGTGCGGAACACGCTCCACTTGAACCACCACACGGCAGCGGCGCCGCGCACCGGCATCTCGGAGAACCAGCCGCCCGAGCGCATCTGGACCGTCGCCAGGAGGTCGGCGGCGCGCACCGCCGCATCCCGGTAGCGATCGTCGCCCGTCAGATGGTAGCCGGCGACGAGCCCCAGGATCGCGGCCGGGGTGCCGGGACTGCGGACGACGATGAGATCCCAGTCGGCGAGACCGAAGGGCGCCGCCAGGCGCTCGGCCCAGCGCAGGGGATCGGTGTGGGGTTGGACGCGTTCACCCGCCCGCCTCTCGAACTCCCAGCCGCCGCCGGGACGCGCGCGGGCTACGAGCTGATCGAGGGCGATGCGGAGGCCGGCCAGGTCGGCGCCGGTCTCTCCGGTCGCGGCAGCGCCGTCGCCGACCGCGACCGCGGCGCCTGCCGGCGCCGCTCCGCAACTCGCCGCCAGCGCCAGGACGAGGAGCGTCCGCCGCACCGCGCCGGCGAACCCCGCCGTCATCGGCATCGGCGCGCCCCCTCGCCGAGCTCCCGCGCTCAGCGATACACCGGCTTGCGCTTCTCGAAGAACGACGCGATCGCCTCGCGGCCGTCGGGAGCGACGGCCGTCATCGCCATGACCTCGGAGGCGTATTCGTAGGCGTGCGCCTGGTCGAGATCGATCTGCGCGTAGAAGGCGTGCTTGCCCGTCGCCTTCGACACCGTGCTGCCGCGGCTCGCCGCGTGCGCGAGCTCGAGGGTCGCCTCGCGGAGACGCTCCGCCGGCACGACGCGGTTGACGAGACCCCAGTCCGCGGCCGTCGAGGCGTCGATCGCCTCACCGGTGAGCAGCATCTCGAGCGCGCGCTTGCGGCCGATCGCGCGGCTCACCGCGACCATCGGCGTCGAGCAGAACCAGCCGCCGCGCCCGCCCGGCGTCGCAAAGCTCGCTCCTTCCGCCGCCACCGCGAGATCGCAGGTGGCGACGAGCTGGCAGCCCGCCCCGGTCGCGATCCCCTGCACCGACGCCACCACCGGCTGCGGCAGCCCCTGCACGAGCCGCATCATGTCGGCGCAGCGCGCGAAGAGGTCGCGGAAGCCCTGCAGATCGCGCTCGACCATGTCGCCGTAGTCGTGCCCGGCACTGAAGACGGGTCCGTTGGCTGCCAGGACGACGGCGCGCGCATCGCTCCTGCCGATCCGCCCGAAAGCGTCGATCAGCTCTCCGATGTGCTCGTAGGAGAGTGCGTTGCGGCGCTCGGGGCGATTCATGGTCACCACCGCTACGGCGCCGTCGCGCTCGGAGACTATATGCTGATAGCTCATCTGATCACCTCGCCGCTCGACCCTATGCGGGGTGCGGCGAGCGGGCAAGAAGCGCCCGCGATTGACCTGCAGGCGTGGACCGGCCAAGACACCCACCATGACTGTCGGAATCATTGCGTACGGAGCCTACGTTCCCTATCGACGCCTGAAGCGCGCCGCGATCTCCGAGGTGCTCGGCATTGCCGCCGGCAAGGGCGAGCGCGCGGTCGCGAGCTTCGATGAGGACAGCGTCTCGATGGCGGTCGAAGCGGCGCGCGACGCGCTACGCACGGTCGCTCCAGCGAACGTCCGCTCGCTCGTCTTCGCCACCACCACGCCGCCGTACGCCGAGAAGCTGAATGCGGCGCTCGTGGCCGCGGGCGCGCGGTTGCCGCTCGAGATCCGCGCCGCCGACCTCACCGGCTCGCCGCGGGTCGGGCTCACGGCGCTGCTCCAGGCCGCCGACGCCGTCCGCGCCAACGGCGGCGCAGCCCTGGTCGCGGTCGCCGACTGCCGCATAGCCGCACCCGAAGGCAAGGCCGAGCAGGCCGGCGGCGACGCCGGCGCGGCGTTCGTGATCGGCGGGGATCCGATCGCGGAGATCGTGGCTTCGGCCTCGGTGACCCGCGAGTTCCTCGACACCTGGCGCGCTCCGGGCGAGCGCTTCGCGCACACCTGGGAAGAGCGGTTCGCGCTGACGCAGGCCTACGGGCCGCTCCTCGGCGCCGCGGTCCGGCGGGTCCTCGAAGAGGCGAAGTGCACGCCCGCCGACCTCGCCAAGGTCATCATCGACGCACCGAATCCGCGTGCCGTCGACGAGCTCGCCCGCGCCGTCAAGCTCACGCCCGAGCAGCGCGCCGACCCTCTCGCCCTCACCGTCGGACAGACCGGCGCCGCGCACGCATCCCTGGTCCTCGCGAGCGTCCTCGCGGCAGCGAAGCCGGGAGAGCGGATCCTGGTCGCGAGCGCAGGTGACGGCGCCGAGGCCTTGTTGTTGAAAGTCACGTCGCGCGCAGCGGGCTACACGCAGCCGCGTTCGGTCGGGCGCCTCATCGAATCGAAGGGCGACGTTCCCTACGCGCGCTACCTCAAGTGGCGCGAGATCCTGCCTACCGAGCCGCCGCGGCGCCCCGACCCCGACCGTCCCGCAGCGCCGCCGATGCTCCGCTCCGAGGCCTGGAAGTTCGGCTTCGTGGGCTCGAAGTGTACCGCCTGCGGCACGCCCCAGCTGCCGCCGCAGCGCATCTGCATCAAGTGCGCCGCGCGCGACCGGATGGAGCCGTATCCCTTCGCCGACCGCGCCGCCAAGGTCGCGACCTTCACCCTCGACCGCCTCGCCTACTCGCTGAATCCGCCGACGGTGAACGTCGTCGTCGACTTCGAGGATGGCGGCCGCTTCATGTGCGAGATGACCGACTGCGATCCCGACAAGGTCGAGATCGGCGACGAGGTCGAGATGACGTTTCGCCGCATGCACAGTGCGGGCGGCGTCCACAACTATTTCTGGAAGTGCCGTCCGCGGCGCTAGGAGACCCGTCATGGCCAGCAACGGAATCAAGGATCGCGTCGCGATCGTCGGCATGGGCTGTACGCAGTTCGGGGAGCACTGGGACAAGGGATCCGAGGATCTCCTGATCGACGCCGCCTACCAGGCGTACGAGTCCGCCGGCATCGAGCCGAACGACGTCGACGCGTACTGGCTCGGCACCATGGGGCAGCTCTCGGGCCTGGTGCTGTCGGTGCCCCTCAAGATCGACTACCGGCCCGTTACCCACGTCGAGAACTTCTGCGCCACCGGCTCCGAGGCGCTCCGCCAGGCGTGCTACGCCGTCGCCTCGGGCGCCTACGACCTGGCCATGGCGATCGGCGTCGAGAAACTCAAGGACTCCGGCTACTCGGGCCTGGTAGTGTCGAGCCCGGCCAACGACGGCACGCTCGGCAACATGAGCGCGCCGGCGTCGTTCTCGTTGCTCGCGCCGGCGTACTTCAAGAAGTACGGCCTCGACCCGGCCAAGGGCAAAGAGGTTCTCGCCCGCATCGCCTGGAAGAACCACCGCAACGGCGCCAAGAATCCGAAGGCGCAGTTCCGCAAGGAAGTGCCGATGGAGGCGATCCTGAGCTCGCCCAAGGTCGCCGACCCGCTCGGGGTCATGGACTGCTCCGGCGTCGCCGACGGCTCGGCCGCCGCGATCGTCTGCCGCGCCGAGGATGCGCACAAGTACACGCAGCATCCGATCTTCATCAAAGCGCTCTCGTTCGTGGCTGGCCCCGGCGAGGGTCCGCTGGCGCAGGACTACGACTTCACCACGTTCCGTGAGGTCGTGGCGTCGGCGAGGGATGCGTACAAGCAGGCCGGCGTTACCGATCCCCGCAAGGAGATCAGCATGGCCGAGGTCCACGACTGCTTCACCCCGACCGAGCTCGTCCTCTACGAAGACCTGGGCTTCAGTCCCCGCGGCACCGCCTGGCAGGACGTGATGAACGGCTTCTTCGACCTCGACGGCACGCTCCCCGTGAACCCGGACGGCGGCCTTAAGTCCTTCGGCCACCCGATCGGCGCCTCGGGCCTGCGCATGATGTACGAGATGTGGCTGCAGCTCCGCGGCGAAGCGGGGCCGCGCCAGATCGAGAATCCGACCCTCGGCCTGACGCACAACCTCGGCGGCGCGCCGGGACGCTGCGTGAGCTTCGTCTCCATCGTCGGACGCTGACGCCGTCGTCCCGCCGGACCGGCCATGCGCATCGTCGACCTCCGCAGCGACACCTTGACGCTCCCGACCGCGGCGATGCGCGCCGCCATGGCAGCGGCCGAGGTCGGGGACGACGTCTTCCACGAGGATCCGACGGTAAACGCGCTCGAAGAGCACGCCGCCGGGCTCGCGGGCAAGGAGGCGGCGCTCTTCCTGCCGAGCGGCACCATGGCGAACCTCGTCGCCTGCAAGCTCCACACGCAGCCGGGGGACGAGGTGATCCTGGAGCGGACGTCGCATCTCTACCGCTACGAGGCCGGCGGCTTCGCCGCCTACGCCGGTGTGAGCGTGGCCCTGATCGACGGCGAGCGCGGGCTCGTGACGCCCGAGCAGGTCGACGCCGCCGTCCGCCTCGCCGACGTCCACCAGCCGCGCTCGCGTCTGCTCTGGCTCGAGGACACCCACAACGCGGGCGGCGGCAGCTGCTGGCCGCTCGACCGACTCGCGGCCGTCGTCGCCGCCGGACGTGGGCACGGACTCGCCGTGCATCTCGACGGCGCCCGGGTTTGGAACGCCTGCATCGCACAAGGCTTTCCCCTCAAGGCGATCGCCGACCACGTCGACACGCTGAGCTTCTGCTTCAGCAAAGGGCTCGGCTGTCCAGTCGGATCGGTCCTGATCGGCGACCGCGAATTCATCGCCGCGGCGCGCCGGGTACGCAAGCAGCTCGGAGGCGGCATGCGGCAGGCGGGAATCCTCGCAGCGGCGGCACTGCACGCCCTTGATCACCACATCGCGAGGCTCGCCGACGATCATGCCAACGCGCGCCGCCTCGCCGACGGTCTCGACGGCCTCGCCGGACTCCGCGTCCGCCGTCCGGTCGAGACCAACATCGTGCTCCTCGATACCAGCGCATCACTGCTCGGCCCGATGGAGGTGGTGGGCAGCCTGATCGGGGCCGGCGTCCGTTGCCTCCCGATCAACGCGACGACGGTGCGACTGGTGACCCATCTCGACGTTTCGCAGCCGGACGTGGAGCACGCGCTCGCAGTCGCGCGCACCGCCCTCGAGAGCCCCGCCCGCTAGCGCGACTATTCGTCCGGCGTCGCCGTCACCGTCGGCGTCGGCGTCTCGGTCGCTACCGGCGTCCAGCTCGCCGTCACCGTCACCGTCGGCGTCGGCGTCTCGGTCGCTACCGGCGTCCAGCTCGGCGTCACCGTCACCGTCGCCGTCGGCGTCTCGGTCGCTACCGGCGTCCAGCTCGCCGTCACCGTCACCGTCGCCGTCGGCGTCTCGGTCGCTACCGGCGTCCAGCTCGCCGTCACCGTCACCGTCGCCGTCGGCGTCTCGGTCGCTACTGGCGTCCAGCTCGGCGTCGCCGTCACCGTCGCCGTCGGCGTCTCGGTCGCTACCGGCGTCCAGCTCGGTGTCACCGTCACCGTCGCCGTCGGCGTCTCGGTCGCTACCGGCGTCCAGCTCGGCGTCACCGTCACCGTCGCCGTCGGCGTCTCGGTCGCTACCGGCGTCCAGCTCGGCGTCGCCGTCACCGTCGCGGTCGAAACCCACGTCGGTGTCGCGGACTCTTCCGGTGTCGGTGTCAGGGTAGGCGTTGCGGTCGGCAGCGCCATGCTGCACTCGGGCGGATACGCGCTGATGGCCGGAGCGCCGATGGCGCCCAGACAATCGGCCGTGAAACCGGTCACGCACGCGACACAGCTGATGAGGTCGGGGAGCGTACCGATCGGACCGCCGCACGACGCCGGCGCCCCTGGCGGATCGACCGCCGGGCAGGTCGCCGGAAAGCCGATCTCGCCGACGGTCAGATCATCCGGCGTACCGCAGAGATGATCGGGACCGCCGCAAACCACGCACATCTTGGTGAGCGCTTTGAACTCGGCCAGGCCGATGCCGTAGGAAGAGCGCGGATCCGGACACGGCCCCGCGTAGGCGCCCTTGAGAACGAGATCTTCGCACTTACCGAGAAGCTTCGACTTCGTCTGGAAGAACTTGCTCATCGCCTGCCCGATCTGGCGCTGACACTTGCGCACGGCCGTGCTCGGATCCGGAGCCAGGCCCTCGTAGACGAGTCTCATCGCCTGATCGATCGCCGCGTTGTCGATGCAGAGCAAACACGACGACACGTGTTGGCAGTGGGTGATCGTATTGTTGCAGGAGCTGTTCACGAAGTTCGGACATACGCCCACGTCCCACCCGATCGACGACAACGGGTCGTTGTCGCTGATGACGCTACACGTCTGATCGATGCCGCCGCAGCGGTACGCGATCGAGCGCTGCATCTTGGCCGCGGCCACCGAGATACGAACCGCCGCCTTGGGATCCGGACATGGCCCGTGCTTGTTCCCGGCTACGACGTTGTCCCAGCACTTCTGGACGATCTTCATTTTGGCGCGGCTGTACCGCGCCTCCGAGCGCGCGATCTCCCGCTTGCAGCTTTGCGGCTCGGCGAACGCTCGGGTGGCGTGCCCGAACGCGAGGGCGCTCGCGGCCATCGTGAGCGCAGCCAGGCAACTTGCGCGCCACTCACGCGACCTCCACGGACCGCTCGATCTGGGCGCGGTGGAACCAACCATTCGGATCGTCTCCCGACAACGAGTTGCGAGACCAGGTGTGCCGGCACGATCCCGCCCGGGAACCATGCGCTACTGCACCGCGAATGGCAACCCGGAAATTCGACCACCAACGTCCTCGCCAACGTCTCCACGAACGCCAACGACAACGTCTTCGCCAACGCTTTCGCCTTGACGGGCGCGAATCGGCGCGCCTATGGTCCCTGGCGCGCTGCCGTACGCTCGCGGCGGCCGCCCGAATAAGAGGACGTGGCGCGTCGCATTCCTTCCCTGGTTGCCTTGCTAATCGCCGTTGTCGGCGGGCTCACAGCGTCGGCAGCGCCGGTCGCAGGAGCGAGCTCTCCCCCTCCCGCGAGCCTCCGCAAGCTCACCCTCGACGCCGACGCGATCGTGCGCATACGGGTACTCGCGAGCAACGCCACGATCGACGTCGGCACCATTACCTACCCACTGGTACACGGCGAGGTGCTCGCTACCCTCAAAGGCCCGATCGCACCAGGACCGCTCGCCTTCGCCAACGTCGGTGCCGATGCCGCCCACTACGTGAGTGGCGACGACGCCTTGGTCTTCCTGCAGCGAAGCGAGCGCGTGGCGGCGCTGGCGGCGACCACGCTCCCCGCCCGGCTGCCCTGGGTCGGAATCCCGAACGCCGGCGAGAAGGTCGTGGTCTCCGACCGCAGCGGCCCGGCGATCCTCGACGCCGTCCATCGCTATGCGGCGCTCGACGGCCTCCGCGACCCCGAGGCGCGCGGCGACGCCCTGCGGGCTCTTTCGCTCCAGCTCCTGCGCTCGGGCGAGCCGGTCCTGGTCGTCTCCGTCCTCCGCGACCTGTCGCCGGGAGGCGATGCCGGCGCCCTCACCCTGGCGGATCTGCCGGCGCTCGTCCCGATCATCGAGAGCCCCGACTTCCCCATCGGCACGCGCATCGCCCTCGTCGCCGAGCTCGAGCGCCGCGGCCTCGTCTTCGGGCCGGCGCGCTGGGTGCGTCTTCTGCGCACAACGCAGGGCAGCGACCTGATCGCCGCCATTCGCGCCGTCCGCGAGCACCCGAGCGCCGGCGTCAACGCGCAGCTGATCCCGCTGCTCGCCGGTCGCGACCTCGACGTCGCCGCCGCGGCCGCAACGGCGCTCGGCGCGCCCGGTAACGTCGAGGCGATCCGCGCGCTGGCCGCGAGCCTGGCGCGCCCCGACGTCGCGCTGCAGGACGCGACGCTCGCGAGCCTGGCGCGCATCGGCACCCAGAGCGCCCGCCAGACGCTCGAGCTCGCCGCCGCCCGCCATCCCGACCCGCGAGTCCGCCGACAGGCGGCGATCGAAGCTATCATCCTCGCCCGGCGCCACGGGACGACCATGGCGCCCATGCTCGGACCCGCGAGCGCCGCGGAGGCGCTCGCCCCCGCTCCTGTCACCCGTTAGCCCGCCTGCGACAGCGAAGCGCCGAAAGCCTTCCCGGAGCGCGGCGATGGGCAGCGCGACCCATCGCCGGCGCCATCACCGCGTCAGGCGACCTCGGGCGCCGGATGGTGGGCGAGGATATGGCGAATGACGTCGGATGCGGTCACGAGTCCGACTAGTCGCCCCTCGCGCGTCACCGGCAGGTGTCGGACGCGCGCGTCCCGCAACACCGACATCGCTTCCTCGGCGGTCGCGAACTCGTCGATCACCGGAGGCTCCGCGCTCATGGCCTGGCGCGCAATCTTGCCTTCGAGCGTCCCGCGCTCCTGGAAGAAGGCGACGACGTCGCTCGTGCTCACGAGCCCGAGAAGGTTTTCGTGCTCATCGACCACCGGCACGGCACCGATGTCGTGCGCTGCGATCTCGCGCGCAACGTCGAGGAGCGGCACTTCTGGACCGACGGTGACGAGCTGACCATTCATCAGGGTGCGGATGTGCGCGTGCAACAGCTCTCGTCCTCCCGTCGACCCGCGCATGAGTCGGGACGCTACGAAAAGGGCCCGCGGTTGGCAAGCCGCGCCACGCTCAGAGCGCTTCGAAGAGGCCCGCCATTCCCATCCCGCCGCCGACGCACATGGTGACGAGCCCGAGCCTCTTGCCCTCGCGCCTCATGTAGCGGAGTAACTGTCCGGCCATGCGCGAGCCGGTCATGCCGTAGGGATGGCCGATAGAGATCGAACCGCCCATCGGATTGAGCTTCTCGTCGGGGATCTCGAGCTGGCGCTGGCAGTAGAGGAGCTGCGACGCGAAGGCCTCGTTGAGCTCGACGATGTCGATGTCCTTCAGGGTGAGGCCGTGACGCTTCAGGAGCTTCGGCACCGCGAAGACCGGCCCGATCCCCATCTCCTCGGGTCGGCAGCCGGCCACCGCGAAACCGAGGAACCTCCCGAGCGGCTTGATGCCGAGCTGCTTGGCGCGATCGCTCGACATGACGATCGTCGCCGAGGCACCGTCGGAGAGCTGCGAGGCGTTGCCGGCGGTCACGGTGCCGTCGTCCTTGAAGGAGGGCTTGAGCTTGCGCAGGCCCTCGATCGTGGTGTCGGGGCGGTTGCACTCGTCCTTCTCGATCGTCACCTCCTCCATGGTGACGTTGCCGTTCGCGTCCTTCACGGCTTTCTTCGTCTTCATGGGAACTATCTCGTCCTTGTACCATCCCGCAGCCTGCGCCTTGGCGACTCGCTCCTGGCTCTTGAGCGCGTACTGATCCTGATCCTCGCGCGAGACCCGGTAGCGTTCGGCGACGATCTCCGCGGTCTGACCCATGCCCATGTAGATGCCCGGCCACTGCTCGTAGAGCTCCGGGTTCACGAGGTTGTTCATGTTCATCTGGCCCTGCACCATCGAGATCGACTCGGTGCCGGCGCCGATGGCGATGGTCGCGCCCTCGTGCAGGATGTGGTGCGACGCCATGGCGATGGCCTGGAGGCCCGACGAGCAGAAGCGGTTCACCGTCGTCGCCGCGACCGTCTCCGGGAGCCCGGCGACCAGCGTCGCGACGCGGGCGACGTTCGTTCCCTGCGGACCTTCCGGCACGCCGCAGCCGCAGATGACGTCCTCGATCTCCTTCGGATCGATCTCCGGGACCTGCGCCAAGGCCCCCTTGATGGCGTGCGCGGCCATGACATCGGGACGCGTGGCGTTCAGCGACCCGCGAAACGACTTGCCGAGCGGCGTACGAGCGTTGGCGACGATCCAGGCTTCGGGCATACGGCGATCTCCTCGTTGATGGAATGGGCTGATGCGGACGCGCGAGCCTATGCGACCGGCCGCCCTATTGGAAGAGCGCGGGCGGCTGCGCGCCTACGAGGGCGGACCGCCGGTCGCGAACGCCGCCAGGTGGTCTGCGATCCGCCGATAGAGATCGGCCGTGAACGGCATCCCCGGCATCGGGGCGAGCCCGAGCCCGCCCCTGGGATCGTGCGGCGCCAGCACCACCTCGACGTGACCGAGGCCGACATCGGCGACGAGGACGAAGAGGTTCTCGATCGCCCGATCGCCGAGCGCGAGGCAGCCGATCGAGCGCGCGCCGCCGTGGATGAAGATGTCGCCGCCAAGATCGGTGCGCCCCGTCGCCGCCGCGACGGCGATGTCGTCGGTGTTCGGGTAGTCGATCATCAGCGACAGATGGAAGCGGCTGCGCGGGTTGAAGGCGACCAGACGATAGAGCCCTTCCGGCACCTGCAGATCGCCTTGGCGGAGCTTCGGTCCGCCGGCGCCGCTCGCGGCGAGGATCGGGAGAGCGTCGATCCGGACCCAGGGAGCGGCCGGCGTGTCGCGTCCCCACACCTCGAGGCGCCGTTCGCGCTTGAAGCCGAGCAGAGCCAGCTCGCCGGGCGGGTACGAAATTCCCGCCGCCGCGACCAGAGGCTTCCAGTGCGCGCGCACACGGGCCCCGAGCGCGCCCACGACCTCGTCGACGGCCGGGTCGCGCGCCGCCGGCGGCGCCGGCGGCCCATATGGAATCACCGGCTCCGGCAGCGGCGGCAGCGGCGGCACCAGCGACGGACGCCCGCAGCCGATCGCCGCTGCGGCGACGAGCCCCGCCGCCACGACGCGAGAGCTACGCCCGACACCCGAGCGCACCGGCTTCTTTCCGCGCCAGCAAACCTCCGCTCGATGCTTCTTCCCGGCTCACTGTCGACACCCGGCGCCGCCGCTGTTGCAGAGCGAGTAATCGAACCTGCAGGTCTGCGGATTGCACGAAAGGATGCCGCCGGGCGGAGTGCAGCCCTGCGACCCGCAGGTCGCGTTGCCGACGCCGCCGTCGCATTGCTCCGTGCCTTCGACGATGCCGTTGCCGCACGTCTGTTGGACCGTCGCCGTCGGCTCGGGCGTCGGCGTCACCGTCGGCGGCGGACCGGGCGTGCCGCCCGGGCGCGAGCCGTCGCAGCGGAACTGGTAGTCGACATCGCTGCCGCCGGGTGCCAGCGGGTAGCAGCGGCGCTGCGCGGAATCGACTTTGCGCCGGCACGTGAGCTCGACAGCGCAGGTTCCCGTGTTCGCATCCGGCGGACGCGTGCACTGCGGCTGCCCCGATCCCGGACTGATCGTAATGCTCGGGATGCACGGCCCGTCCGGACTGTCACCGCACTGACTGCAGAGTCCGCCGTCGGAGCCGCCGCCGCCACCGCCGCCGCAGCTCGTGACCACCCCGGCCGCCATCACCGCCAGCAGGAGCAGCAATGCTGCGAGCGAACGGTACCCCTGGAGCCTTATCGTCGTACGCACCATGCGGCCTCCTCGCACGGGCTCTGGTCGAATTCAAACCGGCCGCCCTCTCCGCTCAGCCCGGCGCATCGCCGACCGCGCCCTGCGCCTCCAGAGCCGCGCACAGGTCCGGCTCGTGGAGCCGAAGCGTCTCCCACGCCAGCGCCCATAGCGCCTGGCTGACGCTGCGGCCCGGGTTCCCGAAGTTTCGCCACGGCTTGCGCCCGATCGTCCAGTGGACGCCGAAGGCATGGGGCACGTCGACCCGCATGCTGTTGAAGCGCGGGTCGAGGGCGATCCACTCGTCCTGGAGCTCCACCTGGAGGAAGTGCTGCTCGGGAAACCCGTAGCGGATGCCCTGCTCCCAGAGGGCGCGGTGGTGCGGACCCCACTCGGCCATCGGTCGCTGCAGACGCGCCATCATGTCGGCGAAGCGCGCCGCGTCGGGAGTCACCACCAACAGCCCGGCGTTGATGCCTCCCGTAACGTCGTCGCTCGACTCCACGTCGAGGATCGCGGGCGGCACGGGGGCGCCGTGGCGAACGCCGTGCATATGACGCACGTACGCATACTGGCTCGTCGGGTGCACGCTCTCGATGACCGCGGCCGGTGTCGGCACGGTGAACAGATGGTCGAAGCAGCGCAGAGGCAACAGGTCGGCGTCGATGAAGCTGACGCGCGCGTAGGGCAGGAGCGCGGCGTCGAACACGTGCAGCTTGGTGTAGACGTCGCGGTAGGCATCGGAGAGGAGAACCGGCGGATAGCTCTCGGGGTGGGCGCGGATCCGGGGCACCCGGAGCACGCGATCGTAGACCGCAGCGAGCATCGCCCGCGCCGCGGACGACACCGTCTCGTCGACGAGGCACACGAGCGTCGCCCGCGATTGCACGTGCCAGCGCAAACTCGCAGCGACGACGAGACATCCGGGCAAGTACTCGTCCCCGGCCATGAGGAGCGAGACGTGGGCGTAACGCTCGGCAGCGAGGTCGGCCGGGACGGTCGTGAAGACGCGCGGGTCGATCGTGGGATCGACGATCTCGCCCTCGTGGTCGGTGAGCAGCAGCTCGCCAGTGAGCCCGCGCGCAAGCCGGCGCACGAGCCGGTTCTCGGTGAAACGGGCGAGCAGATGAGCGCCGGGTCCGCTCGCCGCCGGGACGCCGGCGCCGACCGGCGCCCCGTCGGTGTCGCCCGGCGGCGTCGCCCCGCCATCGCCGCGCGGCCGTCCGCTCATCGCAGCACGACCGCCTGCTCGGCCCCGAGCGTGCCGCGATAGGAGTGTCCCTCGCCGCGGCCGTCGCTCGCGACCTCGACCGACCACGCACCCGTCACCGGACAGGCGATCTCGCGCGCGGCGAAGTTGATCAGCACGAGCCTCGCGTCATCGGCCAGTTCGCGGCGGAAGGCTAGCACTCCCGGCGGCGCCGCGAGCGCAGTGAAGCTCCCGAGCCCGAGCGCCGGCGATCCCCGCCGCGCCCGCAGCAAGCGGCGGTAGAGATGCAGGATCGAGCCGGCATCGGCGCGCATCGCCGTGATGCAGCGGTTGTCCGCGTCGGGCGGCCACGGCAGCCACGGGGATGCGTGCCCCCAGCCGTGCCCCGGTCCGGATTCCCACGGGATCGGCGCCCGGCTGCCGTCGCGCCCGCCGGGATCGAGGCCGTGCGTGCTCGGCACCTGCGCGTCCTCGAGCCCGAGCTCCTCGCCCGCATACAGGAACGGCGTTCCGCGCAGAGTGAGCAGCAGGACCGCCGCGGCGCGGGCTCGCATCTCGCTGCCGTAGCGGGTGCGGTGCCGGGCATTGTCGTGGTTCGAGAGCACCCAGGTCGGCCACGCACCCTGCGCCCCTAGCGTCGCCTCCACCTCGGCGATGCGGGCGCGCCACGCCCCCTCCTCCCACGGCGCGTAGAGCGGCAGGAAATTGAACGCCAGGTGCAGTCCGTCGCCGTGCCCGTAGTAGCGCGCCACCTGCGCCGTCGAGAACAGCACCACCTCGCCGATCATCACCCGCTCCCCGGGGTACCCCTCGAGAACGGCGCGGAGGCCACGCAGGAGCGCCAGGGTCCGCGGATCGTCGTGCTGTGCGGCGACCGGAATGCTCGCGAGCCCGGGCGGTAGATCCGGCAGCGCCGGGTCCTTGCCGATGCAGTGGACGACGTCCATGCGGAAGCCGTCGACGCCGCGATCGAGCCAGAAGCGCAGCGTATCGTGCATGGCCTGCACCACTGCCGGGTTCGTCCAGTCGAGATCGGGCTGCGCCGCCAGGAAGAGGTGCAGGTACCACTGCCCGGTCGTCTCGTCCCACGTCCACGCCGGGCCGCCGCCGAGCGCCGCGCGCCAGTTGTTCGGCGGGCGGCGCAGCGCCCCGCCCCGCCCCGGAGCGGAATCGCGCCAGACGTACCAGTCGCGCCGCGGCGAGGCGCGTGAGGCGCGCGACTCGACGAACCACGGGTGCTGGTCGCTGGTATGGTTCGGCACCCAGTCGAGAACGACCCGCAGGCCGCGTGCGTGCGCATCCGCGAGCAAGCGGTCGAAGCCCGCGAGCGTCCCGAAGCGCGGGTCGACGGCGCAGTAATCGGTGACGTCATATCCGAAGTCGCGCATCGGCGACGGATAGAACGGCGACAACCAGAGCGCGTCGACGCCTAGCCATACGAGATGGTCGAGGCCGCGGCGCACACCTTCGAGATCACCGACGCCGTCGCCGTCGGTATCGCGGAAGCTCCGCGGATAGATCTGGTAGACGACCGCGGACTGCCACCACGGCGCCGCGCCGGAAGAGGCCACGTCCCCGCCTACCCCGGACAGCAGGCGCGCGCGAGGGCGCCGCGCGAACCCACGGGAGATTCGCGCGGCGTCCTCGCTCATGCCGATCTCAGCCGCGATGTGGGCCGAGATTCGTCCACACCATCTTGATCTGCGTGTAGAGCTCGAGGGCGGCCTTGCCCATCTCGCGCCCGAAGCCGCTCTGCTTGTAGCCGCCGAACGGCGCCGCAGCGTCGAAGACGTTGTAGCAGTTGATCCAGACCGTGCCGGCCTTGAGCGCCTGCGCGAGGCGGTTGGCCTTGGTTATGTCTCGCGTCCAGACGGCGGCGGCGAGGCCGTAGGTGGTGTCGTTGCCGGCCTTCGCAACCTCCTCGACGTCCTTGAAGGGGATCGCGCAGACGACCGGACCGAAGATCTCTTCCTGTAGGATCTTCGCGTCCGGCTTCACGTCGGCGAAGACCGTGGGCTCGACGAAGTAGCCGGTATCCAGATGGCGCGGGCGCCCGCCGCCCGTGAGCGCCTTGCCTTCGCTCTTCTTCCCCGAGTCGAGGAAACCGGTCACCCGCTCGTACTGCTCCGGAGAGATGAGCGGTCCCATCTCGGTCGCGAGGTCCATGCCCGGTCCGAGCTTGATCTTCTCCGAGTACTCGACGAGCTTCGGCACGACCTTGTCGTAGGCCTTCTGCTCGATGAAGAGCCGGGATCCGGCGCAGCAGGTCTGGCCGTGGTTGAAGAAGATCGCGTTCGCCGCACCGACGACCGCGCTGTCGAGGTCGGCGTCGGCGAAGACGATGTTCGGCGACTTGCCGCCGAGCTCGAGCGAGACGCGCTTCAGGTTTCCCGAGGCCGCGCGCATGATGATCTTGCCGACCTCGGTCGAGCCCGTGAACGCGACCTTGTCGACGTCGGGGTGCTCGGCGAGCGCCGCGCCGGCGGTCTCGCCGTAGCCGGTCACGATGTTGACGACGCCGGGCGGGAAGCCGGCTTCGTCGAGCAGTGCCCCGAGGCGGAGCGCCGAGAGCGGCGTCTGCTCCGCCGGCTTCAACACCACGGTGTTGCCGCAGGCGAGCGCAACGCCGAGCTTCCACGCCGCCATGAGCAGCGGAAAGTTCCACGGAATGATCTGGCCGACGACGCCGACCGGCTCGCGGAGCGTGTACGCCAGCATCTGCTGCCCCGGGATCGAGACCGGAATCGTCTCGCCTTCGACCTTCGTCGCCCAGCCGGCGTAGTAGCGGAAGTGATCGACGACGAGGGGCACATCGGCGGCCCGTGACACCGCGAGCGGCTTGCCGTTGTCGAGGGTTTCGAGTTGCGCGAACTCCTCGGCGTGCTCCTCGACGAGGTCGGCCAGCTTCCAGATGGCCCGACCCCGCTCGGACGCGGTCATGCGGCGCCACGGACCGCTCTCGAAGGCCGCGCGGGCGGCACGGACCGCGCGATCGATGTCCTCCTTGTCGCCGGCCGGCACCGCCGCCAGCACCTCCTCGGTCGCCGGATCGCAAGTCGTGAGCGTCTTCCCCGATGCGGCTTCGACCCACTGTCCGCCGATCAGCATCTTGTGCGTCCGTCCGCCGATGAAATCCCGCACGCCCGGGGCGACGGCGGGATACTGCGACTGCACTCGTGGCTGGGCCATTTCCTCTGCTCCTTTTCGTACGGCGCTCGGTGTGGAGAAGCCGCGACGGATCTTAATCGAGCATGGCGCCGGCATGCCACCGAAAAAAGCAGGGATCGGCGCCGCCGCCCGCTCGCCGTCGCTCGACCGCCGCCGGCTACGCAGGCTACAGGATGGCGATGCTCTCCCGAATCGATCGCATCCAGCTCGCCGTCGCCGATCGCCACGCCGCCGCCCTGGCGTTCACCCGCCTCCTCGACGCCGCCGTAGCCGGCGAGGACGCGGTGGCCCCCCTCGCCGCCCGCCGGACGACGCTCGCCGTCGGCCGCGCCGCGATCGAGCTCCTCGAGCCCGACGGTGCCGGCGCGGTCGCCGAGCACCTGGCCAGCGCGGGGCCGGGGCTCTTCGCTGCCGGTGTCGCCAGCCCCGACCTAGAAGCTCTCCGCCGCCGCTTCATCGACCGCCGTGTCGACTTCGCGGAGACCGCCGACCAGATCCTCCTCGCCCCCGCCGCCAGCGGCGGCACCGGGTTGCGCTGCGTAGTATCGGCGGCGCGGGACCTCCCGGCCGCGCCGGGGCTCGTCTCGCACCTCTACGAGGTGACCAACCTCGTCGTCGATTGGGAAGCGGCGGCGCGCGACTACGCCGAGCTCTTCGCTCTCGACCCGACGGGATTCTGTCCGATCACCAGCGAGGAATACGGCTACCGCGGCACGCTCACGATGTTCGCGCCGCACGAGCGGCTCGATCGCATCGAGGTGATCACGCCCTTCGCCCTCGAAAAGACGATGGGGCGGTACATGACCAAGCGCGGCCCTTGCCTCTACATGTGCTTCGCGGAGGCGCCGGACCTGGCCATCGTGCGGGCTCGCCTCGAGGAGCACGCACCGCACGACTGGACCGGCCCGGCCGCAGTACCGGCTCCCGACACGCTCTTCATCCATCCGCGGGCGCTCGGGGGTCTGCTGATGGGAGTGAGCCGGACCAGCGTCGGCTGGACGTGGTCCGGTCATCCGGAAAGGGTGGTTCCGAACCCCGCGACGCGGTAGCGCCCCGCGGGCGATCCTGTGCCGTCCTGACACGCCGCCGTGCCGCCGACGGCGCACGGTGCTACGTCCGGGCGCTCCCGAGCCCCGTCCGACCGAGCGAACGCGCTGGCCCTCGCCTTGCTCGGCCTACCGGCAACCAACGGAGGCCCGGCAATGCCCGACGCAGACATCCCCCCCGCACGTCACATCTCGATCGGTTTCACGACCGCCGCGCTGGCGGCGGCCGCCGCCACGACTATCGTCCTCACCGTCCTTGCGGCAGTCGGCGCGCGCAGCTGGATCGGCCAGCCCTTCGCCGGGTTCTTCCTGCGCGCCGACCGGACGATCGCGGCGGTCGGCCGCGCCGCCTGGACCGACGTCGCTGCCGGAGCCGTCTACGACCGCACCGTCCTCGCCGTCGACGGCATCCGCGTCCTCAGCGCCGACGACCTCCACCGCCGGGTCGCGGCGAAGCCGGTCGGCAGCCCTATCGTCTACACCCTCACCGACGGCGCCACCGTTGCTACCGTGACCGTACCTTCGCGCCGGTTCTCGGCGACCGACTACTGGGCGGTCTTCGGCGCCTACGCGAGCAGCGGCCTCTGTTGGTGCCTGCTGGCGCTCGCCGCCGCATGGGCGTTGCCGAACGGCGGCGGCAGGCGCGCCCTCCTCCTCCTCGGCGGTATCGGCGGCATCTACATGGCCTCGGCGGCCGATCTCTACCCGCCGGCCGGCTCGCTGCGCGTCCACGCGCTCGCCGCCGCCTTCCTGCCCGCCGCGCTCCTCCAGTTCGCCCTCGTGGTCGGCGACGTGCGCGGCCGCTTCGCCGCGGCGGCGCTGCCGGTAGTCTGGGCCGCATCGCTCGCCGCCGCCGCCGCGATGCAGCTCGCGATCGGCGATCCAGCCGCGACGCGCCTCGCCCACGCGACGTGCGATGCCGCGCTCGGGCTTGCGCTCGTGTCGGCGACGATCGGGCTCGCAGCCCGCGTCCAGACCCTCGCCACCGACACGCCGTTTCTGGCCGGGACCGCGCTCTTCGGACTCGGCGTGCCCGCGGTCGTGTACCTGCTCGCCGGGATACGCAACGGAGTGCCGCACAACGCCGGCGCTACCCTTGCCTTCCTCTTTCCGCTCGGAATGAGCTTCTTCTTGTGGCGGCGAGCTTCGGCGTTCGCCGGAGCGAGCGTTGCGGACCCCCAGCGATCTCTCTAGGGTCCGGGGCCATGTCCGCCATCATCCCGCCGCTCTTTCGCGACCTGCGCGAGCTTGCCGGAAACTACTGGTGGAGCTGGCAGCTCGACGGTCCCGAGGTCTTCCGTGACATCTCGCGTAGCCTCTGGGAGACCTGCGGACACAATCCGAAGAAGCTCCTCGACGAAACGCTCGCCACCCGGCGCACCGAGCTCGACATCGACCCCGGCTATCGGACGCGCGCGCAAGACCTGATCGCCCGCTTCCGCGCCTCCGTGCAGCTTCCGGTCGAGCCGCTTCCCGGCCTCGACCCGCGTCTCAACGCCGAGCACCCGATCGCCTACTTCTCGGCGGAGTTCGCGATCCACGAGTCGCTGCCGATCTATGCCGGCGGCCTCGGCGTCCTGGCCGGCGACCACTTGAAGTCGGCCTCCGACCTCGGGCTCCCTCTCGTCGGCGTCGGCCTGCTCTACCGCCAAGGCTACTTCCTCCAGGACATGGACCGCTCCAACTGGCAGCGCGAGCGCTACGTCGACATCGACGTCCCGTCGTTGCCGATCGAGCGCGTCACCGCCGCCGACGGCCGCCCGCTCTCGGTGACCGTGCTCATCCACCGCCGGCCGGTACACGTCAGCATCTGGCGCGTGCGCGTCGGGCGCGTGCCGCTCTATCTACTCGACACCAACCGCGACGACAACGAGGAACGCGATCGCTGGATCACCGGCCATCTCTACGGCGGCAATCAGGATACGCGTCTCGTGCAGGAACTGACGCTCGGCTTCGGCGGCGTGCGGGCGCTGCGCGCACTCGGCTTGAAGCCGAGCGTGTTCCACATGAACGAGGGCCACTCCGCCTTCCTCACCCTCGAGCTCCTGCGCGAGGAGCTGGCGCAGGGAACGCCGCTCGCGGAGGCGAAGAAGCGCGTGAAGGCGCAGTGCGTCTTCACTACCCACACGCCGGTCACTGCGGGCCACGACGTCTTCGGCGTCGAATTCATGGATACCCACCTCGGCGCGTACTGGAACGAGCTCGGCCTCACCCGCGACCAGTGCCTCGCCTTCGGACGCCGGCGGCCGGACGACCTCTGGGAGCCCTTCGGCATGACGCCGCTGGCGATGCGCTTCGCGCGCTCGGTGAACGGGGTGAGCCGCAAGCACGGCGAGGTGTGCCGCGAGCTCTTCCGCGACTTCACGCCCGAGCGCGAGCCGACGGCAGTACCGATCCGCCACGTGACCAACGGCATCCATCTCCCCACTTGGACGGCGCCCGTCGCCCGCACGCTCCTCGGGCGTTACCTCGGCCCGGACTGGGAACGCCGCCTCGCCGACCCGCGCACCATCGCCCGCATCGCCGACCTCCCGGACGCGGAGCTCTGGGAGATGCGCAACCGGCTACGCCGCCACCTCGTCGCCGCCGTCCGCGCCCGGGCCTTCGGAAGCCGCACCCGTAACTGCGAAGACGCCGACTTCATCGCCGCCGCCGACCACCTCCTCGACCCCGACGTCCTGACCATCGGCTTCGCGCGCCGCATGGCGACCTACAAGCGCATGAGCTTGATCATCCACGATCCCGAGCGCACCGCGCGGCTGCTAACCGACCACGAGCGCCCCGTGCAGTTCGTGCTCGCCGGCAAGGCGCACCCCTTCGACAACGAGGCCAAGCGCAACTTCCAGGAGCTGGCGCGATGGAAGCGCCCCATCGAGCACCTCGGCCGCATCGTCTATCTCGAGAACTACGACGTCTCGCTCGCCCGCTTCCTGGTCCAGGGCTGCGACGTGTGGCTGAACCTGCCCCGCCGCCCGCTCGAGGCGAGCGGCACCAGCGGCCAAAAGGTCGTCGCCAACGGCGGCCTCAACTGCAGCATCCTCGACGGCTGGTGGCACGAGGCCTTCGCCGGCGACAACGGCTGGGCGATCGGCGCCGAGCTCGACGACGGCGACCCGGACGCGCAGGACAACGCCGACGCCGAAGCGCTCTACCGCGTGCTCGAAGACGAAGTCGTGCCGCTCTTCTACGATCGCGACGAGCGCGGCATCCCGGCGGGCTGGCTCGAGCGCGTTCGCGCCTCGATGCGCTCCCTCCTGCCCGTCTTCAACACCGACCGCATGGTTCTCGAGTACGCGCGCGAGGTGTACGCCCCGCCTTCCTGAGCCGGCGGCGCAACGCATGACACGGCGCACACGGCTTGATGGCCGACCAGCGATGTCGAAAAACCGTTGTGCCGAAACGGTCGAGCCGCTAGAGCCTTTGCAGGGGGATTATCGATGCCGTCTCGTTCACGCCCGCTCATCGTCGGCCTCGCCGCGCTCGTTGCGTCCACCGTGATCGCTGCCGACCATCCGATCGGCGGCGACTATCTGTTGTTGAAGGATCCGCTCGGCAAGCCGGGTAAGCGCGTCGTCAACTTCAAGGCCCTGAAAGACGTCGCCATCGATCCCGCTCAGGCCGGCGACCCGCGCACCCTCGGCGCCACGATCGAGCTCCACGGCGCGGGCGGCGGCGACGGCGCCACCGGGACGATCGCGCTCGCTCCGGGTTTCTGGAAGGGCCTCGGCAATCCTCCTGGCAGCAAAGGCTACAAGTACTTCGACAAGACGCGCTCGACGGGCGTGAAGCAGGTGCTCTTCAAACCCGGTCGCACGGGCGGGCAGCTGCAGATTTCCGGCGGCGGCGCGAGCTGGCCGTATCAGGTGACCCAGCCGCAGACCGCGGTCGAAGTACGCTTCCGGATCGGCAGCGAGATCTACTGCGGCAACTTCACCTCGTTCACGAAGAACGCGGCGGGACGGGTGCAGGCCAAGAACGCCGTCGCGCCGGTGGACTGCACGCCGCCGACCTGCGGCGACGGCGTCGTCACCGGCACCGAGGAGTGCGACGACGGCGGCACGACATCGGGCGACGGCTGCTCCGCCACCTGCCAGCTCGAGGATCCGTCGGCCCGCTGCGCCGGCATCCCGACGACGGCCGGCACCAGCATTCGTTCCACGCGCGTCGCCTCGGGGCTCCAGGCGCCGGTCTTCGTGACCGCGCCGCCGCTCGACACGAACCGCCTCTTCGTGGTCGAGCAGGCCGGCCGCATCCGCGTCATCAAGAACGGCGTCCTCCTGCCGACTCCCTTCCTCGACATCGACGCGATCGCCAACGGCGGTCCCGGCAGCGAGCAGGGGCTCCTCGGCCTCGCGTTCCATCCCGACTACGAGCAGAACGGCCGCTTCTTCGTGAGCTACACGCGCAACGGCGGCGGCCCTGCCGGCCACAGCGAGATCGCCGAGTACACGGTGAGCGGCAACCCCGACATCGCCAATCCGACGGGGACGGTCATCCTGACCGGAGCCCCGGACCCCTACAGCAACCACAACGGCGGCATGATCACGTTCGGACCCGACGGCAAGCTCTACTACGGCATGGGCGACGGCGGTTCCGGCGATGACCCGGAGGACCGCGCCCAGGACGACACGAGCTTCTTCGGCAAGATGTATCGCATCGACGTCGACGCCCCGCCCATGAACCCGCTCGACGCCGTGTTCGCGAAGGGTCTCCGCAACCCATGGCGCTTCAGCTTCGATCGCGGTACGGGCGACCTCTACATCGGCGACGTCGGCCAGGGAGCGTTCGAGGAGATCGACTTCCAGGCGGCGCCGGTCACGGCCGGCGTGAACTGGGGCTGGGACTACTTCGAAGGACGTCACTGTCACGTCGAGTCCGGCGATCCCGCGTGTCCGCCCGGCTTCGCCGGCACCGTCAAGCCGGTTCTCGAATACTGCCACTCGCTCGGCGATGATCCGTCGACCTGCGGCGCCCATGCGTTCGGCAACTCGGTCACCGGCGGCTACGTCTACCGCGGCTGCGCCATGCCGGACATGCACGGGGTCTACTTCTACGGCGATTTCGGCGCGGGCTTCGTCTACACGTTCAAGGGCGTGAACAACGGCGATGCCACGAACGTCCAGAACCGCACCGGCGACCTCGACCCGGCGATCGGCGGCTTCTCGATCGGCGGTATCTCCTCCTTCGGCGAGGACGCGCGCGGCGAGATCTACATCGTCGACTACGGCTCGGGCGGCTTCGACGGCGAGGTGTTCAAGATCGTCCCGGGATCGTGATGCCGCCGCCCGCGGCGCGGCCGGCGCTATCGCCGCCGGTCCGCAACGGGCTAAGAAGACGCTGCGCGCGGCGGCGGAGCCGGCGGCGCCGGAGCCGGCAGCGCCGCATCGTCGCGGGTAGCGTCGGCGAGGGCGGCGGCCAGCTCGTCGCCGTCTAGGGTCTCCTTCTCGCGGAGCCGCACGGCCAGGCGTTCGAGCCCGGCGCGGTGGGTGCGCAGGTGCTCGCTGGCGCGCTCGTGCGCGCGGCGGATGAAGCCCGCGACCTCGGCATCGAGCAGCTCGGCCGTTGCCTCGCTCACCGGGATGCCGCGACCGCCGAAGGCGTCGTTCGCCAGCAGATAGCGGCCGCCCCCTGGGGCCAGGTAGCTCACCGGCCCGAGGCGCTCGCTCATGCCGAGCTCATAGACCATGTGGCGCGCGATCTGCGACGCGCGCTCGATGTCGTTGTGGGCTCCGGTCGTGACCTGACCGAAGACCAGCTCCTCGGCAGCGCGACCGCCGAGGAGCACCGCGAGCCGATCCTCGAGCTCCGGCTTGCTCTGCAGAGCTTTGTCCTCGATCGGCAGCTGCATCGTGAAACCGAGCGAGCCCATCGAGCGCGGAATGATCGTGATCTTGTGCACCGGGTCGGCGTGCGCGACGAGCGCGGCGACCAGCGCGTGGCCGGCCTCGTGGTGCGCAACGACGTTCTTCTCATGCGGCGCGAGCACGCGGCTGCGCCGCTCGATCCCGGCCGTGAGGCGGTCGGCGGCCTCTTCGAAGTCGGCCATCTCGACTTGCTCGTGGTCGTGGCGCGCGGCGAGCAGCGCCGCCTCGTTGACCAGGTTGGCGAGGTCGGCGCCCGAGAAGCCCGGCGTGCGCGCCGCGATGCGATCGACGTCGAGCCCCGGCGCGTAGCGGATCTTCTTCAGGTGCACCTGCAGGATCTTCACCCGCCCGCGCACGTCGGGGAGATCGACGGCGATGCGGCGGTCGAAGCGCCCGGCGCGCAGCAAGGCCGGGTCGAGCACTTCGGGTCGGTTGGTCGCCGCCAGCAGCACGACCCCCTTGGACGTGTCGAAGCCGTCCAGCTCGACGAGCAACTGATTCAGGGTCTGTTCCTGCTCGTCATGGCGGCCGAGACCGGCCGGACCGGCGCTCCGCGACTTCCCGACGGCGTCGAGTTCGTCGATGAAGATGATGCACGGAGCCTTGGTCTTCGCCTGCTCGAAGAGGTCGCGCACGCGCGCGGCGCCGACGCCGACGAACATCTCGACGAACTCGGAGCCGCTGATCGAGAAGAACGGCACGCCGGCCTCGCCGGCGATGGCGCGGGCGAGGAGCGTCTTCCCGGTTCCCGGCGGTCCGACGAGCAGGACGCCCTTCGGGATCTGGCCGCCGAGGCGCTGGTAGCGCTCGGGCGTCTTCAGGAAACGCACGATCTCCAGGAGCTCGGCCTTCGCCTCCTCGATGCCGGCAACGTCGTCGAAGCGCACCTTGATGTCCTGCTCGCTGTAGATGCGCGCCCGGTTCTTGCCGATGGTGAGCGCCTGGCCGATCCCGCCTTGCATCAAGCGCCGCGAGGCGAAGCCCCAGATCAGCATCATGACGCCGATCGGCAGGATCCAGCCGAGGAGCACGTCGCGCCAGAAGGTGCTCTCGATGCGGCCGGCGAAGACGACGTCCTTGCGGATCAGCTCCTCCAGAAGCGTCTTGTCGTCGACGCCGGGTATGCGGGTCACCTCGAACAAGCGCTCCGGCTCGGCCCCGGCCCAGCGCGCCGCCAGCGGCTGGTTCTGCTTTATGGCCTTCTCTTCGTCGGCGGTGAGCTTGGCGTGGGGCTTCACGAGGAGCTGGATGCGATCGGCGCCGATCAACGCCTCCGCGATCTGGCCCTGATCGAGGAGCTCGTGGAAGCGGTTGTAGGTCTGCGCCACCGGACGCGGCCGCAGCAGGAACCCCTGGAGGATGAAGAGCACCGCCAACGCCATCGCGACGTAGGTGAACGAGAACTGCATCTGCTTCTTTGGAACCCGCGGCATGCGGGGTCGAGTGTGCGCACGTCGGCCCGCGGACGCAAGAGGATGGACCCCGGGGGGTCCGGACGGCACCGGCGCTGCGGCGGGCTGCTGCGGACCGGCCGCCGCACCGCCAGCCCGCGCCCCCACGCTCAGACGACGTCGAGGAGTTTCAGCACGTCGCTCGTGAGATCGAAGAGCTGGGCGCAGCCGAGCTCGCCGCCGAGGAGCGCCCCGCTACGCTTGCGCAGCAGCGCATCGACCGGCTGGCCGATCATGGCCTGCAGCCGCGCCTGGGGCTCGTCGCAGAGGCCGCGATACGGCAGGCGCGAGACCGTCGAGTCGGCGGCGACGATGGTGTCGGCCGCAAGATCGATCTCGTAGTGCAGATCGAAGCCGTGCACGTCGTCGTGCATCGACGAGAAGAGATGCAGCCGTTCGCCCGTCAGCACGAGCCGCGCCAGCTTCCGGCGCACGAATACGCGCGTGGCGCCCGGCGCGGGGCTGTAGAACGCCGGCGGCATGGTCGCCACGACCCGGCGGGTCGCGAGCAGCGCCCCGCCCGCCGCGCTGTAAGTGAAGCACGAGCCCGGAAGATCCGCCCAGCCGGCCATGTCGAGGTTGCGACACGCAGCCGCGTCGTCGGGCGCGATCGTCGCTGTGACCGCCGCCGGCACCTTAGCCACCTGACGGCCGAGACGCGCGACCTCGAACACCGCGTCGGCGACGATCGCGGCTCCGGGCTCGCGCCCCAGAATCTCCCCGAGCCGGCGGCCGAGTCCCGACACCAAGCGGACGCCGACGAGTCGCGGGATCGCGGCGCGCACCGACGGCGCGACCTCGCCGTCGAGCACGCGCAGCTCGCCGTCGCGGATCTCGTAATCGGGCGCCAGCGTGCACGTCGCCCGCAGCTCGATGCCGCCCGTGTCGTCATCGAGACGTACGGTATGGACGAAACAGCCATCCGCGGCGTCATCCGACCAGCCGTACATGCGGCGCTCGTAGCGGCCGCGGGCGTCGAGCACGGACGGCGGCTTCATGCGCCGAGCAGCTCCCGGAGATACGGGTTCAGCATGCGTCCGGCCGGATCGACGCGCGCCCGCACCCGGCGAGCGTCCTCGAACCTGGGGTACAGCCGGGCGAGGTCCGCGGCCTTCAGCGAGTGCATTTTCCCCCAGTGAGGACGCCCCTCGTAGCGACGGAGGATGGGCTCCACGAGATCGAAGAAGAACCGGTAGTCGTCCTTGTAGTAGGCATGCACCGCGATCGATCCGGAGAGCCGGCCATGGAACGGCGAGAGCCAGGCGTCGTCGGCGGCGATGACGCGCGCCTCGACCGGGAAGAACACGTCCGGCCGCCGCGCCTCGATCGCCGCCACCACCTCGCGGAGCGCCGGCACCTGGACTTCGAAAGGCACGTGGTACTCCATCTCGTTGAAGCGGATCGGGCGCTCGTTCGACAAGAGCTTCCAGCCCTCGTCCACGGCCTCGGCCGGCTCGAATCCGGCAGCGAGCACTCGCTGCGCGATCCAGCGCCGCAAGGCCGGCGCCCACGCCGTCCAATCGCGCAGGCGCTTCAGCTCCATGAGGATGTCCGCGTCCTCGTCGGGACCGCGCGGGCGCACCGGCTCGGCAGCCTCGTCGACCGTGATCGTCGCCGCAAGGCCAGTGAACGGGAGCGCAAAGAACTCGACGTTGCGATGCGCGGCGACGAGGCGCGGCCACTCTTCCAATACCTCTTCGAGCCGGCGCGGCTCGACACGCTTCTTCACCCGCGTGAGCGGCGCGTTGTGCAGGGTCACTTGCGTCAGCACGCCGAAGGCGCCGAGGCCGACGCGCGCGGCCTGGTAGAGCTCGGAGTTGCGGACGGCGTCGCAGTCGACGAGCCCGTCCGCGGGGGTGGCGATGCGAAACCCGACTACGCCGCCGTGCAGCGCCGGGTAGGCGCGTCCGGTGCCGTGTGTCCCGGTCGCGAGGGCGCCGGCGAGCGACTGCTTGTTGATGTCGGGGAGGTTCGGCATCTCCTGTCCGACCGCGGCCAGCGCCGGGCCGAGGTCGCCGAGGCGGGTTCCTGCGCGCACCGTCGCCTGCAGGCGTTCGGGGTCATGCGCAACCATGCCGGCGAGTCCGTCGAGGGTCACGAGCGTTCCGTCGGTCGGCACGAGTGCGGTGAAGGAGTGCCCGGCGCCGACGGGCCGGATCGGCGCCGGCGCGTCGGCGAGCAGGGCTGCGACCTCGGCGTCGCTCGCGGGTGCGGCCCGCGACGCCGGATACGAATGGAGCTGCCCCGACCAGTTCCGCCACACCAGATGACCGGCGGCATCCTGGACGGGCGGGCTCGGCGGCTCGGCGTCGCGCCTGCAACCCGGTCCCGCGAGTCCTGCGCCGACCACGGCGGCCGCCTTCAGGAGCGTGCGCCGCGCGATCATGACTGCTCGCGGCCGGCGAGGAACGGGATCAAGGCCTCGAAGTCGGCGGGCGTGCAGGCGAAGCATTGCCCTCCCGGCGGCATGCCGTTCAGACCGCCGACCGTGCTCTGCACGAGGGCGGGCAGACCCTTGGCCCAGCGCGCATCCCACGCGGTGCGATCGCCGGCGAGCGGCGCGCCGGTGTCCGGCACCGTGTGGCAGGCCTTGCACGACTGCGCATAGAGGGCCGCGAGGCGCGCGTCCTTCGGCGCCATCGCCTGCGCGCGCGCCAGCGCTTCGCCGCGCCCCGCAGTCGAGGGAGCTCCACCCGACTGACAGCCGGCGACCGCGAGGCCCGCGAGCACGACCCCGATCATCCTCAGATCACGCACCGACCGCCCCCTTCTCCGGCGCCCGCCGCACGCCGATCACACTCGACGTCGCCTCCGCCCGCCGCACCCGGTCGCCGGCCACGGTCCGCCCGACAGCGGGGCGCTGCCGAGGTGTCGTACGGGTCGATCGGCCAGTGTGCATGAGAGTGGATCCGTCGCGGCGACCGCCATCTTTTAAGGGGCGCCCCGCGTCGGTTCAACCGCGCCCGCGGACCGGGCGCCGTCCGCCTTTTCGTTTGACGCTGCCCCGCCGCCGACGGTACCGTTTCGCGACGGAAGGCGGAGGTGGTCGTGGTGGCGAGGAAGAGCGGTCCCGTGCGGGGTCTCGCGGGCGTCGAAGCGCGCCGGCACGTCAACGCCTGGAAGGTGGTGTTGGGTGCGGCGGCGCTCGCGGGCCTGTTCGCCAGGCTCGCACTCGCGGCTCCGGGTGATCTCGACCGGAGCTTCGGCGACGGCGGTGTCGCCACGACCTCGGTAGGCGGTATCCCCAACACGGTGCACGCGATGGCGCTGCAGCCCGACGGCGCCATCGTGCTCGCCGGCAGCACCGGCGCCGCCGTCGATCCGAACGGCCTCGACGTCGCACTCGTGCGCTACACGAGCGCCGGCAGGCTCGACCCGAGCTTCGGCAAGGGGGGCATCGTCCGTACGTTCGGGCCGTTCACCGACACCGCCGACGCTCTCGCCCTCGGACCGGGCGGCACGCTCGTCGTCGCCGGCACGACCACCGACGGCGCCAGCGCCGACGAGCAGTTCCTGCTCTACCGGTATCGCGCCGACGGCACCCTCGATGCGAGCTTCGGCACGGGCGGCCGCGTCGCCACGACGATCAGCCCCGGCGACGACCACGCCGAGGCGGTTGCGGTCCAGCCCGACGGCCGCATCGTCGTTGCCGGCGCCACCGAGGGTCGCGGCGACTTCGCCGTCGCCCGCTACGAGGCCGACGGCGACCTCGACCCGACCTTCGGCCGCGGCGGCACCGTCACCACGGATATCGCCGGCGGCAGCGACATCGCCTACGCGGTGCTGGTGGCCCCGGACGGCGCGATCGTCGTCGCCGGCACGGCGCAGCTCGGCAGCAGCGGTACCAACGCCTTCGCGCTCGTCCGCTACAATACCGACGGCAGCATCGACGAGAGCTTCGGCGACGGCGGCATCGTGGTCACGGCCTTCGGACCGTTCGACGAGGCGCGTGCCCTCGTGCGCGATCCCGACGGCAGACTCGTGGCCGCCGGATCTTCTTTTACCGGCGAATCATTCGAGTTCGCCCTCGCCCGCTACGCGCCCGACGGTTCGCTCGACCCGAGCTTCGGCAACGGCGGCCGCACGACCACGCCCCTCGGCGCCGGACGCGCGCTCGCTCGCCAGGCCGACGGCGGCTACGTCGTCGCCGGCGAGGGCACCCGCGACGGAGCACCGGCCTTGATCCTGGCGCGCTACGACGCCGACGGCATGCTCGACACGGGATTCGGCAACGGCGGCGCCGTCGCCACCGTCGGTGGCCGCGCCGCCGCAGTCGCCGTACAGACCGACGGCTACATCCTCGTCGCCGCCACCACGGTATTCGACGACTTCGCTGTCGCCCGTTACGAAGTCGGAGCGGTGCGGCTCTGCGGCGACCCGAACCGCGACGGCGCGATCAGCGTCACCGACGGCGTGCTCGTGCTGCGCACCGCCGCGGGCCTGGAGAGCGATTGCACCACCCTCGTCTGCGACCTGGACGCGAGCGGCGCCGTCTCCGTGAGCGACGGCGTCAACACGCTGCGCGCCGCCGCCGGGCTGGCCGCCACGGTCGCCTGCCCAGTGCCCGCCGTCGATCTCGTGCGCGGCGTCATCGGACCGGACGGCGCCGCCGCCGCCCTCGCGGTCGAGAGGCCGCCGGTTCCGACGAGCGACGCCATATCGCTCATCGACAACCTCGCCGGCAACACCACCGCCGACGTCGGCGGCATCGCCACCGTCACCGTCTCCCTGGCACCCGCCGCCGCTGCCGCCGCCGGGAGCGGAAATGCCTCCGTGCTCGTCGTCGCGACTCGCGTCGGCACCGAGCTGCGCACCGGCTACTGGCAACTGCCGCTCGCCGCCGGCGGCGGTACCGCGACCGTGCGCGTCCATTACCCGCCGCGCTTCGCCGCCGCCGCCTTCGATCTGCTCTTCGCCGTTCGCCGCCGCGGTGTCTTGAGCGCCTACGCGAGCCTGCGCCAGAACACGCGCGTGATCGGAACGCCGACGCGGACGGCCACCCCGCCTCCCACCGCCACACCGACCAAGACCGGCTCCCCGGTGAAGACGCCGACGCCGTCGCCGTCGCGGACGCCTACGGCGACGCGCACGCCAACGGCTACCCCGACCCGCACACCGACGCCCACCCGCACCGCCACCGTGACCACGACCCGCACCGCGACGCCGACCCCGACGCGGACCGCTACCCCGACCCGCACACCGACGCCCACTGCGACGCGGACGCCGACCCCGCCGCGGACGCCGACCCCGATCGCAACCGGCTGAGCAATTATCCCCGGGCAGCGGCTCGGGTTTCCGCACTACGGCGTCAGGACCCGACAGCAGTCCGCGATCCCCGCCTGCAGCCAGCCTAGCGAACGACCCCCGCTGCCGCCCCCTCACCGCCTTCCAGGGCGCGCTCCAGGTCCCCCAGCAGCTCGTCGATCGACGCGCCGCCTGCCGGCGACGCCGCGGTCGCGGCGCGAAAGTCGGCGAGCCGCCGTCCGACCCCGCGCCCGTACGCGGCGAGCCATTCTTCGACACGCTCCGCGAGCGCCGCGATGTCGGCGGCGCCGGCGCCGAGCGCCACCACCGCGATCTCGGCAGGATTGAGCCAGCACAGGATCTCCTGTCCGGCGAGCGCCGCCGAAACGTCCTGCGCAGTCGGGACGACGGCGCCGTCGACGCCGAGCTCGCTGCGGGCCTCGAACGCGAAGCGGGCTACGAGGAGAGCGCAACGTTCCGTCGCTTTCAGCGCCGCTGCTGCACAATCGCGCAGGAAATCCGCGAACGGGGTGCGCAGGCGCAGGCCGCCGCCGAGCGTCGTCATCAGCCCCGTCGCCTCGTCCTCGCCGCTCGCCATGACGACGGCCACCCGGCGGCGGAGCGCCTCGAGCTCGTCGTAGACGTGCGGCGCGGCGTCGGGATCCACGGTCACCAGGCCGGTCCCGAAAGCTAGCCGAAACGGACGGCCGGCGAGCGGCGGCGGCATCCCGCGCAGGCGTTCGATCGTGAGGACGCCGCTCTGCCTACCCTGCACTTCCGAGCGGAGAACGATCGTTCCGAACGACGCCCTCCCGAGGTACGCATGCGCGAGCTCCTCCTGCGGCGACACGGGGTCGCCGCAGAGCAGCAGGGTCGTAGCGCCGCTGCGCTCGAGGCCGCCCACCAGATCGGTCACGAGCGCGGCCGACAGCACCAGCCGCGGCGCCGAGCAGAGCATCGTCAGGATCGAATCGACGACGATGCGGCTCGCCCGGCATTCGGCGACGTAGCCCGCGATCTCGGCGGCGAGCGCAACGATGTCGTTGCGTGTCTCGAGCGCGCATTCGAAGCGATCCGCGAGCCCGACGACGACGAGCTTGCCGCTGCGCGCGTGCGGCCGCAGATCGAGCCCGACGCTGCTGCCCATGTAGAGCACGGTGTCGACGCGGTCGGTGGTAACGAGCACGGCGCCGTCGCCGCGCTCGAGCGCGCGGTGCAGGAACTGGACGGCGAAGACCCCCTTGACGCCACCCGCTCCCCTTCCGAGATAGACGCGACCCGGGCGGAGTCCGCCGACCATCTCGTCGAGCGGCGCGATGCCGCTCGGCGCGACCTCGAGCGGCTGTCGGTCCCCGGACGCCGCTGCCCCCGGGAGCTCGCCGCCGCGGGCGCAGCGCAGCCCGGCATGGCGCCGCAGCGTAGCGCTCGCCGTCGCCAGGAGCTGTTTGGCGGTGAACGGCTTCACCAGGTAGTACTCGACGCCCAGGCGGTTGCCGCGCTCGAGGCTCGTCGCGTCGCCGAGCGCCGAGACGAAGATTACAGGCGTCGCCCGCAGCCGCGGATCTTCCCGCATCCGCTCGACGAGCCGGTAGCCGTCGACCTCGGGCATCATGACGTCCGACACCACCAGGTCCGGCACGGTCGTCTGCAGGAGCACGAGCGCGCTGGCGCCGGAGTCGGCAGCGGTCACTCGATACCCCTCGCGTTCGAGAATGCGCGTCGCGAGGAGCCGCACCTCATCGGAGTCGTCGACGACGAGAATGTGGGGACGCACGGGAGCTCCTCTTCGGCGTCTCTATCGACACTCGCCGCCCCTCTCTTGAGCGGCGCTCGCCCGGCGGCAGCGCGCATGTCGTCCGCCGTGCCACATCGTGTATCGGCGCTTGACAGGCGCTGGGCGACGGTAGCGAATGCGCGCCCATGATCGTCGTCGTGTACGGCTACGAGGGCTCCGGCGCCGGCCACTGGCAGCGTTGGGCCGCGGCGGCGCTCACGGCGCGCGGAGCACGCGTCGCCTTCCCGGAGCTCTCCGCGCCTGCCGCGCCGCGGAAAGACGTCTGGGTGGCCGAGCTCGCCGTCGTGCTCGACGACGCCCGCCGACGGCGCGACCCGATCACTTTCCTCTGTCACTCGCTCGGCTGCTGGGCCGTCGACCATCTACTGACCGAGCACGGAACCGCCGGCGTCCGCGGCGCACTCCTCGTCGCTCCACCCTCGCCGTTCCTGGTCTTCGAAGCAGTGGAGAGCTTCCTGCCGCCGCCGCGCCGCGCCGCCGTGTGGGCGCCGATCGCCGCCCGCTCGCTCCTGGTCGGCAGCGACAACGACGACTACGCCGCCCCGGACGAGCTTGCCGGGATCGCACGCGGGCTCGGCATCGCCTGCCGCATCCTTCCCGGCGCCGGCCACATCAACGTCGCTGCCGGCTACGGGCCGTGGCCGTTCGTGCTCGAGTGGGTCGACCGGGTGGGCGCCGGCTGAGCGCAGCTGCAATCGGGGCGGTGCCGGTGTCCTTGGTCGCGTTCGGAACGGAGGGGGCGGGACGCAAGCCGAGTGCGCCCGCAGAGGGCGGCACGACGAAGTGTGCGCGAGGACCGGAACCCCGAGAGGAGCCCTCACGAGCCGTCCCAGAGACCGGGCCAAGCTTCCTCGGCGCTCGTCAGCGCGGCAGGCGGGCGCTTACGATGGTTCCCTTGCCGAGTGCGGAGGTGATCTCCAACGTCCCGCCTATGAGCTCGGCGCGCTCCCGCATGCCGAGCATCCCTACGCCCGTCGCCCGCGGGGTCGCGGCCTCCTTGTCCGCATCGAAGCCGCGCCCGTCATCGCGCACCGTCACCACGAGGGAGCCGATCTCGAGCGCCAGCCGCACCTCGATCCGCGTCGGCGCCGCGTGAACGATGGCGTTGCGCACTGCCTCCTGGGCGATGCGAAACGCCGCTGTCTCCACCTGCTCCGGCAGTCGTCCGCGGACCGTGCCCACCACCGCGATCACGCATCCCGCCCGCGCCTCTTGCCGGCGCGCGTACGAGCGCAACGCCGCCGCGAGGCCGAGGTCGTCGAGCATGCTCGGCCGGAGATCGAGGGCGGCATTGCCGATCCGGCCCATCGTCTGGTCGAGGATTCCGAGCGCGTCCGTGAGGCGCGGCTCGCCGGCCAGGGCGGAGTACCGGCGCCGCAGCGCCTCCAGGTTGAGCTTCAACGCGGCCAACTGCTGGCCGATCTCGTCGTGGAGCTCGCGCGCGAGCGCCCGGCGCTCGTCCTCCTGCACGGACAACAGCCGGCGCGAGAGCTCCTCGAGCCTGGTCGAGTAGTCGAGCAGCATGCGCTCCGAACGCTTGATCGCGCTGATGTCTTCCACGACCGAAACGAAGTCCGTCGGATCGCCGGCGGCGTTGCGGACGACGGCGACGTGGAGCGCCACCCAGACCCCCTCGCCGTCGGGACGCAGATAGCGCTTCTGCATCGCGTAGGATTGGGCTTCGCCGCGCAGCAAGCGGGCGACGTTGGCGACGTCCGCCTCGAGGTCGTCGAGATGCGTGATCTGCTGAAAATTCCCCGCCATGAGCTGCGCGCGCGCATAGCCGACGATCTCGCAGAAGCGGTCGTTGACCTCGAGAAAGCGTCCGTCGGGGGCAACGCGGGCGATTCCGACCGACGCATGATCGAACACGGTGCGGTACCAGGTCTCGCCGTCCGCACCCGGTGGCGACGGCACTTTCGCACGTCGGCGTCGAGTGGTCCCGGTCGCGGTCATGGCCGCTACCCGATACCAGGTTTCTCGTCGGGACCAATCCGCCGCGTTTCAGGGATCGGCGAACGACGGCGGCTGCGGGCCGCAGGGCGGCGTTCCGGGCGCCAAGCTCGCAATCTGGGCGCGCTCGATCACCGCGAAAAGCTCGTTCGGTCGCGCGAACGATCGCAATACTCGCTCCATGACGGCTACCTGGGTCCGGTGCGCCAGGAGCGCGTCGAGCTTCGTGCGCGCCTGATTCTCGTCGAGCGGCACTGAGAACCAGCGCGCCGGTGCGAAACGTACCGCCGGCTCGCGCAGCGGCCCCGGCTCCTCCGGTGCCCGGGGCCATCCCGCCGAGGCGTGTACGAGGTAGGTCAGCAGGCGGCCGGGCTCTTTGCTCGCCGCCACCGCTTTGAGCCCCTCCACTACGAATGCGAAGGTCGCGCAGTGATCGGGGTGATTGTCGAGCGGCGTCGGCAGGACTATCCAGTCCGGGTCGAAGGACGCCACCAGACGCGCGATCAGGTGGATGAGATCGCGACGCTCGTAGTGCGCGCCGGTCTCGAAGGGGAGCGAGTGCGGAGGCGCGTCGCGGCGGGTATAGGGTGACTCGTAGGCGGAAGCGCGCGGATCGCGCCGCCAGATTGCGGCGAGACCGCCGTCGGGAAAACCGAGGAACGTCACCGCCGACGGCAGCACGTGATAGCGCTCGAGCGCCACGAGCGCTTCGGCGCGCCGCAGCTCGCCGAAGTCGCGGTAGTCGCGCGCCGACGGCTCTTGGCGTCCGGTCGCCGCCGCCACCGCTTCGGGATAGCCGTCGCCGTCGGTGATGAAGAGCACGCGGACGCGCCCTCCCGCCGCGAGCACCCGCTGCATGAGGCCGCCGGCTGCGAGAGATTCGTCGTCGGGATGCGGCGCTACGACGAGCAGGCGCAGACGCGGCGGCACGACGAGCGTCTCGGCGCCGCCGGCGGCGCGCGGGACGAGCCCTGCGACGAGCGCCGCCAGCGCCGCTACGAGCGCGCGGCAAGAGCCAGCGCCGGCAGCCCCGAGCACGTTCAGACCTCGTACCGTCGCACTGCCGCTCCAACCGCCCGTACGCCCATCTCGCGGGCGCCCACGGTGTCGTCGCTCGCTGGCCGCTCCGCCGCTACTTGCAACTGAGCTTCGCCACCCCGGTCTGGCACGAAGGCACGGCCGGCGGCACGAGGAAGCGCACCTCTCCACACTGGTCCACGCCAGGCATGGCGCCCGGAGGATTTCCCGTGTCGTTGAGCTCGATCGCCACCGTGATCGGCGATTCGCCCGGCGCCAGCGGGTAGTCGCCGCGCTGGCCGTCGATCGAGAACATCACCAGGCCCGGCACTTTCGCCGACTTGTCCGTGACCACCACCTTCCTGATGCCGTTCTGGGAGGGCGGCAGCGACACTTTGTCGAAGTAGGTGAACTTGTTCGGCGGCGCGCCCGAGACCTTCCAACCGACGGGATGCGCCGCCGTGTAGACGCCGGCGGGTACGTGCTGATCGATGACGAGCGTACCGGTCGGCCCGAGCACGCGCACATGCACGCCGCGCGCCTGCGGCGCGATCGGCGAGCCGCCGGTAGGAATGGTGATGGCGCCCGAGATCTTCACCTTCTGGAGGCCCGGCGCCTGGTCGAGCTTGGTGAACACGACCTTCGGTTTGATCCAATCCCCGGCAGTGCCTCTACGCGAACACGGGTCATCGGTGCCGATCGCCGGCGGACGCGCTACCGGCCCCACGCAGTAACCGTCGTCGTCGCTGTCGTTGTCGACGTCCTCCGGACAGCGGTCCTGCGCCGTGCATATACCGTCGCCGTCGGGATCGACGAGTCGACAGAGCGTCGAGCAGCATTCGTCGCTGCCGTTGGCGGCACCGTCGTCGCACTCCTCGCCGTTGTCCCGAACGCCGTTGCCGCAGGCCTCGAGCCGGCAGTGGTCGTCGCAGCCGTCGCCCGGCACGATGCCGCCGTCGTCGCACTGCTCGCCGGGATCGCGGAAGCCGTCGCCGCAGGTCGGCGGCGCTTCGCGGGTCGACGGCACGCACAGGAGCGTCGCCTTCTGCGCCTGCAGGCTCTCGTTCCCGAACTCGTTCGTGGCCTGCACGGTGCGCTTCTGGAAGCCGGTCTGCCCTGGCGCCTGCTTGATCTTGTAGCAGTGCAGCTGCGCTGCGGGATTGACAGCGGCCTGCCCGTCGACGTCGGCCGCGTTGCAGACGCTCTCGGGCTCCAGCACCTTCGCCAGTTTCTGCTCGAAAGCGTCCCGCAGCGCCGTGGTCACGCCAGCCAGCTTCGGCGCCCCGGCAGGCGTCTTGACGGTGTAGCACTTGAGACGATCGACGCTCGCGGCCGCTGCCACACCGCCGCTGCCGGCCGGCACGCAGAGCCGCTTCGTCTGCTTCACGACGAGCTGCTGGCCGGCACCGAGCTCGTTGTCGAACGTCCCGGTGCTCGGAACGAAGCGCGCCTGTCCGGGCGCATCCTTGATCTGGTAGCACTGCAGATGGGCGTCGGGATCCTGGATGCCCTGTCCGTCCTTGTCGACGGCGTTGCAGAACTCGGTCGTCTTGATGACGCGCGTGCGCTTGGTCTCGACGCCGTCCGTGACCGTGACCTCGCGCGCAGCGAATGCTGCGGTTCCGGGGCTCTTCGGCGCCTTGTAGCACTTGTAGTGGTCGATGACTGCCGCCGCCGGCGTCGGCGTCGCGGTCGGCGTCACCGTGGGGGTCACGGTGACCGTAGCGGTGCCCGTGGGCGTCGCCGTGCGCGTCGGAGTCGCGGTAGCCGACGGCACCGGGGTCGCGAGCGGGGTGGTCGTCGCCGCCGTGCTCGTCGGCGGGACAGGCGTCGCGGTCCTGGTCCCGAGCGGGGTCGCCGTCCGGCTCGGAGTCGGGGTATGCGTCGGGCCGACGGTCGGGGTCGCCGTCACCGTCGGGCAGAGGAACTGGGTGCAGGTCGCGTTGCAGCAGGCGCCATCGGCGCCCGCTCCCTTGTCGCACGTCTCGCCGACCTGGCGGATGCCGTCGCCGCAGATCGGACAGGCGGGGAACGGGCCGCTCACGACCGGGTTGTCGATGCGCGCGGGATTGAACACGACGCCGGAGCCGATCACCGGGGTGACGCCCGGAAGTCGCGTCGTCGTGACGCTGCCGCCCGGCGGCGAGACATACTGCGAGCCGCTGCCGAGCTGCATGGCGCGGCGCGATACCAGCTCGATGTCGGAGCCGCCCTGCATGCCGTTCAACGGGCTCACACCGCCGCTGCCGTCGATCTTGACGTTGGCGGCGACTGCGAGGCCGCACCCGCGCAGCGAGATGCTCTGACCACTCCCGTGGCTAGTGCCGCTCGTCGCCACTATGTTCTTCTGGATCGCTAGGTTTCCGCCCGCACCCTCGTCCGAGGCAAGCCCGGCGGCGATGTCGACGTAGCCGCCTTCGCCGTCGGCGCTCGTAGCCCGCGTGGTGACCACGCCGTTGATCGTGGTCGCCCGCCCCGCCTCGATCAGGACGTCTCCGCCCATGTCGGTGCCGCTCAGGTCGACGGCGGCAGTGAGCATCGCATCGCGGCCGGCGCTCACGTCCAGACTGCCGCCGCTGCCGCCCGTGAATCCGCTCCGCATCGAAACGACGCCGCCGATCTCGATGTCTCCGTCGAGCGCGCCCAGCCGGCTCGGCTCGGCGTCGCCGCTGTCGATCGAGATGGAGCCGCCGGAGCCGTCGAAGTTGGTGGCGGCGTCGGCGCGCACCGCCACACCGGCCCCGAAGAGGCGGACGCGGCCCGCCGCCAGCATGTCGAGCTCGCCGCCGTCGCCGCCGTAGGTATCGGTGGCGCTGCCGCGCAGGAGCAGGGAAGCAGCGTTGATGTCGATGCCGCCGCCGGCGACGACGCCGCCGAGGTAGTCCTCGCCGGCGTCGAGGGAGATCGTCCCGCCGAACCCGCCGCCGACGGTGCTATCGGCGTTTATGCCGCCGTTCGTGATCACGATGTTGTCGCCCGCGACGGCGTCGAACTCGCCGCCGTCGCTCCCGCCGCCGCTGACGTCGATCGTCCGCGTGATGGTGATGTTGGTGCCGGCCGTGAGGTCGACGAGACCGCCGGCGCCCGCGTTCAGGCCCTTCACGCTGATGTCGCCGTTGATCGTGATGCTGCCGGTCTCGGCCACCACCTCGAGCTCGCCGCCGTCGGTGTAGCGCGATCCGAGATCCGCGTACGAGCTGTTGCCGGAGCCGTTCAGGATGGAGTTGCCGCGGATGACGACGTCCTGGCGGGCGATGAGGCTCATCGATCCCGCCGAGTCGCCGCTGACATCGAGATTGCCGGCGTTCAGGTCGATCGTGCCGCTGCTCACCAGGGAGATCAGGCCGCCGCCGATGATGTAGCCGCTCGGCTTCACGAAGTCACCGCGCGCCTTGAGCTTGCCGGTCGCGGTGAGCGTGATGTCGCCGGCGTTGAACACCTTGATGAAGCCGAGTCCGGTCATCTGGAAGGTCTTCTCGATGCTGAGAGCGCGACCTCCGAGATCGAACTCGCAGCCGCCCGCCGTCACCTCGATCGGCGTCGTCATCCGCACCAGCGTCGGCGAGCAGACGCCGGTGGCGCAGAACACGTTGGCCGTGTTCGCGACGGCATCGCTGCCGCAGATCTTGGCGACCGCGAAGGCGCGCGGCGGCGCCGCCGCTACCGCCGCTGCAGCGGCCGCGAGCAGCAAGAGCGCGAGGCGCACGGACGGTCGGGGCCCGCGGCGGAGATTCGCGCCGCTCACTCTTTCTAGAGCACGCAAGGTCGCTGATTATGCGGACACGCCAAATCTTCGGTCAAACGAAAAATCGCACCCGGCAGACCGGCTTGAGCCGAGGGAACAGGACGCGTATGAGCCCAACCGCGAGACGGCAGCGTGGAGAGCGTAGCGAGGCCAGACTTCCGGATCGTCTTGCGGGCCGCCAGCCTGCTGAACTCTTCGCTCGACCTCGAGAGCGTGCTGCGCGAGCTCCTCGACGGACTCGACCGGCTCCTGCGGCCGACGCACTGGTCGCTCCTCCTTCGCGACGACGCCACGGGCGAGCTGGTGTTCACGCTGGTGCGCGGCGAGGCCGGGCCGCAGCTCCTCGAGCGCCGCCTGGCGCCGGACGAGGGCATCGCCGGGTGGGTGGTGACCCACGACGAAGCCCTCCTGATCCCCGACGCCGCCCGCGATCCGCGCTTCTCGGCGCGCATGGACGCCCTCTCCGGCTTCCGCACGCGGTCGGTCGTGGCAGTGCCTCTGCGAGTCCGGGCCCGCTGCATCGGCGTCCTCGAGATCGTCAACGCCCTGCACGAGCGGATCTTCGACGACGGCGACCTCGAGGTCCTGCAGAGCTATGCCGATTTCGCCGCGATCGCCATTCACAACGCGCGCACTCATGAGGCGATCGTCGAGCTCGCCAAGAACGACCCGCTCACCGGGCTCAGGAACTCGCAGTACTTCCTCGGCGCCGTCGCCGCGGCGATCGCGGGCGGGGCGCCGTTCGCGATCGTGTTCTTCGACATGGACCGCTTCAAGCATCTCGTCGATACCCACGGCCACGTCTGCGGCAGCGCCGCTCTCGCCGCGGTGGGCCGCTGGCTCGGCGACGAGCTCGCACCCGGCGAGATCGGCTGCCGTTTCGGCGGCGACGAGTTCGCGCTCCTCTTCCCCGGCGCCGACCGCGCCGCCGCCGACGCCCGCTGCCACGCCCTCGGGACCCGGCTCGCGGCCCGCACCTTCCTGGATGAGGAGGGCCTGCACGCGACGCTCGGCGCCAGCTTCGGGGCCGCGGCATTTCCGCTCGACGGCGACACCCCGGCCGCGCTCCTCCACCGCGCCGACGAGCGCATGTACGCGTCGAAACGCGACCGTAAGCTCGCGCGCGGCAACGATTGACGGGCGCGCCGCAGCCGAGCATGCAGGTCGAGCGCGATCCGGCGACGCTCGCCCCCGCCGGCGATTCGGCTCCGCCCGCAGCGCCCCCGCCGCGCCGCAGCTCCGTCGGCGCCTTGTCGCTAGCTGCCGCGGTGGCCGGCGCCCTGACTTGCCGCGTAGCGCTCGCCGTCGGCCCCGATCCGGATCCGCTCTGGCTCCGCGTCCTCGCCGCCGGATTCGAGGCCGCGATGGTGGGCGGCATCGCCGACTGGTTCGCCGTCACCGCCCTCTTCCGCCATCCGCTCGGCATTCCCATTCCGCACACCGCGCTGATCGTGGAGCGCCGCAGCAAGCTCATCGCCGGCATCGTCGCCACCGTGGAGGACGAGTGGCTGTCGCCCGAGGTGATCGCCGCCAAGCTTGCAGCCTTCGCACCGAGCGCGGTGGTCATCGAGTGGCTGCGCGATCCCGAACACGTGGCCCGCCTCGGCGCTCCCGTGCGCGACGTGCTGCGGGGCGCGGCGCGGCTCCTCACCGAGCCCGAGGTCATCGCCTTCACCGAACGCGCGCTGCGCCGCGAGCTCGGCGGACTGCCGATCGCAGCGGTGGGCCGCTGGCTCACGACCGCCAACGCGAGCGCGAGCGCGCAAGCCGCCTTCACGAGCGTCGCCGTCTCGATCGCGAATCTCGCCGACCGCCCCCGCACCGCCCGGAACCTGCGCTTCTGGCTCGAGCGCTCCGCCGCGACGCTGCGCGCCGGCGGCAAGCGCCTCGTGCCGTTGCTGCTCCGCCGCCGCCTGGTGCAGCGAAAGCTCGTCGAGGCCATCTGCAGCTACGCCGCGGCGGAGCTGCGCGCCGCCACGGTCGAGGCCGCGCACCCGCTGCGGCGCGCGGTCTTCCGCACCATCGGCGGCTTCGGCGCCCGCATCACCGCCGGCGACGCCGGCGCCCTCGCCCAGGCCGAGGCGATCCGGCGCGCGCTCATCGAGTCGATGGAGGCCGACCCGCTGGTGCGCAGCGCGCTGGTGCAGCTCCGTCGCCAGATCGAGGACGACCTCGTCGACGACGCCAACCCGCTCTCGGACCTCGTCGACCGCCGCCTGCGCACCGCGGTCGTCGACTGGCTCGACGATCCGGAGCGCCGTGCCCGGTTCGACCAGTGGGTTCGGACCATGAGCCAGGACCTGCTCCGCCGCCACCATCACCAGATCGGCCGCACCGTGCGCGACTATCTCGACAACCTGAAGGACGCCGAGCTGGTCGAGCGCATCGAGGCCCGGGTCGGCTCCGACCTCCAGTACATCCGCTTGAACGGCGCCGTGATCGGCGGCCTCATCGGCATCCTGCTCGCCGTGCTGCACGCCGTTCTCGGATACTGATGCCGCGTCGCGCCGGGCGCAGCTATTGGTTCAGCTCGTCGAGGCTCATCGAGAAGCTCGGCGTGAAGGTGTCGAGGAAGTAGCGCACCTCGGGCGCCGTGAGGGCCCGCACGTCGCGCTCGAGGACCTGCGCGGCCTTCCGGAAGTCGTCGTTCCCGGCGCGCAGCTCCTCCAGGCACTTCAGATAGGCCGTGAGCTTGTCGGCCGCCTTCACGATCTGCCACTCCTCCGCATCGGCAGCCTCGGGGAAGAGCAGCGCCGTGAAGGTCGGCGCCAGCTCGGCCGGGAGCATGCTCCGCAGCCGCTCGTTGGCGATGCCCTCTATCAGGCGATGCGCGGCGCCGATCTCGGGAGTGAAATGCTTGACCGGCGCCACGATGTCGCCGGTGATGACTTCGGCGGCATCGTGGTAGAGGGCGAGCGTCGCGGCGCGCTCGGGACGGACGGAGCCGCCGAAGCGCGAGTTGCGGATGACGGCGAGCGCGTGCGCCAGCATCGCGACCTGGAGGCTGTGCTCCTGGAGGTTCTCGACATGGGTGTTGCGCATGAGGCCCCAGCGCTTCACGAAGCGCATGCGGGCGAGATAGGCGAAGAAGTGGCTCATTCGCTGCTCCTCCTAGGTCGTGCGAGCCTAGCTACAGTGCTCCGCGGCCGCCAGGCTGCGGGACAGCGGCTGCCGACGGGCTGCCGCCGAGCTAGTCCGGCCGCGCCTGAGCGCGGAAGAATCCGAGGATGCGCGCGGTCGCGTCGGCTGGCCACGCGTGGCCCTGTGGTCCGATGCAGACGACGACCTCCGCGGTGCATCCGACCGCTGCACTGCACCCCGCCTCGCTGCCGGCGCCGGCATCGCCCCTGCAGCCGTCGATGCGGCGCCACCATGCGGCGGCGCCGGCGGTGAGGCGCGGCGACACCACCGGATCGGCGAGGCCGTGGAAGAAGAGCATCGGTATCGGCCCCGGCGGCACGCAACCGTCGAGCGGGCGCGCGCCGGCTACCGCTGCCGCCGCCGCCAGGCGGTCGCCGAGCGTGCAGGCGAGGAGGTTGGCGAAGAAGCCGCCGTTGGAGAACCCGGTCGCGTAGATGCGCCGCCGATCGACGCAGCGCTCCCGCTCGAGCGCGTCGAGGAGCGCCGCCACGAACGGGGTGTCGCGCGCATCGCCGGGTGCCAGATCCCACCCACGTCCGACGCCGCCGAGGAGCTGGACGTCATCGCGGCCGTCGGCATGGACGGCTATGTAGTCGCCCCGCGTCGCTCCGGGAACCAATCCGTCTCGCGCCCTGAACCCCGCGGCGGAGCCTCGAAATCCGTGCAGGGCGAGCACTACCGGGAGCGGTCGCTCGGCCGAGCCGGCAGCGGCATCGACGATGTAGCGGCGCACCTCGCCGCCCACCGTCACCGTGCGCGCGGCGCCGACGAGCGCCGCCGCGGCGCCGGGCCGACAACCGACGCTCGGCCGCGGCGGCGGCCCCGCCGCCCACGCGGACGCCCCCGGTGCGCCCGCCACCGACGGTCGGCACGCCGCGCCCAGCAGCAGCACGACCCCGAGCAGCCGACCGCGCGGCCTCCTCACAGGCCCTCCGGTCGGCGCCCGGGCCGGCGGCGAGACGCCGGCCCGGGCGCACGTATCGACGCCTCGTCCGCCGCCTCCGGCCGCTCGATCATCGATGTCCCACGCACCGTAGCTGCACCGAGCGTGTCGCACCGCAGCGGCGATTTCAATGCTGCCGGCGGCAGCGGTGTTGAGGCCGCCCGCACCGCAGGCGCATGGGCAGCGACGACGGGCGTCGAGAGGCTCGCGAGCCGGCGGCGGTGCTGCCGCCGCCCGTACCGGAGGAGGTCGCCAGAGCACCCGGTGCTCGTCGCGCACCTCGGGCTCGTTACCCAGGACTGCCGAGCGACCTTCCGCAAGGCCGCGAGCACCCGGTGCTCGAAGCGAACCCCCGGCTCGTGCTACGGAAGCGCGCATGTCCACCGCGCCTCTCGTGCTCTACGGCGAGCCCTTCTGGACCAGCCCCTACGTTTTCTCGTGCTTCGTCGCGCTGCGCGAGAAGCGACTCTCCTTCAGCGTCGAGCTCGTGGATCTGGCGGGCGGCGCGCATCGCCGGCCGCCGTTCCTGGACCGCACGCTCACCGGCAAGGTGCCGGCGCTCGCCCACGGCGACTTCTGGCTCGCCGAGTCGACGGCGATCATCGAGTATCTGGAGGAGGTCTTCCCGCCGCCGGCCCACCCGGCCGTGCTGCCCATGGAACCGTTCGCGCGCGCCCGGGCGCGGCAGGTGATGGCCTGGATCCGCAGCGACCTGGCGGCGCTCCGCAGCGAGCGGCCGACGACGACGATGTTCTACGAGCGGGCGACGGCGCCGCTCTCGCCGGCGGGCGAGGCGGCCGCCGCCGACCTCCTCCGCGTCGCCGCGGCGATCGTGCCGGCGACGAGCCCGCACCTCTTCGGCACCTGGTCGATCGCCGACGCCGACCTGACCTTCATGCTCCACCGGCTGCTGGCGAACGGGCACGCCGTACCGGCGCGCATCGCCGAGTACGCAGCGGCACAGTGGCAGCGACCTTCGGTCCGGGAGTTCGTGGATCGTCGGCGCGAGCCCCATCGACCGCACGAGTGAGGCCTGCGGGGACCCGCGCCTGCCGCGCGCACGGGCACGGTCAGGTCCGGCTCCGAAAGATGCCGAAGGCACTCGTGTACCCGTGCAGGAAGGTGCGCCCGTGCACCGGTCCGATCTCGCCGTTGCAGAAGAACCCGCCGAGCGGCACGGGCCCGAGATGGCGTTGGAACATCCGCGTGTCGTGCTCCGGCACCCCGTACAAGTGCTCCCCGCGACCGAGGCACGAGAAGAGGAGCGATCCGGCCGGCGGCTCGCGGTGCTGCTCTCCGTAACGCACCAGCACGGCGTCGAGGTCCTGCGCCGACGTCGTCGCATCGCGCAGGTGGAACTGGACTACCATGCCCGTCCGCAGCGCCGCACCGACGGCGATCGCTCCCGACTTGCCGTCGATGCCGAGGAGGTTGCGTACGAGGAAGTCGCCCTGCCGGTACGCCTCCTGCTCCTGCATCACCACGCCGAGGAAGAGCGAGCCCGCGAAGAGCTGGCGATCGCGCTTCTCGGCCACGGCGACGAGTTGCTGCAGGACGGCGAGAGCAGGCTTGCCGTCGAGGCCGTAGAGGATGTTCTGATCGGCGCGGGTGACGAACATCGGCTCGCCGACAGGACGGCAGCCCTGGGCGACGACCGTGTCGAGCTCGACGTTGCCGGCGAGCGCTACGCCCACCGCGCCCGAGCGATAGACCGTGTCTCCGAGGTAGAGCGCGTTCGCTCCCGGTTCGCGGCCGCCGCTCGCCAGACCGCCGATCTTGGCGCTCTCGGGATAGGCCCGATCGAGCCCGGCTACCAGGGTCTCGGCGTCGAACGTGAAGGGGTCGGGGAGGAGGACGAAGGCCGGGCAGCGTGACGTCGCCACGCCCGTTGCCGCCTCCCAGGCGCCGGCGGGCCCGCTGCGGGCCGGCTGGGCATCGCTCTCGAGGTGGAACGGACGCACTTCGACTTCGGGCAGCACGGCCGCCGTCAAGGAGACCGCCGCTCGGCGCTCGACCTCGCGACCGCCGCCGATCACTCCGCCCGCCGAGCAGCCGAGCACGGAGCGCGGCGCCAGGGAGGCGCGCACTAGCGCCGGCAGGCGCTCGTACTCGCGCTGATGCGACTCCGAGACGAAGGCGACGACGAGGTCCGGCGGCACACCGCCGAGTCCGGCCGCGATCGCGGCGGCGGCCTCGTCCACGGCCGCAGCGAGCGGCGTCGCCGTCGAGACCGCCGAGAGCCAGCGCATGCCCGCTCCCTAGGAAGAATATGCCCAGGCCGCAAGCGCGCAGGCGCTTGAGAGTCGCATGCCGACGGCGTATGCGCGCAGGATGCGCAGCGACATCTCGTTCTCGAGCGACGGCACCGTCTGCCGCGGCTGGCTCTACCTCCCTGACGATCGCAGCCGGGATGCCCGCCTCCCCGCGGTGGTCATGGCGCACGGCTTTGCCGGCGTGAAGGAGATGCGGCTCGACCGCTTCGCGGCGGCGTTCGCAGCCGCCGGCCTCGCGAGCGTCGTCTTCGACTATCGCGGCCTCGGCGCCAGCGACGGTGAGCCGCGCCAGGATCTCGACCCCTACGCCCAGGTGCGCGACTATCGCAACGCCATCAGCTTCGCGCGCACGCGGCCCGAGATCGATCCGCAGCGCATCGGCGTCTGGGGCTCGAGCTACAGCGGCGGCCACGCCCTGATGGTCGGCGCCTGGGACCGCCGCGTCCGCGCCGTCGTCGCCCAGGTGCCCCTGATCGACGCCTGGGAGGCGGTGACGCGCGGGGCCGGGCCGGAGCTGCGCGACGCGCTGGTAGCGCAGCAGATCGAGGAGCGGGAGCGCATCTTCGCGGGCGCCGCGCCGGCGCTGCTGCCGGTCGTCGGCGCGCCCGACGCCGTCCTCGGAACCCCCGACGCCGCCGAGTGGTTCGAGAAGCTCGGCGCCGACGCACCCACCTTCCGCAACGAGGTCACGATGCGCTCCTGGGAGCGCCTGCTCGAGTACTCGCCGCTGCGCTGGATCGATCGCATCGCGCCGACGCCGGTCGCGATCGTCGCCGCCGAGCACGATCTGCTCTGCCCCATCGATCTGGTGCGCGAGGCGTTCGCCCGCGCCGGCGAGCCGAAGCGCCTCGTCGTCCTCCCGGTCGGGCACTTCGATCCCTACGAACCGCCGAGCTTCGCCGCCGCCGCCGGCGCCGCGGCAGAGTGGTTCACGACCCACCTCGGACGCTGACGATGGCGCCAGCGCGCTCGCGCCTGCCGACCTACGGCGCCGCCGGCCGCCTCGCGCGCATCGTCATCGGCCTGGTGTCGCGTCCGCACGGCTGGCCGCTCGCGGCGATAACCGCCGAGCTCGGCATCTCCGAGCGCACGCTGTTGCGCTATCTCGCGGTGTGCAGGAACGAGCTCGTCGACGCCTCCGGGAAGCCGATGATCGAGGTCGTCGGCCAGGGCGGCGAGCGCGCACTCAAGCTCGTCGACGCCGGCCCAGCTCCCGACGCCGGCGTCTTCGAGGCCGTCTTCTTCTATTTCACGCAAACGGTCCTCACCTTCCTCGAGGGCACCGTCCTCAAGGACGGTGTCGCCGGGCTCTGGGAGCGGCTCCACCGCGGCCTGCCGCCACGACAGCGCACTCGCCTCGTGAACCTCGGCAAGAAGTTCTACGCGGTGCCGTTCGCGGCCAAGGACTATCGCAGCCACGACGAGCAGCTCGACCTCGTCGTGCGCTGCCTCATCGACCAGCACCGCATGCGGGTCGACTACCAGGGGCTCGTCGGCGAAGGGAAAGTGCACGACTTCGATCCCTACACGCTCGTACACTACCGGGGCGGCCTCTACCTCATCGGCTACAGCCACCGCTACCGGAAGAACATCTGGCTCGCGGTCGAGCGCATCCGCAGCGTAACCAAGCTTCCCTACCGCTTCGATTATCCGGCCGGCTACAGCCCCGAGAAGTACACCGAGGGCATGTTCGGGATCATCGCCGGCCCGGAGACCACGGTAGAGCTGCTGCTGCGGGGGAAGGAGACCGCGGCCTTCCTGGCGTCGCGCCGGCTGCACCCGACCCAGCGCTTCACCACCCGCGCCGACGGCGCGACGCTGCTCACGATGAAGGTTCGCGGCACCACCGAGCTCTCGAGCTGGATCCTCTCCCAGGCCCCGTGGGTCGAGGTCGTGAAGCCGGCGGCGCTGCGCGACGAAGTGGCGGCGCGCCTGCGCGCGGGCGCAGCGCTCTACGAAGCGCGCGAGCGCTCCCGGCTCCCCGGGCCTGCGGAATCGTCCCGGGGGCGGAAAATCCGCAATCCGGGCTAGCGGGCCGCGATCGACAGTGCTAGATGGGGCAGGCGTGCATGGCGTCGTGCCGGCCGCCCCCCCGGGTGTCCGCCACGGCGATCGCCGCCCCGGCAGCGACTTGGTGGGAGCCCACCAGCCACCGGTGAGAACATTTGCAGGGAGCCCGGCCACAGGCGTGCAGATCGCCGGAGGGCGGACCGACACCTCGAAAGACGGAGGAGAATGCTGATGCTCGGGAAGATCCAGGAGCTGCTCGGTAAGAACGGCGATTCATTGCTGCAGCACACCTGCACCACGGTTCCGAAGGAGATGCTGTACGCTCCCGGGCCCGACTTCCTCGATCGCGTCCTGATCGATTCGGACCGCAAGCCGACGGTCCTGCGCAACCTCCAGAGCATGTTCGGCCACGGCCGGCTCGCGAACACGGGCTACCTCTCGATCCTCCCCGTGGACCAAGGCATCGAGCACTCCGGCGGCGCCAGCTTCGCGCCGAACCCGATCTACTTCGATCCCAAGAGCATCGTCGAGCTCGCGATCGAGGGCGGCTGCAATGCGGTCGCGAGCACGCTCGGCGTGCTCGGCGCGGTGGCCAAGCGCTACGCGCACCGCGTGCCCTTCATCCTCAAGTTCAACCACAGCGAGATGCTGACCTATCCGAACCGGTTCGACCAGATCCTCTTCGCGAGCATGCAGCAGGCCTTCGACATGGGCTGCGTCGGCGTCGGCGCGACCATCTACTTCGGCTCCGACGGCGGCAGCCGCCAGCTGCAGGAGGTCGCCCGCGCCTTCGAACGCGCCCACGAGCTCGGCATGTTCACCGTGCTCTGGTGCTACCTGCGCAACAGCGCCTTCAAGACCAAGGAGGCCGACTACCACGAAGCCGCCGACCTCACCGGTCAGGCCAACCACATCGGCACGACGATCCAGGCCGACATCATCAAGCAGAAGCTGCCGACCAACAACGGCGGCTTCAAGGCGCTCAACTTCGGGAAGACCAGCGACAAGGTCTACTCGCAGCTCACGAGCGATCATCCGATCGATCTCTGCCGCTATCAGGTCGTGAACTGCTACATGGGTCGGAGCAGTCTCATCAACTCTGGCGGCGCCTCGGGCCAGAACGATCTCGCCGACGCCGCCTTCACCGCCGTCGTCAACAAGCGCGCCGGCGGCACCGGGCTCATCTCGGGCCGCAAGGCCTTCCAGAAGCCCATGAAGCAGGGAGTGGAGATCCTGAACACTATTCAGGACGTCTACCTCTGCAAGGAGATCGGCCTCGCCTAGATACCGCCGACCGACGAGGCGCCGTTCCGGCGACCTCGAGGGAATGCCGCTCGCCGAAACAGCGGCCGGCGCACCCGACGTACCCGCTGTCGTGAGCGCTGCGGATGCGTCCGACCCGGTGCCGGCCGCGGCGGCCGCACCGATCGCCGCCGGCACGCCGAGCGTCGACACCCCGGCCGCCGTCGATACGAACGCCAGACCCACGGACGCGGGGCAACGGCCTCCGGGCTTCCGGCGTCGCGGCCGCCGCGGCGGCCGTCGCCATAACGGTATCCGGCCAGAGGAGCGGCGCGCCGCGACGACCACCGCCGCAGCGGCCAACGACGGGACGCCGGTCCATGAGAGCCCCGCCGAGGGCGTGCCGCCCGCGGCGCACGGTGGGAGCGCGGGCCTGCCGCCGACAGGAACGCACGACGGACAGCAGCCCGGTGCCGGTCGGCGACGGCGCCGCCGCCGCAAGCGCCGCGGACAGCCTGGCCACGGTGCACCGTCGAGTGCCGTCGAGGTCGCGGCGCGCCGCCTCGGCCTCCATCGCCTCTATCCCGAGCAGCAACGGATAATCGCCGAGGCTACGGCGGGACGCGACGTGCTGGTGGTGCTGCCGACCGGCTTCGGCAAGTCGGCGTGCTACCAGATTCCGTCGATGACGCTGCGGAAGCCGGTAGTGCTCTGCTCGCCGCTGCTCGCGCTCCTCGAAGACCAGCACACCAAGCTGCAGAAGCTCGACGTACCGGTCGTACGCCTCGACGGCACGATTCGCGGCAAGGCTCGCAAGGCCGCCTTCGAACGCCTCGAAGCGGGCGGACCCATCCTCCTCATGACGACGCCCGAGACGCTCGGCTCCCCCGAGCTCCTCGAAGCGCTCTCGAAGACCGGCATCGGCCTCGCCGCCGTCGACGAAGCGCACTGCATCTCGGAGTGGGGTCATGACTTCCGCCCCGCCTACCTCCGCATCGGCGAACACCTGCGCGCGCTCGGGCGGCCTCCGATCATGGCGCTCACGGCGACCGCGACCGAAAAAGTGCGCGACGACATCAGCCGCTTCCTCGGCCTCGTCGACCCGGTCGTCGTTTCGAGCTCGCCGCATCGCTCGAACCTCGCCTTCCAGGTGCTGGAGTGCCAGGGCGACATGCGCTCGCGCGCCCTCATCCGCTTCGTGCGCCGCCTGCACCGGCCCGGCATCGTCTACTGCACCACGACCCGCGAAGTCGACAGCGTCTACCTGGTGATGCGCCAGCTCGACATCCCGGCGCACCGCTACCACGGCAAGATGACCGCGGCGGAGCGGCAGCACGAGCAGGAGATGTACATGAAGTCGGGCCGGCGGACGGTGATGGTCGCGACCAGCGCCTTCGGGCTCGGCATCGACAAGCCCGACATCCGCTACATCATCCATTACCAGGCGCCGGCGTCGCTGGAGCAGTACGTGCAGGAAGCCGGACGTGCCGGCCGCGACGGCCGGCGCTCGGACTGCATCCTCCTCTACGACCCGGCCGACCGCGCCATCCACGAGCTCCTCCTCGGCAAGAGCCGCGTCCGCCCGGATCAGCTCTACAAGATCGGGGAGGCGCTCGCGGCCTGGGGCGGCGAGAAGCGCACCCCGACGCTCGAAGCGCTGTCGATGTCGGCGGGACTCGGCCCGCGCATCGCGCAAGCGTTGCTCGCGATCCTCGAGGAAGCCGAGCTCGTGCGCTTGCACGACGGCACGATCGAGGTGCTGCGGCCGGAGACGATCGCAGAAGAGTCGCGGCACCTGGCGGGGCAGTTCGCGACCCTGCGCACGCAAGACGGCCGCCGCCTCGACTCCGTCGCCGAGTACGTACACGCGCCGGGCTGCCGCGCGGTCACGCTGCGCCGCTACTTCGGCGAGTCGAACGGGCGGCCGTGCGGACTCTGTGACGCCTGCCGCGGCGTCGCCAAGCGGCCGGCGAGCTTCTACGAGCCCGTCGTGCGGCCGCCGCGCCGGCGCCGCCGCGAGCGCGAGCGCCTGCTACGGCGCGAGCGCGGTCGGAATCGGCGGGGACGGGGACAGAAGAGCACCGCCAAGGCGACGGCGGCCGGAACGACGCCGGCGACGTTGACGGCCGGGGCGCCGGTAGCGCCGCCACAGCCGGATCCGGCGCCGCTGCTGCCGCCGCCTCTCCCCCCCATCGACCTGTAGCATCCGCGGGGTGTTCGGGAAGCGGATCGCTCCCGACCAGTCGATGCCCCGCCGCTCCCTCCCACCGACCTCTAGCGTCCGCGGGAGCTCGGTCCCCGGAGCCCTGCCCGGACTAGAGTCGCACGAAGCAATGGCGGCGCTGCGCGCGGGTGACCAGGCCGAGGCCGATGGCGTCGCCGATGATCTCGACGGCGACGATCAGGTCGGGGTCAGCGAAGGTCACCGTGGCAACGGCGCCACGGGCTTCCAGCTCTGCGGTGATGGCGCCGCCGAGAAAGCGCTCGAGGCTGTCGGAGGCGAGGACACCGCGATGGCCGCGGCGTTCGACGCGGACGTGGAAGGAGCGTCCGGCCAGTCGCTCGGCGAACGCCGCCATCTCGGCGCCGAGCTGCACTTCGATATCGGCCGCGCGCCTGAGGGTGCGCTCCACGGGCACGACCCGCGCCAGCGCCTCGCTGGCGAGAACCGGGTCGGCCGCCGCTCGTTCCGCGATCGCAGCCAGACCGGCGTCGATGTCGGCGACGCCGCCGACGAGAACTTCGGCGTAACCGGTGCGGCGCAGCGTCACGATGGGACGCAGAGCGCGCACCAGATCGTGCCGGCGGCCGCCGTGTGCCGTGACCACCAGGTTCCAGTCGAGGCGCGCGAACACACCGCTTCATAGCCGATGCGGACCATCAATGCCCGCAGCGAAGCGCCCGCGACTTGACGATCTCGGAGCGAGCGGCCATGGAGCGCACATGTCCTCGTCCGAGCCCGACGTCGAAGCGTCGTCCGCTGCGGGGGCATCGCTGCGCGACCGGCTCGAATCCTATCGACCCTGGCTGGCGTCTGGCTTCGGCGTCGCGCTCTTCGGAGCCGCCCTCTGGATCCTCCACCATGAGCTGCGCGCCTACTCCTATAAAGAGGTAATGGGAGCGCTGCGCGGCCTGCCGCGGCCGCGTCTCGGGCTCGGTCTTGCGTGTACCGCCGCAAGCTACCTGCTCCTGACCGGCTACGACGCGCTGGCGTGCCGTTATCTCGCCCTCGCCCTGCGCTACCGACAGATCGCCCTCGCGTCGTTCATCGGCTACGCCTTCAGCCACAACGTCGGCGCGTCCTTTCTCGGCGGCGGCGCGATCCGTTATCGTCTGTATTCGAGCTGGGGGCTGCAGGCCGGGGAGATCGCGACCATCGTCGCCTTCAACGGCATCACCTTCTGGCTCGGCTTCCTTCTCTTGACCGGCGTAGCGCTCCTCTCCGAGCCGGGTGCGGCGCTCTCGGCCCGCATCTTCGCGCCCGGAGCGGAGCCGGCGATCGGAGCCGCGTGCATCGCGATCGTCGCCGCCTACGTCGGCTGGAGCGCGGTCCGCCGGGCGCCGCTACGCATCCGCTCATTCGAGCTCCGCATCCCGCAGCTCGACCTCACCCTCGTGCAACTCGGGCTCTCGACGCTCGACTGGGCACTCGCCGCGACCGTGCTCTACGTGCTGCTGCCGCCGGCGCCGACGCTCGGCTTCGCGGCCTTCCTGGCGACGTTCCTGCTGGCACAGGTCGCGGGGCTCGCGAGCCATCTTCCGGGCGGGCTCGGCGTCTTCGAGACCGTCATCCTGGTCGGCTTGGCGCCGCAGCTCCCGGGCTCGACGGTGCTCGGATCCCTGGTCGCCTATAGGGTCATCTACTATCTCGTCCCCCTGCTCGCCGCCGGCACGCTGCTCGGAGCCCACGAGCTCTGGCAGCGCACGGTGGTGCGGCGGGTCGGCAGCCTCTTCGGCCGCATCGTCCCCGAGATCATCCCGCAGGCGCTCGCCGTGACGACGTTCCTCGGCGGCGTCATCCTCCTCGCCTCGGGCGCGACGCCGGCGGTCCACGGTCGCCTCGGCTGGCTGCAGAGCTTCCTCCCGCTCCCCGTGCTGGAAACCTCGCATTTCTTCGGCAGCCTGACCGGCGTCGGCCTGCTGTTGCTGGCGCGCGGCCTGCAGCACCGGCTCGACGCCGCCTACCTCGGCACCGTCGCCCTCCTCGCAGCCGGCATCGTGTTCTCGCTGCTGAAGGGCTTCGACTACGAGGAGGCGCTGATCCTCACGGTGATGCTGGCGGCGCTCCTGCCTTGCCACCGGCATTTCTATCGCCGCGCGTCGCTCCTCGACGAGTCGTTCACCACCGGTTGGAGCGTCGCGATCGCCCTCGTCGTGATCGGATCGATCTGGCTCCTGCTGCTCTCGCATCGCCACGTCGACTACTCGAACCAGCTCTGGTGGCAGTTCGACTTCACCAGCAACACGCCCCGGGCGCTGCGGGCAACGGCCGCCGCCTCCGTGGTGCTGATCGCGATCGGCCTGGCGCGGCTCCTGCGGCCGGCGCCGCCGCGGCCCCCGGTGCCGACGCCCGCCGACCTCGACCGTGCCGCGACGGTGATCGCCGCCACGCCCCGCACCTACGCGCACCTGGCGCTCCTCGGCGACAAGACCCTGCTCTTCCGCGACGATGCGCACGGCATCCCGCGCGGCTTCATCATGTACGGCGTCGAGGGGCGGAGCTGGATCGCCCTCGGCGATCCCGTGGCGCCGCCCGACGACGCCCGCGAGCTAGCATGGCGATTCCACGAGCTCAGCGACGCCCACGCCGGCTGGACGGTCTTCTACGAGGTCGGCTCGGAGAACCTGCCGCTCTACCTGGATCTCGGCTTGAGCCTCTTGAAGCTCGGCGAGGAAGCGCGGGTGCCGCTCTCGGCGTTCAGCCTCGACGGTAGCGCGCGCAAGAACCTCCGCCAGACGCACCGTCGCGCCGAGCGCGACGGTGCCACGTTCGCGGTGCTCCCCAAGGAGCAAGTGCCCGCGATCCTCCCCGACCTGCAGCGCGTCTCCGACGCCTGGCTCGGCGAGAAGAGCACACGAGAAAAAGGCTTCTCGCTCGGCTTCTTCTCGCCCACCTATCTGGCGCGCGGCCCCGTCGCCGTCGTGCTCCGCGAGGAACGCATCATCGCTTTCGCGAACGTGCTCCTCGGCGGCGCCCAGGAGGAGCTCTCCGTAGATCTCATGCGCTACGAGCCCGCGGCGGCGCCGCCGGGAGTCATGGACTACCTCTTCCTCGAGCTCATGCTGTGGGGGCGCGATGCCGGCTATCGCTGGTTCAGCCTCGGCATGGCGCCCTTCTCGGGCTTCGATGTGCGGGCGCTGGCGCCGCTATGGAGCCGCGCCGGCGCCTTCCTCTTCCGGCAGGGTGAGCACTTCTACAACTTCCAGGGGGTCCGTCAGTACAAGCTCAAGTACGACCCGGTGTGGGAGCCGCGCTACCTGGCTTCGCCGGGCGGCCTGGCGCTGCCGCGCATCCTCGCCAACGTCGCCGCCCTCGTCTCGGGCGGACTCGCGGGCGTCGTTCGCAAGTGACGCCGGCGTGCCGGCAGAGCGGCGCCATGAACGCGAGCGCGCACCCCTGCGCGCAGCCGTTGCCCACGAGGGAATCCCGCACCGCGAGGCTCCCTCGTGGGTACGCCGCCTACAGCTTGGCGAGGATGGAGTCCGCGCCCGAGACGCTCACGCCCGTGTCGGGCTCGACGAGGAGCTTCTCGACTCTGCCGTCGCGTACGATCATCGCATAGCGCTGCGAGCGCTGTCCGAGACCCAGGCCCGAGCCGTCGAGCGTGAGGCCGACCGCGCGCGTGAACTCGCCGTTGCCGTCGGCGAGCATACGCACTTTACCCCCCGCGTTGCTGCTCTTGCCCCACGCATCCATCACGAAGGCGTCGTTCACCGAAATACAGGCGATCTCGTCGACACCCTTGGCGCGCAGCGCCTTCTCCTGCTCCACGTATCCCGGAAGGTGCTTGATCGAACAGGTGGGAGTGAACGCGCCGGGAACCGCGAACACCACCACGCGCTTGCCGCGCGAGAGCTCTGCCAACGATACCGGCGACGGCTTGCCACCGACCATTTCCGTGAGCTTCACGTCCGGAATCGGATCGCCTTCTTTGATTGCCATGGCTCCCTCCTTGTTAGTCGCGTGCTCGCATCGCGTGCGGCATCGACTCCGGACATGCCAAAGCATCAGAGGTGCTGCAACCCGGGTGCGGCGATCTCTCCGCCCACTCTCCGTCTTGACTAGGCGCGCGGGCTCGGGGGATCTTCTCGCGATGGCCCGGAAGACCCATCGCCCCTCGCCGCCGGCCGCGATCCGCCTCGTGATCTTGACCGTCGCCCTGGCTTCGCTCCCGCACCTCGCCGACGCCCAGATCTTCAAGGTATGCGGTGATGTCGACGCCAACGGCGTCGTCTCGGTCACCGACGGCGTCCAGGTGCTGCGCGCCGCCGCCGGGCTCACGAGCGATTGCACCGACGCCATCTGCGACATCGACGTCAGCGGCGCCGTCACGGTCACCGACGGGGTGGTGGTGCTGCGCAAGGCCGCCGGGCTCGCGATCACCGAGAACTGCATTCCTCACGACGGCAAGATCGACTCGCAGCTCGCCTACCTCCTGCGCTTCGGCGAGCCGCTCGTGTCCGCGGTGCTCCCGACCATCGTACTGCGCCGGTCCGAGACCGTAGACAATTCCTTCGAGTGCCAGAACGGCGAGGACGGCCTCTACGAGGTGTCGTATTTCGACGGCCAGCAGGACGGTGCCTTCTCCGACTGCTACTTCGACAACGCCGTCATCAACGGCGACGCCGAGAACTCCGGCGACGATCCGGTCTTATCGATCGAGATCGCCGACGCCCGCAACGACGACACGCTGGCATTCGAGGGCACCAACGGCACGGGGCTCCTCGGCGTCAGCGTCGAGGGCGGCGTCAAGTACAGCGGCCGACTCGACGGCAGCGCCGCCTTCGCGCGCTTCGACACCGCCGACTTCCTGCTGGTGGTGAGCAATCTCCAGGTCGGCACCGGCCCCTTCCCTCTCGGCGGCTCGATATCCTACGAATTCGACGCCGACTCCGAGATGCCGGGCATCCGCCGCGCCCGCGTCTACTACGACGGCTCCAACCTCGCCCGGGTGGAGGTCACGTTCAGCGACGGCTCCTTCAAGTACTACCGCTTCGAGCTGCGCTACCTGAACTTCCTCTGATCCTGGCCCGAGGCCGGGCCGAGCGCGCCCGCCGCGCCCGCCCGGCCCGACCTTGCGGTCACGGACGACAGGCGATCTTCAACGAATCGACGTCCGCCTTGCCGGCGCTGTCCTCGGTGCGCAGGCGGACGACCTTGCGGGTGAGCTTGCCATTGCGGAGCGGTATCGACAGGTAGGCGGTCACGCAGCGGTCCGGGGTCGCGAGAGCAGTCTGATACTGAATGGTGTTGACGTGGTTTCCGAGCACCAGGTTCGGCCCCAGCGAGCGCAATAGCGCGCTCAGATCGCGACCGATCTTGGCGTCGACCGGCTTCCTGCTATCAGGCCTCGGGCTCTTGATGGTCACGCTCTTCACGTCGTTCGGGAAGCAGCCGCTGGCCTGGAGGCGCGGATCGTTGTTGTTCAAGCAGATCATGACGTGCGCCACGCAGGCGCCGTTGGTCGCCCCGTCGAAGTCGGAGCCGCCGCCGTCGTTGATGACGAAGCTGTTCTGCTTCAGCGCCTTGGCATCCGCCGGTGCATCTACGAAGAACTCGGTAGCGCAGTCGGTCACGGGACTGCCGCCTCCCGGCGCGCACCGCCCCGGCGCCGCCTCGGTGCAGCCCGGGAACGACGGGTAGGCCTCGCGCGCCGCCGCGTTCGCCACTACGTCCGCGGTGTACAAGTACGTGTCGTGGTAGCCGTTGCCGAGCCAGAGATTCACCTGATCTCCGTAGTGCGGCTTGCCGACGACGCCGCTCTCGCCGCCCGGGATGACGTTCTTGGCGACGATCGCGCCGCTCGCCATCTCGACGACGCTACGACGATTGGCGCCGCTGCCGAACTGCAAGCTCGTCGCCGAGGTCGGCCGCAGCCCGTAGTTGGCGACGTCGACCGTGAAGCGGGCGCCGTCCGCCGGCATCCCCGGCGGAAAGCCGCTCGCCGGCTGCGGCGGAATGCTGTACGCCCCGCCGCCGCCGATCAGCGTGCCGTTCATGTCGCCGTCGATGAAGCTGTTGAAGATGACGTAGTGGACCTTGCCCCAGAGGTAGTCGTCGACGTTCGTCGAGTTGGCGAAAGCGGGAGCGAAGCCGGCACCCGAGAGCAAGTCGAGGGCATCCTGGAGGCTCTTCACGAGGATGATGTCGCGCTCCTCTTCGGCAGAGAGAGTGACGCTCGGGTCGTCGAAGAAGTCGATGCCCGAGGCACCGACGCCGGTGAACGGCACCCGCGTCAGCAGCCGGATTAGACCGCGCAGGCCTTCGGTCACGCCCTGGCGGTAGCCGATGCCGGCGGCCGCTAGCTGGGCGTCGAACGTGCGCGCCATGAGGCGGCCGACGGCGACGTTGTAGATGGTCGTCGCGACGCTGTCGACGAGTTCCTGCGGCGTCGGCGCGCCGGGATCGCCGGGCGTGTCGAAGCCGGCGGGGGTATTGTAGGTCCAGCTCGCGAGCCGGGCGCGGGCGTCGAGGATCTTGGCGTTCAAGAGGCTCGAGAGCGCGGGCGGCGCGCCTCCGAGGCCGGCGCGGTCGACGGCGCCGACGAAATACGGGGCGAGCCGCTTGCCTTCCAGCTGATTCACGTCGGCCTGCATGCGCTCCATGTCGGCCATCGAGATGACGCCGTCGCCCGGGGGCGTGCCCGGAGGCGTCGGGATCAGGTTCAGCTCGCTCTTGATCAGCTCGGTGATGCGGGCGGCGCGAAACTCGTCGTAGCCGGGACTCAGGTACGGTCCGGTGCCGGCGAGCGCTTCGTTCAGAGCGTCGTTGTCGGCGGTGTTGCCGATCGGGTCGTTGTTGGCGTTCACCCACCAGTGCGCCGGCGGGTTTTCGATCTGCGGCATCTCGGCGAACGGCACCACCTCGTAGGGAACCGCCTGATCCGCCGGCTGCGGGCCGGCGAGCGCCTTCCATTCGTTGCCGCCGGTGCCGTCACGGACGAGATACGGCGGGTTGCCGTGCAGCACGCCGGCGGCAAGATCCTCGCGGATCGGGAACTCGCCGCTAGAGAAGTAGGCGATGTTGCCGAGGACGTCGGCGTAGCCCCAGTTCTGCGAGCCGAAGTCGAAGAACTGGAGACCCTGCTTGAAGGTCGCGAGGTCGGTGGCGGTATTCCAGATGTAGAAAGTATCGAGCTCGCGGGTAGCGTAGTTGCCCGTGAACTTGACGGTCAGGGCGGTGCCGACCTTGTTGGGCTGGAAAGGATTCCCCGGCGCCCCCGTATGCGCGATGGTGAGCGTCTGCGGGAAGATCGGACCGTGCCGGGTGACCACCATGCGGCGCGGCGGTACGAAGTTGGCGAGGAGCTTGGTGGCATCGAAGATACCGTTCACCTTCGCCGTCGGCACCGACGACGCGACCCCGATCACCTGGCGCTCGAGGCCGCCGACCGGCTCGTTACCGTTCTCCACGTTGACCTTCACCTGGATGGGAGTCTGTACGACCGGCTCGGGATTGCCCTGGTAGTAGCTGAAGAGGTTTCCCGCCCCGTCGGTCGCCATGGTCTCGAGGTACCAGTCGGTGACGTCGGCGGGATTGGTGGTCGAGCCCCAAGCGATGTGCTCGTTGTGACCCTGGACGACACCGGGCGCGCCGGCGAAGCCGATGCCGGTCACGTTCATGTCGCCGCCGTGGTCCTTGGTGTTGATGTGCAGCTCGTAGAAGGTCGCCGGGCTGCCGAGGCCGAGGTGCGGATCGTTGGCGTAGATCGGGTTGCCGGTGTCGGTTACCGACCCGTCCACCGCCCATTGGTTCGACCCGACCGTCCCCCGCGCCCGGATCTCGCGCATCACCGGCTGATCCATGAGCTTGGCGATGAACTCGCGGGCCTGGCGCACGGTCTCCTTACGGGCGGCGGCGATTCGGCGCTGCTCCGCCTTGGTGAGCTTGTGGCCGCGCCGGGCGCCGTCGCCGGCGGCCTTGGCGGTTGCGGTGGACGGCGGCCCCGCGGCGACGCTGCCGTCGCGTCCGGACTCGCCCCGCGCCGCCGCGCCGGCGTCGGCGAGCATGGTCGTCCGCGGGCTCGAGAGGCTCGTGAGCGGGATCGGCGCGTTGCTCGCGTCCGGCACCGTGAAAGCGTTCTCTGCAGGCTGGATGCGGGCGAGATCTTCGGCGAAGGCGGTCGTGCCGGTAGCGACGCCGAGCGCGTCGGTGACGTCGGCCAGATCCTCGGTGATGCCGTCTTCGAAGTCGAAGGAGAGCTGGAACGCCTGGAGCTTGCCGAAGGCAACCGAGTCGATCGGCGACCAGGGAGCGATCGCGGCAATGTGCAGGCTCGCGTACTCGGGAGGCAGGTTGCCGGTCGCGTTCACCAGGTTGATGTACTCGTTGACGCCGTCGGCGTACGCCTGCAGGAGGCTCTGCACGGCGGGCGAGAGGGCGTTGAACGAGTCGATAGCCGCCTGCCGGAAGCCGAGCGATTGGAAGAACAGGTCCTGGGTCACGTTGCTGATGTTGCCGGGGAACGGCGGATCCTGCGCCTGGAGCAGCGTCGGACCCGTCTTGAAGTCGGGGAAGCCGAGCAGCTCGGAGACGGTGCCGCTCGGCACGCGCCGGAAGACGTCCATCTGGAACATGCGGTCGCGAGCGTGGACGTTGCCGAGCGCGAACGCCGCATCGTTCTGCGTCGCCGCGTAGATGTGGGGGATGCCTTTGGCGTCGCGGACCACGTCTACCGGCGCGCTCAACTGCGCGAAGGTGAGGGTCTGCGCGATCGGGAGCTCGGTCACCGGATCGGCAAACGCCGCACCACCGACGGCGACGGAGCAGGCAAGCACGAAGGCGGCGAGGGACGATGGACGGCAGCGACGGATGTGCATTGGGTTTCCTCCTGATGGCCGGCACGCGACCGCGCGAGGATCCGCGGCCGCCAAGTCGCGGCATTAGACGGCGGTGCACCCGCCGCTGTCAAGGAAAAACTCGCCCCGTGTCGTCGCCGACGCGCCCGCCAGCGCGACTGCGCGGTCGAGCGCGGAGCCGACCAGGCTTCGCCGACCTGGGAAGCCGTCCGCACGACCGTTCCCAATCCCGCGACGTCGCCGGAGCATGGGCTCGGGAGTCCCCGGCTTGCCTCATGGCAAGAGGGTTGCTTCAAAGGCGGCATGGACCAACCCGTTCAGATCACGTTTCGCGACGTGCCGCCGTCAGCGGCCGTCGAAGCCCGTATCCAGGAAGAGGCCGAAGCGCTGCGACAGTACGATGATCGCATCGTGCGCTGTCGCGTAGTCGTCGAGCAGCCGCACCGCCACCACCACCAAGGACGCCTCTTTGCAGTCCACATCGATCTCACCGTGCCGGGACGCGAGATCGTCATCGGCCCCGGCTCCGACGACGACCACGCCCATGAAGACGTGTACGTCGCCATCCGCGATGCCTTCGAGGCGGCGCGCCGGCAGCTCCAGGGGCACGTGCGCCGTCTCCGCGAGCGGCGCCACGAATCGGCCGGCCCTCTGGCCGAAGGTCGGGTGGCGAGGCTCATCCGCGACGGCGACTACGGCTTCATCGAAACGAAGGACGGCCGCGAGATCTACTTCCACCGCAACAGCGTGATCGACGGCAGCTTCGACCGCATCGAGGCCGGCGTCCCCGTCCACTTCGTCGAGGAGCTCGGCGAAAAGGGTCCGCAGGCGACGACGGTGCGGCCGCGGCACTCGCGGTCGGCGCGCGGCAAGGCCGCGGCCGAGTGACCTCCGGGATCGACATGCCGCCACCGCTGCTCCGGGATCCACTTCCGACCTCTGCGGAGGACCGGATGGGTCTTTGCAGCGGTGCGAAGCCGGTGGGCCCGGCGATCCGGCGCCGCGATCCGACTCCGGCAGTCGACAGCGGCGCGCCGTCGTCGGTTGCGACTCCGGCCTCCCCGCGCGCTCCCGACGTGGCGTGACCGGCGATGCCGGCGATCGTCACGCTCACGATGAACCCCGCCGTCGACGTGACGACGGCGGTACCCTACGTGGTCCCCGACCGGAAGCTCCGCTGCGTAGCGCCGCGTTACGAGGCCGGCGGCGGCGGCATCAATGTGGCCCGAGCCGCACATCGCCTCGGCGCCGAGGTCGAAGCGTGGTTTCCCGTCGGCGGCGCCGGCGGCGAGCTCCTGCTCCGCCTCCTCGACGCCGAGGGCGTCCACCACACGGCGCTGCCGGTGCAGGGCTGGACGCGCGAGAACATGAACGTGCTCGAGGAGATGAGCGGCCGCCAGTTCCGCTTCTGCATGCCCGGCGCCGCCCTCTTGGCGCACGAATGGCCGGTGTTCCTCGAACGCCTGCGCGCCCTCTCGCCGGCGCCCGAGTTCCTGGTCGCGAGCGGCAGCCTGCCGCCCGGAGTGCCCGTCGACTTCTACGCCCAGCTCGCCCGCTGCGCCCGCGACATCGGCAGCCGGTTCGTGCTCGATAGCTCGGGGCCCGCGCTCGCCGCCGGCGTCGCCGCCGGCATCTATCTCCTGAAGCCGAGCCTCAGCGAGTTCCGCGCCCTCACCGGAAGCGGCGACGAGGACGAGTCGGCGCTGATCGCGCGCGCCGTCGAGATGGTCACGCAGCGGCAGTGGTGCAGCGTGCTCCTGCTCTCGCTCGGCGCCGCCGGCGCCCTGCTCGTCACCGCCGACGAGCGCCTGCGCCTCTCGGCCCCGGCGGTGCCGACCGCAAGCGCCGTCGGTGCCGGCGACAGCATGGTCGCGGGCATGCTGGTCGCCCTCTCCCGCGGGCGCTCGCTTCGCGACGCCGCCCGCTTCGCCGTCGCTGCCGGCGCTGCGGCGGTCATGAACCCCGGCACCGAGCTCTGTCACCGCCGCGACGTCGAGCACCTGGATCCGCAGGTGCGGACCGTCGCCGTCTGATCCGAAAGGAGAGCCGCATGGACTTCGAGCATTCCGAGCGCGCCCGCGATTACATCGCCCACGTCGACCGCTTCGTGCGCGAGCGCGTCCTGCCGAACGAGAAAAGGTATTACGCGGAGCTCTCCGGATCCCGAGACTGGCGGCAGTGGCGCGTCCCGCCGATCATGGAAACGCTGAAGGCCGAGGCCAAGGCCGCCGGGCTCTGGAACCTCTTCCTGCCGGAGTCCGAATACGGCGCCGGGCTCGATAATCGCGACTACGCGCCGCTCGCCGAGATCATGGGGCGAAGCTTCATAGCCCCCGAGGTCTTCAACTGCAGCGCTCCGGACACCGGCAACGCCGAGGTGCTGGTCCGCTACGGCAGCGCCGAGCAGAAGGAGCGCTGGTTAATACCGCTGCTCGACGGCCGCGTCCGCTCCGGCTTCGCCATGACCGAGCCGGCGGTGGCATCGAGCGACGCGACCAACATGAAGGCCACGTGCGAGGTCGACGGCGACCACATCGTCCTCAACGGCCAGAAGTGGTGGACCAGCGGCGCCGGCGATCCCCGCTGCGCCTTCCTGATCTTCATGGGCGTCACCGATTCCCAAGCGGAGCGCCACCAGCGCCACTCCATGGTCATCGTGCCGATAGATGCGCCGGGCCTGAAGATCCTCCGCATGCTGCCGGTGTTCGGCCATCTCGACGAACCGCATGGGCACGCCGAGATCGTCTTCGACGACGTGCGCGTCCCGCTCGCCAACGTCATCGCCGGCCCGGGGCGCGGCTTCGAGATCGCGCAGGGGCGGCTCGGACCGGGCCGCATCCACCATTGCATGCGGGCGATCGGCGCCGCCGAGCGCGCCCTCGAGCGCCTGTGCCAGCGCGCCGTCGGCCGCGTCGCCTTCGGCAAGCCGCTCGCCAACCTCGGCGGCAACCGCGACGTCATCGCCAACTGCCGCATGGCGATCGACCAGGCGCGCCTCCTCACCCTGCACGCCGCCTGGGCCCTCGACAAGCACGGCACCTTCGGCGCCCTCACCGACATCTCCGCGATCAAGGTCGTGGCCCCGAACGTCCTCCAGACGGTCGTCGACGCCGCCATCCAGATCCACGGCGGCGAAGGCGTCGCCGATCCCGAGCTCTCGCGCCTGATGGGCATGGCGCGGGCGCTCCGGCTGGCCGACGGTCCCGACGAAGTGCACCGGGGTATGGTCGCCAAGCTCGAGCTGCGGAAATACACTTGAGGTGTGAGGAGGCGTCGGGCGTCGCTGCGATGGCTGCTGCTGGCCGGAGCGTGCGCGCTCGCCGGCTGCCGGCCGGGCGACGCGGCGATACCGCACGACAGCGGCGAATGGGGCGCCTATGACGTGATCCGCCCCCAGGGCGAGGTGCAGGCGCTCGCCTTCCTGCTCTCGCCCGCATCCGGGATCGGCGCCCAGGATCGCGCCGCCGCCGCCGAGCTCGCCCGCCGCGGCGTCCTCGTCGCCCTCGTCGATACCCGCGTCTACCTGCGGCGCATGCGCGGGGCGGGAGCGGGCTCGGCGACCGACTGCCTCGATGTCCCCGGCGCCTTCCTCTGGACGAGCCATGCGCTCGAGAAGGAATACGGCCTCGATGTCTACCAGCCGCCGTGGATGATCGGCCGCGGCGCCGGCGGGCTCCTCGCCTACGCGGCGCTCGCCCAGTCCCCCGCGCACGCGCTCGCTGGCGGCGTCGGTATCGACATCGACGACCGCGTCCTCCCGCTCGAGCGCCCGCTCTGCGAGCTCGCGGCGACCCCGACCGCGCGCGGCCGGCGCCTCGGCGTCTACCGGCTCGAAGCGCCGTGGCGCTTCGCCGCCACCAGGCGTCCGACACCGTCCCTGCACACCTGGCGCCAGGGCATCGACGACCGCAACGACGAGCGGGCCGCGATCGTCACCAGCCGCACCCGGAAATATCCGGCCCTGGTGGCAGAGGTCCTCGAACCGCTCCTGCGCGAGCAGGCCGCAGCACCGCCGGCGGCGCGCATGCCGGTCGTCGAGGTGAAGCCGGTGAGCGCCCATGGCGTCCTCGTCGTCATCTTCTCCGGCGACGCCGGCTGGCGCGACATCGACAAGCAGGTGGGCGGCTACCTCGCCGCCCATGGCTTCGCCGTCCTCGGCGTCGATGTGCTGAGCTACTTCTGGAACGCGCGCACGCCGGACGAAGCCGCCGGCGACGCCGTCGCCATGCTGCGCACCTATCTCTCCCTCTGGCACCAGGAGCGGCTGGCGCTCGTCGGCTATTCCTTCGGCGCCGACATCCTGCCCTTCATCTACAATCGGCTACCGGCCGACCTCCGTAAGCAGGTCTTGCTCGTGAGCCTGCTGGCGCCGAGCCGGGCCATCGAGTTCGAGATCCACGTCGCCGATTGGCTCGGCGGCGGCGACGGCGGCCTGCCGATCCCTCCGGAAGCGATGCGCCTTCCCGCCGACAAGCTGCAGTGCATCTACGGCGAGGACGAGGCCGAGGACTCGCTCTGCACCCACTCCTCGATGCCGCCCGCAGCGGTCATCCGCAGGCCGGGCGAGCACCACTTCGACGGCGACTACGAAGCGCTCGGAGCCATCATCAGCGACGCGATCCTCCGCCGCCTGCCGCACCGGGCGCAGTGAACCGCTATCGCTCCCCGGAACGGGCGGCGAAATATGCGAACGCCTCCTCCATACCGGCGGCGATGCCGATGCGCGGCACCCAGCCGAGCGCCCGTATCTTGGCGGTCGCGAAACGGAAGCGGAAGCCGAAGGACTTGACGTCGTTAGTGAGAAACGGCGGCTCGCCGCGGAGCGGCAGCAGCCGCCAGGCGAGCTCCGCCGCCGCAGCCGCCGTCCACGCCGCCCAGTAGGGCACGTAGCGCACGGTGAACGGGCGGCCGATGATCGCCGCGATCCGCGCCGCCACCTCCTCGAGCGGCGGCCCATCGGCGCCGTCGCACACGATGTACCCTTCCCCGGCGGCGCTCGGCGTCCGCGCCACGAGCACGGTCGCATCGGCGAGATTGACGACGTGGACCCAGGCGAGCCGCGTGTCGCGCTGCCAGAACGGCAGGAAGCCGCTGCGGATGGCCGCGGCTATCCCGGGGAAGAGCCCCTCGTCGCCCGGACCGTAGACCCAGCAGGGATAGACGACCGAGATCGCAAGCCCGCTCTCGCGCGCGAACTGCCGGAGCCACTGCTCCGCCTCGATCTTGGTGTCGGGATACGGCTCCCGCCAGGGCACTAGGGGACACGTCTCGTCGAAGACCTCGCCGGCGCGGGGAAGGCCGAAGACGTCGCTGGTGCTCACGTGCACGAAGCGCTCGACTCCGGCCGCCCGCGCCGCCCGCGCCATATTCTGCGTGCCGCCGACGTTCACCTCGCGGTAGCGCTCCCAGGGGTGCGGCCCGTGCACCAGCGCCGCCGAGTGGAAGACCCGGGTCACCTCGGCACAAGCAGCCGCCAGCGCCGCAGCGTCAGTCACGTCGGCTTCGACAACCTCGGCTCCGAGCGCGCGGAGCGCGTCCCCGCTCCGCCCTCCCGGACGCACGAGCGCTCGCACGCGCTCGCCGTCGGCGGCGAGCCGCCGCACCAGCGCCCGGCCGACGAAGCCGGCGGCGCCGGTCACCAGGCTCGTCACGAGCGTGCCCCCGCTACACCGCACCTAGCAAGGAGCGGCGGCGCCGCGCTCCGGACGCGCTCCCCCGTCGCCGCTGTAATCCCGCGCGCTCGTTCCATGCCTCTTTCTCTCTCAGGGAAAGGAACCGCGGGCAAATCGGTGAAGGGAATGCCAACAGGATCTTCCCCCATCGAGACACCGATCACCTCTGCGCGATGAGGGCGCATGTCCATCTTGGAGGAACATCCGAACACCAGCTGCAGAGCCGATTGCCCCTCTCTGCCAACGGGGGTGAGACAGTCGGGCGGGCATAGTTTAGGGAGTAGCGGGCGGGGAGGCAGCGATGGATGGGAACCGTTGCCCCTGACGTCGCCCCCACGCCATAGGCGTTGACGATGATCCTTGACTGCCCTAACGCCGCTGCCATCCCCCCACGATGGAGCAGACCGCATGCGCCGGGGCGGCATGATTTCCTTGACCTATTTCGCTGGGACGAGGTAGCACGGACGCTCTCGTGCCGGAGCCCGCCAACGACTCATCGCGCTGTGACTGCTCGGTGCTTCAGCGCATTGCGTTCATCGCGACCCTCTTCGTCGGAATCTCGGGGAGTGCATTCCCGGCCCGTGCCACCTGCGACGCCATCCCCGGCACGCAGCAGTCGTTCACGAGCACCCTGGCGACTACCGACCGCCCCTACGCGGAGCCGGGTGACTGGGTGCGCCTGAGCCGCGATCCCGTGTGCCATGCGGCGTCACCTGGGTTCGCTACGCCGCCTGGGGAGCAGGTCGTGACCTTGGTGTTCACGCCGCCAGGCGGCGCACGACATGTGGTCGCGCTCGCGTCCGATTGTGGGGCTCTCGAGAGTCGCCGGGCGAGCTGTGAGGAGCGAAGCGATGTCGCAACCGCGACGTGCCTAGCCGTCAACCCAGGTGGCCAGCCGACCGACCTCGTCGTGCCGGATCCCGACCATCTTCGCTTCCGCTTCCCCGACACGGATGCGTTATTCGCGACTTGCAGCGGCGGCCCGACACCCGGCACGCCGTGCCTGCGCAACAGTGAGTGCGGTGGAGGCATTTGCGCCACTGGACAGAACGATGATCGCACGCTCACGGGGCCTGTCGTCATCGCGGTTACTCGCGCCGGCGAGGGTCTCCCCTGCGAGCTCGCAAGCGCATCGTGCTCGGAGGTGGACGGCCTCCTCGCGTGCGTCGACCGTTTCTTCCGACCGACCGGCGACGCCTGCGCACCGGTCCCGCACGACGTCTTCCCGAGTTTCACCGCACTCCCACCGCGGAACGATTTCCAGGCGCTCTGCACGACCCCGAGCCCGCCCTGCACTGGCACGGCGGACGAGCTTCGCTTCACGACCGACGCCGACGGCAATCTCTTGTTGCCGGTCGACATGCGCGGGGTGCTGGTGAATCGCGACGAGATGCCTATCGCGCGCCTGCTGCGGGGCGCGACGCTCGCCGAGGCCTTTGCCGCCAGCGGACAACCGGTGCAGTTGCCGGGTGATGCCTACCTGGGGTCCTTCACCGCGACCGGCGCGCGTCTGCCGCCGATCTTCGAGCCTCAGGCGGATCCGAGCGCGGAAGACGCTATGACGCTCTTCGGCACCGCCGACGCGCCCGGCAGCGTGCTTCGCATCGCGCGGCGCAGCCCCACGATTCTCACCTGCGTCGGCGGCGACGCGGAAAGGCTCCCTTGCACATCGGCCGGTGATTGTCCGAACGGCAGCTGTGGCGCGTTCACGTGCGAGGGCGGCAGCAACGCGACGGCTGGCTGCACGAGCGACGCCGACTGCCCGAGCGGTACCTGCCGCGAGGGCCTGTTCGAGTTTCGCGACCGACTTCTCGCCGGCATCGGACCCGTCGTCCTCCGGCTCGGGGCCTGCCTCGGCGGAACGACGCCACTCGCCGCCTGTAGCGTCGATGCGCAGTGTCCGCTCGGCCAATGCGGCAGCTTCGCGCTTGCCGCGCTCGATCCCGTCCCGCTCGACGGCCTCGCACAAACGCCGGTTGCCAACGCCTTCGTGCTGGCCGAGCCGATCGAGAACCAGGATCTGAACGGCGACGGCGACACGGTCGACGACGTGCTTCGACTCGGGGATCGGCAAACGGGTGTCGTCTATGCCACCGGTGCGGGCGGCAGCGCCGGGCACGCGGTCGCACGCATCCGGCAGCCGCCGTTCAGCTTCCCGGCCGTCGCCGCGGAAGAAAACCTCATCGCGGCGCTCGAGCCGGAGCCCTCGGAGGGCGCCGTCGACCAGAACGGCGACGGCGACGTCGCCGATCTTCTGTTGCGAATGTTCCGCCTGACCTCCGCCGGCGCAGTCGAGGTGCCGATCGCCGGGCTACGAGCGCTCGATGCTGCTCCCATGATCGACGGGCGGAGCCTCACCGTATCGAATGGCCTCGTATTCACGCGCGCGCCCGAATTCGCGAATGCCGCCGTGACTACGAACCTCATCAGCCGGAACACCTTGGGTGCTCCCGCGAACTCACAAAGCCGCCTGCCCGTCGTGTCCGCCGACGGCCGCTTCGTCGCATTCGACAGCACCGCCAGCGACCTCGTTCCCGACGACACGAACAACGCGCGCGACGTCTTCGTGAAGGACCTGCGAACGGGCACGCTCGAACGGGTCAGCGTCGGCGTCGGCGGTTTGCAAGGCGACGGAGACAGCGAACTACCGGCGATCTCGGACGACGGGCGTTTCGTCGCCTTTCGAAGCCTTGCGAATCTCACTCCGGGACTCAACCTCGTCTCGCAAGTCTTCGTCCGCGATCGCGAAGCCGGAACCACGGAGCTCGTCAGCCGCAGCACGATCGGCGCGACTGGAGATCTCGCATCCGCAAGCACCGTCGCCATCTCGGGAGACGGCCGCTTCGTCGCCTTCGCCAGCGAGGCACGCAACTTGGTGCCCGAAGACGTCGGTTTCGACAACAACATCGTGGACATCTTCCTGCGTGATCGGCTGACGGGCACTACGGAACGCGTGAGCCGTGGACTTGGCAACACGCAGCCCGACAACAACAGCCAGCAGCCGGGCGTGTCCGACGACGGGCGGTACGTGGTCTTCCTGAGCGTCGCCTCGAATCTCGTCGCCGGCAGCGCCGGCTACGCCGTCTACGCGTATGACCGAACACTGGGTACGACCGAGCTCGTCTCGGTGGACCCCACCGGCGGCCCCGCCAATCATGTGAGTGCCCAACCGCGCATCTCGGGAGACGGGCGCGTCGTGGCCTTCCTCAGCATGGCGAGCAATCTGGTGCCGGGGGACACCAACAATCTCTTCGACGTATTCGTCCGCGACCGAAGTGTCGCCAGAACCGAACGCCTCACCCTCGGAACGGCCGGTCAACAAACCAACGGCGCGAGCGCCGACATCGATTTGTCACGTGACGGTCGATTCGTCTCCTTCATCAGCGCCGCCACGAACCTCGTGCCGAACGACACCAACGACGCGCAGGATGCTTTCGTCCATGATCGCCACACGCGTGTCACACATCGGATCTCCCTGACACCACTCCATACCGAGGCAAATGCCGACTCGCACTGGACCACCATTTCGAACGGCGGCCGCGTTGTCGCCTTTGGCAGTACCGCCACGAACCTCGCACCGGACGATACGAACGCATCGCAGGACGTGTTCGTTCGCACTGCGGATCCGACGAATCTCACATCCGACGTGACGGCGGATGGCATCCTCGACGACACGGTTTTACAGGTTCACGACGGCACAACCGGGGCGGTGATCGGGGCCCGTTGCCCGGCATCTCAAGTGGCAGTCCGCGACGGTGTGGCAGCCTTCCTTCGTCCAGAGTCTGCCGGCCCGGCCAGCGGATGCCCAACGGGTGCGCCAAGCCTGAATGGCGACGGCGACCAGCTCGACGACGTGGTCCACCTGTGGTCCGGCGGCACCGTCCAAAACCTCGGACTCGCAGCTACCGCAGTCGCGATCTCGGCGTCCCGGGTCGCGGCCCTCGTCAGCGAAGCGGGCTCCGGCACCGTGCTGAACGGGGACGGCGATACGAGCGACGACGTCGTGCACGTATGGTCTCGTCCTGCCGGCCCGTGGACGAATGTCGGGCAGGCGGCAGATCAGCTGGCGATCGTCGGCAACCTGGTCGTCTTCCTCACGACAGAGGCCTCACAAGGGACGGAATCGCTGAACGGCGACGGCGACACCGACGACCGCGTACTCCAGATCTACGACGCCGGCGCCTCCGTGATGGTGATCGGCGCGGCGACCTCGCCGCGCGCCCTCGCAGCGGAGGATTTCGTGGTTGGTGGCTACCCGGGCGCCGAGCTCGTCGCCTTTCGTACCCGCGAGTCGGCCGAGGGCGGCACGATTCTGAACGCCGACGGCGACACCAAGGACGATGTCTTGCACGTGTACGACGCCGCCACGGGAACCGTCCTGAATACCGGAGCGGCGGTCACGCCATGTCGCCTGGAGGCCTGCGACCCGCGCGTGCCCTATCGGGTCGGCAGGGATACCGTGCGCTTTCTGACGCTCGAGGCCGACCAGGGCGCGGACTTGAACGGCGACGGCGACACGTCCGATCTGGTGCTACAGGTCCTGAACGTTCGCCAGGCGGTCGGCACGAGCGGCGGTGCTTCGCTCACGAACCGCGCCATGCGCGTGGTGGCGACCGGCGCGGGATCACCTCTACACTCGCTTGCCGCGGTGAGCGCAGGAATCTGCACCACCACGGGAGATTCTTGTGCCGACGACGCGGAATGCAGTGGAGGGACGTGTTTCGTGCCGCCGGGGGGCTGCACGCGGACGCTCGGCATTCCGTGTAATCCCAATGTCGCCGGGGGCTGCGGCGCGGGTAATTTCTGCGAACCGGGTCCGAACGTCTGCAAACGCGTCGAAGGTCCCTGTACCAGCGACGGAAGTTGCACGGCTCCGGCGGTCTGCGTCAACGCCGGCGAGGAGTTCCAGCGTCTCGCCGCTCCGCTCGCGAACGACAGCGGCATCAAGCTCACGAGCGGCGGGCGTTGCCTCGGACCGACCACGTCGAGCTGCGTCGCCGACGGCGACTGCGCCGCTGGCGAGCTCTGCCGGAACGCGCTCTGCCAACGCGATCACGGCACGTGTCGAAACACTGCCGACTGCCCGAACGGTACGAATTGCCGTCAGGAGCTCATCCTCGCGGCTGCAGCCGACGCGGACGGCGATGAGCTTCCGGACCACATCGACAACTGTCCGACCGTTGCCAACGTCAGCCAGGTCGACAGCGATTTCAATGGTGTCGGCGATGCCTGCGAGCTGGTAGCCAACCCCGCCGCGTGCAGCTCCATACCGCTCGCGAATTGCCGCACCTCTATCGCGGCCGGCAAGACGTCCGTTTCATTGCGCAACGCGGCCGACGACCGCAAGGACGGCGTGCAATGGAAGTGGACGAAGGGTAGCGCGACGGCAGTCGCGGATTTCGGCGTCCCGACCGGTCCCGGGGGCGCGTCCTATGCCTTCTGCATCTACAGCGCTGATCGGCCCGCCATGGAAATCCCGATAGCAGCACATGGGGATTGTGCGGGTGTGCCGTGCTGGCGCGCGTCGTCGAGCGGCTTCCGATATCGGAGCAGGACATTGGGACCGGACGGCCGCTTGCAGCTCGACCTCAAGGGCGGGCCGGACGGCGGAGCCAAGATCAGCCTCAAAGCATCCGGCAGCGCAGCCCCGATGCCGGCTTTGGCGCTATTGAGCTCACCGATGATTGTGCAGCTCCAAGCGAGCAATGGCAGGTGTTGGGCAGCTTCCTTCAGCGCCCCGTTCACGAAACACGATAGCAGCCAACTGAAAGCCCGTTCGGACTAGTACCGGTTGGCTGGCCCTGCCCGCTGTACTGCTCGCACCTGCCAGGCTCGGAGGAACACCGCGAATGAATCACCGGAAGATTTCTACGACCGCATCCGTTCGTTCAAGATCTCGGTGCCGTAGTGCGATCCCGATCGCCGCATGCCTCTCTTTCCTATCGCTCACCGCACCACCCGCGTACGGGGCGCATCTGAGCTTCGTCGGCTTTCAACAAGACGGCGTAGCGGGAGTGGACGGAATAGCGAACCCATGTTCGGTGGCCCTCAGTCCCGACGGCGCCCACGTCTATGTCGCAGGACGCGGTGACAATGCCATCGGAGTGTTCATCCGCAACGGAACCACCGGCGAGCTTACCTTCCTCGAGCAACAAAAGAACGGAGTCGCTGGCGTCGAAGGGCTTGCGGGTGTTCTCTCGGTCACCGTCAGCCCCGACGGGAAGAATGTGTACGCGGCCGGGCCGTTCGATCACTCAATCGCGGTGTTCGGTCGCAACACCGCGACCGGTGCGCTGTCGTTCATCGAGCGGAAGATCGACGGCGTCGGCACGGACGGTCTTGCGGGCGCGACCTGGGTCGTCGTCAGTCCGGACGGCGTCCACGTCTATGCTGCCGGCGAGCTCGACCACGCGATCGCTGTGTTCAGCCGGAATCCCACGACCGGGATACTAACATTCGTAGAAGCACAACGAGACGGCGTGCTCGGCGTCGATGGTCTTCGGAGGATCCGAGGTATCGCGACGAGCCCTGACGGCGCACATGTGTATGCCGCGGGATTCGATGATGACGCGATCGCGGTATTCAGCCGCAACGCCGCCACCGGCGCGTTGACCTTCGTAGAGCAGCAAAAGGACGGTATCGGTGGTGTCGACGGCCTCGATGGCGCCATCGCGGTCTCCGTGAGCCCCGACGGCATGCACGTCTATGGCGCCGGACGCTTCGACCAAGCGGTGTCCGTCTTTGCGCGAAACCCGGTCACGGGCGCACTCACATTCGTCGAGCAGCACCGTGACGGAGTCGCTGGAGTAGACGGCATCGGGGGGACCATCCACGTCACCGTCAGCCCGGATGGGAATCATCTGTATACGGCCAGCGAGCTCGACCATGCGGTGGCTGTGTTCGGTCGCAACGCCGTCACAGGCAGCCTGACGTTCGTCGAATCGCAGACCGATGGCGTGAACGGTGTCGATGGCCTACGGACTGCGTTTTCGGTGGCCGTGAGTCCGGACAACGCCTATCTCTACGCGAGTGGTGTCGCGGACAATGCCGTCGCGATCTTCCGGGTGCTCGACGTCACCCCGAGCACGCCGACGCCACATCCCACGGGCTCGGAGACACCTACCGGAACCGCGACAGCGACGCCTTCCGCCACGCCTGTCCCGACCCATACCGCCGTAGCGACAACGACCCCTACGGCGACCTCGACCGCCGGTCCGTCGCCGACGCCGACTCCTTCATCGTCGGGTACGCCATCCTCAACACCGACCGCTTCTCCCTCCTGCGGTGACGGCATGCTCGCGCCCATCGAGCAGTGCGATGACGGCAACGCACTCAGTGCCGACGGCTGTGATAGCGCGTGCCAATACGAGCAGCTCGTCCCCGGCAAGGGACCATCGTCAACGGACTGCCTCACCGAATGGACCGTCGTCAATCCCGGCAATACCCCGTACCTCGATAACAAGGGCGTCCCGAGCTTCAAGCAGCGCTGCACGGACGGCGATCCGTCGTGCGATATGGACGGAACAATCAATGGCGAATGTCGGTTCCGCGTCGCGGTGTGCCTGCACGTAAGCGATGCGAATCTACCGCTGTGTGGGCTGCAACCCGATCTCGGACGCTACGTTCTTCGGAAGCCACGCCCTGACGCCAAGCGGGCGATCGACGCCGCGAACGCAACAGCACTGCTGGGCGCACTTCAACGACTGAATGCGGCCACCCCTTCGGGCAAGCACGGCAATGAGCTCGCCTTCACCCCAGTGATTCCCGCAAGCGCACCGAACGTCTGCACCGGGCCGGCGGACATTAGAGTTGTGCTCGCAGGGAAACCCAAAGCTCAGATCGTAATGAAGAGCCGTGCCGAAAGCGTTCCGGCGCCGACGACGGTTGTCCGGGACAGCGACAAACTCGTACTCCGCTGCCAGGCACCGTAGAGCACGCGTCGGGGCGGCGTCCTACCTCGACTCTCTCGTCCCCAAGGATCATCGAGGGACTCGGACGGCCTTCATAATTCCCTCTCTATGGAACGATGCCGACGTCTTGCAGCAGTTCGATGTCGCTATCGGCAATTGACGCCGCTTCCCAGAGGCGGCCGCCATCCCGGGTAATGGCGAGGAGCACCGCGGACGGCGACAGGGAGCGACTTGTCGAACCCAGGAGCTTCCGGCGTCGTCTGTGTGGAAAATCTCTAGCGAACATCGACCCTGACAGCCGGCTGCCGGACGTCTTTGGCTGGTGCGGGAAGCGAAGGAAGTGGAGGCGGGGGGAATTGAACCCCCGTCCGAAGGTGATCCGCCGAAAGTCCCTACATGCTTAGCCGGTGGTTTGGTGTCGGGCTTTCGGCTCCCATCGGCAGGATCCTCGGCCCCAGTCGGTTTGGGTTTCGGCTACCGCTTTACCGACGTCGTCGGCAGCCTAGCCCGAAGTATGTCGCCCCAGCCGCGCCTACGGGCGCAGCGCGGTGGGACGTCGTTGCTTGATTAAGCAGCGAGAGCGTAAGAATCGTCTGCGTTTAAGCAGTCCGCTTTTGTTGACGGGGCCTGCGGAATCCCCGGCATGCGACTCTGGTTTCACAGCCTCCGTCGAACCCGATCGCCCCCATGGCGCGCGGTGTAGAGGAGTCCCGCGACTATAAGACCGGGGCGTCGCGCTGGCAACCCGGCACTCCCGCCTCGACCCGGCATCGTACCCGTCTTTCGGTGGAGACGTCCCGGCACCGCCGTCGGCTCAGCGCGCCGCGGCCACCAGCCCGTCGAGGTCGCGGTCGAGGAGGACGTCTATGGATGCGATCGTCAGGTCGGCGTCGCCATACCCCGCAAGCGCCTTGGCATCGGTGGCGTAGTGGCCCTGGCGCGGAAAGACCGTCGTCACCCGCCTCCCCCATTGCCGCTTCACGGCGTCGAGGATGCGGAGCTTGTCGTCGGCGAGCACGTAGTGATCGGCGGGGTAGCGCTGCTCGACGTCGTCGAGCTCCAATTCCTTATGGACGTATATGAGCACGTTGCCGCCGACGGCTGCCCCCAGGCCCGAGCGCTCGATCTTGTGCGGCTGGAAGACGGCGTCGCCGTCCGAGAGGAGGACCGCGGGACCCCGGGCGCGGCAACGCTCGATCACCGCGAGGGCGCCCGGAAGGAGGCGGCTTGCGAACGGATAGTCGATGAGGGCGCGGGACACCGCGAGGAAGCGCAGGTTCCGCGGCTGCTCGAGCCGACAGCGCTGCAGGGCTCCGAGGTAGTCGGCGTAGCCGAGCTCCTGACGGAGCTCCTCGAAGACCGCCCAGTAGCGATCCCGGCTCTGGGCGCCGACCTCGCGCTCCAGGTACTGCCCGAGGTCGGCGATCACCCGATCGTTGTCGAGGAGCGTATTGTCGACGTCGAGCAGGAACACCACCTCATGCCTGGCTACGGTTCGGTCCACGTGCCTCCCGCCTCAGCGCCTGCGGCCGCTGCGCATGGCGCGCTCGGTCTCGCGCCTGGCCTCGCGCTCTTTGATCGACTGCCGCTTGTCGTGCAG
>JAANMX010000229.1_pt1 | contig 75595 bp, 51 predicted proteins | sample 7279681 | NCBI WGS metagenome assembly JAANMX01 (sample SAMN14094542, study PRJNA606508) | bioreactor metagenome | isolation source: A lab-scale SPAN reactor treating ammonium-rich wastewater day 351 | place: Ireland: Galway | collected 2018-01-01
GAAGTCAGAGGCGTCCAGGTGCAGGACGCGGGGCAAGTGCTGCTGCCCACGGCGCGAGCCTTGTCCATCTTCCGCGAGGCGCGGCATCGAGACTTGCACATCGAAGCGGATGAAAGCAGCACGCTCATCCGAACCGAGCATTCCGAATTCGAACTCCCGGGCGAGGACCCTGATCAATACCCGGACGTGCCCGGCTTCACGGGGGACCAATATCACCAGGTTCAATCCGATGCGCTGCGCGAGATGATTTTACGGAGCACGTTTGCGGCGGCGGCCGAGAGCGCCCGCTATGCCATGACCGGCGTCATGTGGGAGCTGAACGGCGACAAGGTGCGCCTGGTGGCGACGGACGGACGCCGGCTGGCCATCTGCGATGGGGCCGCCCAAGCGCATGGCAGCCATTCCACCGAAGGTCAAACGCCCGTCGTGCCGACCAAGGTCATGGCGCTTCTGGAAAAGAACCTCGTCGATCCCGATGAGTTGATCTCGGTGCGCTTCGCTCCCAATGACGTCCTCTTCAAAACGAGCCGCGCGGAAATCTATGGCCGGCTGGTGGAGGGCCGGTTTCCTCCCTACCGGGAAGTCTTGCCCAAGAAGCTGCCGATCAAGATTCCCATGGTGGTCGGCCCGCTGTTGTCGGCATGCAAGCAGGGCGCCATCCTCACCGATGAGGAAACCCGCGGCGTGGACTTCGATTTCGCCGATGGCAAGCTGACCATCAAGGCCCGGGTGGCGGACAAGGGCCGGGCCAAGATCGAACTGCCCATCAGTTATGACGGCAAGCCCATCGGGCTGACCTTCGATCCCAAGATGGTGATCGAGATGCTGCGCATCCTGGACGAGGATACGGAGATTAGTCTGGAACTGGCCGACAGCAACACCGCGGCCGTGTTCAAGGCGGAAGGAAATTACATCTACATCGTCATGCCGCTGGATCGCCACGGAGCGGCGGGAAGCAAGTAATGGCGGGACGCCTTCCCGGAGCGGGAGTGGGGCACATGTCGCGGAAGGATTCGGAAGGGCCCGAACGGTTGGCGGAAATTCTATCGCGGCTCATGATCGAGCGCGGCTGGGGCCAGCAGCAGCAGCGCAGCCAACTGGAGCAAGCCTGGCGCGCCGCCGTGGGCGACCGCGATGGCGGGGTTTCGCGGCTGGGCGCCTGCCGCCGCGGGGTGTTGGAAGTCCTGGTGCCGGATGCCTCGTGGCATCAAGTCTTGTCCTTCGAGCGCGCCGGCCTGCTGAAGGCCCTGTCGGAGCAACTGGGCCATCAGCGCATCCGCGAATTGCGGTTTCGATTGTATACCTGATCCCGATGGCGCGGGGCTGCTCCGACGGCCAGCCGCGCCAGTGAACAAGCAGTCTTCCCGCGCCGATCCGAGTCGATCAGTGCGGTTTGGCATGCGGAGGTTGACATGAGCGAACCGGATACCATCCAAGAGTCCCCAAACCCCGAAATCGCCATCATCGACGCCGTCAGTGAATATGGCGCCAGCAATATCCAGGTCCTCAAGAACGCCGCCCATATCCGCCAGAATCCCGGCATGTACATCGGCGGCTCCCACGAAGCCGGCATGCACCATCTCTTTTACGAAGTGCTGCATAACAGCATCGACGAGGCCATGGCCGGCCATTGCCGCAACATCGAAATCACGCTCCACCCCGACGACAGCATCACCATCGAGGACGATGGCCGCGGCATTCCCGTCGAAGTGCACCCGGACTTTAACCGCTCCGCCCTGGAGTTGGTCATGTGCGAAGTCGGCGCCGGCGGCAAGTTCAACAAGGACAGCTACAAAATCTCCGGCGGCCTCCATGGCATGGGCGTGAAAGCCGTCAACGCCCTTTCCGAATGGACCACCGTTCAGGTGCGCCGCGACGGCAAACTGTGGCAGCAGGATTATGAGCGCGGCGTGCCCCTGGGGCCGGTCCGCGAGGTCGGCCCCGCTCGCGGCACGGGAACGAAAATCACTTTTCGCCCCGACCCGGAGCCGCCCTTTTTCCCCAATTGCCATTTCGATTACGACACGATCGAGGCGCGGCTGCGCGAGTTGGCATTCCTCAATCCCAACCTGACCATCAAGCTCAAGGACGAACGCGGCGAGGGCGAGCCGAAGCAAGACACCTTTTTCTCCGAAGGCGGCGTGGCCGCTTTTCTCCAATGGCTCAATCGCGCCGATGACGCCATCCATGCGCCCGTGGTCTTGACCGACACGCGCGACGACATTTACGTCGACGTCGCTATTCAGTACATCGCCGATGAGGCCGAGCGCGTCCGCGGCTATTCCAACAACGTCTTCAATCCCGGGGGCGGCACCCACGTCAGCGGCCTGCGCTCCGCCTTGACCCGCACCATCAATTTCTACGGCAGCAAACAAGGCTTGATCAAGGAATCGATCAATCTCGTCGGCGAGGATTTTCGCGAGGGGTTGTCCGCCATCATCAACATCCGCTGCCCGCATCCGCAGTACAACAACCAGGCTAAGGAGCGGCTCACCACGCCGGAAATTGAAGGCGTCGTCAGCAGCGTGATCAACGAACACCTGGCTCGCTACCTCGAGGAGCATCCCCAGGTCGCCAAGAAGATCGTGCAAAAGGTCGTCCTCGCCGCCGAGGCCCGGGAGGCCGCCGCCAAGGCCCGGAAACAACTGCGCGATCGCAAGAACATCCTCAGCGGCGCCGGCCTGCCCGGCAAATTGATGGACTGCACGAGCAAGGATCGCGATGAATGCGAACTGTTCATGGTCGAGGGCGAATCCGCGGGCGGCTCCGCCGCCTCGGGACGCGACTCGCGCTACCAGGCCATCCTGCCGCTCAAGGGCAAAATCCTCAACGTCGAAAAAGCCCGCATCGACAAGATGCTCGCCAACGATGAAATCTGCAACATCATCTCCGCCGTCGGCACCGACATCGCCGAGGCCGAGGACACCAACAAACGCAATTACGACAAGATCATCCTCCTGACGGATGCCGACGTGGACGGCAGCCACATCCGCACCTTGATCCTGACCTTCCTTTATCGCCAGATGCCCAAGCTGGTGGCCGAGGGGCACGTCTATCTCGCCCAGCCTCCCCTGTTCCGCGTCATTCAGAAAAAATCCATCCGCTACGTCCAAACCCGCGAGGAGATGGAACGGGAACTGCTCGACCGCGGCCTCAAGGACAGTCAACTGCTCATCGCCGGCCCCGACGGCGCGACCTTGTCCAACGACCGCCTCCGGGCCTTGCTCGACGTGCTGACTCCCCTAGACCAGGCCCTGCAAATTCTCGAACGCCGGGGCGTGCCGTTCACCACCCTCCTGACGCATGCCCGTAATCAACAGCTTCCGAATTTCCGCGTCTTCGTGCGCGGCGTTGAGCATTGGTTCACCACCCAGGCTGAAGTGGATGCCTTCTGTCATGCCGAAGCACCTCCCGCCGCCGAGGGGCCTGAAACCAATGGCTCCCCCACGGCCGCCGCCTGGATCGACGTCCATGAGTTGCACGAAGTCCGCGCCATCAGCCGCGGCCTTGAACGGCTCAAGGAATTTGGGTTCCATACCAACCATCTGCTCATGCCCAAGCATCTGCCCGGGGTCGAACCCGAACCGCAGTTCTATCTGGTTCGCGAGGAGACGAAACATCCCTTGCACCATCTGCGGCAACTGCTGCCCGCGATCCGCGCCCTGGGGGAAAAGGGCATGACCATCACCCGCTTCAAGGGACTGGGTGAAATGAATCCCGAAGAGCTTTGGGAAACGACGCTCGATCCCGAAAAACGCACCTTGATGAAGGTCAAGCTGGCCGAGGTGGCCAAGGCCGATGAGATGTTTCGCGTGCTCATGGGGGACAAGGTCGAACCGCGCCGCGAGTTCATCGAAAAGCACGCCCTTGAGGTGCGCAACCTGGACGTTTGAGCCGAGCAACATCAGTGCGAGCGAAGCGGAGGGGTCGTGAAATGATCAAATGGTCCACCCTCGCTGACAAATGACGTAAATCTCTACATCGCATGACTATGCGTCGATGATGGCACTTCTTTGTGATCGTTTCACGGGAGGGAGGTGAGTGCGTAAAACGCTCACCTTATTTCCTTACACAACAAGCACTTAAGTGTGTTTTCTACAGCGCCGCGAATGGTGGCCATTTTAGGTCGCTATTGGGCCATGTCCGCCTTAGGTTGGCATGCCCCCGTCGGACATTTGACCAACCAGCCCAAGCGCATCCGAGCAGCAGCGCGAATAGACCCTTTCGCGCTATTTTGCCCCCGGTGATTCACGGAGGGCCAATCTTCATTCACATGACACATCCGCGCCCCGGGCCGCGCACACCATGGACCCACTCCGGGAATGCCCCTCGTCCCGCACCGGCGCCGCTCCAACACCCCTTGATGACCATGGCAGCCGACTCGGGGCGCTGGCTCAACCCCGCTCATGAAAAAACGCCTTCCCGCGCCAGAGATCAACCCATGAGCCGGAGGCCCAGGGGAAGCTGCTCGCCGAAGAGTTGCTGCTGCTCGGTGGCTTCGAGCTTGCCCCCTTCCTCGACGAGGTGCAGCAAGCGCTGAGCGGCGGCGCTCTTTCGAAGTTGGTCCACGACATGTTGGCGGGTGGCATCGTCGACGTCGAGGGCGCGCTGCTGGGTTCGCCGGGCGAGATGAGCGAGGCAGAAGAGCCAATTTTGCCGCTCGTTGCTGTTGCTCGGAGCAAAGGTCAGCAGCCTTTCCAGCCAGCCGGCCACGACGTCGGGGTGGACAATGGTGTTCATCGGCCCGTAGAGCAAAACGCGGCTGCCGAGCCTGGTCAGCGACCAGAAAGCGTGGGGCGGTGCGGGAGGCTTGCGGAGGGTTTGCAGCAGCGCTTCGCCGAGCCTGACCTTGAGGCTGGGTTCCAGGCGCTCCAAACTGGCGGCGGCGCGCCACATCTCGGCCAGTTCGTTGTTCGAGGGCCGGACCAGGCTGGCCTTGGTCGACGAGCCGGCGAGCAAGATGGGCCTGAGCCGGTCCATGAGGGCAAGTTGATGGGACGTGCTGAGACCGCCGCTGACGCGCCGCCAGAGAATCCAAACGTCGGCGCCGGCGGTCCGATCCATTCGGCCGGTGGTGATAAAGCCCGCGCCGGCCTGTTGCCGCACCGGGCTGGAGAGCAGCTTCCACAGGGTTTCCACGCGGAAGCGGTCCTTCACCTCGCCGAAGCCGGGGCGGAGGCCAAACCCCGCGAGATGATGCCACCGCATCCAGTGGGTCGGCGTGCGCGAGCGCTGCTCGGCCAGGTCGAGCAGCGTTTCCGCCAGGCGGCGGCAGACGCTCATGGGCCAGGATTGGCGCGATGCATCGAGCCGTTGCTCCAGAGTTTTGGTCAGCTCTTCCGCCGCCTTCTCGTCCCCTTGGGCAAAGACCTGGCGCAGGCAGTCCAAGGCAGCTTGCACCTTGGCCTCGGGCCACACGGTCGTCCATTTCTCCTGTCCCGGCGGGGGAGCGGCGTCGGCTTCTTCGTCCTCCTCGTCCTCGAGCAGGACGCGGGTGTTGAATTCGAGCCGCCAGGTTTGCTCCTTCTCCTGCCCGACAAGCTGCAGTTCGAGCGTGCCGATATCGGTGAGCTGCACGGCCAGGGTGACGGGGACCGTTTTCGTGCCGCTGCGTTTGCCTCCCTTGAGCACGGTCTGCAGCGGCGGCAAGCGCAGCAGCTCCTTCGTGGAAACCGTCAGCATCTGGCCGGCCTGATCCTGCTCGCGGAGCGTGGAGGTGTAGAGCGGAAACTGCACGGGCTGACCCAAAGCCAGTTCCAAGACCGGCTCGCGAAGCGTCAGCCTTTGCCCTTCCTCCAAATGCTGCGGCACCACGCACAGGAGCGACGCGGTCGGACCGCGTTTGGATAACTCGGCGTCGGCTGCCGAGGGCGGCGGCGTGGAGACGGCCAGATAGTAGGAGCGGGCCAGGCCGCCGCGTATGCGGCGTCCGTGAGTGCGGCGCAGCCAGCCGTAATAGGCGGCCCCCATGGCCACGGCCAGATCGAGGGACGGCGTGGTCAGCACGATCGGCTGCCAGCGGCTTTTCGGCCGGTCGAACCAATGATGCATCACGTCGAGCAATCGTTGCCGAACGCTCAGCGGTTGAAAGACGCCGCCATTGAACAGGATCGCCTGGGGAGGGCGGTCGGGGTCGATCTGATGCTGCCGGAGAAAAGCGGCCAGTTGGCGGGTGACGGCGGGATCGCTGACGAAGGGCAAGCCCATGTCGTGCAAGCCGGTTCGGCCGGTTTTTTCCAAGGAAGCCTCGAAGGGCACGTCGGGGAAAAAGCCATCGAACAGAATCTGGCGGACCTCATGCGGAGTGAGCGCGGCATGGAGCGAACTGGCGATGACCGACCGGCCCCGGCCCATGACGTTGACGGTGCACTGTTCGGGAGGCTGCTCCGCGAGAAGGGTTTCCTTGGCCCAGCGGCAGGCCTGGGTGAGAGCGGCAAAGCGGGCGGCGTCGAGTCGGCCGGCCTCGGGCAGCCGCGTCTCGACGTGGCGGGCCAGCGTCAGGTCCATGTTGTCGCCGCCCAGGAGGAGATGCTCGCCGACGGCCCGGCGATGAAAGTGCACGTCGCCTTCTTCGGCCACGACGTCGATGAGGCTGAAGTCGGTCGTGCCGCCGCCGACGTCGATCACCAGGCACGTCATCCCGGCTTGCAGCCCCTGGAGATGATGGCTGGATCGGCTCGCTTCCGCCAACCAGGCATAGAAGGCCGCTTGCGGCTCCTCGAGCAGGGTCAACTGCTTGAAGCCCGCCTGCTGGGCGGCTTCCGCCGTCAGATGCCGGGCCACGTCGTCGAAGGAAGCGGGCACGGTGAGCACAATGTCTTGCTCTTCGAGCCGGATGTGGTTCCGACCGCGGGCCAGTTGATGATTCCAGGCTTCGGCGAGATGCCGCAGATACCGCGTCGAAGCATCCACGGGCGAGACGCGCTGCACTTCGGGGGGAGCGCTCCAGGGCAAGATGGCCGCCGTGCGATCCACCCCAGCATGGCAAAGCCAGGACTTGGCCGACGCGACCAGGCGGTTGGGCACCTTGGCGCCTTGCGACCGCGCCAAGGCACCGACGATGAAGTGACGCTTGTCATCCCACGGCACCGCGCAGGCCCCGGCGGGCAGATCATGCTGCCCGGGGAGATAGAGAAAGGAGGGCAGCAGGTCCTGCTCCCCCATTTCCCCGGGAGCGAGAAGCTGCGCCACGGGAAACACTTTCGGCATCGGAGCCGACGTTTGGGCGGCATCCAAGTAAGCGAGGGCGCTGTTGGTCGTGCCCAGGTCGATGCCGATCAGATAAGGGCTTGCCGTCATGGAAGCTCGATCTTGGAAGTCATGGGGTCCATTGGCTGTTCTAGGAAGCCAAGCCGCTTTGGCATCTTGGCATCACGCCACCGCGAGCAGCGGGCCGATTTGACCTTGCAAGGATGGACGATTCGGCTATCCTGCTCCGCCCATGAACTTGGGGAGGATGCTCATGCTTCGATGGCGCTACTCATCTCGCAACCGCAACGGTTGGCTCGGACGTTTGGCCTTGATCGCGGGACTGCTCCTGGCAACGGGTTTATCCAGCGGCTGCCTGTTGGCCCTGGCGGGAGCGGGCGCCGGCGCGGGTTTGGCCTATGCCCATCACAAGGGCAAAGAAACGGCCTTCTACGCCTGTGATTTCAACAACGCCTGGTATGCGGTGCGGGAGAGCCTGGCGGATTTGGGGCTGCCCATCACCGATGAGCGCCGCATGGGGCTGCAAGGGACCATCGAATCCCGCACGGGAGAAGGCAAGCGGATCGTGGTGAAGCTGCGTTCCTTTGCCGCGCCGATCCCCACCGATGGCTTCCGAACGGAGGTGGTGATCCGGGTCGGAACGTTTGGCAATGCGGCCATCAGCGACCACATCCTGGGCCAGATCGCGATGCGGCTCGACCGTCCGCCGACCGTGGCCGTGCCCCCGTCCTCGATGCCGCGGTATCTGCCGCCGGAGACGGTGCCGGCATTGCCCGAGGAGCAGTTGCCCCATCAGCCGCGTCCAACGACGCCGCCCCCGCGGCCGATCGAACCAGACCCGCTGCCGCCGGAGTAGGTTGGGTGGTGAAATTTGCCTGAGATAAAAAGAGAGGGGCACGAGGTGGCTGGACGACTCGCCTAGCCCAACCACCTCATGCACTTGCGGGAAGGGTGGAAATGAGGAGCATGACGTAACCTGGGACTCGCAACCAGATTACGAATAGTTCTAAAAGCAGAAGCCGGGCCAATGGCTGAGGTAATCATGGCGAGATTCTGAATTAATAACGCATCTTATTGCAGCATAATGATTTAAAAATTTGAAATAGTTACATCTCAGTCGTGAGCGGTTTGCTGGGGGATAATGAAAAAGGTTAAGCACATTGGTTTGTGTTGCATTTTGCAACATTTGCATTGATCAATTCTGGGTAAGTGTTCAATTTTGATAGGTCACCGATGGACCCTGATTAATTGGTTTGTCATTGATTTGTGTCGTTTAATTGTCGATTGGATGGCTTGATCGATTAAGCCAGCCTGTCTTTGAAAATCCTCGTTGACCGAACAGACGATGATCCCGTGATGCTCCGGATGATGCTCATGCAATCGGATGAAATCCCTGCGATTCAAGGTGATCACAGCACGTTCATCGTTGATGGCTCGATTTAGAACTTCTTCATCCGCCATCGCCTCGCTGGCATGCCCTTGTTCTTGAATCGTCAGCACGTCATAACCAGAATTGCGAAGGTGTTCAACCACGGGTCGCGGGAAATTTTCATTGGCATAGAGGCGGATGCTTTTCTTACTCTTCATTTTCCTGAATCTCGGCGTCGATTTCACTCCGATGTCGATCCACATAATCCCATGCTTGAACCAGGTCCAATGCCGTGAGCGTTGGGAAACTTTTGAGGATATCCGCTTCAGACATTTTTAGGTGGCGCATCTTCTCGAGGGTCCAAATGGGAATGCGCGTTCGAATGAAACGCGCAGAACCGCCACAGATGCCTGGCGTGCGAACGATGCTAGGAAAGTCCAAGGCAGCATGAAGTTCCGAGGTCATCAGTCCAAAGGATCTGTGACGAATGAGTAGATAGATATCCCGTAAGAGTCCCTCGCGCTCGAGTTCATCGAGATTCATGATGTCCGAAATGATCTTCTCTAGGTTGGGCATGACCACTTCCCTGATTTAACCATTCCCATTTTACCCGTCCGCCTGGGAGTCATCTAGTCGCTCGTGAAGGTTTCATTTCAAGCTTGCTCGTGCCCGTCGGTTCACCACGGAATCTTCGTGCCGAGCTTCTTGAGGCGCGCTTGCAGTTCCTCCTCGGCCGTGGCGGTCCAGGCGAGTTCCTCACCCGCCATCTGAAAACCGCCTTCGCTGGTGAACTTGGCCCGAGGCAGGGGGCGAACGGGCACCCGGCCAAGCCGCCGGCCGCGGCAGAGAATTTCAAACGCCTCGATCTCCTGCAAATCCGCCCATTGCACGAGCGGCGAGAAAAAGGGCGTCGGGCCGTCGCTCACCAGGAAGTCGGGCTGCACCGCCAACTCCTTGCTGGAGCGATTCTTGGCTGCCACGAGCCGCACCGTGATCGGCACCGTGGCGGCCAACCCCGGAAGCGAACTGCCCAGGAGAAAACAGACGCCCACCCAGCCGGCCTCCTCTAGCGGCGGTTGGCGGAGCAGCTTCACGTGCTGCTCGCCGTCGCGAACGATGTACTGATGATCCAACAGTTGCACGGCCGCCTTGAGGGCCGACGGACTAAGCACCTGAAATTCCTTGTTCGCCAGGATATGGTCGCCGACTCGGAAGCGCACCTGGCCCAAACCCACCCGGCGGACGCGGCTCAGCGAAGCCACCTGGACCATCGCTTCGTGGTGCAGCCAATGGCTGGGGGGCAGCCTGACGGGCAGCGCCTGCGGCTCGGCGGCTTGCGGCTCGATCAGCTCCACCCACATCTCCAGGCGGCGCAGGGGCAGCAGGCACGTCGGGCTGGTCAGCAACCCTCCCATGATCATGCCCTTGCCTTGCGTGCCGATGAAGGCCTGGCAGGCTTGCGTATGCGCGCCCAAATGGACCGAAACGGTCGGCCAATGCAAATGGAGATGGTCGAGGAAATGGCTCTCGCTCAGAAACGGCAGGGCGGCCTGGCCCAGCCGCTTCCGGCGGAACCGTAGTTCGACCAGCGACGGCGCACGCGGCATCGGCAGCGGAAAGCGCAGCCAATCCTGGCCCTCCTCGGCGGGACGCAGCGACGACGGCGCGATCGGCGCGCAACCCTCCAGGCAGAGGCGAAAGTCCGACTTGCGGCGCACCAGGCCGGGTGGAAACCGCAGCAGCACTTCAACGAAAGCCTGATCGGCGCACCAGGGGATCGGCTCATGGCGAATGGTCTGCCCATCCAATTCGTAGCCGAAGTGGAAGCTTTGCTGCTGGGGGACCTGGCTGCGCTGGGCCTCCGGCTCTTGACCGCGCCGCAGCGGGAACCACCAATCAGCCAGCGCCCAATCGCGCCAATGCCTGAGCCAATTGGGCATCGAGTTCCTCCGCGGACGAAGGGGCCGGGGGTGATGAACAGATCAAACAGGTCGGCGACCGGGGGATGGCCAAGCGCAAGGGCCGCAGGGCCTGATCGAAAACGCCGGGCACACATTGCAAGGTCAACAGCAGGCTGGTGAAGTCGAGCGCTTGGCCCTCGAACATGGCCAGCGTCAGCCAGGCGTGCAAGCTGGCGATGACATGGATCGAGACGGCCGAAGCGGGCACGGTCGTTTCGTGGACCGGTCCGCCGGGCTGGGAGTAATCGGGTTGGGGCGGCTGATCGACCGTGGTTTCCCGCTTGAGAAAACTGGCGACGCAGCCATAGCAAGCCTGGCCGGGTTCGAAGCGATGGATGAAGCCGCCGATGCCGCCGCTGAGCACTTCGCCGAGGGTCCACGGTTTGGCCGCCTCGCGCATGAGCCGATCCCAATGATATTTGGCCGGCTCGTTATCCACGGCGCAGACGCCGAAATCCGCCCGTGCCGCGGCGGCGCGAAGGGCCGCCTGATGCTCCTCAGCCATGACGTCCACGGGCCAGCATTCGACTTCGAGATCGGGCCTTCGCTGTTTCAGCCATTCCTCGGCCAAGGCCGCCTTGCCGCGGCCGACAGCGTCCGGGCCGAAGTAATGCCGGGGGACATTGTGGGGTTTGTATAGGTCCGGTTCGATGAGGGTGACCGCGGCAAGGCGCGGATCGCGGCTCAGCAGGTCGAGCACGACCATGCCGCCGCTTCCCGCTCCTACTTGCAGCCATCGAGCCATGAGTCGATCCTCGGGCCTGGGCCCATCATTGCGCTTCGGGCAGCGGCCACTCGCCGGTTTGCCGCCAAATTTCGTAGCAGGCCAACCACCGCCATGCCGCCTGCACGGCAAAGACGCACGTGAACTGGGCGGGATCCCAGCGGTTGGCGGCCCGGCTGCTCCCTTGCCGCCACATGCAGAGGATTTGCCCCTCGAGCAGATGGGGACAGCGGCGCAGCGGCGTCAACACTCGCGTTTCCGGCGGCACCACAGGATAACTGGAATACAACCGCGTTTCCAGTTCATAGACGTTGTGGGTTGGTTGCAAGCGATAACAGAGCACCAGGTGGGCCCCCTGGCGAACCATGCGGATTTGAAAGGCCTCGTCGCGGCCGGTGTTGTACTTTTCAATCACCGGCACTTCGACGGTCAACAGTCGGCGTTTGCCGGCCTCGCTGTCCAACAGTCCCATGGTGCATCACAAGGATGAGAAACCGGAACGCCGGGCGGTTTACGGTCCCGCCTGCCTTTGACCGTTGCCGCGGCGAGCTTCGCACGGCGGATGGAAAGGGGGAAGGAACCGCTGGCCTAGACGCCGGCGTAATGACAAGGAACCGATTTGATGGCCGTGATCACTTCGTCATCGGCGACTTCGTCCGTCGTGCCCACGAATTGCGTCGTCTTGCGATCCATGAGAATGGCCTGATGATCCTGGCTATTGGCGCGCAGCGCGGACAGTAGTTTGCGGCGTTCCGTATCGTTTAAGGGCCGGAAATCCATCGTCTTTCTCCTTCAGCGAAAGGCTCAACAGCATGAACCTGATCTCCGGGACAAGCCGCGGCTGGGGGGCCATTCGCTGATCGGCTCCCACGGACGCGGTGGACGATTCCCCGGCGGTTTGCAACCTTCCTTATCGTATCATGGGGCGGAAAAAAAAGCGAGAGGGGCTGGCCGCGATCTAATCCCAGGCGAACCCTTGGAATTGACTTGCCTGGATCGCCCTGGATCCCATCATGATCAGAGACCTTGTCCGCGCGGACGGTGATGCCCGTGGCGGCGGCGAGCGAACCGGAGGCGAACCCGCATGGTCGTGATCGGGAACATCGGGCTATTCCTGCTCGGCCTCGTCATCCTCTACTACGGGGCCGAGTTTTTCATCAAGGGCGCCGTGCGGCTCGCCCGCGCCTTTGGCATTAGCCCCTACGTCATCGGCCTCACCCTCGTCGGTTTTGGCACCTCGGCGCCGGAACTGGCCATCAACCTTTCCGCTGCCCTGGGCGGGGCGAACGACCTGGCCATCGGCAACGTCGTCGGCAGCAACATCGCCAACATCGGTCTGATCCTGGGCATTTGCGCCATCGTTCAGCCCCTGGTCGTGCACATGCGGTTGCTCAAGCGGGAAGTCCCCATCCTGATCGTCGTTTCTTTCGGCCTATTGGGGCTGACCTGGGATGGCCGCCTCGACCGCCTGGATGCGGGACTGTTGCTGCTGGGTTTGATGGTCATGACCTGGTACGTCTACCGCTCCGCCAAGGAGGTCAAGCCCGAGGTCAAGGAAGAACTGGCCGCCTATGCCGCGCATCAAGGCAACCGCTCTTCATTGGCGTGGGATGGGCTGCTCATCCTCGCCGGCCTGATCGGACTGGTGGCCGGCGCGGAATGCATGGTGCGTTCGGCCGTGGAGTTGGCGCGCCTGTGGGGCATGAGCGAACTGATGATCGGCCTGACCATCGTGGCCATCGGCACGTCCCTCCCCGAACTGGCGGCCTCGGGCGTGGCGGCTTATCGCGGCGAAACCGACATCGCCGTCGGCAACGTCATCGGCTCGAATCTCTTCAACATCTTGCTCATCCTGGGCGCCACGGCGATGGCCGCGCCTCTGACCGTGGCGCCGGCGGCCAACCATCTGGAAATCCCCATCATGCTGGGCTTCACCGTCCTGCTCGTGCCCATTCTGTGGCGCTCCTTCCGCGTCACGCGCCGGGAAGGCTTCTTCCTTCTGGCCTGCTATGTGGGTTATCTGATCTTTCAAGGCATGCAGGCCATGTGGAACGGACAATGACGAGCGGCCTGCACCCTTCGAGTTCAGGTGGAATGGCGTCGGGCCTGCGCGGGATCAAGGCTTGTCTGGCCCGGCGCCCATGGGCGCATGTTTTTTCACGAACTCCTGAAAATCGGTTCGCGACCGCAGGGCATCGAACCTTTTGCCTTGGAGCAGATCGTCGCGCTGCAGATAGCCAAGCTGCTGCGCCTCTTGCAATTGCTGCACCGCCTGGCCGCCCAGGGTCGCAAGCCGTTCTTGCCTTTCGGGCAGCGACAGGCGCTCATCCTTGGCCGCGGCGTCCATGGCCCGGGCATAGAGCGAGGCGGCATGCCAATGAACGTCGCCTTGCCCAGGCAGCCACTGCAGCATCTCGGGGATCAGCATCAAGGAAGCGTTCACCTCGCCCAGGCGCATATGGACCTCGGCCAGGTGGCGATAGGTCTGGCCCAGGTTGCGGCGAAAGCCATTGTGTCCGGGCGTGATCTCCAGGGCGGCGAGCAGTTGCGTCCGCGCCTCCTGGAGCAACGGCAAGCAGGGTTGATAGGGGCGGTCTTGCTGCAGCATGGTCCGGACCAGATTGTTGTGCAACAGGCCGAGCATGTTCTTGTATTCAGGGATGAGGGGGAATCCCTTGGCCAATTTTTGGAAGATGGCGATGCCCTTGCGATGAAAGGCCGCCGCTTCCTCGAACTGGCCGAGCCGGTCGTGGAGCACGCCCATGTTGTTGTAGGTGTAGCCCAGGTCCAGCTCATACTGCATCTTGCCATGCTTCTTGACCAGTAGCTCTCTCTGCCACATGGAATTCAGATAGTATTCACGGGCTTTTTCGAGGCGATTCTGGTCTGAATGCAGCCAGCCCAGGAAGTGCAAGGCGCGGGCCGATTCTTGCTCGTAACGAGGATTATCGCGATCGAGGCTGGACAAGGCGACGAACTGTTCCAGGGAGCGATGGAAACTCAGCTCGGCTTGCCGGGCGTCGTTCATATCCATGAAGAGCCAGCCGCGGACCAGGTAGGCCATCCCCAAGCCGTGTCGATAGGCATGGTGGTTGGGATCATTTTCCTGCAAAACGGTCCATAACTCGAGGGCCTTGCTGTTGAACTCCAGCCCTTCTTCGGTGCGGCGCTTTTGCTGATAGAGCACGGACAGGTCGTAAAAGGTCGAGGCCAAACGGTCGCGATACAGGGGGACCAGGGGATATTCCGCCGCGAGACGCTGAAACAGGTCGATGGCCCGCTGGAAGGTTTTCTCGGCGGCAGGGATGTCTCCCAGGGTTTGCTCGATGGAGCCTAGCTGCTTGTAAGCTTTGGCCGTGGCCAAGCGGACGTCGGGGTTTTTGCTTTCCTTCTTGAGCAGGTCGTCCAGGAAGCTCCGGGCGTCCTGAGCCAGATCCCGGCGCAGGGTTTCCGCGTGCGGCACATGGGCGAGCCGCTCTTCGCTCGCCTCCAAAAGCATTTGCTCGATGGCCTTGATCGCCTGTTCCAGGTGCGATTGGGCCAGGCGATGGGCTTCGGCCTCGGCCTTTTCGGCCTCTTCGGCTTCCGCCCGCGCTTGATTGGCCTGGATCGCCATGATGCTCGAGGCCACCAGTCCCAGCAACAAACAGGCGGCCACGACGAACCACACGCGGCGGCGCTTGCGCGCTTCCGCTTCCCGCACCACGGCGCGCTCGCGCTCCATCTCCGCCTGGCGGGCCCGCTGTTCCGTGTCGGCGCGAATGCGGCCCGCGATCTCCGCCACTTGCCAGGCGTCCTTGGGCCGCGCTTCCTGGTCGATGGCCAGACAGGCCTTGGCCAGGTCCACCCATTCCGGCGCGGCGCCGCAGCGGTCCAGCCGGTCGTTCGCATCGGCCAATTGGGCGCGCATCGCCAGCATCCAAACCATTTCACCGTCCGGGCCGAGATAGGGCGGCTCGCCGGTCAGGATTTCGCAGAGGATCGCTCCCAAGGCGAACACATCCGTCCGACGATCCAACTTCGCCAGCTCCCCCGCGGCTTGTTCCGGCGACATGTAGGCCGGTGTGCCCAGGATCGATCCGGCCTGGGTTTCCGAGTCGGGTGTGCGGGCCGTCTTGATGATGGTGGACGGCACGACTTTTTCCCTGGTCTCCTTGTCGGGGGGAAGGGCTTCGCCGTCCGAGGAAAGGATTTTGGCCAATCCCCAATCCATGACTTGCACTTCGCCGAAGGCTCCGATCATCACGTTGCTCGGTTTCAGGTCTCGATGAATGACCCGGCGGGCATGGGCGTATCCCGCGGCCTGGCAGATTTGTTCGAAGATGGACAGCAGCCGGCCCAGGTCGGCTTTCGGGTCGGCCCGCTCCTCCAATTGCTCGGCCAGGGTGCGGCCCTTGACGAGCTTCATGGCCAAAAACGGCCGGCCATCGGAGAGCAGGCCCAGTTCGTGGATCGCGGGAATGCCCGGATGCTGAAGCTGGCCCATGATGCGGGCTTCGTCCACAAACCGCAAGGCCATGGGCGAATCGCTTGAATAGCGTTCTTGCAACCGCTTGATGGCGACCTCCCGATCCAGGTCGCGATCCAAGGCCCGATGAATCACGCCCATGCCGCCCTGGCCGAGCTTGTCAAGCAACTGATAACGCTTGGGCAGGGTGGGCTCGGCGGCCAAGGGATCGGTGCGCTGGCCGCCTTGAGCCACGGTATCCAGCCAATCGTCGAAGGATTGCAATTCGGTCATGGCGCGCTGCAGCTCTTGCCGCAGCGCTTCGGGCGACCCTTGCCGGAGTTGTTCCAGCGCCTCTTGAGAAAGGGGGCCTTGTTGCCGCATGCGCCCCCACCGCTCCAGCAAGCTGTCGAGGCTCGTGTCCATATGAGGAAAACTCCGGCGGGGAGAACGATGCTCATCCGAAAAGGCAAGCGGCAGGCAAGCGGCGGCGTTCGTTGGCTCGATTCTGATCCTTCACCACAAATCAAGGCAGAGTGGGCACCTCATTTTAGCCTGGGGCCGGGGGACAAGTCATCCCCTTGGTCGCGACTTTGACAAAGATCGATCGGTCAGAGGGTGCGGATCTGAGAAGGGATGGGGGAGTATCCCCGGCGTGATTCGAACACGCAACCTTTGGCTCCGGAGGCCAACGCTCTATCCAGTTGAGCTACGGGGACAGAAGAAAAATGGGAGCAAACCCCATTATAGGCCAGTCCCAGGCAAAAGCCAGCATGGCTTGCGATCCACCGCGGACGATCGGCGGTCGTCCGAATCCCGAACGGGCGGCTCGTGAAACCCGATCAACCGCCGAAGGCATGTTCATAGCCGCTGGGCTTGAGCGGCAGGATCGTGCCATCCGCGCCGACGATCTCCATGCCCTGGGCCTGGCATTCACCGATGTGATGCAAGGTCGCTCCAAAGGGCTTCAGCAGCGGTTGCTCGGACAGAAGCTGTTTCCCCGTGCCGGGGGCCGCGGCGAAGAGCAATTCAAAATCCTCGCCATCGCCCAGGGCATGTTCAAGAGAGGAGCGAGCATCCGGCGGGGTTCGCGCCGCCTCGGCGAGAGGGATCGCCGCCGCGCGGAGCCGAGCGCCGCAGGCGCTCTCCTGGCACAGCCGATGCAAATCCAGCCCCAGGCCGTCGCTGAGATCGATCATCGCCTTCAGGCGATAATGTTCGTGGAGGAGCATCGCCTCCCGGACCCGCGGCGTGAACGTGAGATGATGCCCCGCGAGGCTGCCCCCCAGCGGTCCGGTGACGAACAGCCAATCGCCAGGCTCCGCGCCATGCCGGCAGACCGGACCCGCACCGGTCGGCTCGCCGAGCAGGGTGACGTTGATCACCAGCGGGCCATCCCAACTGTTCGTGTCGCCGCCGACGATGAGGGTGTCGAACGCCCGGGCCAGTTCTTGCATCCCCAGAAACAGTTCCTCGGCGACGGCTTGCGGCGCCGAGCGCGGCAGCCCCACGCTGACGACGGCCGCGACGGGCTTGCCCGCCATGGCGGCGACGTCGCTCAGGTTCACGGCCATCGCCTTGCGGCCGACGAGCCGGGGTCCCGCTTCGGCCAGGATGAAACAGCTCCCCTCCAGGAGCATGTCGGTGGTGATGAGGACCGGTTGATCGGACCGAAACTTCACGGCGGCGGCATCATCCCCCATCCCCACGACCACGCGGGGATCGATGCGCACGTGCTCCCGCAACCAATCGATGAACGCCAATTCCGCCATGGAGAAATCCCTCTGGACCGCAGCGCCGCCAGCGGCGGCGGGGTAAAATCACCTCATTGGCTGCCATCACCAACGGCGTTAATGGGTCGGCTTGTATTGTGCAAGCGTGCTCTCTTTGGTATGGAAACGGAAGACCATGGGGGCGGCTCGTAAAAATCGCTCGGCATGGGCCATCAAGTTGAACCACCCCATCCTCCATGATAGTCTAAAGGATAGCGAGGTATCTTGGCCATCCACTGCGATGCAACCGGGGGAGGGCGATGCATATCATAAAAGGCCAAAAAGGCCCCGTTCAAATTCTGTCGGCCGACGGGCAAGTAACCATTGTTCCCGACAATGAAGATCGCTTCATCATGACAGCCCAAAGCGCGGTGCAAGCATGTCAAAGCCAGGAGAAACTGAAGCGCGCCGTCCAAGCCTTCAAGACCGAGTTTATCGCGCCGCTCTTCGAATGGGTGGAAAACAACAAGGCAGCGGTGAGTAAAATTTTTATTCCTGTTCCAAGCCAGTGCATTGAAGTCTACGTGATCGGTGCTTCACCGAGCTATGATTTCGAGCTGGGCAAGCAGCTTTCGCGGTTGGAAATGAAACTCCATGAGGAAGGTTGGAACGTGAGCGTATTGCAAATCCCCCAAGCGGACTTGGAAGAGCTCAGCACCTACTTCGACCCCGACTCATCCCTCGAGATCCATGCCTAATTCGTCGCAACACCGTGAAAGAGCCGAACATAATCAAGCTTTCCTCGACACGGTGTCGGTGGAACGATTCCCCGATTGGGCGACCGTGGTCGCCTTCTACACGGCGGTTCACCTCGTCGAACGGCTGCGCACAACGTTAAAAAGTGCAGAACCACATCAGCAACACAGCAAAGATCATCAAGACCGATTAGCGTTTGTCTAATCGCACCATGGCGGCATTCATCATGAATATCGTGAACTTTACAACGCTTCGCGAATCGCACGGTACAACACGATCCACAAATTTCGCTCGTCCTTCGCCCCAGAGCAAGTCAAGGACATCTTGATCGCCAATTATTTGAGAACGATACAGGCCTACGTCGATGCGGCATTTCGACCTGGTTAGCATTCCTAGCCAGCGTGTTTGGACGTTTGCCTTTGCGAGTGGGCTTAAGCCTGATCTTCCAGCAACCTCCCGGCCCAACCGCTCTGCGCCGCGGCGGAGAAAGTTCCCCCCATCGCCGGTTTTTTTTCCGCGTTGACCATGCCGTTGGACCGGAACTATTTGACTCAACCCTAAACTGCATTATGCTTGGGGAGGCGTTGCACCCTCCACAAGGAATGGATCACGATCTTGATGAACGGCTCGCGCATACCCGATCACCTCGCGGACCGGCTTTCGGAATGCCATGGCGGCTCGATCACGTGCTGCGCCTTCGCGCCGCGCCTGGCCTGGGCCGTGTCGGGGGGGTGGGACGGGCAAGTCCTGCAATGGGACCTGGAAACGGGGGAGGCGACCGCGCGCTGGCAAGCCAGCCGCAAGCCGCTCTCGGCCATCGCGGTGTCGCCGGACGCGCAAACGATTTGGACCGGGGACATCGATGGCTATTTCAGCGCATGGAACGCCTTGACCCATCAGCCCCAGGCGCAGGAATTGGTTCATGCCCGGCCCATCTCCGGCGTCGCCGTCGCGCCCCACGGACGCGCCTGGGCCACGGCGTCCTGGGACGGCTCGCTGCAACTGTGGTCGCATTCTGGGGAAGAGCGGAGTCAGCGCGGTCTCCGCGGCCACGAAGATGGCGTCATGGGGTGCGCCTTTTGGCCCGATGGCAAGAAGCTGCTTTCCTGGGCGAGCGACGGCAGCCTGCGGCTCTGGGAGACGGCCCGCTCCTTTGTCATGCACGTCTGGTCCGTCCCCGGGGCCAAGTGGACGCATGCCGCCATCGCTCCCGACGGCCGGGCTTTGGCCGCCGTGTGCGAGGCGGGCCCGTTGGTTTTTTGGAACCTGACCCTGCCCGATCACCCCACGCTGGCCTGGGAGCCTGACGAACCGATCCGCGGCGTCTTCTTTTCGCCCGACGCCATGATTCTGCTCGTCGTCACCGCCATGGGGCAATTGATTCAACTGACCGTGCCGGAACTGGGAGAAGTGCCCGGCCGGCGGCAACTCAACTTGCCCATCCAGGCGGCGGCCCTGTCGGCGGCGGGCGAATGCGTTGCGTTGGGGGGAGAGGATGGCACGCTGTATCTGCACGCCATGGAGGAATGGCGGGGGCGATCCCTGTTCGTCACGCCCACGGAAACCATCGAGGAGCGCAGCACGAAGGGGCTGTTGGGCCGCCTCATGGGGCAAGCCGCCTTGAAGCGCATTCTCCGCTGCAGTTGCCCGCGCTGCGGCCGGTTGTTCGAATTGGATCCAGACGCTGCCGCGCCGACGCTGGCTTGTGCGAACTGCCAATCCACCTTGTGGCTCACACCCTTCACCATGCAAGGGGACAGCGTCCCGGCGAGCTAACCCGTTGACCTTGTACTTGTGGCGGCGGCGAGGTTCAGCAGCGCACCGTTGACGGCAGGGTGCCTTCATGGCTTAGGGTTTCTCGACCCGCTTCCAGACGACCAGATATTGATCGGAGCAGGGCGTGGACATGAATTCCATGGGACGGGGCTTGCCCACGCCGGCATAGCACATTTTGAAGCGATCGGCTTCGAAAACGTAAATGCCCAAGACGGTCTTGCCCCGGGATTCGCCGCTGGTGAGCGTGATGTCGATGGTCTTGGGCCGCGCTTGGGAGTCCACGCGCAGGGTGCCGGTGATGATTTTGGGGCCATGCTCTTCCTGAATGGTCAGCGTTGAGACCTCGCCTTCGATGACGCGGCTGAATTGGCGCACCATTTCCGAGGGCATCTCCTCGCCGCAACAAACGGAGGAAACCATGACCCATCGTCCTTGCAGGGCCTGCAAATCGGCATCCATGGCCGCCGAGCGCGGATCGTCAGCCGATTGACAACCCGCCAAGCCGAAGAAAAAGCAAGCCACGCACCGCCAATTCCCAAGCATGCAAAGCACTCCTGACACCCATGAACGCGATTTCAGCTATCAACCACAAGCCGCGACGTTGGATCGCGGCGGATGACTTTGTTTTAACTCCGCGCCCCGCCCGAGAGGAGGGCGGCTGGCGGCGCGGCGGGACGAAACAGCATTTCCGACGACAGCCTGCGAAAATCATCGGCCATCTCGGCGTCGAGCCGCTGAATCATGAACGCTTTATGCAAATGCGTCTCGGCGGCGCGGGGCTGCTGCAAGCGGGCATAGACCAGCCCGTGGATCAGCAACAACATGGCGTCGGCGCGATCGCGCAGTTCCGAGGCTTCCCGCAGCAATTCGAGCACCGACATCCACTTTTGCTGCCGGTAATAGATCAAGGCCATGGTGCGGCACGCGTCGGCCCGGGCGGCGTCGGAAGCGTTGGGAGAGTGGCGGACTTCTTGGGCCAGTTGCAGGGCCTCCTCCAGCCGCCGCTGAGCGGGATTGGGGCAACTGCTCAGGAACCAGGCCAACTGATTCTTGGCTTCCACGTGGTCGGGATGAAAGTCCAGCGACCGCCGCAGGCTCAACTCGGCCTGGGCGGCGAGTTGGTCGGCCTTGCCCGGCAGGCGTTCGCTGTCCCAAACGTCGGCCAGGCGCAGCAGCGCTCGGGCATAGGCCGTGTAATGCCGCGGATCGCAGCGGGGTCGCTGCACGATCTGGCGGAAATGTTGGATGCCGGCTTGTAAAAATTCGATGGCCCAGCGATTCTCGCCGGCCCGGTGGAAGGACGACCCGGCTTGGAGATAGATTTGCGCCAAACTCAGGCGAATCTGGGGCCTGGCATAGGCGTCTTGAATCAGCGCTTCGCCCTTGGCCATCGCTTGTCGATACAGGCTCAGGGCCTCATCGGCGGCGCCGGGCTGATCGTGCCGCCTGCGCCAGAGCACTTCCGCCAGGTTGGACTGAATGACCATCTGGTGGTAGGAGCGTTCGAGATCGGCGGCGGCTTCCTCGCTAGGCGATTGCGTGAAGCGCAAGGCGGCGCGGAAATGCTGCTCCGCCTCCGCCCATTGCTCGTCTTGCAGATAGATCGCGCCGAGCAAGCCGTGGCTGTGGGAGTATTGGAGACGCTGCGACCATAGTTCATTGGCCAATTCTTCCCGCAGCGTGATCTCGCGGTGCAGCAAATCCTTGGCTTCCTGGAGTTGTCCCCGCTCATAGAGCGCGGCGGCCAGGTAATAGAGCGAATTGGCCAGTTCCTTGCGATGCATCGCGGCGTCCTGGGCGCGGACGAGAAATTCATTGGCCGCCACCGCCGCGCGGAAGTAATGCTCCGCTTCGCGAAACTGCTTGTTCTGAAAGCAACTGATGCCGATTTGCAATTGGCTGTTGGCGAAGAGCCGCTTGTATTTCCAATCCAGGGGAAACTCCTTGGCAAGCGCCTCGATGCGCTGCAGGCCGGATTGCCAATAGCGCTCGGCTTGGGGCAGGTCTTGTTTCCAATGGAATAAGAGGCCCAATTCCAGCCAGCAGCGGGCCATTTCCCGGTCGACCCGCGCCCGCTCCTCGCGCAGCCGATTCGCCTGGCCTTCCGCGTAGCCGCGGAGTTGGTTGATGGCCTCATCGAACAGTTGTCGCTGCTTCGCCAGCACGTCGAGGGCGCGATGGAGTTTGTTTTGCGCCTGATCAAGCGCGTTGCCCGGCGGCGTCGATCCCGCGGGGGACGATGGCTGCCACAAGGGAGCGATCGGATAGCTGCGGCGCAAAACGTTGCCCAGGTCGCACAGCAGCACGCCGTAATCCACGGCCACGTCGGCTTCGCTGACGCCGCGGCTCGCAGGGGCTTCATAGAGCGCCTGATCGATCCGCTCCGCCATCTGGAAATATTTCAGCGCCTGGAAGAGGTCGTTCTTATTGAACCACAACAGACCGTAGCCATGGTAGGTCCGCGCCAGTTCCTGCTGATAGCCGCGGTCCAGCGATTCGCGGACCTTGATCTGCAGGAAGAGCTGAATCGCGCGGTGATAGGAGCGCTCGGCTTTGGTCCAATCGCCCAGGGTGCGCTGAATGTCGGCGATGCGCCGCTGCGCGATGGCTTGCTGCAAGGCCACGTTCGGCTCGGAGCCGGCCTCGGCCATGTCATGCTCATAAAACTGCAAGGCCTGTTCCAGAAAATAGACCTGCAAGGGCATGAGGGCCGGTTGGCTGTCCAGCCAATGCTCGGCGACCTTGGTGTACATCGTGTCGACGGCCAGCCGCGCGGCCTGGCGGCTGCGCAGGGCGTTTTGATATTGCGCCGCCGAGCGTTCCTGCTCTTCCAGCAGCCGATAGGAAAACCACAACAAGCCGCAAAAGGCGATGAAGAGCACCGACCCCGCCACGGCCAGCAGCGAGCGGTGCCGCCTGGCCCATTTCCCCAAAATGTTGAACATGGAGGGTTTCTTGGCGAGAATCGGGCGATCGTCGAGGAAGCGCCGCAAATCCTCGGCCAAATCCCCCGCCGTGGCATAGCGTTCCAGGGGATTCTTGGCCATCGCCTTTTGCACGATGATTTCCATTTCGGGCGGGAGGTCCGGGCGGATCTTGCGCAAGGCCTTGGGTTCCTTGTGCGTGATCTGGTTCAGCAGATCGTTCCAATCCTGCCCGGTGAAGGCTTGGCGCTGGGTGAACAGTTCATACAAGCTGACGCCCAGGGAATAGACGTCGGTGTGATGGTCGACCCGGCCGCGGTCGCCGCGGGTTTGTTCGGGGCTCATGTAGCGCGCCGTGCCCATCAAGTCGCCGGAGAGGGTCAAATCGCCGCTGCGGCGATAATGGGCCAGGCCAAAATCGGTAACCCACAGATGGCCGCGATGATCGATCAAGAGGTTGGCCGGCTTGATGTCGCGATGGATGACCCCCATGCTATGGGCATACTCCAAAGCTTCCGCGGCCTGCAGCGCCAAGCGAGCCAGGCCGCGATACTTCTCCCGCGCCGGTTGCGTCGCATGGCTGTCGTACACGGCCTTGGTCAGCCCCTCGGGAAAAGAGCGCGTCTCCTGGCTGGGCAACGAAGCTCGGTTCGCGGCGGGGGTTGGCTTCTCGCCGCGCTCCGGCCCATGAGGCCGATAGGGTTTGGTCGAGGATTCATGAGCGAACAAGTCGACCTGGCTCGGTGCGTTCTCGGCGGCGGCCGCATCGGACGGCAGATCCACTTGGGTGCGCGTCGGTTCGATCCGCTGGCGCTGCTGCCGCTGCCGCTCATCGCGCTGCATCTGGCGGATCAGGTCCGCCATGGTGATCCCTTCGATAAGCTGCATGGCGTAATAATGGACGCCGCGATCCGACCCCACGGCAAAGACCGGAACGATGTGCGAATGATGCAACTGGGCGGCGGCGGCAGCTTCGTTCTTGAAGCGGGCCAGTTGCTTGCTGTCCAGGGCCGCGGCAAAGGGCAGCACCTTCAGGGCGACCCTCCGGCCCAGGGAAAGCTGCTCGGCCTCATAAACGATGCCCATGCCCCCGCGGCCGATTTCGCGCAGGATCTTGAAATCGCCCAGGGGCAAGCGCGAGGAGGCCGGTTCATGATCCGCGGCGGCAGCGCCGGGCGGAGGCGGCTTGCTCTCTTCAGCCGCTTGCCGCACCAAATCCAAGCCGTCAAGGGCGTCGCGGAGCACGTCGCTCAGTTCGGGATGGTCCGCGAGCAGTTGTTGGCGGTCCGGCTCGGCGCCCGCTTCGATTTGTTCGAGATAGTGCTGGAGCAGCTTGGCGACTTGCGCGTCCGCACTGGGCGAGCCTGTCCGCCGATGAGCAGTGGTCGAAGGCGGCGACACCCAGCGCGACATGGCCAAACCCCTGGAAGGGAACCTGAAAAGAAGCGACGGTCTATTACCAGGGTAATCCGCTGCGATCCCCGGCGTCAAGCGCAGACGCTCCCTCCAGGGCATGGCGGTAACCTCGGCTCATGCGCAGGACCGTGCCATTGTGCATGACCACCAGGGATTGGCCGTTGTCCTGATGTTGGACCTCCTTGACCCGGTCGCGGCGAACGATCGTGCAGCGGTGGATGCGAATGAACTGGCGGGGATCGAGCTGATCCACGATGTGGTTCATCGTCTCGCGCAGCAGGTGATATTCAGAGCCGACGTAGAGCCGCAGGTAATTGCGGGCCGCCTGGATCCAGTCGATGTCGCTGATCTTCACGTGCGTCGTTTGCCGGCCGATGCGGACCGCGATGGTGGGTTCATCGTGGACCGGCAACACCGGACGATAACGCTTCGTCGCGGCGGGGGCTGAAGGATGGATCGGGCGCGGGGGGCTGACGATGGCGGACATGAGGACTCCTCGCGTTGCTTCAAGATGAAGGTTCGTTGGTCTTCAAGGGCTGATGCCCTTCCGAGGGAAGGAAGCGCCGCAACTGAATCAGGGCGCGGGCCCACAGCTTTTCCACCGCATCCACCGAACGCTCCATCCGCTGAGCGATTTCGGGGAAGGACAGGCTCTCCAGATGCCGCATCATCAGCACTTGGCGATGCGGCTCGGAAAGTTGGGCCAGGGCGTCCGCCAGGACCACCGCTTGCTCGCGCCGCGAGGCGCCCTGACTGGGCGACGTCCCCGAAGCCACGAAGGCCCGATTCAGCATGAGCGACGACTGCTCCAACTCCATGGCCCATTCCTGCTCGCGGTCCACGTCCCGCCGCTGGGTGCCGAAATAGTGCCGCATCTGCATGGCCAGCCGCAGGCTCAGAATTTCCCGCAGCCAGGCGACCAGTTCCGGCTCAGTTTGGCCGCGGAATCGGCTCAAGGAGCGATGCGCTTCCAGGAAGGTTTCCTGAACCACGTCGGCCTCGTCCACCTTCCGCTGCAACCGCCGACCGATCTGCCAGCGCGCCAGCAGCATCAGATAGTTCCGATAGCGTTCGAAAAGCCGCCCCACGGCCGCGGGGTTGCCCTGTCGAGCCTCGGCCAGCTCAGCATTCCAGGAATCGACAAGCGAAGTTGTTTGCATTCCTCCTCCACTACCCCTTTAGTTGCGTCATTCGTCCCAAAGGGGACACGTCCTGGCCAACTTTTCCGATGTTTTCTGTAAATGCCATTCTATCATGGACTTATGAACTGAATATGAGCCTGAATCGCCTTCTCGTTTGCGGTGGCGGTGAATTTTTTTGCTCCCGGCCGCAACGGCTCTCGACTTCCTTCATTCGCTGACGGAAGGATTCCATTCAACCATTTTGCGAAGTCAGAGCGGGCGTCTTGGCGGCGGGCGCCGCGGCGGGCGCGGAGGAAGTGAATTTGCCGCGCACCCAGCGAACCAGGCGGCGCAGCCAATCTTTCTCTGGATCCACGGGCTGAGCCAGGCGATCTTGCCACGCGGGACGAAAGACCATGAGGATCAACAGCGGCAAGTACCATAGAACGTAGATGCCCCCGGCGTCCGCGTACCAAAATTGGACGCCGATGACCAGCGTGGCGGACCAGGCGATCAAGTGGCCCAGCGTCTTGGGGCTAGGCCAGAACTGCGAGGCGATCACCAGCACAATGTAAGCAATGAAAAGCGGCAGTCGATAAGCGTAATGCAACGACAGTCCCGTCCACAAGCTTTCCGCGGTGGGTTTGTCAGCAAACCGCCAGGCTTGCCATTCGGGCCGATCGAGGGCTTGCCTGAGCCCCTCCTGCAGCCGCGGATCAATCATCACCAGGATCGCGACGAAGAGGAGAGCCAAGAGCAACGGCGACAAGAAACGCACCCAGCTTCCCCGGCGATAAAAGCTGAGCCACAAGGGCAGCAGCAACAGCGGGAAGAAACTGAGACAGGCCGCCAAGGCCAGGAAGCTGCCCGCCGCCATGGGCCAGCGATAAAAGGCCAACGCCAGCACCAGCAGCATGGCCGGCACCACGTGGTCCAGATCGGTCAGGTGATACGCCGTGTAAGGCAGCAGCAAATACATGAGCACGCAGGCCATGCCCATGGTCGCCGACTGCGCATGCCGCCAGCCAATCCAAAACAGCGCCCCCAAGAGCAGGGCGTGGCAGGTAATGGCCAGCACGCCGTTGAATTGCGTCGCCGTCAAGGGAAACCAGGTCAATTGATCGATGACCACGTCCGCCAGTTGCGTCAGCTTTTCAAGCATCATGCTCTGGCTTTGCGACTGCGGCACCATGTCCGTTTTCGGCAGGAACGACCAGGTGCTCATCGTCAGGAACAGCGCCGCCGCCAGCCAGGCCATACCGCCCATGGTGAGGTTGGTCTCCACGGGCGACTTGCGGATCAACGCCAGATCGATCAGCGTCCGCAAAAAGAGGAAGGCCGACGCGATCAGCAGCCACAGGTAGGCGCTCCAGATGCTCTGCCGGCCGGGCTGGGCCTTGGCCACCAACTCCGGTACGAAGTGGAGCTTGTTGATCTCGTTGACCGCTTGATGGATCGGCCCAAAGCCCAGGTTCGGCGCCGTCGGCACCGTCAACGCTTCCCCTGCCACGTTGAGGATGTGCAAGATCTGCTGGCCGTTGTCGAGCACGGTGTTCCGCTCCACCTGCCGCTCCACCTGCGCCCCGCGCAGAAACAGCATCGGCGGCACCAGCACGAAGAGAAGGATCACGTCCAAATTGCGCAATTGAAACGGGCGGTGAAAGCGAAAGAAAATCGTGAACGCCAACACGATCGACAGGTAAAACCAGGTCGTCGCATTGGGCAGATCGATGTCCAGAAAAATTGAACCGAACAGGTGCATGGCCATTCACGGGTCTGGGCGCGCGAGTCCGTAAAGCTCGATTCTACTCGAAGACCGCTGCCGCTTCCCATGAAATCTCGGCCGCAGCGCGATTCCAGCCTCCGGCCGTGCAGCGGCTATCCCCATGGGAAGGGTCATTTTGCTTGATCGAGACGCCTGAACCGGCATGATGGGGATGACCTTGCCCCATGTCCACAAGGATCGACCCATGGAAAAAGTCAATCTGGCGGAGAAACTGTCCTGCTTCGATGATCATTGGCACCCCCGCATCGTGGGCGAGCTGAACGGGCAGCACGTCAAGCTCGTCAAGTTCCAGGGGCCATTCGTCTGGCATCATCATGAAGCGGAGGATGAGCTGTTCCTGGTCGTCAAGGGGTCGTTTCGGATGGAGCTGCGCGACCGCGCCATCGAACTGCGGGCGGGGGAGTTTCTCATCGTACCCCGCGGCGTCGAGCATCGACCGGTGGCCGAGGAGGAAGTCGAGGTGCTCCTCTTCGAACCCGCCAGCACGCTCAACACCGGCAACGTCGTCAACGACCGCACCGTCGCCCGCTTGGAGCGCTTGTGAGGCGCGATGGGTCGCCAACCGCGCTGCATCAGGGAGCGGCCGTTGTCCAGCATGCAGGACATGTTTCGCATCAATCTCGGTCGGCTTAGGCTCAGCTCCGCGAGACGTCGACGAGGCGCGGGCCGAGCACGTCCAGCTTGGGCCGGATGCCCAGGCCGGGTTCGCGGGACGCCTGCATGGTGCCGCGGTCGCGGCGGGGGGCGCCATCGGCGATGCTCACGGTGACGTAGCTATTGAAGTCGGTGCTGGTGAAGCGATAGGCTTCGGGCGTGCTGTGGGCGAGGTGGGCGATCGCCGCCGTGACGACGTCGCCGCCCCAACTATCCTCGAGCGTCATGGCGATGCCGGTGGCGACGCAGAGATCGCGGAGCTGCTTCGTTTTCGTCAGCCCGCCAAGCTTGCTGATCTTGAGGTTGACCACGTCCGCAGCGCGGTCGGCCAGCGCCCGCAGGAGCACGTCGATGCCGTCAATGTTTTCGTCGAGTACGAACGGATGATCGGTGAGCCGGCGGATGGAGAGGCATTCGTCGTAGGTCGCGCAGGGTTGCTCGATATAGACGTCCAGATCGCGGACGGCGCGGACGACCCGCTGGGCATCGTGCCGGGTCCAGCCGGTGTTGGCATCGGCTACCAGGCGGTCGTTCGGCTTGAGAATCGCCCGCACCTGGCGAATCCGCTCGACGTCGGTGTCGGGATCGCCGCCCACCTTCAGTTGAAAGCGCGTATAACCCTCGGCCCGGTAGCCTGCCACCTTCGCGGCCATCACGTCCGGCGCTTCCTGCGAAATCGCCCGGTAGAGCCGAACGGCGTCGCCGAATCGGCCGCCCAGCAGCGTGCAGACCGGCAGCCCGGTCGCCTTCCCCAGCAGGTCCCAGCAGGCCATGTCGATCCCGCTTTTGACATAGGCATGTCCTTTGAGGGCCGCATCCATGCGGTCGTTCAGCAGGCTCAGTTCGCGGGGGTCCAGGCCGATCAGGTGCGGGGCCAATTCGCGCAAGCCGGCGCGGACGCCTTCGGCGTAGGCCGGGAGATAGAACGGCCCCAGCGGGCAGACTTCGCCGTATCCGATCAAGCCCGTGTCGGTCTCGACGCCGACGACCGTGCTGTCGAACACGGACACCGACTTGCCGCCGGACCAGCGGTACGAGCCTTCATGAAGAGGCAACTCGACGCGATGGGCGAAGATGCGGACGATATTCATCAGGCTCTGCTCCTTTCGACCGCCGGTAAGATTTCTAGGATTTGCCTTTCACCGATGGCGCGAGCACCAGAGCAAGGGTGAAGCATTCGACCGCCGCATAAGCATCTCCTGAACGATGGCCGAACGGTTCGTTGCATGCCGCCGCGCCGCTTCTACCCGCCATGCTTTTGCATCGTAATCCTTGTCAATGGGGCAAGCATCTGATTAGCGCGACACCTGGGACGTGCTCGCTGGAATGAGGGTAATCGAGCGCAGATTCATCGCCGCGTGTTCGGGGTCGTGTTTGTTCGTCACCCGCAAGGCGGCTTGATTCTTCCCTGCCGCCACACGAAGCGATCCCAGCTTGGCCGTCTGGTAGGTGTGCCATGCGCCTGTCCCTTTGACGGTGAAGGGCAGCTTGTCGCCGCCAATCTGCAACGCACAGTTGGTTTCCTCGCCGTCTCCCTCGCAAGACCAATGCAGAACCACTTCGAAGGTTTGGTCCGCAGTCGTTTCAAAATCCCAGGACACATAGTCTTCAGCGCGGGTCCACCAGCCGATATTCTCCCCTTCAACCTCGTAGCGGAGAATCCCATGCCGGATGGCCGTCCGGGCGTGAAGGAAGATCGAGCCGTCGGACTCGGGCCGGATGATGCGATTGGCCCCGGCTGCCTGGCCGCCGCCAGTTTTAGAATCACCGTCCTCGGGCAGCGACAGCAATACGATCCCGATCGCGACGAAGGCACAAAGCACCAGTCCGGCGGCAAGCCAATGGACATGCTTGGCCTGCCGAGGAGAACGCCTGGCGGCCGAGACCGGCGGTGGGCGGCGAATCGTCTTGGCGTCGCCGGCCGGCTGGCGGCGGCGTTGCGTCATTGGCGCTTGAAACCCGGCTGGCTCAGGAGCCGTGCTGAAAGGATCGGTCGGCGGCAGCGGCGAACCCGCCGCTTCTCCCCACAGCGGCGGCACGGGCAGATTCGCGGCTGCTGGGTCAACCAGCCGGAAGGGATCCGTCACGCCCTTGCCGCGTGCCGCAGCACAGAGACGAGGCATCTCCTTTTCCGGCGGCGGCGGCAAGGTCGCCGGCACGAACGGCCGCAGCGCTTCCGCGACTTCCCGCGCAGACTGAAACCGATCCTCCGGCCGCTTGGCATACATTTTCGCCAGCACCGCGGCGACTTCCTCGCTGATCTCCGGCCGCAGTTCGCGCAGCGGAGTCGGCTCACGCATCTGATGCCAGATGAGCTTCAGTGCTGCCGTCCCTGTGCCGAAGGGCTTCTGGCCCGTCAACAGAAAATAGCCCGTGAACCCCAGGCTATACACGTCAGAACGCGCATCCGCGGTATGGGTGTCCATGGCCTGCTCCGGCGCGATGTAGTCCACGGTGCCCAGAACGGCGCCGGCCGCCAAGTCGCGGGTCAAGTTGTCCCGGGCATCGCCGCTGAAGCGGGCCAGACCCATGTCCAGCACGCGCACGTGCCCGCGCCGGTCGAGCAGCAGATTGCTTGGCTTGACGTCGCGGTGGATCAGGCCATTCTCGTGAACGTGCTGCAATCCCAAGGCTGCTTGCTGCAGGTAGGATAACGCCCGCTCGGCAGGCAGCGGCCCGGTTTTCGCCACGACGTCATGGAGGCTGCTGCCGTCAACGTACTCCATGACCAGAAAGTGCGTGGCTCCATCCTGCCCCGCATCGTGGGCGCGAACCAGATGGGGATGGTCCAGGGCCGCGATCGCGCGGACTTCGCGTGAGAATCGTTCCAGCGTCTCCTTGTCCTGGAGCTGCGCCGCGGGCAGCACCTTGAGGGCCACGTACCGGTGCATGGGAACGTGCGCCGCCAAGTACACAGCCCCGGATCCGCCCTTGCCGAGCCGTTCGAGCAGGCGGTACTTTTCCAGCATGAAGCCCCGCCATCGGCCCTGCAGCAAATACTCCGCTTGCAGCCGCGTCAACAGCCCGTCGTGCACCAGACGCTTCGCAAAATCCATGGGCGTCGCCGGCCCCTGCGGGTCTTGGCGAAGGCGCTTGCCGTAGGTGAGCAGCGTTGTCACCTCAACCAGGCCGCTCTTCCACACGAGTTGCCAAAAGTCTTGGACCGTATTCACTGCAGCAGGCATGATCGAACCATTTATCAAGTTGTTGTGATGACCAGGCTATGGGCGCAGAGAAAATCTGTTCGCAGCATTCCTGCCAGGCAGGCAGCCACGATTCATGACAGCATAAAGAACGAACCGACCGCGAGCAAAATAATAATGATGGCCGGTAGAGCCGAACGGCATCGCCGAACCGGCCGATTAGCAGTGTGCAGACCGCCGGGGAGATTTCTAGGGTTTGCCCTTGGCCTGTCTCGTGACGATGGGGACATAGCCGATTGCCAACCCCTTCGGCGGCGTGACGAGCACGCCCGGGTCAAGCTCCGCCAGGGTGCCGATGGTCGGGGGCGGCAGGTATTCACGATCCTTCGTCCAATGGCGGTGCAGCAGTTCGACCCGCTTCTGCAGGGTCTCCCGCTCCTCATCGGTCAGGTCGGCATTCAGCAGCGCGGGCTGATCCGCGAAGCGGTACCAATAATAGGTCACCACGCTGCCATCCCCCAGCTTCGCCTCGAACGGCCCAGCCGCCGGCCCCGGCTTCTTCCAGGAGCTGTCCGCTTCGTCGGGCGTCACATAAGGCTGCGGCCTGGCGGTGCGGAGCCGCGGGAATGCGACATGGGCCAGCCCCGTTTCGGCTGGCACCTCCTTCGCACTGACCACCACCCAGCGTTCCTTCCCTTTTGCGTCCTTTTCCAGGCGATAGTACTCAGGCAGCGTGACGACGGACGCTTCTTTTTTGACGGAGTCTTTTGCCCATTGGTAGCCGTAGGTGGTTTCGTCGATGGCGATGGGGGTGGCGAATGAATTCCAGGCGACCGGCACCTTCTTTTCACGGGGAGTGTTCGGTGGGTAAATCTGCCAGGTGGCCCCGCCGCCGCCCTTGAAGGTGTGCACGACGGACGCCTTCGGATCAATAGCGCCGCTCACCGGCGGTCCGCCATCGAACCAGGTTTGCACGCCATCCCACAGCGCGGCCTTGCTGTACGCGGTGATGCGGTGAATGAGCGGGGCAGCGCCGTCCGGCTTCATCGGAAACTGCGTCGGAGCGATGCGGGCATAGCGGACGCCCTTGGAGTCGGCGGCCGTGTAAGCGGGAACGTGTTGCGTCTCCATCTGCACGGCCTTGTTCGGGTCGGATGGCCGGGTGTCGAGAAACATGCCCTTCAGATCCGGCCGGTCGATGGTCGGCCGCGACCAGAAGTAGGGCAGGAAGAAGGTGACCGGCCCCTTGAAGTTGCCGGTGTTCAGGAACAGCGTCCAAGCATGGTTGCCGGTGGGAACGTCTTTTCCCGCGGTCGTTGTTTTGGGCTGCGTGAGCGGGAGCGGCAGGTAGCCGTAGCCAAAGAGTTCGCCGTTGGTCCCCTGCTTCAGATTGAGGCCGTCCGGCGGCCAGAGCACCCAGGGGCTGAGTTGGGCGATGGCGTAGTGCCCTTTGGGATCCTTCCAATCGCGGCCCTTGCCGGCGCCGGGGCCGTTCGCCCACTCGACGAAGTTCAGGGCCACGCCGCCCATGATAAACTTCGGCGTCTCGGTGGCGAAACGGGTGTCCCGCCACCAGCCGAGGCCGCCTTCGATGTCCGAATAGGCCTTCTCTGGTTTCGGTCCATCGTGCTGGGCGAACATCCAGGTGCCGAACAACCCGCTCTGAAACTGCTGGCCTGGATAGTTCTTGAGCAGCGGCCATGCGGCCACGTACATCGAGAAGCCGCCGTTGAACTGCTTATCCACCCTTTCATGCGGCACGAGCAGATAGCCCGCCATTTCGCCTTTCTGGGGCGGCATGGTCGATTGCGGCGCCGCTTTGCCCGCGCAGAGCTTCTTCATGGCGTTGCCCATCGCCTCGCCGATCAGATAATACGTCTCGGCATTGCTGTTCCAGTGATAATCCTGCTTGGTCGGCGAGGCGTCCGCCGGCCGCCAGAAGTGCCGCGTGCCGACGAAGGCCACGTTTCCCTTGAATTCCGGATACTCGGCGACCGCGGCTTGCGCCTTCATTAGCGACAGCGCCCGCGGGTGCTTCTCCTCCGGGCCGGTCATGCCGGTTTCGGCAATCACAAAAGGCAGATCTTTCACTCCGAGGTCCTTGCGGATGTCGCGGATGAAGTGGGCCAGGTTCGTCTCGTATTCATCGTTGAAAGCCTGGTTGATGCGGTCGTTCCAGCCCTGGTGCCAGCCGAACCCGGCCAACGCATACCCCCGGTCGCCGAGGTCGGGGAACTCCGTCTTCAGGTTGCTCAGCACCGCCTGGGTGCGCTCCACGATCTCCTTGTAAAACGGTCCGACCGCGCCGCCAGCGCTCGGGGGACGGAAGTCCTCCGCCAGGCTCTTGCCGCCCCAGGCCAGTTTGATGAGCAGCACGGGTTCCTCGAAGGCGTCGCCGATCACGTGGCCGAAGCCGAGTTCCGGGCCGATGCGGTCGTCCCTGACTCCGAAGCCAACGGTCAGCTTGCCCTTGCGGTCGAGATAATGAATCCACACGTCGTCCCGCACCACCCATGCGCCGTCCTGGTCGAGCAGATGTTTGAACTTGGCGGCCGTGGCCGGCTGCTTGGCGGCGTACTCCAAACTGCCCTTGCCGCCGTTGCGTTTCGGGTCGGCTTGCACGAAGCCGTGCCCCTCCATGTTCGACTGGCCGGCGAGGATGAATACCTTGACGGGCTTCTCATCCGCGGCTGCCGGGGTTGGTATCGACAGCAGACCGACAGCGACAACCAGGGCGATGGGGAATTGGAGGATTGGCATGCGCACACCTTGGGGGATTTTGGAGGGACGGCCGACCGTGGGGAGTCGATGAATTTATATGAAGTCGCGGCGCCATTGGAGCCGAAACGGCTATGAACGCGCGGATCACGCGGCGCTTCGCAATCAGCGCGCGGCCAGCCCCGAGCGCGAGCGCGGGGCCGGACCGGCCCAAAAAACCACGACCCTGAGGGTCCACCTCAGGGTCGCAGCGCGATGAAACGGGGAATGATAACGCCGCCGGGGAAGGTCGGTCTCCCGATCTCCCCCTGGCGATGGGCTAAGTGGTTTAAATCAATCGGCTATCGAGTCGGCCGAAGAACTGATCCGTCGACTCCAATTCCAGCCGGCCGGAGAAACCTGCCGACCAATCGTTGCCAGCGGTTTGGACTTTCGGTTCGACCGGGTTGGCTGGCCGCGCGGGTTGGTCCGTGCCGCTGAGCACCAGCCGCTTCCATTCTTCGTAGCTTTGTCCGGGCACGATCTTGGCTTCGGGGTTGGCTTGACCCAGCGACCAGCGGGTCGCGGCCGGGACGATCAGGGCCTGGCCAAGCTGCTGATAGCGCAGAAGCTGTTCCTGCTCCATCTCCTCCAGGCCGGTTGGGGCGGCCAGCGCGGCTAGCCGGGAGCCGCCCTGGGTCAGGGCCGCGGCCGCGGCGGCGCAGGCCGTGCAGCCGCAACCGCCGCCATGGCGGTTGCCGCGCCAGAACTCGGAGATGGCGTCATCAACCTTGACCTGGCCGCGGATGGCGCCGTCCCAGCGGGCATCGACGGCGAGCCGCAGGTGGCCCAGGTTGTTGAGGGCGACGACGCGGTCACGGGAGTCGCCATTGGTGAAGACGCGGATTTCGCGAAGGGTCGAGCCGGAGAGATACTGCACCTGGCCATTGATGTCGAGGCGGTAATCGTAGCGGCCGATGCGCTGCACGGTGATGAGGTCGGCATCGTCGGAGCCGATGACGCGGAAGACGCCGCGGCCCGAGGTGTCGACGAGGGCGACATTGCTCGAGGAACCACCGCCGCCGCCGCCCGAGCCGCCCGAACCGCCGCTCCAGGCGAGCATGCTTTGATGGCTGTTCTGCGGGCCGGGACCATGGGCATAGCCGCCGCTGACGTAGGCGTTAAAGGTTTGATCGAGGAAGCGGGTATCCTGGACCCATTGGCTCTGGGGCGTGTTGTAGCGCAGGCCCATCGACTCGAGGGCGGTGCCGGACGCCACGTGCCAGAGGCCGAAGGTGTGTCCCGCTTCGTGGAGCGTGACGTCGGCCATGGTGATGGCGGTGTTGGCGGCCGACCCCCAATCCTCGTCGCCGACGAAGGCGATGTCGGTGGGATTGTTGTTGCCATAGTCGATGTCGCAGGCGATGTGATACCCGCCGCCGGTGAGGGTGGCCGGCCCGAGGAAGATCGTGGTCGCGCCTTGCCCCTCGACGGCCAGGCCGTAGTGGCGCTGCACCGTCATGCCATACGCGGTCAGATCGGCCTGGACCATGCTGATCATCTGGCTGATGATCGTCTCGCGGTCGGCGCGGTTGCGAAGGAAAGGCTGCACGGTGATGCCGTTGCGGTCGGAGTCGAGGTCGTCGGGATTCCAATAACTGCCGGCCCAGCGGACGAGGTCGGTGCGGCTGATCGTGACGCCGTCGAAATTAAGATAGAGGATCTTGTTGCCCGTGCTGCCGCCGCTGCTGGGCGGGGTGATGGTCAGCGTGTAGTTGGGATTCTGCACGCCCTGGTAGCCGTACACTTGCACGTAGTAGGTTCCCGCGACAACGCCGTTGAGAGAGATGGTTTCGCTGTTGCCGGTGCCGGTGGAGGCGCCGATTTGCGTGCCGGAGGAGTTGTAGAGCTTGAGGTCCAGGTCGCCCTGGCTATGGGTGAAGCTGATGGAGACGCTATGGCTGGCGGTGCCGGTGAAGCTGGTGGTGAAGCGGAACCAGTCGGCGGCGTCGCGCATCTGCAGATTGGCGATCTGGCGCGTGCTGGTGAGGGTGCCCAGGTTGTAGGCGGTCGCCAGGGTGTCGTTGTCCTCGTAGGCGTCGTCGTTGGCGGCGACGGCGGGCTTGATGCTGAGCGTGTAGTTCGGATTCTTGGCGCCGTTGTAGCCGTAGACGTAGATCGTATAGGTGCCGGCTGCGAGTCCGTTGAGGGAGATGGTTTCGCTGTTGCCCGAACCCGTGGAGCTGCCCACCTGGGTGCCGCTGCTGTTGTAGAGCCGCATGTCCAGGTCGCCCTGGCTGTGGGTGAAGCTGATGGAGACGGAGTGGGCCGTCGTGCCTGCGGCGGACATGGTGAACTTGTAGTAATCGGCGGCGTCGTTCATGACCAGGCCGGTGACGGTGCGGTCGGCGGTCAAGGTGCCGAAGTTGTAGGCAGCGGCCATCGTGTCGTTTTCTTCGTAGGCGTCGTCGGCGGGGGCGGCGGGACCGTCGATCTTCCAGGTGTAGCTGCCGCCGGCGGTGCCGGTGTAATTCGTGACGCCGAAGAAATAGACCGCTCCGGCCGTGAGCGTGATGGTGAAGCGGCTGTCGGTGTTGCTGCTGCTGATGTCGTCGTTGTAGCCGACGCGGCTGCCGCTGCTGGTGTAGGTGGCGATGACGGTGTCCAGGTTGCTGCTCGGCGTGAGCGCTTCGAAGAGGTAAGAGCCGCCGGTGGTAGCCGTGAAGCGATACCAGTCGATCTCATTGTTGGTGATGCTGGCGTTGCCGGTGGCGTCGCCCTGGCTGTTGAGATTCACCGAGACGTAGCTGCTCGGCGGCGTGATCGTGGCCGGAGGGACGCTCCCCCAGGATGGAACCAGACGTTCCTCCATCTCCTCCAAGCGCAGGGCGATGGGTCGATGGCGATGGACTTTGGCTCGGCAGGGCAAGGACAGCAAGGGCATCATCATCACGACTTTCTCCAACAGGGTGCAAAATCTCCACGCCGCAAGCGCCGCGCGCTGGCCTCAGGGTTTCGATTTGGAAACGGAATCGGCTGCCTTTCTACCGTACGATGGGAAGATTCCATTCCTCGATCCGTCTTGTCGTCCGACCTTACGCCAGTGGTCAAAAGCAGACCACACGGACCCGTGGACCGAGCCGGTGCCGTGGACAGACGACTCCTGATATCAGATACAAACGCAAAATTCAGGCGGACCGGACGGTCCAATGGGAAAATTGTCGAAAATCATTTGCCTGGGAGGATCGGTGAGCTATATTTTGCCCTTTTCGCATCAAGGAAAGCTCAAGCGGGCGGGGCGGCGGGCTTCTCCGAGGGAGGCGTAACCGGGCCGGGGGGACGCCCCCATTTCCAGAGCGCCACGAGCATGACGGTGCCGCCGACGATGAGGACCAGGCTGATCCATTGCGAAACGGTCAGACCCAGCCAAAACTCCGGATTGTCGCTGCGCAGTTGCTCCAAATGATACCGCGAAACGCCGTGCGCCAGCATGAGCAGGGCCATGACGTCCCCCTCGCGGCGGCGCAGCGGATAGAAGGCAAAAAGCAACAGCGCGAGCAGCAAGCCGTCCAACGAGCTGTAAATCTGGGCAGGCTGCAGCGGCAGGCTGGGCGGCTGCAGGAAACTCAGTTCCACGGTTTGCCCCGCCGCCCGGAGCACGGTCAACTGCACGGGCTTGTGCAAAGGATGCGTGAGCAAGAGCTGCTCCACGTCCCGGACCTTGGGTGTGCTCTGGCCATCCACGGCCAGGATGCGGTCTCCCTCCTTCAAGCCGGCGAGGGCCGCGGCTGTGCCTGGTTCGACGAGCATCACGGTGCGCGGGTCGCTGGCCAGATACTGCGGCGGCAGGAATTCCTCGGCCAGGATGAAGCCAAACGCTGTCTGCAGCCCGCGCTGCACTATGCGATGATGGGGCGGCGAGTTGCCGGGAAACTGCAAGGTCCGCCAGGCGGGCATGCCATCGGGCAAGGCCACGTCGCCGTAACAGCAGCCATTGAGCAGGCACCCGATGCGGCCAAAGAACAGTCCCAGCCCGATCGCCGGGGCCGCCAGGTCCGCCAACTGCAGCGTTCGCATGCCCTTGGGCTTGATCAAGTGGCGATAAACGAAGAAGTAGGCGACCAGCACGCCGGGGATGCAGCCGTAAAAGACCATCCCGCCTTCCCAAATCTTGAAGAACTGCAGCGCCTGATGGGCCCACCCGCCAGGTCCGCCTTCCAGGATCATCGACGTGACGCGGGCGCCGATCAACCCGCCGATGAACAGCCAGAGCATGACGTCGAAGTAGGCGTTGGGATCGATGCCGATCCGCTTGCCCATGCGGGAGGTGATCCAGAAGCCGACGATGAAGCTGACCAGCAGCATCACGCCGAAGCTGAAGATGGGCAGCTTGGCGTCGCCAAAGGGCAAGGGAATCTCGAACAAGATCGGTCGCATGTCATTCCTTACGCCGTGGGGTCGAACCCGGTCCCAACCTCTGGGGCCAACGGTCCATCAAGACGCTTCGCACCGAAGCCAGCCCGGCGGCGCCGATACACTCACACGCCAAACGTGGGAATCTGGGCCGGCCGCGGGAAAAACAGTTCTCCCGTCCGCGCCATCTTGACCAGCAACGCGCTGGGCTGATAGCGCTTCCCCAGCGCCTCGAACGCCTTGGCTCGAGCCACGATCTTAGCGGCTCCCTCGCGATCGCACCACCTCAAGATGCCGCCGCGAAACGGCGGGAAACCGATCCCCAGGATCAGGCCCATGTCCACGTCGGCCGCCTCCCGGACGATGCCCTCCTCCAGCACCCGCACCGCCTCGAACAGCATCGGCAGGAAGAGGCGATCCTGCAATTCCGCCTCGGTCATCGTCTTCTGACCCTGGCGGTGCCGGGCCAGGATCGGCTCGAAGTCGGGGTCGGCTTCCCCCTTCGTCCCTTTGGTAAACTTGCGGAAACCGGAGCCGGTCTTTTGTCCCAATCGTCCCGCTTTGACCAGGTCCTCAAGCAGCGTCAGCGGCACGGCCCGGTCGGGGAAAGCGGCGGCGATCACGTTCCCCGCGAACAGCGACGTATCCAAGCCGACCACGTCTTCCAACAGGATCGGCCCCATCGGCATGCCAAACCGCGTCGCCGCCTGATCGATGGCGTCCATCGCCACCCCTTCGATCAACAGCACGAGCGCTTCATTGAGATAAGGGAAGAGGATGCGGTTGACCAGAAAGCCGGCCCCATCCTTGACGACGATCGGCGTCTTGCGCAGCTTCTTCGCCAGGGCGACCAGCGTGGCCACGGTTTCGTCGCTGGTGGCCGCGCCGCGGATGACCTCCACGAGCGGCATGCGGTCGACCGGGTTGAAGAAGTGCAGACCCGCGAACCGCTCCGGCGCGGGCGACGACTGGGCCAGGCGGCTGATCGAAATCGTCGATGTGTTGCTCGCCAGCAGGCTGCCGGCCTTCAAGTGCGGCGCGAGTTGGCGGTAGGTGTCGGCCTTGAGGGATTCCTTTTCCGTGATGGCTTCGATGACGACGTCGCAGTCCTTGAACGCCGCGTGCTCCGTGGCGGGCCGCAGCTTCTGCAGCAGGTCGGCCAATTCCTCCGGCTTGCCCTTGCCCGCTTGAATCCGCTTCTCGACGACGTCCCTGGCCCGCTTCATGCCCTGGTTCACGAACTCCTCGCTGACGTCCACCATGACCGTGGAAAAGCCGCTCCGAGCTGCCGCCGTGGCAATACCCGACCCCATCAGTCCGGCCCCGAGCACGCCCACGCTTTTGATCTCGCGCGGCTTGATGCTCTTGTCCGCCACGCCGGGATCGCGTTCGAGTTTGTTGGTCATGAAAAAGATGGCGATCAGGTTGGCGGAGATGGGCGAGCCCATGACTTCAAGGGACTTCTTTTTCTCCACCTCGAACGCCTCGGGCAGGGGCAGGGCGGCGCCGTCGCGGATGGCCGCGAGGGCGACCAGGGGGGCGGGATATTGCCCCTTGGTTTTCTCCTTGATCGCCGCCTCGGCGACGCCGAAGGCGAAATTCCGCTCGTCTTCGGTCAAGGCCAGGGGCTGCCGGCGCTTTTGCCGGGTGGTCTTCCAGGCGCCGGTTTCGCAGGCTTTTTCAATCCAGGCCAGTCCCGCCGTCATGAGTTGATCGGTGGGGACGACGTCGAAGACCAGTCCCGTTTCCAGGGCCTTCTTCGGCGGGAAGGGTTCGCCGCCGGTGATCATTTCGATGGCGTGATGAATGCCGATGAGGCGGGGCATGCGCTGGGTGCCGCCCCAGCCGGGGATGATGCCGAGCTTGGTCTCCGGCAAACCGATGACGGCCTTGGGGTTGTTGGATGCGATGCGTTCGTCGAGGGAGATGGCCAGTTCCGTGCCGCCGCCCATGGAGGGACCGTCGATGAGCGCCACGGTGGGAAACGGCAGATCGCTGAGCCGCTGGAAAAGTCCCAGTCCAGCTTCGAGGCCAAGCAGCGCCTGTTCCGGTGTGACGTAGGCCAACGCGCCAATTTCATTGAGGTCGGCCCCGGCAACGAACTGTCCGGGTTTGCCGCTGCGGAAGATCAGGCCGCGCACGTCCGATCGACTTTCGAGGGCTTGCACGTGTTCCCTGAGTTCCTTGAGGACGGCCCCGCCCAGGGTGTTCACCTTGGCCCCGGGGCAATCGAAAGTCAGCACGGCCACCTGGGACGGCAACACTTCCAACGCAAAGAAACTCATGGGCGGCACCTCCAGATCGCGGATGGCAAAAAGGGAACATGCGAACCCAACCTCCCCGGGAGGAGGCCAAGCGGCTGGGGAGTATTTTAAGGATTAACGGGACGATCGGGCGGGTAAAAAGGAAACGGCTTGCTGAAAGGCTGGGCAAGGTCGGCAAAGTCGGCGGCGGGTTTTGGTCCCCAGCTTCGCCGCTTCCCCCAGTTTTGGAGAAGAACAGCGTCCAATGCTGAAAAAGCTGGCCCTTCTTCGAGGTTCAATTTCAAGGGTTGTGCGGAGTTTGCCGATAATGAAGAACACATGGAAGAGCGGATCGCTCGTGGGGGACGATCATTGTCCGCGAACCGCTCGGAAGGGGAAAGTCGCGGCCCGCTTAACCGGCCAAGTCATGGTGGATCAAGGACCTGTCGGCCCAGGGAATCCGAGCTGAACATGTCCCACCTGCCGCACCGCCGGTCGGCCTGAAGGAGAGACGGCAATGACACGTTGGAAGTCTTTAATGCTGGCCGGTGCGCTATTCGGTTGGCCAGCGCTGTGTTCGGCTCAGGGTGTTTCGGAGATGGGCAAGGGCAAACCGGTCATGCCGGCCAGCGGCAGCTCGATGCCGATGACCTCCGGCTCGATGACCACCATGCCCAGCATCGCGGCCTGTCCCGACGTGACCGGACAGCCCGTGGCGGACGGCATCAAGCCCGTGGGCTTGTTTACCTCTTCCTGCAATCCTTGCGGCCCGATCATCGGCGGCTGCACGCCTCCCGACTGTGAAATCGAAACCAGCGGCTCCTGCGGCTGGTTCACCACCGGCGAACTCATGTATCTCAAGATGCGCCGCAATGACCCCGTGGCCCTGTTCCGTTTGACGACGGGCACCCCGGGCATCGACGCTCAGGACGTGGGCGCCCTCGAAGGCTACACGTCGACGTACGACTTCGCCTTCCGAGTGGGCGGCGGCTACCTCGCCTCCAGCGGCTGGATCTTCTCCGCCAACTACACCCGCTTCAAGGACACCTCCGAGGCCCAGCGCTTCGTCAGCGATGATCCCTCGGGCAATACCTCGATCCTGTACGTCGGGCCTGGCGTCTTGGGGTCCGCTTATCAGTTCACCCAGGGCGTCCTCGAATCCCAGTGGCAGTTCGATTATCAAACCATCGACGTGCAAGCCGGCGCCGTCTACTCGCCGTCCTCTTGCCTGGACATGATCGTCAGCGGCGGTCTCCGCTATGCCGATTTGTCCCAGGAATATGGCACGATCATTCAGGACGACATCGCCCAGACGATTCAGACCGAAAACCTGACGACGACCTTGCGCGGCGGCGGCCCCCGCTTCGGCGGCGAAGCTCGCCTGTACGCCTGGACCGGCCGCACCTCCAGCCTGATGCTCTATGGCCGCGGCTTCAGCAGCGTCATCATCGCCAACCGCAAAGAATCGACGGTGTATGTCAATCCGAACACCGTTCAGACCGTCACTTACAGCCGGGAAGAATTGCTCCCGATGCTGGAAGTCGGCGCCGGTGCGGAAATGAGCTTCTTCCGTGGCCACGTCATCCTCGGAGCCGGGTATGAATGGAATTACCTGTTCGAAGCTGGCTCGTCCAACGTGGATTACGCGAACAACGCCCGCTTCAACCGCCACGTCAATCTGAGCCTGGAAGGCTTCACCCTTCGAGCTTCCGTGCTGTGGTAGACCGCGATCGAAAACCCACGACCAATCGAACGGCCCATGGAACTCCTCCATGGGCCGTTTGCATGGACGCCTGCTGTTTAGCCTGTCCTGCCTGTTCATGCCGATCTCACCCGTCCATCTGTCGATCACGGCCGCTATTCGGCTCAGAGTCCCTTACCCTGCCGTTGCAATGACGGTAGAATGAGCAGCGTGCCGATCAGCGTCCGCGGCTACTTGGCTGATGCGCCCCCGCGGCGGTTGACCGGGCTTGACCTTTCGAACACCGACCATGAGCTGACGACCCTGGATTTTCGACGCGGGCAGTCGACCAAACCCGAGCCTAGCATCCACCCATGTTCAAACCCCAAAAGCAACCCGGTTCGGCTACACCAAAGAGCGGTCCCGTCCCGGCCGCCAAGCCCGCGCCGGAACCGATCCAGCAACAGACCGCGGCGTCCGGAAAGGCGGCTGCTTCGGAGCCGCCCGCGCCGCCGCCCTCCGAGCCGAAGGAACCGGCCAAGGCCGCGGCTCCTCGGCCGCTGTCGACGAAGCGGAAATGGCTCTATCGGCTGATGGCCATGACCATGATGCCGGCCCTGGTGCTGGTGCTCCTCGAGGTGGGCTTGCGCTGGGCGGGCTATGGCTACACGACTGATTTCTATCTGAGCGAGCGCGACCGGTTCAAGGCGGAGGTCTGGGTGGACAACACCCACTTCGCACAATGGATCTTTCCCGCGCAGCTTGAGCCGAAGCCGCGTCCGATTCCGTTCGTGTTGCCCAAGCAGAAGGCCCAGGGCGTCTGCCGGGTCATGGTCCTGGGCGAGTCCGCGGCGATGGGTTATCCGGACCCGTCGATGAACTTTGCCCGCATCCTGGAGGCGATGCTGCGGCACCGCTATCCGCGCACCCGCTTCGAGATCATCAACGCGTCGATGGTGGCCATCAATTCCCACGTCGCCCGGCAAATCGCCCTGCAAAGTGCTGACAAGCAGCCGGACCTGCTCATCGTCCACCTGGGCAACAATGAGGTGGTCGGGCCGTTCGGAGCGGCGGGCGTGCTCGGCCCCTTTTCGCCCAGCCTGGGCTTCATCCGTACGAGTCTAGCGGTCAAGTCGACCAAGGTCGGCCAGTTTATCGATAGCCTGGTGAAGCGGCTGGCAGGCGGCTCCCAGGAACCGCAAAGCTGGAAGGGCATGGCTTCCTTCGTGGGCACCCGCGTGGCTGTCGACGATGCGCGGCTCGACCGCATCCGCGCCCATTTCCGGTCGAACTTGGAGGACATTTGCCGCCTCGGCACGGCCCAGGGGATTCCGGTCGTGGTGTGCACGATTCCGGTCAACCTCAAGGACTGTTCGCCCTTCGGTTCGCAGCATGGGTCGGCCTTCGACCCGGCACGCACTCAGGAATGGGAGCAGGCTTTTCAAGCCGGGGTCAACTTGGCCAAGGACAACAAGCACGAGGAAGCCATCGCCGCGTTCCAGCAAGCGGCCAAGCTGGATGAGCAGTACGCGGAGTTGGCCTATCGACGAGCACTGAGCCGCCTGGCCAAGGGAGACGCCGTCCAGGCGAAAAAGGATTTTGAACTGGCCCGCGATCTGGATGTGCTGCGCTTCCGAACGGACGCCGTGCTCAATCGGCTGATCCGCGACGCGGCGAGCAGCCTGGCGAGTTCGGGAGTTCGCCTGGCCGATGCCGAGGCCTCATTCGCGCAGTTCAGCCCCGAAGGCATTCCAGGGGGCAATCTGTTCCTCGAGCACGTGCACATGAATTTCACGGGGAATTATCTCCTGGCCCGCACGGTGTTCGAGACGCTGACGCAGTCCGCTCCTGCCGTCTTAGGCCAGGCCGAATTGGCCAACGCCCCCCTCACGGAAGCCCAGTGCCGGGAGCGTCTCGGACATACCGAGCGCAACGAATGGAAATTGGCCACGATCGTGCTCGACATGCACGTCAAAATGGCGCCGTTCACGTTCCAGTATGACAATGCCGCTCAAGTCCAAGCCTGGCGGAACCGCGCCAGCGAATGGAAAAAGAAGTTCGATGACGGCGGCATGGAGCGGAGCATCGCCGTCTGCCGCGCGGCGGTCAGCGCGAATGGCAACGACTGGATGCTGCGCATGAAGTTGGGGGATCTCTTGGCCGAAGCGGGCCGGCCGGACGAGGCCCTCGTCGAATACCGCCGAGCCAACGACCTGATCGGCCACTACCATGCCGTCCATCATGTCCTGGGCAACATGGAAATGGCGCGGAAGAACGTCGTCGCCGCCATGTCGCACTATCAGCGCGCCATCGAACGGGACCCCCACTACATGGAGTCTTACGTCGGCCTGGGCTACCTGCATGAAATTTTGCGCCAGCCCGACGAGGCGAAAAAAGTCTACGATGACTTGCTGCGGCTCAACCCCGGCCGCGCCTACGCCCTGGACGCCGTGGGGCTGTTTCACTTTCGCCAGGGCCGCATCACCGAAGCCAAGGCCCGTTTCCAGGAGGCGCTGCAACATGAGCCGGAACACGTCGAAGCGACGATTCACTTGGCCATCGTCCACGAACAGCTTCGGGAATGGGACCAGGCCATTGCCTTGTACGAAGCGGTCTTGAAATGGCAGCCGGACATGGAAGACGTGCACAAACAGATCGAAAAACTGAAACAGCAACGCGACCGTCCAGCCGCCGGAGGCATTCGGTGAGCACGCATCTGGAGGCCGCCCCAGCGAGCGGCTAACTCCCCATGTCCACCATTCTCGGCATCTCGGCCTACTACCACGACAGCGCGGCGGCGGTCGTCCGGGACGGCGTGATCGTGGCCGCCGCCCAGGAGGAGCGCTTCACCCGCAAGAAACATGATCCGGATTTTCCCGCCCGGGCCATGCACTATTGCCTGGAGGAAGCGGGGATCGCTCCCGCCGACCTGGATTATGTCGCCTTCTATGACAAGCCCCTGTCCAAATTCGAACGGCTGCTGGAAACCTACTTGGCTTATGCGCCTCGGGGTCTGGGCAGTTTCAGCCTGGCCATGCCCGTGTGGCTCAAGGACAAGCTGCGGATGCGGGCCAAGCTGCGCGACAGCCTGGGCCGGTCGACGAAAGCCCCCTTGCTGTTCATGGATCATCATGAAAGCCACGCCGCCAGCGCCTTCTTTCCCAGCCCCTTCGAGGAAGCCGCCATCCTGACCCTCGACGGCGTCGGCGAATGGAGCACCACCACCCGCGGCATAGGCCGCGGCCGCCGCATCGAACTCACCGATCATCTGACCTTTCCCCATTCGCTCGGCCTGCTCTATTCCGCCTTCACTTATTACTGCGGCTTCAAGGTGAACAGCGGTGAATACAAACTGATGGGGCTGGCGCCGTATGGTCAGCCGCGCTTCGCCGAGGCGATCTATCGCCACCTGATCGATCTCAAGCCGGACGGCAGCTTCTGGCTCGACATGCGCTATTTCAATTACTGCCAAGGGCTGACGATGACCGGCGCCCGGTTTCACCGGTTGTTCGGCGGACCGCCCCGCGCGCCGGAAGCGCCGCTCGAACAGCGGCACATGGACCTGGCCGCCAGCATTCAGCAGGTGACCGAGGAGATCGTGCTCCGGCTGGGCCGCGATCTGCACCGGCGGACCGGCATGACAAAATTGGTCCTGGCCGGGGGAGTGGCCCTGAACTGCGTCGCCAACGGCAAGCTGCTGCGCGAGGGGCCGTTCGATGACCTCTGGATCCAGCCCGCCGCGGGGGATGCCGGCGGCGCTTTGGGAGCCGCCCTGTTCGTGTGGCATCAACTTTTGGAAAAGCCGCGGACGCCGCAGCCGGGGGACGCCCAGCGGGGCAGCCTGCTGGGGCCAAGTTATCCTTCGGAGCGGATGCAAACCGCCCTCGCCGGCATGGGCTCGAATCATGTCGTGATCCGAGCGGCCAGCGAGGAGGAAATGCTGGAGCGGACGGCCAAGCTTCTCGCCGAGGGCAAGGTCGTCGGTTGGTTTCAAGGGCGGATGGAGTTTGGGCCGCGCGCTCTCGGCGCTCGCAGCATCCTTGCCGACCCGCGCGCTCCGGCCATGCAGGCGCAGCTCAATCTCAAGATCAAATTCCGCGAGAGTTTTCGCCCCTTTGCCCCCGCCGTCCTCGCGGAGCATGCTCATGAATGGTTCGAGCTGAACCCGGGGCAGGAAAGCCCGTACATGCTCCTGGTGGCCCCCGTTCGCGCCGCGCATCGTGTTCCCTTGGACTCCGCGCAGCAAGCATTGATGGCCAACGATCCGGACCTGCGCCGGCGGGTGAACATTGTGCGTTCGACCGTTCCCGCGATCACTCACGTGGACTACAGCGCCCGAATACAGACCGTGGATGAGCGGCGCTTCCCCCGCTTTTATCGGCTGCTCAAGGCCTTTCACCGGCTGACGGGCTGCCCGATGCTGGTCAACACGAGCTTCAACGTTCGCGGCGAGCCGATCGTCCAGGCGCCGGAGGAGGCCTATCGCTGTTTCCTTGCCACCGAAATGGATGCGTTGGTGATGGAAGAGACGATCCTGGTCAAGGAACCGACCAGCGTTCTTGAGGCGGACCGCGCCGCCCAGCGGGCCGATTATTTGGCCCAGTTTCAGCTAGATTGAACGAGGATCGACAACCAGGGGATCAACATGCAGTGGGCCGACCTTCCCCTTAAGCCGACGAGCCGCATGCTCCGCCAATTTGCCGGGCTGTGGTGCCTCTTCATGAGCGGCCTGGCCGCCTGGCAATGGCTCGGGCATGACCGGCCGCTTTTGGCCATGGCCTTACTGCTGCTCGGCGTCGTGATCGGCGGAGCGGGGCTGCTTCGTCCCGCGGCGATCAGGCCGCTCTTTATCGGTTGTATGGTCGCGGCGTTTCCGATAGGCTGGACGGTATCGCGGTTGAGCCTGGCCCTGATCTATTACGGTCTGTTCACGCCCATCGGGCTCATTTTTCGTCTCATGGGCCGAGATGTGCTGCAGCTCCGCCGACCGGCCGATCGTGAGACCTATTGGCAGCCCAAGCCGATGACCACGGAGCCAAACCGTTATTTTCGCCAGTATTGATCCGCCGCCTGGGCGAGCTGGGCTGGATGGCGTCCATGAGGAGAGGACCATGTCGAACGCGGAGAAAAGCTCCTTCGAGAAAGCCGCCCAGGAACAAGCGGACATCGGCATGGTTCGTGAGTTTTGGTACTTCCTGCGCCACAACAAGAAATGGTGGCTGCTGCCCATCCTGCTCGTTTTGTTGGTCCTCGGCGTGCTCGTCCTGCTCTCCAGTTCCGCGGCGGCCCCGTTCATTTACACCCTCTTCTAACAGCAGGCCGTCGGCTGCGTCCGTCCGCGTCGCGGCAATCCTCTTGACTCGGCAAAGCGGCTGCCCAGCAGCCGAGCCGTTTGGTTCATAATTTTTTCATAAAACGCTTGCATGGCAAACCACTTCGCTTAAAATACGATCTGATGTATATCCATGCAGGATCCCTTGCTAAGGATGATCAACATGAACCCGCGCATTTGGCTTTATTCATTTTTAACCTTGGTGTTCGGCTGGAACCTTGGTGGTTCGACGGTCTCGGCGCAGTTCATCATGATGCCAGACTCTACGAACAATCGGTTGGTTCTCTTTGATCCCTTCGATGGCTCTGTGGTCAATTCCAACCTTTTCGGCCTCGGCGGCGGCACGCCGATCCATGCCATGCAAGTCGGCAACGAGATTTGGGTGTCCGAGCAAGTGGGCGACCGCGTGTCGCGCTGGGCCTTCGATGGCACGTTTCTCGGCCAGATCGGCGGCGGCCCCACGGGCGGTCTCGACAACATCCGCGGCATGGGCCGCGTGGGGAACACCATCTATGTCACCAATGCCGCCACGGGCAACACCGCGCCCGGCGTCGGCCTGGTCATGTATGACACCAATGGCGTCTTTCAGGGCTTCTTTGCCACGCCTAATGCTCCCAGTCCTTTCGGCGTCCTGGATCATCAAGGGCACTTGCTGGTTTCTTCCTCCTCGGCCAACGACGACATTCACCGCTATTCCTACACCGGCACGTCGCTGGGCACGTTCCACAACAGCACCGCACTGAACTTCGTCGAACAAATGAACTTCGCCTCGAATGGCGACGTTTGGGCCGCCGGGTTCAGCAGCAACAATGTCGCCCGCCTGGACCCCAACACCGGCGCCCTGTTGAGTTCCTTTGCCGCTTCGGGAACGCGCGGCGTCTTTCAACTCGGCAACGGCAACGTTCTCTGGACCAACGGCAGCGGCGCCCACATTTTCGACGGCGCGGGCAGCACCCAGATTTACACCGGGGGCGGACGGTATCTGGATTTCGTCGATTTCACGCCGATCCCAGAACCGGCCACCTTGGCCGTCGCGGGTGGGACGATCATGGTGGGACTGGCGACGTTGCATCGGCAGCGCCGCCGCGGTCGTCGGCCATCGGCCAAGACCGCTCTGTAAGCCGTTTAATCCGTCACCGACCATTCATCGCGTCAACCCCATGGCCTGGCCGCGGGGTTGTTCGTTTTATGTGGCCTTGATGCTTTGCACATAGGCGCGGCGCGCACAGCCGGCCGACCCGATGAAGCCGGCCTTGGTGCCAAGCTCGGCGAAGAGGATTTGCGTTTTTTGGGCGGGGACGGGAAAGGCCAGCCGATGGACGTGATGCTGAATTCTCGAGAGCAAAGGGGAGCCGGCCGCGGTCATGCCGCCGCCGTAGAGGATGCGATCGGGATTGATCGTGTGCATCATGTTGACCGCGCCGACGGCGAGGGCGTAGGCCGCGTCCTCGACGATTTCCTGGGCCAGAGCGTCGCCGGTGGCCGCCGCTTGAAACACCAATCCCGCATAGCGGGCGTCAAGGGTTTCCTCCACCTCGGCGGGGGAAGCGGAGGGGCCGGACAGTTGGCCGATGGGCGTCGACCGCAGAGAGCTTTCGCGGGAGGAAATCAGTAATTCCTTCGTTCGCTTGACGATGGAGCGAGCACTGGCATAGGCTTCGAGATGGCCGGGCTGCCCGCAGCCGCACATGCGGCCGTCGAACATTTGCACGACGATATGGCCCACCTCGGCCCCGTGGCTGTGTTCGCCCTCGATGATCATGTCCCGGACGATGATGCCGCAGCCGATGCCGGTGCCCAGAGTGAAGAGGACGATGCTGTTCGCGCCCCGGCCCGCGCCCGCCCAGAATTCGCCATAGGCGGCGGCGTTGGCGTCGTTTTGAAACGTGGTCGGCAACTGGAAGCGCTGCTGCACGTGTTCGCGGACGGGGACGTTTTTCAGCGGCCGCATGTTGGGCGGCTCCAGGATCAGCCCGCCCTGGATGTCCATGGTGCCGGGGGTGGCGACGCCAATGCCGCTGATCTCCGACAAGGGCAAGCCCGCCGCCACGATGGCCCGCTCCACGGCCAGGTCGATGCGGCCCAGGAAATGGTCGTTGCCGCCAAAGGCTTCCGTGGGCAGGTCGATTTCGCTGAGCGGCTGGCCGGCGTCGTCCACGACGCCGCCCTTGATCGACTGCCCGCCGACGTCGATGCCGACGAAGAAGGGTCGCTGTTTCATCCCGCCATTATGTCTGGCCTGCCGCCGACTGTCGAGTCAAAGTCGTCGCCGGTTCTGGCCGGGGCGCGCCCGCCGCGCGGCATAATCGATCAAGAAATGGTTTTCACAAAAAGGTTAGCCTGGGCTATTCTCTACGAGGCCCGAAGCGGATCGTGGGCTCAACGAAGCGAATGAGAGGATCGCGATGTCCAAGACGATAGGCCGTCTCCTGATCGTGGCGGGAGTCGTTTTCCTGGGCTGCGCGGCGTACTTCCTGAGAAAAGCCCACGAAGTGGAATACATGGCGGGCCTGATGCTGCCTGCCCTGTTGTGTTTTTTGCTGGGCTTGTTGCTTCGCCGGACCAAGACCGAAGCCCCGCCGCTGGCGCTGCAATTCGTGAAGCAGGAAAAACGGCTGTCCCACGTCGTTCATCACCAATTGATCCTTGGCAAGAATGAAATCTCTTTACACATCTCTAGCGATCCGGTCAGCGAAAAACCGTTTCAAATCCCCACGCGCAGCGGTTTGGTGCATGGCATTCGGCTCACCAAGCGGGCGGAACGTTGGAACACGGTCAACGCCAAGATCATGGCGACTTCGGAGCGCATGTATCAGGTGTACGTCGTCTCCTCCTTCATGCGGGCCGACTCCCCGGACGTCAAGCAGTTCCTCGAAGCGTTAAATTCATGGAGGATGAGTGAGCAAGTCGGTTCATCTACAAGTCAGGGCGAGTCGCGGCAGGATCATAGATCATCCATTGAGAATCAACATTGTGGTCGGTACATTAAGATAGAGGGATTGTAAGTGGTTAACGCCAGAATCCATGTCGAAACATAATCAGTCATGCATGGGGATGATCCATGATGTACCGTGTTCCATTGGTGTTCACGCCGCAGCCGGAGGGAGGATACACCGTCAGCTCTCCTGTTCTGCCCGAATTGATCACGGAAGGAGATAGCTTGGCCCAGGCCCAGGCCAACGTTCGTGACGCTTTCGAAGCGGTGGTCGAACTGTACGCCGATCTAGGCCGACCCTTGCCTGCCAGCATCATGCTACCTGCCCAGGGGGAGGTAGTTTGGACGGAAACTTTAGTTAGCGGCACATGACTTATCGCGAATTGACAAAAAAACTGAGAGCCTTGGGATGCATTGAGATTCCAAGAAAAGGTGGTGGTTCCCACCGCAAATGGCATCATCCCCATAACCTTCGTTCGACCGTTATTCCGGACTGGGGTAGAAGAGATTTGAAACTCGGAACCATTCGTTCTGCCTTAAAACAATTAGGTATTGATTGGACAGCGTTTGAGAACGCTTGACTTATCATACGATCGATCAATCGGAACACCATGTGTTTCATGGTTCTCATTACTGCATGGTTACAATCAATTTTGCGTACCCTCGAGGAATAAGCAGTGGCTTGTGTTTCCTCTCCATCCCGACCATTCTCCGCGAACCTGTTCCCGCCGCGCTTCGTCTCTGCTTTCGGAAACCGTTGATCGATCCTGACCCGGGGCGTTCCGGCCATCGGCGGCGATTAGGCCTGGCGCGTTCCCTCAAGGGCGTCTGCGGGGATCATCAACTTATGGTTAGCTCAAGGGTAGAGCACCAGTCTTTGCAACTGGCTGTTGCGGGTTCGAATCCCGCACCTTCCACCACCGATCGGTTCGCCGATCCCCCGATGAGGGACAAGCTGCTAAGCTTGCACATGAAGCCGAAGGAGGGTGGAGCGTTGGCAGGATCCGCCCCGGAAGAAGCGGAGTCAGCCCGGCGCTGCGGCGCCGCTGGCCTGAGCCGTCTTCCCGGGGCAGCATGAGCCGGGACCTTGCAAAGCGCGGATGCCGCCGGCGTCAGGCCTGGTCGAAACCGTCATGACGACCGCGCAAGTGCGCGGAGCCTCGGCTCCCCGCGGCGGTGCGGTCCGCGGGGCGGCGACGGCCGGGGGCAACGCAGGCTCAAACGCTTTCCGTTATTCGGCCATGTGATCGGCGAACGTTTCACCTTCTGACGGCGTCCTGTCTGTCCTTGAAGGGTTGAGCTTTCAACCGTGAATTGAGTTGTCTTTACCGCGGCGGCGCCGATGCCGAGCGCCGCTCGGGGGAAATAGTTCATCGGCATCCAGGCCAAACGACCTGGGAGGTGGCGACATGATCAAGCGCATCAAAATCCGCACGCATGAAGTCGGTCTGCTGTTCCGCGATGGGGAGTTCCGCGGCTTGCTCGGCGCGGGAACCCGCTGGTTCCTCGATCCGCTCGGCAAGATCCGGGTCAACGTCGTTGATCAGCGCGACCCGTGGTTGCTTCACGACAAGCTGGACGTGATCGTCCGGAGCGGCGCGCTCGAGGGGCGGGCCATCGTGCTGGACCTCAAGGACCACGAGCGGGCCTTGGTCTGGGTCGATGAGCGATTCAACCAGGTCGTGCCCCCGGGGTTGTACGCCCTGTGGACGGGCTGGCGGAAGGTGCGCGTCGAGGTGATCGATGCTCGTCAGCCGCGGTTCGACCACGAGCAGCGGAAGGTCGTCATCCGTACGGCGGCGGCGGCCCGGCTGCTCGACGTGCACAACGTGGCCCGCGACCACGTCGGCGTGCTCTACATCGACGGCCAATACACGGCCACGCTGCCGCCCGGCGAACACATCTACTGGAAGGCCCCGGCCGACGTGCGCGTCGTCACGGTGGATGCCCGGGAGACGATGATCGACGTCGGCGGCCAGGAGATCATGACGGCCGACAAGGTGACCTTGCGCGTCAACGCCATCGTGGCTTACAAGGTGGTCGATGCGCGGACGGCGGTGCAGCGCACGGACGACGTTCGCCAGGCGCTGTACCGCGACGCTCAGTTGGTGCTGCGGGCCGTGGTGGGCGCGCGGGAATTGGACGCCTTCCTGGTCGAAAAGGACGCCGTGGCCGGCGAGCTGATGGAAGCGCTGCGCCGGCGGGCCGCGGACTTGGGTCTGGAAGTGGTTGCGGTGGGAATCCGGGACGTGATCCTGCCGGGCGACATGAAGGACCTGATGAACAAGGTCACGGAAGCCCGCAAGGCGGCCGAGGCCAACTTGATCGCGCGGCGGGAGGAGACGGCGGCCATGCGCAGCCAGGCCAACACGGCCAAGCTGCTCGCGGACAACCCGGTCCTCATGCGGCTGCGCGAACTGGAAGTGCTTGAAAAGATCGCCGCCGCCGGCAAGCTCAACATCGTCCTGGGCGAGCAGGGTTTGGCCGACAAGGTGATCAAGATGCTGTAAACCAATGGCATTGAAAGCCAGGAAAACCCGCGGGTTGCGGCCCGCGGGTTTTTTCATGAAAATTCTACGCTCCAAACTTGCGGTGTAGCTATAATCGCAGGCATTGTTTCTCATCCCACCAATGCACGATTTCGAGAAGAGACATGTCCAAGGAAAAATGGAAGCTGGCCAGGGGGTATCGCTGGGCGGGGCTGCATTGCGGCATTCGCCCCGATCCGCAGCGGAAGGATCTGGCCCTGATCGTCAGCGATTTGCCGGCGGCGTCGGCGGGCGTTTTCACGACGAACCAGGTGAGTGCCGCACCCGTGCGGATCAGCCGGGAGCGCGTCCCGCGGGACGACGCCCGGGCCATCGTCATCTGCTCCGGCAACGCCAACGCCGGCACCGGCGAGCAAGGGCTGGCCGACGCTCGCCAGATGACCCTGGAAGTGGCCAATCGGTTGAACGCCACGGCGGAGGAAGTCCTTGTCTGTTCCACGGGCATCATCGGCCGGCCGCTGCCCATGCCGCACATCGTCCAGGGCATTGACCAGGGCATGTCGCAATTGCAGGAAGGGGCCGACGCCCTTGAAGCCGCAGCCCAGGCGATCCTGACGACCGACACCGGCATCAAGGTGGCCACCGCCGAGGTGGCCGAGGGCGATCAGGTCTATCGCTTGACCGGGCTGGCCAAGGGAGCGGCCATGATCGGCCCCAACATGGCGACGATGCTGGCGGTCATCGTCACCGATGCGGCCGTCGAGCATGCCGATTTGCAGACCGTGCTCCGGCGCGCGGTGGATCGCTCCTTCCATTGCATCAGCGTCGAGGGGCACACCAGCACGAATGACACGGTGTTGCTGCTCGCCAACGGGGCCGCCGCCGGACCGCAGCTCACCGGCCCGGCGCTGACGCGCTTCGAAGAGCATCTCGCGGCCGTCGCCGAGCAGTTGGCCCAGGCCATCATCAACGACGCCGAGGGCGCCACGCACGTTCTCTGCATCGACGTGGAAGGCATGCACAACGACGGCGACGCCCGCCGCATCGCCCAGGCCATCGCCAACAGTCCGCTGGTGAAGACCGCTCTCTTTGGCAACGATCCCAATTGGGGCCGCATTCTGTCCGCCGCCGGTTATGCCGGAGTGACGTTCGCGGAAAAGGACGTTTCCCTGTGGTTGGGAGAGATTCAACTCTACGACCGCGGCACGCCGCTGATCGGCAATACCGAATTGGCCGCAGCTTATTTGCGGCATCATCGCCACGTGACGGCCAGGCTGCTTTTCACGCTGGGGCCAGGCCGCTGCCGCTTTTGGACGTGCGATTTGACCCACGAATACATCCGGCTCAACGCGGAATATACGACGTAGCGGCCACCGATGGCGGCGTGCTGAATGACGAAGCCCACTCCCTGCTTAGGGAATGGGCTGGTGCATGCGCGCGGGGGTCAGGCATGGCGGTTACTGGCCCGGTTCGCGGCCATGCTTGATCTTCGGCCAATATTTCTCCAGGTCGAAATGGGGATCGTTGTCGGCGTCGTGGCAGAGGCGGCATTTGCCCTCCGATTGGCCGATCGTGAGCCGCAAGGGGGCGGCGTATTTCTTCACCGTGCTCAGGTCATGTTTGGTCTTGTCGCCGAACTGAACGTGCAGGCTGGCCGGGCCGTGGCAGTTTTCGCATTGATTGCCCAGCAACATCGGCGTCTTCACCTCGCTGATGAAGCCGCCTTCCAAACCGTACCCGGTCACGTGGCACATCATGCAATCGGGATCGTACTGCCGGCCGATGCGCCGCGGCGGCTCGTTGGCCCGGACGAGTTCGGCGATGGGCCGGCCATCTTCGACGAGATAGTGATAGGCTTGCCGGTGCTTCGACCCATGCCACACGGCATATGCCGTCGGGTGGCATTTCTGGCAACTGTCCGAGCCGACGAAGGTCGCTTCGCCCATTCCCTCGAGTTGCTGCACGGCATGTTTCGAGCGGGGAAAGCGGCTGTAATAATCATTGCGATAGACCGCCAGGACGTAATCCCGCATCAGCTCGCGGACGGGATTCGTTTGGTCGTCGGGCAGTTCATACCCTTCGACCAGGTCGACCATCTGATAGCTGAGCTTGGGCCACTCGGGTTGCTTTTCCACGCCGACGATGGCGACCGAACGTCCCTTGTGGCCGATGTTGACGAGCAGGGTTTCCTTGTCGGGCGGTCCCAGCCGCGTGGGCAAGGCGGGGGCGACATCGGCGTCGGCGCGGCTGAGAACGACGTGAAAGGCTTGCGGAAAGGCTTCGAGCAGCTTCTTGGCGTCGGCGTTGCTGCCCTGCCACAGCAAGACGCGCAGGTCGGCCTGTTTCTCCTTGAGCGCTTCGAGCAGGCCGGGCAGCGCCTCGGCCGGCGGGGTCCACTTGAGGGCCGGGTCGCGGGCCGTGCTTTCAGCGATGAGAGCGTCGCTTAATAATCCCACATAGGCGACCTTCAAGCCGTTGGGCTTGGTTTCCACCACGGTGTAGGGCTGGAACATTTCCGGATACAGTTGATCGGGGTCCTGAAAGTTGCCCATGACGACGACGGGCGGCTTATAATTTTGCGTCCGTCCCAGAGCTTGATCGAGGGGCATGGCCAGTTCCGAGGGGCCGATCGCCAGGGCGGCGTAGGGCATCTTGGCCAGCATTTGCAGGGCGGCCTCGAACTTGTGCTTGTCCTGATCGGCTATGAAGCTGCGCTGGGTCGGTCCCAGGTCGCCCAGGTCGGCAGCGGTCACCGGCGCGCGGGCCTGCAATTCTTGGATCAATTCAAAACGCCGCTCCAGTCCGCCGAGCTGAGGCCGGGAGCAGCCGCAGGGCTGCAAGTAGCCGTGCATTTGACCGGTGAGCACGATGAAGGCATCGGGGGACAGGTCGGGCAAAAGTTTTGGCCGGCGGGTGTCGAGCGGCGGCTTCCCCGCGTCCAGCGGCTTGGTTTCGGCCGGCGCGGACGCCAGGCTCGCGCTGGCCAGGACCGGGTTCGGACCAGGCAGGGCTTGTTCTTTTGCCCAGACGAGGTAAATGGCGGCCGCGGCACATCCCGCCATCACGATCAACGCCACGCTCCATCGTGTCGTCCAGCCCATGCCACGATCCTCTAATTCGCGGGTAGGATTTTGCTCACGGCTTCGATCCGCAAAGCCGCGGTGAATCGCTTCTCGTTCGTGTCCATGTCAAAGGCGAAGCGAAAGCTGCTATCGGGCGGTTGGCTGCTGAGATGGCGCGGCTCCGCTTTCCAGGCGAAGCGGATGACGCCCGACTCGCCGGGCTGCTTCACCACGGGGGACGCGTCCTTGTTGAGTTTGCGGCCGTCGATCTGAATTTCGGCGCAGCCGCAGCTTTCCGAGAGATAGGTCAGCCGCAGCGGACCCTTGCCCTGATTCTTGAATTTGACTTCGATGTGATTGCTGGCACCCACCTTCGTCGGGCCGGCGTTCACCTCGATCACGTTCGCCTCTTGCCGCATGTTGGGGCCAAGCTCGAAGACGATCTCCGGCGGCTCCTCCGCTCCGGTCGCTTGCACGACGGGGGCCAGGACGATGTTCTGCCCCTGTTTCATGACCAGCCAGGTGATGCCGAAGCTGACGACGATGGTGCCAAGGATGAGGCTGAGCCAATAGCGCATGGAGGTCTCGTCAAAGAAAAGGTGCGTCTCGAAGAGTCCACGTCATTTATACGATAAAGCAAGCAAAAGGGTCAAGCCGACCGCCCGTTTAGATCGATTGACACCCCGGTGAATCACGGGGGGCTGAATAAACGAAGGTGAATCACGGGGGGCTATATTTATGCAGGTTGCAGCGCTAGGGAAGAAGGCGAACGGTGTATTGATCCTTGGAGGGAAACGTTGACCATGCCCGACACCAACGCTTGGGAATCTTATCGGAGTTATTTGCTGCTGCTGGCCCGCTGAGCCGGGAGAAAGGCTATTACACACTTCAGGCCGCCGGGGAGGCCTTGGCCGCGTGCCTGCCACATCTCGGCCAGCAGAAAACCTCAAGTTTAGCCCCTGTCAGCGAGCGCCACCTTTTGCAGCACACAGTAAGCGAAGGTGGGTTTCTTTTTGGGTGAAGATGATGAGGAAGGTATAGCCATGGCAATGGTGAACTTGTCAACCCTGCTTTAACACATCACCAACCGCCGCGCATGGGCTCTCTTTCGGAAAAGCCCCGGTTGCACCTTTAACGTTCGTCATGCCATTCTCTATCGGCTCGAGGAACTCTGTTTCCCGCCCACGACTGCGGAAGCGCAAACTGCAGCGGCCGCGGCCACACTGAACCTTTTCCCCGGCATGCTGGGTCTGCCGAACATGGTTTATTCGCTGGGCACGACCGTGCAGCGGTATCAGGCCCGCCGGTTCCGCACGATCTGGGACGCCGTTGAATGGTTTGACGCCAACGAGCCGGGCCTCAACGGGGACAGCCCGTGGCAACCTTCGTCTTCCATTGCAAAGCTTAAAGGGGTGTCTTGTGGTCGCCGATGCAAAACGGACGCGCATTCGGCGTCCGTGAGCGACTCCATCTCTCGAAGCCATTTGTTCAGAACCGAGGCACAGGATGGGTATCCTGGGCCCCCCAACGGGATCACTTCTGCGTGATCGCCCACTGCATCCACTTGCGGGTATCCTTGCCAAAGTCCCGGCCGCTGAGCCGCTTGAGGGTCTCATAGGCTTCATCGGAAACGAGGGAATCGTTCTCCTTGAGCAGCGGGACGAGTTCGCTGGCCAGTTCATTCAACTCCTTGCGGGCCACGGCGGCGGCCGCGGCGCGGCGCAGCTCCCGGTCCTCGTGCTGCAGATAGCCCGACAGCGTGTTCTTCGTCATGCGGCTGAGCCGATCGGTCAAGGCTTCCCGGGCGCGGTCGCGAACGGGGCCGGCGGACATTTGATTGATCGTGTCGGCCAGGACGCGAGTGTAGATCAGTCCCTTGCTTTCGCGGAGTTTCTTGAGGGCGGCTTCCTGGGCGGCGCCGCGGGCGGTGCGCAGCTCGAGGCCGGCCTTCAGGGCGTCCGCCTCGGCGTTCTGCTCGGCCTGGGCTTTGGCTTTCTCGGCGTCGGCGGCGCTGTTTGTGGAACTGGCCGCATCGTCCGTGTTGGCCGCCGTGGCGTCGCCGGCGCCGGCGATCGGAGGCTGACCCGGCTTGGGATTGGTGACGCCGATCTTGACCAGCAGCTTGCGGACCTCGCTGATCTCGACGAAAGTGGAAATTTGGGCGGCGTCGACGGCGCCTCCCTGGGTGACGCCGATCATTTCACCCCGGTCGCTGATGAGCGGACCGCCCGAATCGCCTTGATTGGTCGGCGAGGAAGTCTCGACGATGCGGGCTTCCATCTCGGCGATCTCCGTTTCCGAGATGCGCACGCGCCATTTCTTGTTGTACACCTGGCGGACCTCGCCCTTGGTCAACACCCACAGCGCGCCGCTGGCCCCGGGGTTGCCCAGGGAAAAGACGGCGCGGCCCGGAGGCGGGGCTTCCTTCGCCAGCGGCAAGGCCGCGATGCCCGGCGGCATCTTGGGGATTTGCAGCAAGGCCAGATCCTTCTTCTTGTCGCGGGTCAACACCTTGGCCACGAAATAGGATTTGTTCATGTTCCGCGGATTATTGAGGATGGCGCGATATTTATCTCGTTCAGGAATCAGTTGCTTCTTCGCATCGTACTGCGGGAAGACGACGAGCACCTCGTCCATCTCGCCCACCACGTGCCAATTGGTCACGAGAATGCGCTTGTCCATGTCGATCATGCCGGCCGTCCCCGTCACGGCCCCCGTGATGACGCCGTTCTCGATGTGGGGCGCGAGAATCCACGCCGTCGACTTGAGCAAATAGGGAAAGGCCTTTTCCGCGTCCAGAACCTGAGCCTGAACGTACCTTGGCCCGCACAGCCAGACCAAGAGCAGCAACACGAAACACGCCAAACGAGAGACGAGGGGAGTAGGACTTTGAATCATGGCAAACCTCACGTCACGCAGTGGAGGGTTGGCGAGTCCATCCATGGTTCATAACGATGATTGATCTTCAAAGTCTAACCTGTAAATCATTCAGCCGTCAACTGAAACCCGAAGCATTTTCTCAAGCCTATAATGCAGCCAAATGGGAAAGATCGGCCCCTGCTCGGCGAGTGACGCGGCCGGGGCAGACTAAGGTTGATCGGACAGCAAGTGCAGCCGCAGGGCATTGAGGGCGGACTTGGCGGCGCGGTGCTGAATTTCCTGCCGCGTGCCGAACCAATTGACGAGCCAGCTTTGCTCGCCCGCCGGGTGCGACAGGCCGATGTACACCATCCCCACGGGTTTGGCCGCCGTCGCGCCGCTCGGGCCGGCGATGCCCGTCGTGCTGACCGCCAGGTGCGTGCCAAAACGTTCCCGGCAACCCTTGGCCATCGCCTCGGCGACCTGGCTGCTCACCGCTCCATGCCGAAGGATCCATTCACTCGGCACGCCCAGCAGCGCCACCTTGGCTTCGTTGGCATAGGCCACGACGCCCCCCATCAAGCTGGCGCTGACGCCGGGGACGCGCGAAATGAGATGACAGACCAGTCCGCCGGTCAGGCTTTCCGCCACGGCCACGGTCCGCTGCCGCTCGAGCAGCAGCTTGCCGACGACGTCATGCAGTTCTTCGTCGTCGACGCCGAACAGCCAATCGCCCAGCCGCTGCCTGAGGGCGGCTTCCACGGGAGCGATAGCAGCTTCCGCTTCCGCCTGGCTGGCGGCGCTGGCCCGGATGCGGAAGGAGACGATGGCGTCGCTGACCGTGATGCCGACTTCGGGGACGTGGCCGCGCCGGGTGAAATCGAGGGCCTTCTCCTCGATGGCCGATTCCCCGGCCCCGAAACAATGCAGCTTGCGTTCGACGATGATCTGGCCGCCGCGGCCATGCCGCGCTTGCAGCCGCGGCTCCAATTCCAGAAACATCGCCTTCATCTCGCTGGGCACGCCGGGAACGGCGATGAAGAGCACGCGCTGATCCGCCGCCGAGGGCCGGGGGATTTCCATCCAGATGCCGGGGGCGGTGCCGAGCGCGTTGGGCACAGGTTCGCTGCCGCGGGGAAAGAGCGCCTGGGTCTGGTTGCGTTCGGGCATGGGGCGCTGCCGGGAGGCGAAGCGCTCCCGGATGGCGGCGAGCGAAGGTTCGTGCAGGACCAGCTCCACCCCGGCCAGCTTGGCCAGGGCTTCACGGGTCAAATCGTCCTGCGTGGGGCCAAGCCCGCCGGTGAGGATGACGAGATCGGCCCGCTCCAGGGCCTGGCGCAGGACCGCCAGTTGATCTGTTAGATCATCGCCCACGGTTGAATGAAAATGGACGGAGATGCCCATGCGGGCCAAACGCTGACTGAGCCAGGGGCTGTTGGTGTCGAGGTTTTGTCCGCTGGTCAGCTCCGTGCCGATGGCGATGATTTCCGCGCGCATGCTTCTCTCGAAGGTGGGTCTTGGGAGCGAAGGGCGAAGGTGAGGCCGGGCCGAGGCGTCACTTCTCCTTCTTTTTCTTCGCTTCGAATTCCTTGATGTACTTCTCGGGGTCCTCGTTGAAGGCGTCCCGGCAGCCGGTGCAGCAGACGTAATAGGTTTTCCCCTGATGGCTCACCTGGATCGTGCCCAGGCCGCCGCTGACGACGCATTCGGGCTGGCTGCTTTTTTGCGCGCCGGCCAGCGATTCCCCTTCCTTCGTGGCCGAGACGGTGAACCATTTGTTGAACTGTCGGCGGCTGGTCGGCCGCCGCTCCAGGGCATACGAGGCGCGCACCTCGCCGATCAATTGCAGCGTGAAGCGGTGCACTTCCTTGGCCTCCTCGTCGGTGCGCTCGGCGATGAAGCGGCGCTGGTTGCTGCCGAACTGGCCGATGAACGTTTGCACGGGCGCGTCCTTCTCCTTGGGCTGGAGTCGCAACTCGAAGGCCTGCTCTTTGGGGAGGTAGTGGATTTCACCGCCCTGGAAATGCTTGCCGTCCTTGATCTCGATGGTGATCCAGGCCTCGTCGCCCTTGAATTTCCAGCCGAACTGCCAGGTTTCCTTCCAGAAGCCGCGCTGCCGCTCGGCGGCGGAGACGCCCTCCGGCTCGCCGGTCGCGCGCCAGGCGCCGATCCATTCGTTGAAGGGCTGCAAGGCCGAGCGGGACGATGCGGGCGGCGTCGCGGCTCTTAGAGCAGAGGAGGACATGCTCCCCAGGGGCCAACCCATGAGCCATGCCAGCGCCGCGCACCCCAGGACGAGGGAAGATCGTGACCACATCATGCCTGCCTCCAACTTCAGAAGGCGAACAGGGAAGAAAACGCTAGCGTTCCCTTACAGCGTACTCGGCTTGGAAGCCGCACGCAACCAATCCCGCAGGCGATCCAAGAAGGGACGCTGATCGGGATGGATCAAGGAGGCCGCCTCGTCGATCGTCACGAAGCGCGCGTGGTCCACTTCCCAGGATGCGCAGAACGGCTCAGCCTCGGGCGGGGCCGGCGCCGTGAAGCAATGGATCGTTTTCTTGCTCTTCTGATAGATGATCGTGCCCAGGTTGGCCAGTTCGCCATTTACGACCACGCCGGCTTCCTCGCGGGTTTCCCGGCGCGCGGTCTCCTCGAGCGTCTCCCCCTCATCGGGCAGCCCCTTCGGAATGCTCCAGGGTTTGTCCCGATTGTACGCCCCGGAAGGGTGGACCAGCAGGACCTCGCAGCGGCCATCGAGCAGCCGATAGAGCAGAATCCCGGCGGCGATTTTTTCCTTCGGCATGGAAGACGCGCTTTCTCGTGATCACACCCGGCGCGGCAAGAGGCCGTATTTTTCGAGCTTGCTGATGAACGTGCTCCGCGGCAGACCCAGGGCCCGGGCGGCCCGGGCCTTGTTCCCTGACGCGGCGGCCAGGGCCTGCACCAGCCGCTGGCGCTCCATCTCTTCCTGCTGCGCCAGCCAGGGGCGATCGTCCATGGCCGATCCCTCCCCCAAGCCTGTCCGTTCGCCCTGCGGCATCGGCCAAACCACGGGCTGTCCGCGGCGCAGCTCTTCGGGCAGTTCGTTCATCGTGATGCTGCGGCCCTCGGCCAGGACGACGGCGCGCTCGATCACGTTTTCCAGTTCGCGGACGTTGCCCGGCCAGGCGTACGCCTTGAACGCCGCCAGCACGTCGTCGTCGATCTGCGTCAAATCCCGCTTGCCGCTCTTGTGGGCGTAGATCGCCAGGAAGTGCATGGCCAGTTCGGAAAGGTCTTCCCGGCGCTCGCGCAGCGGCGGCGTGCGGATCGTGATGACGTTGAGCCGATAGAACAAGTCCTCGCGGAACTTGCCTTCCTTCATCAGCCGTTCCAGGTCCTGGTGCGTGGCGGCGATGATCCGCACGTCCACCTGAATGGGCGCGCTGCTGCCGACCCGTTCGAAGGTCATCTCTTGCAGCACGCGGAGCAGCTTGGTTTGAATGTCGAGGTTGATGTCGCCGATTTCATCGAGGAACAAATCGCCCCCGTCGGCCAATTCGAAGCGGCCCACCTTGTCCTTGTGCGCGCCTGTGAACGCGCCCTTGACGTGGCCGAACAATTCGCTTTCGAGAAGCCCCGGCGACAGGGCGGCGCAATGGACCTTGACAAACGGCCCCTTGGCGCGGGCGCTCAGTTCGTGGATGGCCCGCGCCACCAGTTCCTTGCCCGTGCCGCTTTCGCCGCGGATGAGCACCGCCGAAGAACTGGCGGCCACCTTGCGGGTGATCTGCTGGAGATGGCGAATCGCGTCGCTGCCGCCGACCATGCCCCCGGCCGCGTGAGGGTTCGGATCGACGCCGTTCTTGGAAGCTTGCACCGCAACCAGCTCGCCCGGCGCCGCGGCGGGCGCCTGGGCGATCTGCTTTTGCAGTTGCGTTTGCAGCGTAACGATGAGCCGCTGCTGCTCGGAAATTTTTTCGACCTTGGTTTGCAGCTCCCGGTTCAACGCCTCGAAGAGCTGATGCCCCTGGGCGCCGTGCAACGCCAGCCCCGCGATCTGAGCGAACGTGGTCAGCAGATGCAGCGTTTCAATGTCCGATTCGCCATGCTCGGCCTGGCCCGCGATCAGCACGGCGAGCAGGACCCCCTCGTGGCGGAGCGGCAGCGCCGTGCGGGCATGAAATTGTTGAAGCTGCCGTTGCACCGGGTCCAGTCCGATCGACCCCGGCGGCCTGGCCCGAATGATCGGCGATTGCATCAAGGTATCGATCAAGGGCGAACCGGGCGTCAGTTCCTTGACCTTCGGCTCCGCGCCCAGGTGCGCGACCAGGCGATAGACCGGCGGGTCCCCCTCGCGGAGAAAAATGGCGCCCTGCTCGAGGTTGACCAGCTCCGACAAGGCATGCATGAACCGGCGGCACACCAATTGCGGGTCGACCTGCTGCTCGACGGCGGTGGACATCCGCTTCAGGGTTTCGTCCAGTTGAAACTTGGTGCGATGCAGGCGGCGATGGAGGATGTTGCGCAGCCGACTGCGGGCCAGATGCAAGAACGACAACATGACCCAGGCCGTCACACTCACCCACGTGGCCTGCCAGAAGGGCGAAGGGGCATGCTCGCGGCTCTCGATCAGCAACATGCCCAGGAAGACCAGCCCCGTGTAAACGATCCCCGCCGCCACGCTGATGCCCAGCGACAGGATGCTGAGATTGAGCACGTCCCGCACTTCCATCAAGCCATACCGCGAGATGCTGATACCGTAGGCGACGGTGATGCACAAGGAGGCGAAGAACATCGGCCAGGTGGAGCCGCCCATGCCGAATTTGTCGGCGTCGGTGACGGCGAGGAAGAGCGTGTAGCCGATGGGGATCGTCGCCAAAGTCGCCCCCGCCAGAATCCATTTCACTTGATTGCGCTGTTTCGATTGCGGCAGGCTGGTGAGCAAGCTATGGATCAAACTGGCGATGCAGCCCATGAAGTAGAAGGCGGCCAGGCCGACGGCGATATAAGCTTCCTTCAACAGCAGGCTGGACCACTGATTGACCGACGCCGGGTCCTTCACCACGCGATGCGAGATGATGAGGGCCAGCAGCGTGACGATCATGACCCCCAGCCACAGCCAGGGAATGCCGTACATCAGGGCCTTGGTCAGTTTGGGCCGCTGGACCAGGAAGGTTTTGGGCTGCGGGTAGACCAGGTAAAAATGCAAGCTGACAATCGGCAAGGTCACGGCGCAGATCATGAAGATCAGCACCAGTAGGGGCGACGAGGCGATGCGCAGCCAGTGATAGCCGCCCATGAAGGCGCCCATCGTGCAGGCGCAAAGCAGGAAGAAGCGGTAAGCGGATTCATCCAGGGGCCGCTGCCAATAAACCAAAGCGCCGATGAAGAAGAGCCCGAGCTTGACGAAAAACCACAGCAAGGAGGGAACGAATTCCGCCACCGGCGGCGTACCGAGCACGCTCCAGGCCACGCCCGGCACGGGATGATTGGCCTGGGAGGATTCGAAGCGAACCCTGACTAGGACTTGCGGCCCGCGCTGAACCACGCTAATGTGCTGCTGCTGATACAGCTTTTCGAGGTCCTCGAAGGTGGCCCGGTCCCGGGTTTGATAGCGTGGAAACAGGGTTGGGATATGAAGCCGCGACACGATGCTAAGGAAACTGGACCAATTGCTCACTGGAACATTGGCCACCTCAATGATTCGATCCCCCTCTTTGGGCAATGGGCCTTCGTGGGTTCGGTCTTTGAAAAAATACTCCTCGTAGGTCCGATGCACCGTGGTGTCAAACGCGCATGAAACACCGATCTCATTGGCCTGTTGTGCGTAGGCCACGACGATCACGGCATAAAGACAAACGGCAAAGCCAAGGCCTAAAACGATCTTTTGACGCAAGATGAACGCTCGGCAGGTAACGAATCGTCAACTTCTCGGCGCTCGTCATTATACGATTCTTAAAGTTCAATGCCGTAAAAAACTGAAGCGTGTGACGAAAATCGTTAACGAGCGCGTTAAGTTAATGCTCGTGGATAAGGTTTGAATGAGATGAAGTGCCGGTTCATTTTTTCTTTACTTCCCAGATTAACAAATGATCGTCGAATTTTCGTTATTCGGCGCCGAAAGTGTGTGTCGAAAAATTGACGAATCAACACTAGTACCTCATCTTAAGCAGGTAATTATTTGAGATTGCGGTCGTCATTTGATTTGGCATGAAAGCTGCCTATATGAAAACCTCGCCTTGTGTGTATCATCTTGACCCAATACCTTCGATGAGCGAAGGTTCTACCTGCCCCAGGAAGGAGCTGAAGTGAAGTTCGCAGCGCAACCCCTTGATTCGACAACTTGGCATTCCGTTCAGCAACTGCCTCGGCTCAGCTCGGCCGTGTTATCACATTACACCGTGCGCTTTCAGACATGGGGCCAGGGCAGGCCTTTGGTCCTGGTCCCCGGCTTGGCTGGAGGCATGGGACTGGTCACACCGTTGGCGGAGCGCTTGGCCCAGCAGCATTACCAGGTCATCAGCTATGAGCTGCGGGGCGAGGACGATTGTTTCTCCCTGCGGCGGCGCTTTGACCTGAATGATCTGGTCAACGACCTGGACGAATTCATTCAGGATCGGCGCTTGGAGAAGCCGCTCGTTTTGGGCATCTCTTTTGGCGGCGCCATCGCCTTGCACCTGGCGGCCCGCAATCCGCATCGGCTCGCCGGGGTGATTACGCAAGGACTGAACCTGCGTTTCGAAAAGTCGCTGCTCCGCCACATTGCGGGGCACGTTCTCTCCGAATATCCGTTGCCGCGAAACAGTCCGTTCGTCAATCAGTTCTTCAATCTGCTCTTCGGCGGCAAGCCGCGTGATCGCTCGGTGTCGGACTTTGTCGCCAGCCAGATTTGGCAAACGGATCAAAGCGTCATGACGCACCGCTTCCGCCTGGCGGAAAAGCTGAATCTGAAGCCGATCCTGAATCAATTGAAGCTGCCCGTGATGTTGATCAACGCGGAAAAGGATTTGCTGGTCTCGGCCAAGGCCGTGGATGAATTCGCCCGGGGCGTGCCGCACGCGGTGATCAAGGAGATGCCCGGCGCTGGCCATCTCGCCTTCGTGACCCATACCGAACCGATCAGCCGCCTGGCGGCCCAGTTCGCCGACCAGATGATTTGGAAGAAAAAGTAACCCGCTGAACTATCGACTCCCCCGGCCGAGGAACCCCGTCTCTCCCTCCTCGGCCGGGGGTTTTAGTTTTTATTTACTGTGCTTTGACGCTGAGTCATCTTGCTCTTGATGACTTCACGGTCGCGATGACGACTTCAATTTTCCCGAAATAAGGCTGATGAGTTGATCGGTCGAGGCGCGGCGGCAAAAGTCCGGCGTTTGCCGATGGCCTTCCTCGAGCACGTCTTCGACGGCGGTTTGCAGGCGTTGGGCGGGTTCGTCCTGTCCCGCGGCTCGCAGCATGGCCAACACGCAAAAGAGCAGGGGCAAGGGATCGACGCGGTCGGCAGGAGCGGCTTCGAGGGGCCCGCCGTGGATGCACTCATAGACGCGTATGCCCTGGCCATGGTTGATTCCGATGGCATGGGTGATGCCGCCGACGAGGCCGGACCCCAGGTCGCTGATCATGTCGCCATAGAGATTCCCCGTGGCCAGCACGTCGAACTGATGAGGCCGAGCGACAAGCTGCATGAAGCAGTTGTCCACGATCATCTCCTTGGCCTCGAGGTCGGGATACTGCTTGGCGATCTCCTGGAAGCATTGCAGCATCAACCCATCGGCCAGCTTGAGGATGTTGGCTTTGTGGATGCAGTGGACGGTGCGGCGGCCCTCGGCCCGGGCGGTTTCGAAGACGAAATGAAAAAAGCGCCGGCAGGCTGCTTCGGTGACGACCTTGATGCTTTCCACGACGCCGGGCACGATGACGTGTTCGATGGAGGTGTAGAGGTCCTCGGTGATCTCGCGGAGGAGCAGGATGTTGACGTTGTCGAACCGGGCGGGCAAGCCTCGGAGGTTGCGGATCGGCCGCACGGCGGCGAACAGGCCGAGCTTTTGCCGAAGGAGGACGTTGAAGTTGGCGTGGGTCCCTTCCTTGGGGTTGAGCAGTTTGGTCTTGAGCGCCAGGCCGCCTTGGCGGATGGCGTTTAGCATCGCTTCGGGCATGGGGTCAAGGCCCTGCTCCAGGGCATGGGCGCCAGCGGGAAAGACGAGCCAACGGCTGGTGTCGATGCCGGCTTGGGCGAGCAGCGTGCGGACGGCCCGCTCTTGCGCCAGACCCAATCCACCACCTTGGATGAACACCACCTGATCTGCCATGCGAAATACCTCGTTCGGCGCCGCGGTTTGTGGGGTAAGCTCGTTGTACTTGAGAAGCGTGTCACTTGCTAATCTGAATTATCTGAAAATGGCACAGCATGCAGGAAAGTCTCATTCGAGGTTGTAGGTTGATGGGCGATGCTGTGCGCAACGAGCCGAATAGAAAATTTTCTTAAATGGTGATTGCATTTCGTCATTTCAGCCAATAAACTCGGTCCCAATTCGTCCCTGGGCTGAATGTTTATCGCAATTATGGTGTGTCATGAAGCGTCTTTGGACTGCACTGGCCCTTGGCTCGCTTTGGTTCGGATTGACATCGAACCTCTCGGCTCAAACCTTCACGTGGGAAGGTCCTTTGTCGGGTACTTCCACATGGAGCGCAGCCAACTGGTCGCCCGGCACGCCACCCGTCGGCGGCGGCACGAATGTGTCTCTCTTTTTTACTGGCGCTACGACTGGATATACCGCCAACAATAACCTCGGCAATCCGTTCGTGGTCAACAGCATCCAGTTTGGACAGTTTTTTACCACAAGCTCGAGCATTGCGAATTCAGCAAGCAACAGCTTGCAATTGGGCGGCGCTAATCCCTCGATCGGCACGCCCATCGTCGGCGGCTTCGATCCCAACACGGGAAGCACGATTACTTTTTCCATGCCCTTGAGCCTCAATCCCAGTTCTGGTTCCGTCACCTTGGGCGGCATGGGCAATGGCGTCGTGGTCTTTAATGGTGTTTTGAGCGGCACCGCCAACCTGCGCATCGCGGGCAACCCCATCGTCAATACCTCGTTCGTGCGGCTGGGAGCGGCCAACACGTTTACGGGCAACGTCACCTTGGATGGCGGGCATTTGGTGCTTAATAACGCCTCCGCCCTTGGCTCCGCCGTCACGAACAGCTTGATCGTCAACAGCGGCTGGCTCGGCTTCTCCGCCAGCATCACCGTCGCCAACAACATCAACCTCAACAACCACTTGCAGCTCATGAGTTTGACCGGGTCGCTGACCCACACCGGCATCATCAGCGGCAATCACGACGTGCGCCTGAGCGGACTGACCTCTGGCACCTCGTCGGTGTCCCTCTTTGGTGCAAACACCTACACCGGTAAAACGATCATCGACACGGCCCCCATGTTCGGCCAAGGCACCAACGCGCCGATCAACAATGGCGTGCTCATCATCATTGGCGACACCGGCTCGATCAGCAACTCATCCGAAATTATCGTCCGCAGCGGTACCTTGACGGTGAACAACATCACCAACTTCACCGGCGGCGCGGGCGGTCGCATTAACGACAACGCCAATGTGCGCCTGGGCGGCGGCATCTACAACGTGATCTCGGGCACCGGCATCAACTACAACGAAACCGTCGCCAGCTTGATCCTGGAGTCCGGGCACAATACCGTCACGGTTCAGCCCACGGCTTCCTCCACGACGAAAGCCAGCTTTGCCAATCTGGTTCGCGAAAACCGGGCCACCATTCTCTTCCGTGGGAATAACCTGGGCGGTAATTTTACTTCCAATCAAGGTACCGTTGGCTTCAATAGTTCGCCCACCGGCGACATGATCGGCGGCGGCGGCGCGGCGGGGTCGACCAATATCAGCATCCTGCCCTATGCCATCGGCCATGACACCAACACAGGCGCGGGCAACAACCTCGTCACGATCGAGGGCGGCAGCGTCCGCCCCTTGAACTCGGCCACCGAATACGTCATCAACTCCATCACCGGCGGCACCACCACCGACCACAACGTCCGCGTCTCCACGTCGATCAATCTCAATAGCCCCAATCTCACCACCCGCAATGCCCTGGTCATCACCGGCGGCACCGTGTCCAACTCCCAGGGCGGCGCCTTAAGGCTGACCAGCGGCACGATCCTGAGCACTGGCTCGATCACCATCAGTGCCAACCTCGATTTCGGCAGCCAGGAAGCAATCGTTTTCAGCACGGCTGGTTTGAACCTCACCGGGGTGATCTCGGGCACCGGCGGCTTCACCAAGGCGGGTTCCGGAGAGTTGGTGTTGACCAACGCCAACAATAACTATTCCGGCGTCACCACAATCAACGCCGGCAGGATCACGATCGGCAATGCGGCCGCGCTCGGCAATTCCACGTCGATTCAAACCGGCGGTCCGAACACCAATCTGGACAACCTGTTTCGCGCGAGCCTGGCCACCAACACCACGAACACGATCGCCCTGTCGCAAGGCATCACGGTGCATTCGGGATTGTTCGACTTGAACGTTCCCACCAACGGCACCTTGCAGCTCAATGGCCAAATCTCCGGCGCGGGCGGCCTGATGACGTCCGGCACCGGCACCGTGGTCTTGACCAATGCCAATAACAACTACACGGGCATGACCCGCGTCTTCAACGGCTTCCTGCGCTTCGGCAGCGATGCCCACCTGGGCAACGGCGGCGGCGTCGATATCGGGGCGACGACCACGACCGGTGTCGTGCTGGACGGCCATTGGACGACGAACCGCCAAGTGAACATCTCCTTCAGCTCCCTGGTCAACACCAACGGTTTTAACTGGACGCAAAATGGTCCCTTCACCGGCACCAGCACCGCCACCCTCAATAAAGGCGGTGCGGGAACCTTCACGCTCAACGCCGACAAGCAAAACAGCACCTTCGCCGGCACCCTCAACGTCAATGCCGGACGCATGAACGTCAACGGCTACCTGGCCGCCTCCAGCAACGCCTTCACCGTCGCCGCCAACGCCTTCCTAGGCGGCACGGGCGAGATCGACCGACCTGTCACGATCAGTTCGGGAGGCACGCTGGCGCCAGGAGAAAGCCCCGGCACGTTGACCGTCTCCTCGCGCATCGCCACGGCCGTCACCTTCAGTGCCAATGCGATTTTTGAATTCGACATCCATAACGCCATTGGCACGATGGGCGCCAATTGGGATTTGCTTCACGTCCCCAACGCCGCCGTCAGCCTGCCGACCGCGATGACCGTTCGCCTGGTGGGTTTGGACATCACCAACAACCCCGGTGCGGTCCTCAACTGGGATTTCGCCAACAACTACACTTGGCAGTTCATCTCCGCCAACAGCTTCACCGGCACCGCGTTCGGTTCCGTCGTCTTCACCATCGACACGTCGGCGTTTGCTGACAACAATCCCCTGGGCGGCGGCTCCTTTTCCATCATCCAGATCGGCTCCACGGGGCTGGCCCTGCAGTTCAACAGCGCCGTCGTCCCCGAGCCGGGCACGCTCGCCTTGTTTGGCGGTTTGGCCGGTGCCGCGGGCGGGCTGGGCTGGTATCGCCGGCGGCAAAAACTGCTCGCGGCCGCGGAACCGGAATAAGCCGCTCCATCGCTCTCGCGTCGCAAGCCCTCGAAGTTTCTTCGAGGGTTTGTTGTTTAATATGGATGAAACTTTCTCCCCCCGATTGAGTATGGATCGTAGCGTTTAATCCATGGTTGCATCGGGACGTGTGTGGAAGTTCGTCATGAGGCGATATCGATCTGGGTGGGTCGTCATTCTTTTCGCCGCCGTCCTTGGGAGCGGCTGGGGATGGGCGGTCCCTGCGGAGCCGCCTGGAGATTCGCCCCCCAAGAAGCCGCCGTGGACCATCAAGGGACTCGATTCCAAATCGGCGGATTTTTCCATCGTGATGGAGGCCCTGAATCGGGGCCGACTGCGCATTGAAAAGTTTTTCGGGAGACCGTTTCCCAAGCCCTTCATCGTGGAGGTCTTTCCGAGCCGGGCGGACTTCGATCAGTACATGCAGCAGCGTTGGAAGATTCCCAAAACGTCCTCCTGGATGGTGGCCTCCGGCGTGGCCGACACGCTCACCCTGCTCGACCGATCAGTTTGGAAAACGCAAGCCAGCGAGCATGATCCGTCATCGGACGATCACTTGCGCGAACTGATCGCCCATGAACTGGTCCATGTCTATCACGGGCAGCACAACCCCATCCCGGACTTCGAGGGCATGGATGAGTTGGGCTGGTGGGTGGAAGGCTTGGCCGTCTATGTTTCGGGGCAGCTTGAAGGGTCGCATCGCCAGGCGGCCCGCGAAGCCATTCGCGCCGGCCAGGCGCCCAAGACGCTGGCCAAGGCATGGAGCGGACGTTATCGGTATGGCGTGTCGGGTTCGATCGCGCGTTACATCGATCAGCGCTATGGCCGGGAGAAGACGCGGGAACTGCTCAAGGTCGTCAATCAGCAGCAAGCTCTCGAAGCGCTGCACACGACCGAGGCCGCCTTGCTCGAGGATTGGGTCAACCACGTCAAAAATGTACCGCATTAGAAGTCTGCCGTCGTTCCCCTAAGGCGGCGGTCCTAACTCTTCACCCGCACCGGCTCACCAGATGTGCCCCGCGCTGAGCAGCCAACCGTCCGTCGGTTTCGTTTCCGGCCAGCCATTCGTGAAATGGAGTTGGCGCTGGAAGACGTAACCCACCTCGACGAAGGAGCGATTGGGGAGCCTCCATTTGCTGATGATGGGCAGGTCCACCTTGGGCAGCACCTCGAAGCCGACGGCCACGCGCAGATCGCTGTATTCGACCCGCTCGGCATGGCCATCGTCATTTTTGTAGGACCAGCGGCCGCCGCCGTATTCACCGCGGGCATAGACGCAATAGGTCCCTTGTTCGTCGAGTTGGAAGCTGATCTTGGGTTCCGGAAACACCAGTTGAAACTGCCATCGGGGCGTGGGTTGCCAGAGCAAGCCGCCCACGGGCAGCATCTTGATGCGATTACGCTGCAAATGCATCACGCCCGCGGCCAGGTGCAAATCGTTCGTCAGGGAGAAGACGCCGATCGCATGGCCGGGGATGCGGAAGGCGTCGGGAGGCGTCGTGCGGAAATCGGTGTAAAGCCCCGGCAGAAAGCGGACCTCGCTGCTCACGCCCGCCGACCATAATTGCCGCCACACCAGGTCCAGATACAGGTCATAGACGCGGGGGGGCAAATCCGGCATGACGGCCGCCCCATCGCCCGTCGGCCCGGACCACCAATGGATATTGAAGCCCACGCCGACGTCGAAAAAATAACTTTGTTCATGCGTCCAATCGGCCAGGCCAAAGAGCGTATCGAGGCGCGGCCGTTCTTCCCAGTCGATGATGTTGAAGCGGCCGTCGCCCCGGCTCAGGATCATTTGCAAGGCGTGGACATGGGAAGCCGTGGACCAGGGCGACATGATTTCACAGTCGACGTCGATGACCGCTTCCGAGGGCGGAGCAGGATCATGATGGAGGGAGATTTCCTTGGGGCCCAAGCGAAAGTTCCAGGAGATATTGAGCGTGGACGAGCTGCCCGGCTCCACCCAGAGGGGCGCCGGTCCGAGCGGCAATTGCGATAGGGGCGTCGGCGGCGGCAGCTCCTCATGGCGCGCCTCGACGGCCATCGTCGAAGGCGTTTCGGGAAGCGGCGGTAGCTCTGGAAGCTGCCACAAGCAACAGGTCAACAGGCCGAGTTGAAACAGCATCGACCACGCCCTTTCATGAACCCTTGGAAGAAGCTGGGGGAGATAAAGAAAGCGGCTCGCGCTGTCAAGTTCAAGCCGGACCATGGCGAACTTAGCATGGAATGGCTCAGATCTCAACTTGCCAGTCAACATCCAAGGCGAGGGTGATTTGATTGGCATGGGCTGGGCGATTCTGAAAAAGGCAAACCAATTGCCAAGGCGAATGAGAAGCCTGTGGTGATCAAGGAGATCACGAAGCCCAGGTCCAGTGAACCTCGAAACCAGCTTGAGTCAGCCACTGGCTCATCTCTAGGGTGCTTCGTGAATCGTGCACGGGGAACTGTTCCAGACGGTCCGCGTCGGTCTGGCCGTACCCGCCAGGTGCAGTGCAACTGCCCGCACTCATTTGGGTGATGCAGGCCATGGCCAAGCGATCGCGCAGGCTTGGGGATTCTCTGGTGGAGAGCACCAGGTTGGCTGCGGGGAAAACGAGCCGCAAGGCGCAATAAAAACGAACCAAATCGTCATCGTGGATGTGGCAAACGGGCGTGAATGGCGCGGGAGCCTCATGGATGCGCGGCAGACTGAAGGAAAGCTGCACGCGGGGAAAGCGGACTTGTAGATACGCGGCGTGAGCGACAAGCGCGCGCAAGTCGCGTTCGGGTTGAGCCAGTCCCAGAAGGATGCCCAGTCCCAAACGGTTCATGCCAGCCTCCGCGGCGCGTTCCGGCGCTTCCAGCCGCCAATCATACCAGACTTTGGTGCCTAAAGGATGATGCCGGGCATATTCGGCTTCATCATAGGTTTCTTGATACAGGGTGACGCCTTCCACGCCCGCTTGCCTGAGGTGTTGGTAGTTCAAGGTGGACTGTGCCGCGATTTCCACCGCCAGATCCAAGCCGCGAGCTTTCAGCGCGGCGGCGATTTCACAGAAATAGGCCGGCGACGTTAGCCGTGGAAAATCGCTGGCCACCAGCAGCAGATGGCGAAAGCCCATTTGCTCCAGCACATCGGCTTGGGATCTGACCTCGGCCAGGTTCAATTGCACGCGCGGCTGCTGATTCGGAAAACGAAATGCGCAGTACAGGCAATGATTGATGCAGTGATTGGACAAATAAAGCGGCGCGTAAAGTGCCATGCGCCATTGCGCAGCCTGCGTTCGGAGGGGAGGAAAATGCTTTAGGGTGGCTTGCCTGGCCTGGGCGAGCAAGTCAGGCAGCGGCAGCACCAAGAATTTGGATAGCCGCGACAGGACCTCCTGGATGCGCTCATCTGCATCAGTGGCCAAGGCCCCGCGGGGCATCCGTGGCGGACGTGCATCCTGGCGCAATCGGGCGAACGAAGCATCCACGGCTGTCACCATGCGCTTCTGGTCGTCGCTCAGGTGCGGCGAATATTTGTTAAGGACCTGATAGCGCCAACGTTCGAACTTATCCGCTAAAGGCAGCGCTCGATCAGATGGCAACGGCTGCGCTTGATACAAATGGGGCGCCGCGGCTTCCAATAACGGGATGCGCACCGCCGCATCGGCATCGGCACGCTGGACCAAGGCAATGAATTCATCCAAAGGCGGGAGGGTATGCATCACGCTGCCTTAATAGGTTTCGTTCATGCTGCGGTGTTATTATAAGAGAATGCCGACTTGGATGTAGCCGATGGCGCATCGATCCGGACACATCGTTGGGCTGGCGAGCCGGTCTTTCGCGGTATTGAAGGGCAAATTGCTCCATGATCGTCTGGGGTCCATCATGTGGAAGGAGTCATTCGATGGCCAAGCCAGCGCATGCGTCGCTTGCAATCCGGGCTCATGAACCATAGGTTTTATGGAATCTGTGTCTTTATCGAGGACCAATTCACATGCCCACCATGACCCATCCGCCCGTGATCCGAGTGCCCGGCGCGGGCCGAACTATTGGCGTGGTCGGCGACCTCTATCGTTTCCTGGCCACGGGAGCGGAAACGGCAGGCCGCTACGCTTTTTTCGAAGCCGTGGTCCTGCCCGGAGGCGGACCGCCGCCCCATATCCACAGTCGCGAGGAAGAGGGCTTCTTGGTCGTGGAGGGGGAAGTGGTCTTCTATCTGGTCAACGAGCGGATCGTGGCTGGACCGGGCACGTATCTCAACATGCCGATTGGCAGTCAGCATCATTTCAAAAACGAATCGAACCAACCGGTCCGGATGCTGATCCTGGTGGCTCCGGCGGGACTGGAAGAGTTTTTCTTCGAAGTGGGGCAAGCCGTCCCTGAAGGAGCGGCCATGCCGCCGCCGCCCGGCCCCGCAGAGATCGAGAAGCTGCTGGCCACGGCCCCGAAGTATGGTCTCGAGATTCTGCTACCGTAAGCATAAGCGAACGATTGCGGCACGAACAATCCTTGGAGCCTGTTGTGCATTTTTTCCTTACCACGTTCGGCAGCGCTGGGGACGTATTCCCCATGATGGGATTGGCCCTTGAATTGCGGCGGCGCGGGCACGAAGTGACCCTGGCAACCAACGAGACCTTCGCCAGCCTGGCCCAGCGTCATGATCTTTCTTTTGAGGTTTTGGGGACGCGCGAGGATTTCATCGCCTGCATCAGCCATGCGGACCTGTGGCACCCCCGCAAAGCTTTCGCACATGTTTACCGCAGCTTGCAGCCCGGATTGAAAACGCAATATGAACTTCTCGCCCGTCACGCCGCCCGCACACCGACCGTGGCCATCGCCAATTGCTTCAGCTTTGGAGCCTACCTGGCGCAGGAGAAGCTGAACATTCCCCTAGTGACCCTTCACTGTCAACCAGCCGTGCTGTGGAGCGACTTTGAACCGCCCACATTGCCGGGCCTGTTTGGGCCACGCTGGCTGAAGCGGTTTTGCTACAACGTTGGGGTGCGCTTTTTCATCGACCCGGTTGTTCTACCGTTCCTCAACCCCTGGCGGTTAGAATTGGGTCTGCCTCCCATCCGTCAAATCTCGCGCTGGTGGCATTCGCCGTTTGGCGTCCTGGGCATGTTTCCCGAATGGTTTTCTCCGCCGCAGCCCGATTGGCCGGCCAAGATCCAGCTAACCAATTTTCCTCTCTGGAACGACCAGAGCCAGGGCACGCTTTCCGCCGAGGTGGAAGCCTTCATGCAAGCGGGTGAGCCGCCGATTGTTTTCACACCAGGCTCCGCCAATGTGCATGGTCAGACTTTCTTTACGGC
>JAANMX010000231.1_pt1 | contig 75035 bp, 66 predicted proteins | sample 7279681 | NCBI WGS metagenome assembly JAANMX01 (sample SAMN14094542, study PRJNA606508) | bioreactor metagenome | isolation source: A lab-scale SPAN reactor treating ammonium-rich wastewater day 351 | place: Ireland: Galway | collected 2018-01-01
AGAGCCATCTTTGGCCATGATGGAGTAGTAACGTCTGCCTTATGCGAACGGATTTGGCTGAACCAAACAAATGTTGGCAGATTCTAAGTCGCCAGCCACAGGACTGGAAGCGGACGGTACGGGGAACAGGAGCCCGGAGCAGCCTGCGAAGCAGACGAACCGCAGGGGAAGCACTGCTTCCCCGAGGAGCAGACGGGTTAGCGTGCGTACCTACGACGACCACCGCATGGCCATGAGTTTCGCCATCGCCGGCCTGCGCGTGCCGCTGGAAATCGAACACCCGGAGTGCGTGTCGAAGAGCTACCCGACGTTTTGGGAGTACTGGGAAAGGCTGTAGGGGCCGCCCCACGTGGCGGCCCGGGCGGCCACACGGGGCCGCCCCTACGTTGCCAGCCACAGGATCAGGAAGGTGATCGCGGCGATGCAGGCGCCTGCGGCCACGCCCCAGGCTACCTTGGCGGCGGCTGAGGCTGCTTCGGCCTTGGCCTCGGCGGCCTTGATCTTTTCTGCCATCTCGTTGTGGCGGCTCTTCTCGATGTTCAGCGCGCGCATGATGCTGCTCTTGCCGATCTCGTACTTGGTGGCCGCCTTGGCCGTGTGCGCGTCGCGCAGCGCCTCCAGGTCCGCGAACAGGCTGGTGATGTTGGCGTAGCGCTTGTTGGGGTCTTTCTCCAGCATGCGCATCAGCACGTTCACCACGTCGTCCGACAGGCTGGGCCGGTAGGTGCGCGGGTCCGGCATCGGCGTGCGCGTGTGCGCCAGCATCACTTTGCTGGGCGTGCCGTCGTACATCGGACGGCCGGTCAGCATGTGGTACAGCGTGGCGCCCAGGCTGTAGATGTCGGCGCGGTAGTCTACGTCGTCCTTGCCCATGGCCTGCTCGGGCGCGATGTAGTCCGGCGTGCCCAGCACCATGCCCTCGTAGCCGAGCTCTTTGTCCAGCTTGCTCTTCACGAAGCCGAAGTCGCCCAGCTTCACCAGGCCCGAGCGCGTGATCATGATATTGCTCGGCTTGATGTCGCGGTGGACGATGTCGAAGTCCTTGTAGTAGTTGATCGCCCGCAGGGTCTGGATGCAGATGTCCACCGCGCGGCCAACCTCCATCTGCTTGCGCGGGGCCTCGCGGATCAAATCCTCGACGGTGCGGCCGTCAACGAACTCCATGCTGAAGTAGTAGTAGTCGCCTTCGCGGCCGACGTCATAAACCTGGATCAGGTTCTGGTGGCTGAGCTTGCCGACGATGCGGGCCTCGAGCACGAAGCGTTTGCGGAACTCGTCGTCGCTGATCCACTGGTTGTGCAGCACCTTGAAGGCGACCAGGCGATTCATGCTGACCTGGCGGGCCTTGAACACGCTGCCCAGGCCGCCTTCGCCCAGGGTGCTGATGATCTCGTAGCCCTTGAACTTGAGGTCCTGCTTGCGCTCGCGGTCCTGGGTCAGCTGCTGCTGGGCGCGCTCTACGCGGAGGCACTCCTCCTCGGTCATCAGCCGATCGGTGAGGATGATGTCCTTGAGCGTACGGTTTTCGCCCAGGTTGGCGCTGGCGGCCTGCTTGGCGCGGCACTGGTCCAGCTGCTCGGCGGTAAGCAGGCCGTTGCGTACGGCGAGCATGCCGAAGTCCAGGGCGCCGCGACCTTCCCGGTACTCTAGCGGGTCGGTAACAGTGCCCGTGGCATCCGACATTGCAGCTCCGCGTTCCTTCCCCTGTGTTCGCGCGGGACGTCGTCCCGGCCAGGGTTATTCCTTGAGTGCCAGCCCCAGTTCCGCAAGCTTCTGGCGCACTTCATTGAGCGAGGTCTGGCCGAAGTTGGGCGCGGCCATGAGTTCCGCCTCGCTGTAATCGACCAGTTCGGCGATGGTCTTGATGCCAAGTCGCTCCATGCAGCGGCGCGAGCGCACGGAAAGTTCCAGCGTCTCGATCGGCTGGGCGAGCTGGTCGCCGGCGCTGACCACGGGCGCGGCACCCTCTTCGGGCGGCGCGTAGGCCAGGGCTTCCTCGGTGCGCATGCCGAGGCGCAGGCCCTTGCTGCCGAGGATCGCCTTGATTTCCTGCAGGCTGGTTTCTCCGAAGTTCTTGTAGCTGAGCAACTCCGATTCCGTCTTCAGGATCAGGTCGCCCAGGGTGTCGATCTTCATCTTCTGCAGGCAGTTGCGCGAGCGCACCGACAACTCGAAGTCGGTGACCGGGGTGCGCAGGATCTGCAGGCGCTTGTCTTCCTTGCGCTCGCGATCCTCGTCGTAGAACATGTTTTTGCTGGACTCGGCGTCGCGCTTGTACAGGCGGGCGCGGGCGTGGGTCGGGTAGGCGGCAAGCACCGTCTCGTAGCACTTGATGGCCAGGTCCCAGTGGCCTTCGTCTTCGTAAAGCGTGCCGAGGTTGATCAGCACGTCCACCGACACGGGCGGATGCTGCGCGATCTGCTCATAGGCCCGGCGGGCGGCCTCGTCGTCGCCGGCGGCCTGGGCGATCTGCGCGTACACGAAGGCAACCTGTCGGTCGGTCGGCGCCTCGTTGTAGAGGGCGACGATGTCGTCCATGGCGCCTTCGAGGTCGCCGTTGCGGTACTTCAGCTCGGTGATGAAGGCCTTGATGGTCGGGTGCTCGCCCTTGAAGGCCTTCAGCGTCTTCTCGGCGTCCGCGTACTTGCCCTGCATCAGCTGGGCGCGGTACAGCGGCACCAGCACGTCGAGATCCTTGTTCGACTTGAACTCGGCGGCCAGCATTTCTTCGCCGCGGGCGTAGTGCCCGCAATCGACCAGCGCGCGCGCCAGGAAGTGCTTCGCCCAGGCTGCTGAAGCCTCGGTCTCCAGCACGTTCAGCGCGCGCTCCAGGCGGCCCAGCAGGTAGAGCAGCACGCCCTGACGCTCACGGGTCGCGCTCCAGTTGTCGAGGGCGACGTCGACCTGCCTGCGCAGGCCGGGCTCTGCCAGCAGCTGCTCACGCAGCTCGAGCAGGTGCTTCACGTCGGGGCTCTTGTTTTCGGTAACTTCGCTGAGGAGGTCGGCGGCAACCGCTGTGGACATTCATGACTCCAATAAACGACGCCCCGCCACGGATTGTGACGAGGCTGCGAACTCTCAAGGGCAGAAAACCATAGGGTTTGCGTTCAAAATGTCAATGGTTCGCTTGGCCCGTCGTGCAAAATTCCATAAGCGCATGCCTGTCACGGATTAAGGCAGCGTGTAGTCGCTGGTGCTGGTCCAGGTACGCGCGATCCCGCCGCCCTGCGGCTGCGCCGCCCAGCACACCACCACCTGGTTGTCATCCAGCGCCAGCACCGGCGTGACGTTGGTCGAGGGCTGGCTGTTGCCCTGGCTCAAGTCAACCGGAGCGCCAGGCCAGTTCTCTGCGTTGTCGTGGCTCGATTTCAGCAGCACCGCGCCTCCGCCCACCGGCCCGTCCTGGCACACGACCATCACCGTGTAGTTGCCGTCAGGCCGCTTGAATGCCGCGATTTCCGGGTCACGGATGCCGCCGGTCTGGCTGGTGATCAGCTGCCCCGGAGAGGCGAACGTGCCACCTGTGCGGGTGTAGCTCGCGAACAGCGCCCGGTCGCCGTTGAGCGCCTGGCCCACGAAGGCCAGGAACACTTCACCGTCCAGGCCGCCCTGCACGCGGGGGGTGGTCATGTCCACGCTGCCCGTGGCCGCAAAGCCGCTGCCGACGCCGCCGAAGTTCGCGCCGTTGTCGTCGCTGCGCACCATGCGGATGTTGCGGCTGGTGCCGTCGCTTTCGGACCACACCACGTAAATGCGGTCGCCCGCGTCGGTGCAAAGGTCGGCCATTTCCGCCGGCTGGTTGCCCGCAGCCTTGGGAAGGATCACCGCCGCCAGGAACAGGGCGCCCTGGGTGCGCCGGTAGAAGATCGCGGTGGTGGGGTTGGGTGGGGGTGTACCGCCCGTCCACACCACGTGGATGCGCCCGCTGCTGTCCACGTGGACGCGCGGGTCGGCCTCGTCTTCGCTGGTGTTGGTCAGGTTGGTGGGGGTGGAGATCACGCCGCCGGAGGTGCGCGTGGCGTAGTAGATCTCGCGGTTCGGCGAGGTGCCCTCCTGCCACACCATGTGCAGGGTGCCCGCCCCGTCCAGGAACACGTGGGCGTTCAGGCTGTCGCCCGTGGAGGCCGGGAAGATCGGCGCCGGCGCCACGTAGCTGCCAGCGCCCAGGCGGTTGGTGTACATCAGGTCGTACTGGCTGACGCCGTCCCACTGGCTGTAAACCAGGTGTGTGCGCGTGCCGTCGTAGGCCACGGCCGGGTCAAGCGCCGGGTGCGTGGGCAGTGAGGGCTGCTCCAGCGCTACGCCTGGCGTGATGTTGATCGGCTTGATTTCCTCTTCTTCGTCGTCTTCGGGTCCGCAAGCGGCAAGGCAGAGGGCCAGCAGGGCAAGGATCGTCCAGCGTGTGAACTTCATCGTGTGCTCAGAGGGGGGAATTCCGGGGTTATTCGCGCTCGTAGGTGCCCTTGTCGCGGCGCACCCACTTGCTGAAGCCGAGCTCTTTGAGCCGGCTGGGCGCCAGCTTATCCGCTCCGCCCGAGAAGCGCGAGAGGATCTTCTCTACGGGGTGGCCGCAGACGGGGCATTTGGTAAGGGGTTCGTCGGACATTTTCTGGAAGATCTCGAATGTCTCTTCACAGGTGTCGCCGACTTTGCCTGTGTGTCTGTACTCGTAGATGGGCATGGCGTGTCAACTTTTCTTACACGGGGCCAAGATACTTGACAGTATCATTCTCGCCCAGTCCTGGTTGCCGGGCCGAAAGCCCTAGATTCAAGGCCTCATGACACCCCGATTAGATATGGCATATCTTGTGCTTACTGGCAAGCCACGGTTTTAGGCAGTACTGACCTGAACACATTACAAACCAGGGAGAGATACATGCGTAAGAGCATTCTTTTCAGCCTTCTGTGCCTGATCGCCGTTGTGGCGGTGGCTTGCGGTGGCGGCGGCGGCAACAACGCGGCACCCAGCACCGGCAACAAGGCCGGCACCTGCGGCGGCGGTGGCGACGACAAGGCGGCCGCGGCCGACCCGGCTGCCCAGTGGGACGCCCTGTACAAGGAGGGCGCCAACTGGACCTACAAGATGAGCGGCGGCATGCTTCAGAAGACAGAGGTTGTGTCTGTTGCCGACGGCGTTGCAAAGCTCAAGCAGTCCATGAAGATGGGCGAAGCCGACTGGATGGCGCCGACTGACGGCGAAGCCAAGCGTCCCACCGGCGAAGCTGCAGCACCCGCGGAAGGCTACAAGGAACTGGGCAAGGGTAGCGAGAAGGTCGGCGACTGGGACACCGACTGGGTCGAGTACGAGATGAACGGCAAGAAGGGCAAGAGCTGGACCAGCACCAAGTACGGCTGCGTCGTGAAGTCCGAGTACGACGGCGCGGTGACCATGGAACTGGTCGAGCTGAACGCCAAGTAGCCCTGTCAAAGAAGTCCACAAAGCGGGCGCCTGCGGGCGCCCGCTTTCGTTTGGCCCGGTCGATCTCGCCTTGAGACTGTGGACACAGGGTTGCCGGCACTGTCTAATCCGTCTCCGAGGCGCGATGGAGTACCGTCATCCTTCCAAGGAGAATCCCATGAAACTGAAGCAACTGTGCGCGGCCATGGCGGCCGCGGCCCTGCTGGTCGTGTTCGCGGCCCCGTCGCCGCTGGCCCAGGAGAAGGAAACACCCAAGGTCGAGAAGGAAGACGCCAAGCCGGCCGTGAGCCAGGAAGTGCGCCGGGCTGAAGGCGAGAAGTTGCTGAACAGTCTGCGGAACTACGCGCGTGTCGCGTTCGCGAAGACGGGCTCCGCCCCCAAAACCCTGACCGGCGGCAATCGCGAGTCCGGCTGTGACGCTGAGGCCGATGACCTCAAAGGCAAGTACTGCAAGCTTCACGACAAGGTTTACGTTGTGGATGAGCAAAACGCCGCCCTGATCGCCGAGGACTTTAGCGGTGGCGACGGCTTCGCGGTTCTGGAGTTCAAGTGGGCCTCGGGTGAATCCAAGATCACCTGGTACGACACACTGGAAGCCCTGAAGGAAGCCCACAAAGACCTGAAGATCGAGGACAAGTCCACCGAGGCCGACAAGAAGGACGACAAGAAAGACGAAGCCGGCGACACCGACCCCTGGGCCACCTACCGCAAAGAAGGCCGCAACTGGACCTACGAAACGGCCGGCGGCTTCACCATGAAGACCACCGTCAAGAACGTCACGGAGGATGGCTGCGACCTGGAGAACCAGGCGTTCATGAACGGCAATGCGTTGACGGAGCCGACCATAGTGCCCCTGAAGTTCACCAAGCCGGAAGACGTGCCCGATGCGCGCGTCGACACTCCCAAGCCCATCGAGAAGAACGTTGAGTGCAAGGCCGGCAAGTACGACTGCATCAGCTACGACGACGGTAAGACCTGGATGATGAAGAAGTACCCCGGAATCGTGGTCAAGGCGGCAAGCCTGGAACTGATCGAGTTCAACGAATAGCTGACTTCCGAATCCACAAAGCGGGCGCCTGCGGGCGCCCGCTTTCGTTTGGGAATCACTTGCGGCGTTTCCGCGCTGCCTTAGTAGACTGCGGGCTGCTCGTTTCGGAGACGCCATGAAACGTTTCTGCCTGTCACTTGCGCTGTTCTTGCTTGCCGGCTCCGTTAACTTCGCCCAGGACCCGAAGCCTGCGGCAGAGGTCGATCCGGCCGTGCAGCTCATGAACCTCTACCGCGTCAAGGGCCGCAGCTGGAGCCATCGGGTGATCACCTGGCAGCGAGGCTCCGGGCCCAGCGTGCAGATCTCCAGCGGCTGGGTCCGCGAGGTCAAGGACGGACGCGCCCAGGTGCGCAGCCAGATCGGCAGCGCTGGTCGCGGCAGCGTCAGCAGCTCGGATGCGAACTACCAGCTTGATGACCCGAACCACAAGTCGCGGGCCGATGCCGGCAAAGACGCCCCCAGCGTCGAGCTTGATTTGGGCTGGCGCAAGTTCCGTTGCAAGAAAGTGAAACTGGACATCGAAGGCGCCCAGCGCACGAGCTGGATCAGCACTGAGTTTCACCCGCTGGTCGTGAAGCACGTCGAGATGCGCGAAAACGGCACCACCATCATGAACCTGCAGTCATTCCTGGAGGCGCCCGTCGATCCCTGGCTGCTGTACCGCAAACAGGGCCGCAAGTGGACGCAGGAAACCTCCATCCGCATCGGCGGCAAGGGCGGCGTCGGCCTCGGCACTACCAGCAAGATGCAGTACCGCGTCAAGGAAGCGCGGGAAAACAGCGCCAGCTGGACCATGTCGGTGCTCGACGACAAGGGCAAGCCCAGCTTCAGCCAGGACCAGGAAATGCAGTTCACCGGCAGCGCCATCGAGCGCGACTCCGCGCCGTTCGCGGATACCGGCATGCAGCTCAAAAGCTGCCCGGCCGGCGAGTTCCTGTGCTGGTACACGAAACAGGGTGGCTACGAGACCTGGTCCAGCGTCAATTGGCCGGGCGTGCTGGTGGCAATGGCCGCCAAGGACTACTCGATGGAACTGACCGAGTTCGACCTCGGCCACGACGAGCAGGCTTTCTTCCGCACGCAGGGAAACTCCTACGAGTTGACCACGACCGCCGGCGACAGCACCACGGTGGTCCGCTGCGAGATCACGCAGCTCGCCGACGGCAAGGCGACCTGCCGGACCGCCAGTCTCGACGCGGACGGCAACGAGATTTCCGCCGCCGACAGCGTGCACGAAGTGCCGGATGCGCCGGATACCCTGATGGCCTACGCGGGGCAGGTCGAAGAGCTGGTGGTCACGCCGGCCGGCAGCTTTCCCGCGATCCGTTCCACGGATGATTCGGCCGGACGCACCACCTGGAAGTGGAACGGCATCACCGTGCGTGAAGTGCTGCGCGGCCCCGAAGGCGAGACGGTATCCGAGCTGACCGCGCTGAATCTTCAGTAGGCGGAAAGGCGCTCGGCCGTTACACTGTGGCGGGCCAAAGCACCCCTTTTGAGGAGGAGGAGGCATGCATCACCTGACACGCGCGGCAGCGCTCTGTTTCGTGCTGGCGCTGCTGGCATGGCACCAGGCGCCCGTGAGCGCCGAGGCCAAGGAAGGCGAATGGGCCAAGGGCTGGAACACCTGGGCCACCGCCCAGAAAGGCGACTGGGCCGAGTACTCGATGGAGGGCGGCAACAAGGTCCGCTGGGATGTCGTGAAGGTGGACGGCAAGAACGTTACCTACAAGCGTTCCACCTTCGCCAAGGACCAGCTCACCAGCGAGCAGGAGCTGACCAAGGCCTGGAACTCGATCAAGCTGCAGAGCAAGCTGCCCTACGGCAAGGACGCCACCAACACCAAGTGGAGCCAGCAGGACCTGGTGCTGTCCGGCGTCACCCTCAAGTGCGACGTGGCCGACTGGGCCATCGGCGAAGCCGCCAGCTCGATTTACTTCTGCAAGGACGTGCCCTGCGGCGGCGTGGTCAAGACCACCACCAACGGCAAGGACGTGGTCTGGCTGTCGGCATTCCAGAAAGCCGGCGCCGGCGAAGTGAAGTCCGACCCGCAGCCCGAGGTGAAGTCCCAGATGCCGCGCTTCTACGCGGCCGCGGACAACCACATGGTGCTGAAGATCAGCGGCACCGGGCGCGACACCAAGTACCAGCGCCGCACGGTGACCAGCGCGGGTGAAACCTCGGCCAAGGTGAGCATCGTGGCCTGCGACGAGACCGGCACGCCCGACGCGAAGGCCGTGGCCAGCGAATCCGAGCTCACGAAGGAAAGCTGGGACAAGGACTACGGCAAGCCCGCCGAAACCGGCGTAAAGCTGAAGACCGAGGCCGGCGAGTTCACCTGCGACGTGTACAAGACTTCCGACAAGGGCAAAGAGGTCACGGAGTGGATTTCCGAGGGCGCGATGGTGAAGAAGCTGATCAAAACCGGATCCAGTGAAACGGTGCTGGAAGCGGTGAAGCTGGAAATGAAGTAGCGCGCCGAAAACGCAAGAGGGACGCCCGCGGGCGTCCCTCTTCTCGTTTCGGGCGGGTATCAGCCCTTGTCGGCCTCCGCCAGTACGCGCGGGAAACCCAGCGCCAGTGCGGTGCGCAGCTTCTCGCGACGCTTCTTCCACTTGGCGTCGGTGCCTTCCAGCTTCTTGGTGCACTGGTAGGCGCGACCCAGGCAGTAGCCCTCCGTCGTGCCGCCGGTCCACCAGGCGTAGTAGGCGCCCTTGATGTAGGCGTCGTAAGCTTTCTGGAAACCGTCGCCCTCGAAGTGGGCGTCGCCCAGGGCGCGGAACGCAATGCCCAGCGCGATTTCGTCAGTGGTGCCGCTGGGATCGTCGAGCTTCGGGTCTTCGGTGACCGTTTCCAGCAGCGTCTTGGCGCCTGCCGTGTTGCCGTTGCGCAGGGTGGCCCAGCCTTCCCAGGCCATGGCCAGGTACTCGGCGCTCAGGTCCTTTTCACCCTTGGCCGCAGTCTGCGCGGACTTGAAGGCGGAAATCGCTTCAGCCCACTTGCCCTCACGGGCTTCGAGCTCGCCCAGCAGCTGGTTGCCCAGGCGCGCCAGGCTGGCGTCCGCCCGAGCCATGTTGCCCAGCGTGGTGCGGGCCGCCGCGGTAGGCTGCAGGTTCGCCAGGCTGCGGTAGGCGTCGCGCGCGAAATAGCCGGCCTTCCAGGTCTTGGTGTAGCCGTCGTAGGCCTTGACCGCCTCGCTCAGCAGCGAGCGGTCTGCGTTGCTCTCGCTTTCCAGCAGCTGGGCGCGCAGAAAGGTCGCCTCCTCCTTGTCCAGCGCGTTGCCGCCGGACGCCACGGCTGCCAGTTCAGCGATGGCGCCACGCGGGTCCTGGCCCACCAGGTTCAGCGCGTCGGAAAGCTGCTGGCTCATGGTGCCGCCGGTGCGGTCGACGGAAACGACGTCCTTGTACGCTACCGACAGCTTCTTCTTGTCGGCGGTTTCGTAGTCGACCTTGGAAGCGCTCCAGCTCGTGATGGCGACCCGGTCCTCCACCTTCAACTCGGTCTTGCCGCCCGAAGTGGCCAGGTAGGTGATCCGGTCCGCGTGCAGCGCGCCGCCCAGCAGCACGCCCATCAGCGCCAGCGCTACGAAATGCCGGTATGTCCGCATGCGTGTATCCCTGTTTCGGTTGGGGTGAGGGCCAAGTCTGCCCAAATTATCACCTCGAGACAACCCCGGGCCCCTTCATTGTAACGGGCGGCTACGCCTCAGGTTCAGACGCAAGCTGCGCGATCTCTTCATGGAAGGTCTTCACGGCCTGCTCCACGGCCTCGCGCCAGTGGGTTTCGCCGAAGTCTTTCAGGGGCCCGCTGGCGTAGGCGTGCATCACGCCGCGGCTTGAGTTCACGATGGCGCCCTTGCCCCGCGTGTCAAAACAGGCCCGCACCGCGGCCGCGTGGCCGCCCTGGGCGCCCCAGCCCGGCACGAGAAACGGCGTGCGCGGCATCAGCTTGCGCAGGTGGCGGGCGGCGTCGATGTGGGTGGCGCCGACCACCGCGCCGATGTCGCTGTAGCCGCACTCGCCGACGCTTTCGCTGCCCCAGGCGTCGATGCGCCGGGCGACCTCGTCAACCAGCGTGCCTTCGGGCTTCAGGTGCAACTGCTGGAACTCGGCGCTGCCCGGGTTGCTGGTGCGCGCCAGCACGTACAGACCCGCGCCGTTCAGCCTGGCGCGCTCGATGAAGGGCACCACGCTGTCGCTGCCGAGGTACGGGTTGATGGTCGCGCAGTCCACGTGGGCGGACTCGATCGTGATGCCCTTGATCTCGTGTCGCCCGAACAGCGCCTGCGCGTAGGCCTCGGCGGTGCTGCCGATGTCGCCGCGCTTGACGTCGGCGATCACCAGCAGGCCCAGCTGGCGGGCCCTGGCGCAGACCGCGAAGAAGTCGTCCCAGCCGCCGGCGCCCAGAGCCTCGAAGAACGCGGCCTGGGGCTTCACCGCGGGCACATGGGGCGCCACCACTTCCAGCACCTCCAGGCAGAAGGCGCGTACGGCGGCCCGCACGGCCTGCGGTGTGCGGCCGTGGGCGTTGATGGCGGCGTCGAAGAAGGATTGCGGCACCCAGTCGGGTCGCGGGTCAAGGCCTGCGCAGATGGGCGCTCCCTTGGCCTGTATGGCGGCTTCCAGGCGATCGGCGAAGTGGGGCACGAGAGTTCCTTTCGGTGGTGGGGCGATTGTGCGGGGAAAGCGGAGTGGGGGAAAGGGGTGGTTTTGGAAAGGCACAGGTGGGTGAAGGTGGAGATTCTGAGTTGTAGATGGTCCAAAAAGTCGCCAAAAAAGTATGATTGATCACGCGACGAGAAGCGTTATCCGGACAAAACTACCCAATATATAGTGCATATGATTGCTGAAACACCGCACGTGTTGCGACGTGACACTGTAAGCCCATATATCAAAAGATTTAGGAAAAAATCCCTGATCGAGTTGGACAAGTGGGTGGAAGTGGGTTATCTTCCCTTGGGTCGGAGGGGAAATGGCGGGTCTGCCCAGATATTTCGGTCTCGCCACTACTTCGATGGACGCGAAGAACCGCATCACAATCCCGGCCAAGTTCCGTTCGAAGTTGCCGGTGAGCAGTGATGGCAAGGTTCTGCTGTACGTGATGATCGGCGCGGACTTCCGGCACCTTGACATCTTCGACCAGGAAAGCGGCGAACGCCGCATCGAGGCCCTGACCGGCGAGACCGGGTTACCGGGCGAGGTGCAGCGCAAGCGCCAGCAGTTCCTGGCCATGGTGGAGCAGGTCGAGCTCGACAAACAGGGCCGCGTCCTGCTTCCCAAGAGTCATGTGGGTTACGCCAGCTTGAAATCTGAAGTGGTGATCAGCGGCGCGGGGGATCACATGCAGGTTTACGATCCCACCGAAGCCGAGGCGGTAAGCGCGCCGGTCAGTGTTGAGAAACTTGACCCGCGCGATGTGTCAGCAATCTACAACAGCACGCTACCTGAGCAGGGATAGCGTGCTGCCGGCAAAAGCCGGGCCCGGCGCGCAAGCGCCCCAGGATGAGGGAAACCCGCCTGGCGCTCACTGGCCGCGAAACAGCCAGTCGCCAGACGTCCGGCGCTGGGACGTCACTTCAACAGTTGATGCCGCATCTGCGGCGAAACCGATCTCCGGCATGGGCGGCGTGGTGAACACGTCACTGGTCGCCCTGTGCCTGAAGAATCTCCGGAAGGGGGGAGCCATGCACATCGTTCCGAACACGCGCCAGGAAGACGACCCGCACGGCCTGAAGGCGGTGGCGGAGTTGCTGGACCACGGCAAGGACGACGACTTCGAGCAGAAGGTCAGTAACCGCCTGCCGGAAATCCAGCGCGTGAAGAAGCTGCTGACCCGCGTGCAGGAGCTGAGCCCCGGCATCGAGTTCAGCCCCTACGTGATGCGCATGATCAACGTGGCCGACAAGCATGAGAGCGCGCGCCTGGCGGAGGTTGCGTGAGCACCCCGTGGCCGAACACGTTCCCGTCCTTGTCGCAGCGGTTGTCGAGGCCTTTGCCGGCCTCAGAGACGGCGCGGTTGTCGTGGACGGTACCTGCGGCTTCGGTGGACACAGTGCCGCGATCCTCGATGGGCATGCGGGGCTGCGAATCATCGGCCTCGACCGTGACCCGACGGCGGTGGCACATGCAACTGAGCGTCTTGCAGGATACGGAGGACGTGCGGTTGTCAGGCACGGTCGGTTCGGAGAGTGGCTTGAACAGCTCCGCGCCGTGGGTCTGGAGCACGCAGACGGTCTGTTACTAGACCTTGGCGTGTCCAGCATGCAGCTGGACAGACCTGAGCGCGGTTTCAGTTTTCGCGAAGCGGGACCTGTGGACATGCGGATGGACCCTGGCGGGGGTCCATCCGCCCTCGAATTCCTGCAGGGCGCGCCGGAAGATGAAATCGCGCGTGTGATCTGGCGGTACGGCGAAGAGCGACACTCGCGCCGCATCGCCCGCCAGGTCAAACGCGCGATCGAAGAGGGCCGGTTGAGCACAACCGTTGACCTCGCGGAGATCTGCCGGCGCGCCTATCCTTCGGGCCCGCAGCGCATCGACCCCGCCACGCGAACCTTCCAGGCCTTGCGCATCCACGTGAACGACGAACTCGGAGAGCTCGAGCGCGCCCTGGCGTCCGTGCCGGACGGCATGGCGCTAGACGGCGTCGTCGCCGTGATCAGCTTTCATTCCCTGGAAGACCGCATCGTCAAGCACATCTTCCGCGACTGGCAGCGCGGCGAGCAGGGGAGAATCCTCAAGCCGGAGCTGATAACCGCCGATCAATCGGAGTGCGCCGCCAACCCACGCGCCCGCAGCGCCAAGCTGCGGACCTTCGCATGGGGAAAGCAGGCGCAGGATGAAGGCGCGGACAAATACCGCAGCAAGAAACACAGGCGGAAGTAGGCGGCAGACGGCAGGCGGCAGGCGGCAGCAGCTCACGCCCGACGCCTCACGCCATGAGCGGAGCGACATGAACGTCAAAACCGGCATCATCTTCCTTGTCTTCTGCGTCGCGCTGGCCGGTGTGATCGTTGGCCAGCGCCTGAAGATCCGCAGCGTCGGCTTCGAGGCTGCCCAGTACGACCGCGAGCTTCGCGACCTTGAAGAGCGCAAACGCGTGCTGAACGCCGACCTGGCACGCAAGCGCGACCCCGCACGCATGATCCGCGAAGCCCGCGAAGCCGGGCTGCCCCTGCTGCCCCCGGAAGGCCAGATCAAGCCTCTCCCCGGCAAACGCAAGACCGACGAGCCGAAGGAGGGCGCATGAAGCTGCTGTTCTGGATGTTCCGTGAAAACGGCCGGGCAACTTCGCCGCGACTTGCAGGCCGCTGGGTGCTGGGCGGCATGGTGGTGCTGTTCTTCGGTCTTGCCGGGCGGCTGTTCAGCCTGCAGGTGTGGCACCATGACGACTACATCGCGCAACGCCACGCCAACTCCACACGCACCGTGACGCTGCCGGGAACGCGCGGCAGCATTTTCACCGAAGACGGCGTCTGCCTGGCGCAGACCACCTTTTCCGGCGCCTCCCTTATTGTTAACCCGCGCGCCGTGCCCGGCGACCGCCGCATCGAGCTTGCCAATACCCTGGCGCGCATCATGGGCCGCGACGCTGCATACGCGCGCGAGCTCGAGCGCGAACTGTATGACCGGCGCGACAAGTTCTACTACTGCGTCGAGCGCGAAGTCAGCCCCGCTGTCGCCGAGGAAGCCATGCGCCTCAGCCGCCTTGGCGAGCTTCCCGGCGTGGAGTTGCGCTCGATCGAGACCCGCGAATACCCGCTCGGCAACTATGCCTCCCACATCGTCGGCTTCGTCGGCAGCGACATGTACGGCCAGGAGGGCGTGGAGCGCGCGCTGGAAGCCCACCTCGCCGCGCAGCCCGGCAAGCGCGTGATCACCGTGGACGCCCTGGGCCGGCCGATTGAGAACGTGGACGATCGCATCTCCGCGCCGCGTGACGGCGCCAGCGTGCACCTGACTCTGAACTCGGGCATCCAGGCCATCGTCGAGGACGAGTTGCGCACGCTGGTGGACCAGTGGGACCCGGTCACGGTTTCGATCATCGTGATGGAGACCAACACCGGCGCCATCCTGGGCATGACCAACTTCCCGAATTTCGACCCGCGCAATCCGGGCAGCGACGCCGTCGCCCGCAAGAACATCGCGATCACCGACCCCTTCGAGCCCGGCTCGATGTTCAAGCCCCTGATCGTCTGCAGCGCCTACCAGAAGGGGCTGCTCGGCCCCGACAGCCTGGTCGAGTACACGCCGGAACTGCAGGTGCCAGGCCGCAAAAAGCTGGTGAGCGACCACGGCCACGAAATCCCGGACCAGTACTTCATCCAGCAGAACGGGCGCAACTACGTCACCGTCAACCGCGCGCTGGTCAGCAGCAGCAACACCGTGATGACGCGCATCGGCCTGATGCTGGGCTGTGAGAGCCTGCACGACTCGATCAAGGGATTCGGCTTCGGGCGGCGTACCGGCTTTGACCTGGGCGGCCCGCGCTTTGGCGAAAGCGCCGGCGTGGTGCGACCGCTGGATAAGTGGACTGTGCCCAACTCGATTCCCAGCATCTCGATCGGCTACGAAGTGCAGGTCACGCCGCTGCAGATGTTGAACTGCTTCAACGCCATCGCCAACGGCGGCCATGTCTACAAGCCCTGGGTGATCGGCCGCGTAACCGGGCCGGACGGCAAACAGTTGTACGAAGGCAAGCCGGAAGTACTGGTGGAGAGCGGTTTGTCCGAGGAAGTCACCCGCAAGCTGATGAACGAGACGCTGAAGGGCGTGGTGGAAGACGGCACCGCAACGTCGGCGCACATCGACCAGTACCGCATCGCCGGCAAGACCGGCACCGCCCACAAGGTGAAGATGGGCCAGTACAGCGACGACAAGATCTGCAGTTTCGTGGGTTACGCGCCGGCCGACAACCCGGTGATCAGCGTGATCGTGGTAGTGAACGAAGCGCGCGCCAAGGTGATGAACAAGTACGGCTGGCGCATCCGCCATTACGGCGGCACGGTCGCGGCGCCCACCATGTCGCGCATCGTGCTGCGCTCACTCAAGCAGCTCGGCGTCCCCGAAGACGCACCTGAGGGGCTGGTTGAGACTGAAGAGTAAACAGGCCACGAAAACACAAAAACACAAAAGGAAAGCCACGAAATGACTTTCGCGCCATTGCCGGATCACATCGAAACGCTGATTCACGACGTGATAGGTGCCGCAATCGAGGTCCATAAAGTGCTCGGCCCCGGCCACCTTGAGCAGCACTACGAGAATGCTCTCTGCATTGAGCTTGAACTCAGGAGCATACCGTTCAAGCGGCAGCAGACAGTGGTGCTGAACTACAAGGGTCATGAGATCGGTGAAGGCAGGATTGATCTTGTAGTTGCCGACGAACTGGTAGTTGAGCTGAAGGCCGTCGAAGGCATCAGCAACATCCATCTGGCGCAGGTGATTTCTTACCTTCGCATCCGTGAATCCAGGGCCGGGTTGCTGTTGAACTTCAATGTGCCTGCCATGAACAGCAAGGAAGCGATCCGGCGTGTGATCGTCAACTAGGTCTTTTTGTGGGCAGTACCTTTTGTGCTTTCGTGTTTTTGTGGCCAATCCATTTGCAGGACACACCCATGCGCTTCCAGTCTCTCTCCCGTGCTCTCAAGCAGCTTGATCCTTCCATCTGGGTGCTCAACGACCAGCGCCTGCGCATCACCGGCGCCGCTGACGACAGCCGCAGTGTCATGCCCGGCAACCTGTTCGCGGCACTGCCCGGCACCAAGGCCGACGGCACCCAGTACGTGCGCGATGCCCTCAACCGCGGCGCTGCCGCGCTGCTGGTCGGACGGCCGCTCAAGGAATACAAGCTGGTGCCGCAGATCGTCAGCGACAACCCGCGCCGCACATTGGGCCACCTGGCCAGCCTGCTCTACGGCCAGCCCTCGAAACACATGAAAGTCGTCGGCATCACCGGCACCAACGGCAAGACCACCAGCGCCTTCCTGCTGCGCGAGATCTTTGAGCGTTGCGGCATCCGCTGCGGCCTGATGGGCACGGTCTGGAACATCGTGGGCAGCGAGCGCCGCACGGCCAAGCTGACCACGCCCAGCAGCCTCGAGGTCCACAAGCTGCTGGCCGAAATGCGCGCGCGCGGGCAGGAAGCCTGCGTAATGGAGGTCAGCAGCCACGCGCTGGACCAGCACCGCGTGGCCGGCGTCAACTTCAAGGGCGCCATCTTCACCAACCTGACCCGCGACCACCTGGACTACCACGGCGACTTCGAGCAGTATTTCAACGCCAAGGCCCGGCTGTTCGAGATGCTGCACCCGGTGCACGGCGTGGGTGTGGTCAACCTGGACGACGCCTACGGCGCACGCATGGCCGAGCGCTCACGCGGCGTGTGCTTCACCGTCGGCGAGCACCCCGAGGCCGACGTCGACGTCGAGCAGATCAAGCTGGGCGTGCAGGGCATGTCCTTCGGCATGCGCTGGCTCAGCCGCGGCTCGCTGTTCACCAGCCCCATGACCGGCCGCTACAACGTGCAGAACCTGGCGGGCGCGATCACCATGGGCCTGGCCCTGGACCTGCCGCTTCAGAGCATCCGCGCGGCCGTAATGGACTTCAAAGGCGCACCCGGCCGACTGGAGCGCGTCAATTTCGAGCAGCCCGCGCCCACGGTGTTCGTGGACTACGCCCACACGCCGGACGCCATGCAGAACGTGCTGAGCACCCTGCGCCAGGTGTGCGAAGGGCGCAAGCTGGTGTGCGTGTTCGGCTGCGGCGGCGACCGCGACCGTACCAAGCGGCCGAAAATGGGCGCGATCGGGGCCGAACTTGCGGACCGCGCGATCGTCACCAGCGACAACCCACGCAGCGAAAAGCCCGAGGCGATCATCAACGAAGTCCTCGCCGGCTTCCCGCCCCAGAAGCTGCCCGCCGAGGTGTACGTGGACAGGCGCGAGGCGATCAGAAACGCGATTGCACAGGCCGCGCCGGAAGACGTGGTGGTGATCGTGGGCAAGGGCCACGAGGACTACCAGATTTTCTCAGATCGCACGGTGCACTTTGACGATAAGGAAGAAGCCCGGAATGCCCTCCAGCATTACTGGGGCGTCGCCGGCAGCGGCCGACGCGCACTCGCGGTGAAATGAGTGGACATCGCGCAGAGATCGCAGAGAGCGCAGAGAAAACATGACAGCCAGGATCAACGAAATCACGGGCGAGATCATCGACGCAGCGATCAAGGTGCACACTGTGCTGGGCCCCGGTCTCTTGGAGAGTGTCTACATGGCCGCTCTGGCCGCTGAATTGCGGAAGCGTGGCTACAAAGTGGAGCGTGAAGTTCCCATTCGAGTTGATTGGGAAGGTGAGGATCTGGGCGTCGGATTCCGGGCGGACATGCTGGTCGAAGATCTAGTCCTCGTGGAGGGCAAGGCTGTCGAGGAGAACTTGAGACTGCATCGCCGGCAACTTCGCAGCTACGTGCGCCTGGCGAAGAAGAACATCGGTCTCCTCCTGAATTTCGGTCTTGAACTTATGAAAGAGGGCATCTTCCGCCATGTGGAAGGCCTTGAAGAGTAGTCTCTGCGTTCTCCGCGCTCTCTGCGCGATGCCTGCCATGTCGGGAGCTGCGTGATGCACAACATGACCGTCCAGGATGTTCGTTTGGCCGTGGGCGGGGAATGGATTCGCCGGCCTGACGACGCCGAGGGGCGCGAGGCCGAAGACAGCGCGCGCGCCCTGCCCGTCACCTTCGGCGCTGTGTGCACCGATACCCGCAACATCCTGCCCGGCGACGTGTTCGTGGCCCTGCGCGGCGAGCGCTTCGACGGCGCTGACTACCTGGCCGAGGCCCAGGCTCGCGGCGCGCGCTGCCTGGTCACACATCGCGTGCCGGACGACTTCACGCCCGCGGTGCCGACCATCCTGGTGCCGGACAGCCTGAAGGCGCTGGGCCGCCTGGCGCGCGCATATCGCGACCTGCGCCACGCCTGCGTCGTCGGCATCACCGGAAGCAACGGCAAGACCACCACGCGCGAGATGGCCAGCGCGATCCTGAAACGCAAGTTCACGGTGTTGCAGAACAGCGCCAACGAGAACAACCGAGTCGGCGTGCCGCAAACGCTGCTGCGCCTGTCGGATCGCCACGAGTTCGCGGTGATCGAGATGGGAACCTCCGAGCCCGGCGAAATCGCCGAGCTCGCGCGCATCGGCCGTCCCAACTGCGGCGTGCTTACCAGCATCAGCGAAAGCCACCTGAGCGGCCTGGGAACCCTCGAGGGCGTACTGGCCGAGAAAGCAGAGCTGCTGGCAGCCCTGCCGCGTGACGGCGTGGCGATTGTGAACTTCGATGACCCGCGCTGCGTGAAGGCCGCCGAGCGCGCCAACTGCCGCGTGGTCGGCTACGGCACTGACGAGCGCTGTGAAGTGCGCGCCGACGACGTGCGCAGCAACAAGTTCGGCACACATTTCATGCTCAACGGCCGCCACGAGTTCCGCCTGCCGCTGCACGGCCAGCACAACGTACTCAACGCGCTCGCCGCGATCGCGGTGGGCTGGGTCAGCGGGGTGGAAATCCGCGATATGCAGCTGGCCCTGCGGACGCTTGAGCCCGTAGGTCGCCGCCTTGAGTACCGCGAGTTCGCGGGCATCGGCCTGCTTGATGACTCCTACAACGCCAATCCCGCCAGCACCTGTGCGGCCCTGCGCACGCTGGGGGGCTTCCCCTGTGAGGGCCAGCGTATCGCGGTGCTGGGCGACATGCTGGAACTGGGCGAAGAATCCAATCGCCTGCACCGCGAGGTCGCCTGGCTGGGCACCACGCAGCCGCTCGACCTGGTGGTGGCCGTCGGGCCCGAGATGCGCGCACTGGCCGACATCTTCGACGAGCATTTCTACGAGATCGGCCGCGGCAGCGTGTGGCGCTTCGACACCTCCGAACAGGCAGCTTCGCATCTGCTTGAGGAATGCCGGCGCGGGGACCTGCTGCTGGTGAAGGGCAGCAACGGCATGAAGATGAACCGCATCGTGGAAGCCTTCCGCAAACGCTACGAGGGCGAAAACCCCATGCCGCTCAAGCCCACCCTGCGCGAGCGCCCGGTCGGCGACCCGCTCCCGGAACGCCTGGAAAGTCAACGCAAACCCGCAGCGGCCTGAACACCATGAACCTAGCACACCCTGAGCTGAGCTGGACTTTCGCCGCTGTCGTGATTGCGGGCGCGGCCTCGCTGTTCGTCGCTGCCGCGCTGTTGAGCGCCGGCGCCGGGCGGCTGCTGATTCCCTGGCTGGTGCGCCGCAAGCTCAACGACGGCGAGCAGCGCAAGGCCAGCGACTACCTCAACATGCTGCACGCCGACAAGAAGAACACTCCCACCATGGGCGGCGCTTTCCTGGTGCCGGCCATGCTGGTTTCGGCCGTGCTGGGCGGCGCGGCGCTGACGCTTGCGGGCGCCGACCCGCTGCGCGTCTGGCCCGCCCTGGGCGCCGCCGCCTTTGCGGTTCTGACGCACGCGGGCCTGGGCCTTTGGGACGACTACTGCAAGCTCACCAAGCGCGGCAAGGACGGCATCTCGGGTAAGAAGAAACTCGCCGCGCAGACCACCATCGCCGCGCTGACCTGCACGGCCGCGTACCTGCTGGTGGGGGATGCCAACGCGAAGTTGCTGCTGCCGTTTGCCGAGCTGCCGCTGGGTGTGCTGCTGGTGCCGCTGGGCGTGTTCGTGATGGTGGGGGCCAGCAACGCCTACAACCTGACCGACGGCCTCGACGGCCTGGCGGGCGGCACCGGCGCGATCGCCTTCTACGCGCTGGGCGGTGCCGCCGCCCTGCTGGCGATCTTCGGCGGCACCGACCCCAGCCTGGCCTGGACCTGCGCCGTGCTGGGCGTCAGTGCTTCGGGCGCGCTGCTGGGTTTCCTGTTCTGGAACCGCCATCCCGCCAAGGTGTTCATGGGCGACACCGGCAGCCTGAGCCTGGGCGCGCTGCTGGGCTTCATCGCGGTGCTGGGGCGGCTCGAGCTGGTGCTGGCCGTGGCCGGCGGCGTGTTTGTTGCCGAGGCCGGGTCAGTGATGCTGCAGGTCGGGTACTTCAAAGCTACCAGGGGCAAGCGCATCTTCCGCTGCGCGCCGTTGCATCACCACTTCCAGTTCGGCGGCCGTCACGAGTCGCATGTCACGCGCAATTTCTGGAAGGCCGGCATGGCCTGCGCGGCGATTGCGCTGGCGCTGCTGCCGGTCACCATCCGCCAGCCGCAACCGCAGGTCGAACAGCCGGTGGCAGAGCAGCCCGAACGCGCAGCCTCTGAAGCGCTGGTCGAGCGCTAGAGCATTTTTAGATCGCCTGTACCGGCTGCTGCGCGCGGCGGACTTCGCATCTCGTCGTCGCGGTCGCCAAAGGCGACGTTGCCTGGCCAACGCACCGCGTTGGCGGCAATTTCGGCGTGGCCTCCAGCCACGCCTGCGTCCGCGCTCCTTGACCTGCTCGTCCGGCGCTGCGCACCAGCACGGTCCATTCAATCTAAAAAAGCTCTAGTTCGGCATCTTCGGTTTGTTCACGTAGGGCCCGAAATTTGTCTTCGGGTTGTTGATGTCGAAGTACCAGCGGCCGTTTTTCTTCACGAACACCAGGTGCACCTTCGTCGTGTCCAGCTGCGGGCCCAGTCCCAGCGCGCCGTATTGTGCCACGATGGAAACGTCCAGCTCATACTCGGTTGCGCCCTCGGGCACGTTGATCAGGCCGGAAGGCGTGGCCGATGTGATGCTGACGTATTCGGCCTGCGCGGGCACGGCATCGAGCCACGCCTGTTTCTCGGCCGGTGTGAGGTCGCAGAGCGCGAACAGGTCTTCCCAGTCGTGGTCGCTGACTTCGTCGCTGCCGCGCTCAATCAGCGCGCGGATCTGCGCCTCGTCTGACTGCGCGCCCTCGAACAGCCCGAAGTACGCCGCTACGAACAGCAGCAGGCAGACCAGCACTACGCCCGCCACGATGTTCCGAACCAGCCGTTTCTGTTTGTCGTCCATGTCTGCATTCTACCCCGCCGCGGACGCGCAGAGGACGGCCGGGGCCGTCCTCTTTTGCGGATTGGTAGCACGAGAGGGTCAGACCCCGTTTTCGCAAGCGAAAACGGGTGTCAGACCCTTGCTACTTGCCGATCGCGACGTACTTGCCGCCGCATGCGCGTGCCAGGGCGCTGAGCGTGGTGTTGTCCTGGCGCTGGCCGACGCCCACGCAGTTCAGGGTGATGCGCGCGATGCGGTTGCGGTCTTTGATCTCCTGCACCATCAGGGTCATGATCGGCGCGTACAGCTTGGCCTTTTCCTCGTTGGATTTGCCGGCCCACAGCGCGTCTTCGCCCGAATACTTTCCCCAGGTGGCGTAGCCGTCGGTGTACAGGAAGATGGTGTCCGGCAGCGCTTCGTCGGGCGACTTGCCGGTGATGGGGCCTTCCTTCTCGCCTTTCTTGGGCTTGCGCTTCTCCACGTCGGTGCCGGCGATGCGCTCGCTGAGGTCATATGCTGCGTCCAGCGCGCCGAACACGTTGGTGCGCTTGGCGCCCTTGATGCCGCGCAGCCAGTCGGCCACGGCCTCGACGTTCTCCTTGCTGGTGGGTACCAGCTCGTCCTTCCAGACCGTGGCGTTCTCGGCGAACGAGATGACCGTGAAGGTGGTGCGCTCCGGGTCCATGACCTCGAGGCTGCGGATCATTTCTTCGCGGGCGAGGTCGAGCTTGCAGTTGATCTTGCTCCAGTCCAGGGGACGGCGCGGGTCCTTCTCATCGCCGGGGCCGCTGGTGATCGACTTTTGCAGGCGCTCTTTCTCTTCGGGCGTGATCTTCTCGGTCATTGAGATCGAGGTGTCGATCAGGAACACGTAGCGGTCCGAGAACGTCTCGGTCTCGAACACCTTCACGCGGGTGCCGCGGTCGCCCTTGCCGCTCTTGGCGGGCAGGCCCTGCTCTTCGCGCTTCTTGTTCTTGAACCAGTCGATCCAGGCGTCCGGGTCGGTGCCCAGGTTTTCGCCGGTCAGCTTCTTGAGCGCGTCGGCCAGGATCTTGCGCATCTTGCCGGTTTCCTGGGCCAGCGCGCTGATCAGCGCCAGCACAATCTGGTCCTCATAGTTGTCCGGGGCGTCCAGCAGCGCCGTGACGGCCGCGTCACGAACGCGCCAGCTGGAGTCACGCAGGGCCTGCATCAGGGTGGTGAATACCGACTGCTCCGCGGCGTGCACGCCCAGGTACTGCACCGCCAGCACGCGCATGTCGGTGTCCTGCTTGCCGCCTGCGTTGCCGGCCAGGTCCATCAGTACTTTCAAGCAGGCGGGGTCCTTGGCGTTGGCTGCGACGGCGTCAACCATGGCCATGCGCGGGCGCAGCGAGTACGTCTCGGCGTCGCCCAGAACCTTGGCGAACTTGGCGCACTCCTCGGGGTCGTCCATGGCGCGGATGTTGTCGAGGATCTGGTTGGCAAGCTTGTAGGCGAACTTGGGACGGCCCTTGGATTCCTTGGGCGCGTTCTTGTCGCCCGCCGCCGAGTCCCAGGCGCGGTCGCACTCGTCGAAGTATTTAAGCATCTCCAGGGCCAGGTCGTAGTCGACGTTGCCCTTGAGTTTCTCCAGCGCCGCCAGCGGCTCATCCACCGCTTCCTTGTCGCGCTTCAGGAAGTTCTCGGCTTCGCTCCAGTTCTTGCGCTGTTCGCCCTTGTCAACCTTGGCGTCGACGGGTTGCGGCACGCTTGCCAGCAACAGCGCGCAGGCCGTCATCGCGGCCACGATGGAAAAGCACTTCATCTTCGTCCTCCGGCCCTCATCCTCAGGGGAAAGGATAGCAAAGCTTTGCCGCAATGGTTTTACGTTTTGCGTCATTGACGATAGCAACCATTACCCTGCCTGTGTGTGGTCCCAGGCCGGTTTTCGTTTCGCCAAAAATGCCTGCGGGCCTTCATTCGCGTCATGCAGCGTGAGCAGGCGCTCAAGGTAATCGTTTTCGATCCCGCCCACCTGCGCCATGAAACGCTCGGCCGCGCCGTCCCGCAGCAGCCGGGTGGCCTCAAGCAGCGGCCCCCGCGGCAGGCTGGCGTAGTGGCGCGCGGCCTGGGTGATGGCATCCGCCAGTTCGCCCTCCGCCAATCGTGCGCCGCCGCGCCGCGAGAACTCCTGGGCCGTTATGCTCTGGCCGCCCTGGATCAGCTCGCTGGCCAGCAACGAGGGCAGCTTGCGGGGCATCAGCACCAGGGCCGCCGGCGGATAGCAGCCGAGCTGGATTTCCGGGGTGCCGAAGGTCGCGTCGCCGACGGCCACAACCTGGTCGCAAGCCAGCGCCATCTCGAACGCGCCGCCCAGGCAGGGGCCCTGCACGAAGGCCAGCGTCGGCACCGGGCAGCGCAGCAACTCGGCAATCAGGCCGTGGGCGGCCTTCAGCATGCGCGCGCACTGTTCGCGCCCGAGGTGTTCACGCACGTCGGCGCCCGCCGAGAACACGCCCGGCACGGCGCTGGAGATCAGCACGGCGTTGTGGTCGGTGCGCGCGCGCAGCCCGGCCAGCGCCTCCCGCAGCTCATCCTGCAGCGCGGCGGTCATGATGTTCAGCGGCGGCGCATTGAGCATCAGCTGCGCCACGCGATCACTGACGGAAACCTCGACTGCCGCCATCCTAAACCTCCGGCTCAATGTACTCGTGACCCGTGACCTTCCCCTGCTCGTCCAGACGCAGCAGCCAGGCCGAGGCATGCCCGCAGGCGTTGCACGGCACGCCCAGCTGCATCAGCGCACCGGGGATGTTGTTGCTGTGGGCAACCCACACGGCCGTGCCCGTAAGCCCCCTGACGCGAAAGGTGCGTGCGATGTGCAGGGCGTTGTCGACCCGCGGCTCGATGCCCAGGGCCTTGCCGATTTCCTCGGCTGTCTGGCGGCAGCGCTGGTGGGGGGCCGTGCGGAAGTCGTCCACCTGCAGGCCGCGCAGCTGCTTGCCCATCCATTGGGCCTGCCGCACGCCCCGGGCCGACAGCGGGCGCGTGGCGTCGTCGCCGTCCCAGTCCCAGGGCGACACCGGCTCGGCATGTCGGATCAGGTAGATGATCGGCACCGAAACGATTATGTAACGGTGATTCGCGCCTGTCGCCTGTGGACGTAAGATCGCGCGCTCTGCTTCTACTTGTAGTATGTGGCCCACCGTCGACCGGAGGCTTTTGTGACCATGAAGTGGACCCGTCCCCTGCTTGCGCTGACGCTGCTTGCGCTGCTGGGCCTGCTTTCCCTGCAGTCGCCGAACGCGCAATCCGCGCCCGCCCAGCCGACCGACAAGTTCGAAGACTACCTGGCGCTTGAGCGCCGCATCCAGGCCACAGCAGTGCGCGTGCGACCGGCCGTGGTGGGCGTGCGCATGAGCAGCTCGTCGGGCTCGGGTTGCTTCATCAGCGAAGACGGCTGGGTGGCAACAGCGGGCCACGTGACGGGCCCGAAGGCCGGCACCAGGTGCCGCATCGTGACCCACGGTGGTGAGACATTCGAGGCGGTGACCCAGGGCTGGCACGAGGCCATGGACTACGCGCTGATCAAGGCCGACACCAAGGGCAAGAAAGTGCCGTTCTGCGAGCTGGGCGAGAGCGAGAAGGTTGTCGCCGGCCAGTGGCTGATCCCGATGGGCCACCCGCTGGGCCCCGAGGCCGGGCGCGACGCCGTGGTGCGCGCCGGGCGCTGCCTGGTGCCCGAGAACGACCGCAGCATGATCGTGACCGACGCGCCGGTGATCAGCGGCGATTCGGGCGGGCCGGTGTTTGACCTGGACGGCAAGATTATCGCCATCAACCAGTCGATCCAGACCAACAACGTCAGCATCAACAACGTCACGCCGGTCAAGCTGATGAAAGAGCTGCTGGCCGAGCTCAAGGGCGGCAAGGGCTACGGCAACGCGGCGGCCCCAAGCTGGGGCAAGGGCATGAAAGAGCCGACCGAGGGCGGCCTGGTCGGCAAGGAAATCCAGCAGTACCAGCAGGCCATGAAGGCGCTTCAGGAACGTAACCTGAAGCGCTGCACCGAGCTGTTCGACGAGTTGCTGAAGCCCGAGAAACGCACCGCCGACGTGCTGTACAACGCGGCCTGCGCGTATTCCCTGCGCTCGGCCGAGCTCAAGGGCGACGAGGCGGACGTGATGGCAAAGAAGGCCGTCTCCGCCCTGACCCGTGCCACGGCGGCGGGCTGGCGCGACATGAACCACGCCGCCTCGGATACCGACCTCGACGCGATCCGCGAGCGCCAGGATTTCAAGGAGTGGCTGCAGAACGGCCGGCGCGCAAGCAAGCGCCCGGTGGTGGGGCTGTCGGTGCGCTCGTTCCAGGGCGTGCGGGTGGACGACGTGCTGCCCAACTCGCCGGCCCACAAGGCGGGCTTTGAAGTCAACGACGTGATCGAGCGCGTGGGCAAGGACAAGGTCGGCAAGGCCACCGACTGGGTGGTGTGGGTGATCGAGCGAGGCCTGGATGCCGGGCAGGAGATCAAGATCAGCCGAGGCGGCAAACGCCACACGCTGAACCTGGCGGTACCGGCCTTTGGCGCCCGGGTGTTCGGCCAGGGTGGCGCGCGAATCATCGAGCTGTTCGAGGGAGGACTGGCCTTCAACGCCGGCCTGCGCGAAAACGACGTGATCGTGAAGGTGGGGGACGTGAACGTCGAGGGCGCGCTGGATTTCGCCAACGCCATGCTGCAGATCGACGGCAACAGCGAAACCGAGCTGGAGGTCAAGCGCGGCTACTCACGCGAGCGCATCAAGTTCAGCTACTCCACAGGCGCCGTGGGCGGCGATGCGGGTGACGGAACCCTGCCCCGCAAAGACTGGAAGCAGGGCGACAACCTGCTGGTGCTGTGGTCGAAGCTGCTGGTCGAGAAGGCCGGCGGCACGGTGTTCCCCGTCAAGCAGAAGGGGAAGCAGGTTGCGTTTGCCACCGCGGTGCGCGCCGACGGCTACCTGCTCACCAAGGCCAGCGAAATCGACGAGAGCCAGAAGATCGAGCTGCTGGACGGCACCACACCCTTCGAGGCCAAGGTCCACGCGCGCAACGACCGGCACGACCTGGCGCTGCTCAAATGCGACCGCAGGTTCAAGAAGTGGGTCGATTTCACGGCCGGCACCGCCAGCGAGGATTTCCCGAAGATCGGCACCATGCTGGCCACCGTGGACGCCCGCGGCAACGCCATGGCTCATGGGTTCGTTGCATTGCCGCCTTACGACAGCGACAAGCTGGCCGGCGAGCCCGACCCGAACAGCCCGTTCCTGGGCATCAACGCCAAGGACGCCCAGGGCGGAGGCGCAGAAATCACCGACGTCACGCCGTCCATGCCGGCCGACAAGGCCGGCGTGAAAGTGGGCGACGTGGTGTTGAAGATGTCCGGCCAGCCCGTGGCGACCTGGACCGACCTGATCGCCATGATCCGCGGGCGCAAGGGCACCGACCAGGTGACGCTTACGGTGAAACGCGGCGCGCAGACGCTCGATCTCGAGGTGCAGCTGGTGCCGCGCGCCGAGGCGCTGGGCCAGAAAGCGCCCTCCAAGGGCACCGGCAGGCCTGAACTGGGCATCTACCAGTCGCGCCCGACGGACGACAAGAAGGGCGTGCAGATCGGCTTCGTGAAACCGGGCTCACCGGCCGAGTTGGCGGGCATCTCCAGCGGCGAGGTGCTGCTGAAAGTCGAGGACAGGCCGGTGGCGCAGCAGAAGGACATCGACGAGGCGCTGAAGTCGCGAAAGATCGGCGACAGCGTGGCGCTGGTGCTGCTGCGCGACGGCAAGGAAACCCGCATCGACGTGGAACTGGCCGAAGAAGACGCGCCGCCGCCGCCGCCGGGGCAGGGCCGCCCGAACGTGAAGGGGCCGATCAACGCGCGCTACACGCACATGGGGAAAGTGATCCAGCACGACGGCGTGGTGCTGCCGTCTCAGCAGGGCAGCCCTGTGTACGATCTGCGCGGCAACCTGGTGGGCCTGAACATCGCGCGCGCCGACCGCACCCGCACGTTCGCCCTTTCAGCGAATGAAGTTGCGACAATACTGAAAGAGCTCCTACCTTAGCGCGACTTTGCGCACGAAAAACAGCTTGAAGTTGGGAAAATTGCCGTCCCCACTTGCGGTGGCTCACGGTATGATTCGCGCCTGCAAGTGGTTATGACGTTAGAGGCCAAGCGGGCGCATGCCGAACACCCAGGCAGAAATCGACGAGGCGTTCCTCAACTTTGTCCTTGAGCGGGGCCTCATCTCCGCCCTGGAGGCTGAGACTTTGCGCTCAGAGCTGCGGCGCCGCCAGGCCACCCAGAAAAAACTCACCATGCAGGGGCTGCTGGTCCACAAGGGGCATGTCACCCAGGAGTACGCCGACCAGCTTTACAGCCAGATGATGGACGTGCTGTCGCAGCCGACGCTGCTGCCCGACGAAGATGACACCGGGCGCGCGCCCCAGCCCCGTTCGGATCGCCAGACCAGCCGGCGACCGACGGCGCCCATCGACTCCGCAGCACGACCTACCACACGCCGCCCGACCGGCGGCGTGGACCAGAGCTCGGCGCCCACTGACAAGCGTCCCGCCGGCGACGCGGATCAGCCGGGCCGGGGCACGGACCGCAGCACCAGTTCCGTCGAAGACAGCCGCGCCACCACCGGGCGCAGCACCACCTCACGCACCACCGGCGGCGGCAACAGCGGCTGGAACCTGCACCGCGACACCGACGCGCTCAGCGCCACCGACAAGATGGTGCCGGCCGGCACCATCATCGCGGCCAGCGAAATGACGATCGCGCAGGTGCGGCAGAAGGTTGGCATCGACGACGGCGTGAAGCTGATGAGTGACAAGATGCACTCGTCGCTCGCGCAGTTTCAGCCCGACGCCACGGCCGACAAGAAGCGCTATGTGGTGATCCGCGAGATCGCGCGCGGCGGCATGGGCAAGGTCTTGGAGGTGGAGGACACCGAACTGCGCCGCAGCGTGGCTTTGAAGGTTCTGCGCAAGGAGTTCCTGGGCCGACGCGACGTGGTGGAGCGCTTCCTTGAGGAGGCGCAGATCACCGGCCAGCTCGAACACCCCAACATCGTGCCCGTGCACGAGATGGGGGTGGACGGCGCCGGCAACCTGTACTTCACCATGAAGATGGTGGAGGGGCTGAGCCTGGCTGAGGTTCTGCTTCGGCTGCGTGAGGGCAACCGCGACGCCCTGCGTGAATTCGACCTGATGCGCCTGCTGGACGTGTTCATCAAGATTTGCGAGGGCATGAGCTTCGCGCACAACCGCGGCGTGATCCACCGCGACCTCAAGCCCGCCAACATCATGGTCGGTCGTTTCGGCGAAGTGCAGGTGATGGACTGGGGCGTGGCCAAGGTGGTCGGGCGGCAGTTCCGCAGCGAATCGGACAGCGGCATCGTGCTGACCGACCGCCTGGACATGGGCGCCTCCCACACCATGATGGGCGCGATCATCGGCACGCCCAGCTACATGTCGCCGGAACAGGCCAAGGGCGACATCGAGGCGATCAACCATCACAGCGACATCTTCAGCCTGGGCGTGATCCTGTACGAGATGCTGTGCCTGCGCTCGCCCTGGACCGGCAAGTCTTCCGACGAAGTGCTTGAGCAGGTGCGGGAGATGACGCCGGTCAAGCCCCGCGAGCGCAACCCGGAGATCGAGATCCCCGCTGAGCTCGAGCGCCTCGCGCTCAAGTGCCTCGAGAAGGATCCCGAGCGGCGCATCGACACCGTGGCCGAGCTGGCCGAGAACGTCCGCAACTTCATCGAAGGCCGGGCCATGGGCTCGGTGGAGTACTCGCTGCTGCGCCTCGCGATCAAGTGGGTGGGGCGCTACAAGAAGGAAGTCGGCGGTGTGCTGCTCATGCTGCTGCTGGTCGCGGGCGGCATCTTCGGCACGCTGTGGTACATCCGCAAGCTCGACCAGGACAAGATCCTGGGACTCAATGACGACGCCCGCGCGCTCATGGCGGAATGGCACGAACTCGCGGCCGAGGAGAAGTTCGACGAAGCCGAGATCAAGATCGACGAGGCCAAGATCCTGTTCCAGAAGGTGCTGGCCGTCAACGACACCGACGAAACCGCCGCCACAGGACTTTCGGAAGTGGACGAGGCCGCCCGCGAACTGCGCAGGCTGCGCGCCAAGGCCGCCCAGGCGCAGGCCCTGCGCGAACAGCGCGAACAGCTGATCGCCGAGGGCAGGAAGTCGATTGACGCGGGCCTGGCTGATTCCGTCTGGGGCTTCCGCCACCTCGAGTTGGCCCATGACAAGGCCGCCGCGGTGCTGGCGCTGGAACCCGCCAACAAGGATGCCCTGTCGCTAAAGGCCACGGCCGCCAATGAACTCGCCAAGTGGGCCCGCAACGAGAGGCGATGGGAAATCATGAAGCTGTGGATCGACCGGCTCGAGGCCACCGGACTGCTGGTCGACGAGTTGAAGGACCGCAAGAACGAGTGGAACCGGCGCTAGTACGCAGTCAATGAAGTCCTGCGACAGTTGAAGGTGTCGAACGACGCGGTCACCGCGAAGAGCCGCCAAGGACCGCAAAGCACTGCAACTGCCGCGGCGCGCAGCTTGCGCGCTGAAGACCTGGCGATAGCGAGAGAGGGCAGAGCACACGGAGTATCTTCGCGCCGGCCCGCAGTTCTTTGCGAGCTGCGAGGTGACAGGCCACAAAAGCACGAAAACACAAAAGGTAACGCCACAAAAAAGTTGCCCGGAGTTTCTGTGTGCAGCTGTTTTGTGCTTTGGTGTTTTCGTGGCCTGACTGCAGTTGGAAACAAGCTGCAACCGCGAAGAACCGCCGAATCCTGCAACTTCGCGGTGCTTCGCGGTTACATTTCAGGGCAGGTGCAACTGGCGGAGAACTTGCCCGACGCTGTACTAGCCGCGCTTCTTTCCGAACAGTCCAGGCAGCGAATCCAGGTCCGCGTTGCCGCCGCTCAGAATCACGCCCACGCGCTTGCCCGGGAAGCTCAGCACGCCCGAGTGCAGCGCCGCGTAGGCCAGCGCGCCCGTCGGCTCCACCACCAGCTTCATGCGCTCCCAGATGAAGCGCATCGCATCGATGATCGCCGCGTCGTCCACCGTCACCATGTCATCCACGTGCTCGCGGACCAGTGGAAAGGTCAGTTGCCCCAGAGATGGCGTGCGCGCCCCGTCGGCCACCGTCTCGGGGTTCGTCACCGTCTGCAGCTCGCCGCTCTTGAACGAGCGCGTGGCGTCGTCCGCGGCCGCGGGCTCCACGCCGATCACCTTGCATCCCGGCACCAGCCCGCTGGTGGCAACCGCGCAGCCCGAGAGCAGCCCGCCGCCACCGCAAGGCGCCAGCAGCACTTCCAGCCCGCCCGCCTGCTCGTGCAGCTCCAGCGCCACGGTGCCCTGACCGGCGATGATGTCCTCGTGGTCGTAGGGCGGGATGATCGTCAGCCCGCGCTCAGCGGCGATCTGCGCCCCCAGCTCTTCGCGTGTGGTCGCGTGCTTGTCGTACAGCATTACCTCCGCCCCGTAGCCGCGGGTGGCGGCCAGCTTCACGGCGGGCGCATCCTGGGGCATCACGACCACGCGCGGGATTTCCAGCAACTGGCCCGCCAGCGCGATCGCCTGCGCGTGGTTACCCGAGCTGTAGGTCAGCACGCCCGCCTTGCGCTGCTCGGGCGTCAGCTGGCACAGCGCGTTGTAGGCGCCCCGGAACTTGAAGGCCCCCGCGCGCTGGAAGTTCTCGCACTTGAAGAACACCTTGGCGCCGCAGCGTTCGTCCACCATGCGCGAAGTGTGCACCGGCGTCAGGCGCGACAGGCCTTTCAGCCTGCCGGCCGCCGCCTTGATGTCTTCCAGCGTGACGCTCACGATCACCCCCGGTTTTCGTTTCCCCGCGACATTCCGTGATCATAGACTGTAACTTGTGATCGGGGGATTCTCATTGAGGAAGCTTGCCGCAATCCTGCCGCTTCTGCTGGCCGCGTGTGTCACAACCCGTCAGCCCGACGCGACGGCCGAAGTGTTCATCCGCGTGGATGGCATGACCCGGGTTCAGGGCATCACGTGACTCGACTGACCGAATGCGGTCAAGACAGCCCTGGAAGGGCTGAACGGAATCCTGGAACTCGAGACGGACCTGGCCTCCGACACGTTCCGCGTTGCATATGATCCGCGGCGCACCGGCGTTGATGCGATGATGGCCGCCATCTCGGAGGTCGGCTACCAGGGCCGCGAGGTGCCTGCGGCCGAGTTCGGCGCGCCTGTCCGCTGGCGGATCAGCGACCTGCCCGCCGAGCTGCAGGAGCTGTTCGCACGGGCAAAGGCGGAACATCGCCTGGTGCTGATCGACGTGCACGGCCCCGGTTGACTGCCCTGCGCGAAGATGGAACGCGTGACGTATCCGAACCCCGAAGTGCAACAGGTGCTGGAGCGCTCGTACCTGCGCAAGGTGCTTGACCTTGAGCTTGATGCGGAATCCGCGCTGGCGTTTGGCGTGCTCGGCATCCCCGTGGCGATCATCGCCGATGCGGAAGGCCACGAGTTGGATCGCATCGAGGGTTTCATCGAGCCGCAGGACTACGCCCGGCAACTCAGCGACCTTGCGGGTGAATGAGCCGCGAACTCGCGCGCTCCTCGGCCGTTTGTAGCTGCATGAGGCACACGGCCTTCTATTTCGCGGTAGCGCTCAGCACGACCCTCGCCGTCGGCTTCGGCCTGCTGCTGATCTTCCTGCGCACACCGGATGATCCACCCCGGCCGCCCGCGGCGCACGAACGGCTGCCCTGAGCCTTACCCCTCCAGCTCGCGCAGCGTGCGCTGAAACAGCTCGCCGGCGCGATCCAGCTTGGCCAGCAGGTCCGGGCCGCTGCCGGGCCACAGCAGGCTTTGCAGCTCCGCGTGCGCCTCGGGCGGCAGGTCCAGGCGCGTGTAACGCAAGCCGTAGTCGAATCGCGCCGGGCAGTGGCGGATGCGCAGCAGGTCAACCAGCGGGCGCAGCGTCCAGTTCATCCAGGTCGCCGTCGCCTCAACATCGTCGCCGCGCAGCACGGCCTTGCGCGTGAGGTTCTGGAACATCGGGAACGAGGCCTTCAGCCACGCCAGCCGCCGCTCGATGGCGGTTTCGTGCGCGGCCTGGTCCAGCGCCACGGGCTGGATCAGGCCGTCGTGGTCGAACAGCACCACCGCGTGCCCGTGGCGCGTGGGTTCCAGGAACGTCTGCATCTGCCCGGGCGTGAGCTGGCAGAAGTCGATCATCAGGAACTCGTCTGTGTCTTTCAGCCGATAGAAACGCTGGCTCAGCTCCGGCCACAGGCCGCTGGGCGGCATCTCCAGCTTCAGCTCGATCGGCGACAGCGTTTCCAGGGCGGCTTCCACGGCCGCGAAGATCACCGGCGCGTCGGCCACAGGCGCGATAGCGCCCAAGTCGATGTCCGAGTAGCGGTCATGGCGGCCGAAAGCCTCGCTGCCACCCAGGAAAGCAGCCCGCACCGAGGGCAAAGCCGCCAGGGCAGTCTTGCAGGCCTCAACAATGGCTTCACGGCTGATGTTCATGGTTTCCCTCCCGCCTCGCGTGCAGGTTCAAAGCGTGGTGTCCTTAGTGGAAATCCCGCAGATTCATACGTCGCGAGACCGTCCATCACCTGCAAACACGCGCGGGCGCCCCTGGGGGACGCCCGCGCGAATCGAATGGTACCCCTAACGGGATTCGAACCCGTGTCTGAGCCTTGAGAGGGCTCCGTCCTAGGCCGGCTAGACGATAGGGGCCTGCTCTGTCAGTCTCGGTAAGCAATCCACGGACCTGACGAATCCGTGAATCGAGCCAAAAAAGGTAATCAGCCCTGAACCAAAGTCAAGCACGGGTCGAACACCGTGTTTGGAATTGAATCTAACTCCTTATTTCAAACAAGTTACGGTTGCTTCCAAATGATTGTTCTTGTCAAGCCCCCCATTTGACGATGCCCAATCCATGTGATACGGTTCCGGGTGCTTCAGTTTACTGCCACTCTGGCAGGAAATCCGAGGGCCGTTCCCGGTTTTCGCCCGCGAAGACCGGGAGTGCCCCTCGCCGGGAGATCCGCTCGTTGGCAAGGTTTACGCGCGAGAGCATTGAGGAAGTTCGCCGGGCCAACGACATCGTGGACGTGATCCGCGGCTACGTGCCCCTGCAGAAGCGCGGCAGCCAGTTCTGGGCCAACTGCCCCTTCCACGACGAAAAGACCCCCTCGTTTTCCGTGTCGCCCCAGCGCCAGTTCTACAAGTGTTTCGGCTGCGGCGCCTTCGGCAACGTGATCGATTTCGTCATGGCCCAGGAGCGTCTGGATTTCCGTGAGGCCATCGAAAAACTGGCCGAGCGCGGCGGCGTCACCCTCAGCTACGACGGCGGTAACGCCCCCAGCCGCCAGGAAACCAGCATCCGCGCCCGCGCCCTCGAAATGATGGAGTGGGCCCAGCGCGGCTTCGTGGCTAACCTCGCGAAACATGAGCCCGCGCGCCAGTACCTCGAATCCCGCGGCCTGGGCGGCGAAGTCGCCGAGCGCTGGGGCATCGGCTACGCGCCCGACGAATACCACCGCCAGGCCGACGCCGCGCTCAAGAAATTCGACGCCGAAACCATCGAGGCCACCGGCCTCTGCAAGCGCAACGAGCGCGGCTGGTACGACTTCTTCCGCGGCCGTGTCACCTTCCCGATCCGCGACCCGCGCGGCCGCATCGTAGGCTTCGGCGCGCGCCTGCTGGACCCTGAGGCCAAGGCCCAGAAGTACCTGAACTCGGCGGAAGGCCTGCTGTTCCAGAAATCCAAGCTGCTCTACGGCGTAGACCGCCTGGCGCACTCGCAGAAGCTGAAGGAAAGCGGTCGCGTGCTGCTGATGGAAGGCTACACCGACGTCATTGCCGCCCACGAGGCCGGCTTCGACAACGCCGTGGCGCCGCTCGGCACCGCCCTGACCCGCGAGCAGGTGGCGCTCGCGCACCGCTACGGCGAGGGCATCACGCTGGTGCTGGACGGCGACGACGCCGGCCGCGCGGCCGCCGAGCGCGCGGTGAACGTGGTGCTTGAGCTTGGCGTGGACGCCAGGGTGGCCACCATCACCGGCGCCAAGGACCCCTTTGACCTGCTGCGCCAGCAGGGCCCGCAGGCCTTCCAGGGCGTGCTGGACGGCGCCAAAGACGCCTTCGACTACAAGCTCGAGCTGGTGCGCCAGCGCCACGACCTGCAGCGCCCCGTCGAGGCAGAGCAGGCCCTGCGCGAGCTGGCGGGCATGATCGGCCGCGCCGAGAGCCCCAGCCTGCGCGAGCTGTACGCGCGGCGCGCTGCCACGGCTTTGAACCTGCGCGAGGCCGCGGTGATGAGCGCCGTGCAGTCCGAGCACATCAAGCACGCCGAGGCCCAGAGCCGCGAGCAGCAGCCCCGGCCCGCGCAAGCGCCGGCCCCGGGCGGCGCGCGCGCAGCGTACGAGCGCGAGGTGCTGCGCCGGTTGTTCGAGCATCCGCGCGCGCTGGGCACGGCGTCATCCGAGCTGGCGCCGGAAGCCTTCAGCGCCGAGGCCCTGCGGCAGCTGTACCGCGAGATGCTGAACGCCTGGGATGAACACGGAGAGCTGGTGCCCGGCGCATTGCTGTCACATCTGCAAAATGATGCGCGTCAGGAGCTTGAAAGAGTGCTGGAGCACATCAGAATCCCCGCCGACCAGGGGGCCGACCACGCCGAGGAAGAAAACCGGCTGGTCCAGGAAATACAGAAGCTGGCGGCGGAAAACGCCGGGAATCGGCGGGCACAGGGGCTCGAGGAATTGCGTCTCAGGAAAGGGCGCCGCGCAACCCGGGCGTAAAGCCTGATTTGGCGCGGTTTACAGGATGGGGCAGGCAACCCTGCTTCGTTAAGCAGGTGTACCAGGAATGCAGGGCCAACCTGCACAGGAAGAGAACACCCGATGGCAAGCGCAACCAGTTCCAAGTCAGGCAAGCATCCCGCAGCGAAGTCGACACGCAATGGCGCCGTCGGCGCCGACGCCAAGGCCTCGGGCAACGGTGAAACCACCATCCGCCTTCCGTCCCAGGCGGCCGCCAGGAAATCCAAGCCCAAGACCGGCGCGATCAAGAAGACCGCCACGCTGCAGCGCGTGTTGCCGAACATGCCCAGCGAAAAAGAGCCGGAAAAGAAGCTGATCAAGCCCGTCGCCGGCTTCCAGAAGACCGCCGCCGGCACGACCACGATCGTGGCCACCGAGACGGCCAACCTGCTGCCCACCACCCACGTGCTCTCGCCCGAGGAAGTGAATGAGCAGATCAAGGGCCTGATCAAGCTGGGCCGCGATCGCGGCTACATCACCTACGACGAAATGAACGAGGCTCTGCCCGGCGACGTCGTTAGCCCCGAGCGCCTGGACCAGATCCTGATGCGCCTCGACGAGCTCAAGATCGAGGTCGTCGAAGACAGCCCCGAGTACCGCGTACGCGACAAGAAAGACCGCCGGCACTCCGAGCCCAAGCCGCCCGTTGACGAAGACGGCCGCATCGACGACCCGGTACGCACCTACCTGCAGCAGATGGGTGAGATCCCGCTGCTGACGCGTGACGAGGAAATCGCGCTGGCCAAGAAGATCGAGGTGACCCGCAAGCGCTTCCAGAAGCGCGTGCTGGAGAGCCACATCGCGCAGGTGGAGGCGATCCGCATCCTCGGCGAGGTCGAGCGCGGCGAGCTGGCGTTCGACCGCACCATGAAGTTCAACTCCGAGTTCGAAATGGCGAAGTCGGAAATGTCCGCGCGCCTCAACGACAACCTGACCACGCTCAAGCACCTGGTGAAGCTGAACCAGGACGACTGGCTGGTGTGGGAGGGCAAGAGCGCCAAGAAAGACCGCGAAAAGGCCTACCAGCGCGTGCGCTCGCGCCAGAAGAAGGGCGTGATCCTGCTGGAAGAACTCAACATCCAGACCAAGAAGATCAAGCCCATGATGGACGAGATCGAGCGCGTGAGCCGCAAGGCCAACTGGCTCGACCGCGAGATCGACCGCCTCAAGGAAGTGCCCGAGGCCAAGAAGCGCGTGGACCAGCTGCGCGAAGAACTCGACACCCTGTTGCGCCGCGCCATGGAAACCCGCGAGGAACTGCACGAGCGCTGCGAGGAAATGAAGCGCCGCTACCAGGCCTACGAAGAGGCCAAGCGCCGCCTGTTCAGCGGCAACCTGCGCCTGGTCGTCAGCATCGCGAAGAAGTACCGCAACCGCGGCCTCAGCTTCCTGGACGTGATCCAGGAGGGCAACACCGGCCTGATGAAGGCCGTCGAGAAGTACGAGTACCGCCGCGGCTACAAGTTCAGCACCTACGCCACCTGGTGGATCCGCCAGGCCATCACGCGCAGCATCGCCGACCAGGCTCGCACCATCCGCATCCCGGTGCACATGATCGAGACCATGAGCAAGCTGCGCAACGTGGCCAAGCGCCTGATGCAGGAGACCGGCCGCGAGCCCAGCGTGCGCGAACTCGCGACGGCCGCCGAGATCAGCTACGAAGAAGCCAAGCGCGTGCTGAAAATCAGCAAGCACCCGATCAGCCTCGACCGCCCGATTGGCGACAGCGAAGACAGCTTCTTCGGCGACTTCATCAAGGACGAGAACGCGGACAACCCGGTCGGCGTGGCGTCCCAGGAGATGCTGAAGGACAAGATCGACCGCGTGCTCAACACCCTGACCTACCGTGAGCGCGAGATCATCCGCCTGCGTTACGGCATCGGCGACGGCCACACCTACACCCTTGAGGAAGTCGGCAAGATCTTCAAGGTGACCCGCGAGCGCGTGCGCCAGATCGAGGCCAAGGCCATCCGCAAGCTGCAGCACCCCGTGCGCAGCCGCAAGCTCGAGGGCTTCCTGGACAACGTCTCCATCACCGCCCTGCTGGGCGCAGCCGGCGCAGAAGACGACGAAGAAGGCGGCGGCGAAGACCTGTAAAGGCCGAGGGGACTGTCCCCGATTCTGGGGACTGTCCCCGTCCTCGACTCATCCAAGGCAATCGAGCCCCGGCCGAACCTGTCCGCCGTAGCTGCCTGACCTACGAAGCCGCGGCGAAGTGGGTCGGCGAAGGCGGAAGGCCGGGGACACGCGGGCTTGCCCGCGTGAATTCGACGTCTCCCGTTCCGGGACAGTCCCCATCCGTCACGTCCGGGGCAGTCAGGCGCGGAGCGCCGACACAACCCACTTCTGCGTTTCCGAAATCGGCCCGATTCGCTACAACGGGGCTATGGCCGAATTCTCCGAAAGCCTCGACGCCCTGTGGGCCGTGCAGAAACACGACGCCGTGATCGTGCGCCAGCGCGAGCAGCTCGCCAAGCTCGAGCGCGAGAACCAGGCCGAACAAGCCAAGGTCGAGGCCGCCAAGGCCGCCCTTGAAGAACGCAAAGGCAAGCTGCGCAAGCTGCAGAGCGAGCACAAAGAGCTCGAGCAGGAACTGCAGCGCCTGGACGCCCGCGTGAAGCAGCTCGAGGCCCAGGGCACCGAGGCCGGCATGGAGGCCGCCGCCAAGCAGCGCAACAAGATCGACGAGCTGGAAACCGGCGGGCTCGATCTTCTCACGGCCGTCACCATCGCCGAGCAGGAAGTGAAAACCGCCGAGGCCGAGCTGGGCATGAAGCAGGAAGCGCTGGCCGCGAAGTTGAAAGTCAACGCCGACGTGGCGGCCGCGGCACAGCAGTTGATCGAAGCTACCGAAGCAATGCGCGCCACGGCGGCCGCCCAGGTCACGCCCGAACTGTTGCAGGTCTACAATGAAGTGAACGCACGCCACGCCGGCAAAGCGCTGGCCAGGATAGCGGAAGGCTTTTGCTCAGCCTGTTCCGGCGAGATCAACACGCAGCTGGCCATGCAGGTCCGCGCCCGCAAAGAAATCCTGCGCTGTCCCCACTGCACCAGAATCCTCGACGCGTAGTGGCGCAGGCTGCCAGCCTGCGAAGCCGGCACGCATCCTCGGACCACAGATGGCAGTATCTGAAGGCGTGCCGCCACCAAAGCAACCACCGCACACAGGGAACACGAAATACTACACCAACAAATCCAAACAATTGGGCAATCTTTATGTGAAGGACACACGGTAGATGCAATGATTCATGACTCCATGCTTCCTAATGTCGATGATCCTGGGCAGCCAACTGCATAGGTTGACATGGATGACAGCTAGACTGCGATGACACCAAAACAAACTCTTAAGCAAGTGCTGCTGGAAATGGGACGACCTGAGTCGGAACACAGTGTTCCGCGGGCGAGTATTCGGCAGGTTCTCCATGAGAACGATCCGCGGTCCTTGCGAGCTTTTCCCCGAGAAGCTACGTCGCCAAGAACACACAGATACTTCTTTCGCAACTTATTGACAGTTGCGACCGAGGGAATCGACGAGAACGACTGGCCCGTCGCCCGCTGGCTGCCCGAGACAATTGGGATTGATGGACAGGCTTGGCTTGGCACAGAACTTCCCGAAATTGCCTTTTGGATACACCCGGACTCGTACTTGGCTGCCCTTGAAAGAATGCTTCACATTGAAGCTGCATGGAACTGGAGACTTGAAATACTGCAGGACTCTTCAACCCCGTGGCAGTTAATTTGTCCCGCCGCTTGTGTCATCCGCCACTGGCAGCGTATCGATCGAGATGTGAACGAGCACTACATTGAGAGCGCCGCCTCGATCCTCCGCTTTCTTGTTGAACATGTGTGTCCGCTGCTCGACCCCCGTGCCTCCCATGTCGATCAGTGGTTCGGCTTACCCACAATGCCGCTGGGGTTCTTTACCTACGATTCGGCTCAAGCCTTCGTGAACGCCGTTTGTACGTACGATCATCCGGACGTGCGGAGTGAGGCGCACCCGTCAGACAGCAATATCATCCTGCTTCCTCGGCATGAACTCCATGTCGGCAGCAACACTGTTACCCTTCGTCGCCGTCGAGGCCTTGGTCCAGTGTACGTTGGAACCTGGTCGGGCGCGGGAAAGCCTGACGTCACGGGTACGTACGAATGGGATGGCTTGAAGATTCACAGGCAAGCAACGAACTTCCCTGAATTCGCCTCCATAGAGGGCGAGTTCTGGATTGAGTATTTCCGGCGGCGCAAGGGTGAGGGCTTTGACCCCTATGCGCTTGTTTGAACGTAGGCCGTCAGCTTCGAGAAAGCGCCAAAGGGCAACATTGTGTCCTTCACGAAGATGGTTGCGTGGTAAAGCGATTAGACGGCTGGGTGATTGCGGTAGCTGTTCGGCGTAGAACGATTGATGATTCGGATCAACGTATGGGGCCCGACACGGGCAGGCTTGTGCCAACGCGCGCGCAGGTGCGCGGCGGCTTTGAGACGCACACCCTGTACGATCAGCCCTTTGCGGCCTTGCGCCTCCGCGTGGACCTCTTCTCGCGAAGGTCTGCGATGATCAGGATGGGCGGGGAGTTCCAGGATGCGGCGTTGTGTCGGCGCGCGCCTTCGTCGGCCGGGGTCCATTTCCTTCTTGTCAGTCTTGGTCCTTTGATGTGTGCGGCCGGGTGATTGAGCTGCACTCTGCTGATCCCCGGCCTTTGCAGGCCGGGTTTTTGTGGCGCATGGCCGGTTCGCCTTGGCCGACGGCCTGGTGAACGGCCCCTTCAGGGCCGTGTTTTGTGCGGCGCTTGATTCCCCCAAGGCTGAGGGCCCCGAATGGGGCCCCCTGTGGTAGCCGGGCGCGTGAGCGCCCGGATCATGGGTAGCGTGGCCGCGCCCGAAGGGCCGCCTGAAGGGTGCGATGTCCGCTTCAGGCGGCCCTTCGGGCGCCACTCTCGATGTGTCTTCAATCCGGGGGCTTACGCCCCCGGCTACCTTAGGCGGGCCCTTCGGGCCGAACGGCTTACTTGCGTTTGCGTTTGGCGGCTACTGGGTCTACTACTTCGGCCGTGGCTACTTCGGCTTCGTGGAAGCGGGGCAGCAGGTCCTTGATCAGCAGCAGCAGCTCGTCGGGCGCGTCGTCGCTGGCCCTTACGGTGCCCTTGCGGGTTACGGTGAGGGCGCAGGCGCCGTCGGGCAGCTTCAGCGTCAGGGTGAAGGCCTCCAACTGGTCGCTGAACTTCTCGGCGATCTTGTCGCCCTCCTGCCGGTCTAGAATCTTGAAACTGGCGTTGGCCAGCATGTTCTCGCGCGCCAGGTAGTCGTGGATGCGCAGGGTCTTCACTTCGTTCTTCTTGTAGGCGCCCTGCACCTCGAACATCAGGTCCAGCAGGTTGAGGTTCAAGTCCTCGAACTCCACGTTCGCGTCGGGGATGGCGTCCAGCGCTTCATACAGCGCGTTCAGCTCGCCGCGGCGCTGCTCGACCATCGCCAGGCCCTTTTGCTGGTCCAGTTCGAAGCGGCATTCCGCCAGCGACTCCGTGGCCTCTTCCGTGGGCTCCAGCGACTCCGGGTCGATGCGCACCAGCTTGCCCAGCTTGGTGTAGATGTAGCGGCCTTTCACGCGGTTCTGGTTGCTCTCTTTCGAAAGCAGGAAGCCGCGCTGCATGCCGGGCTCGTAGGTCAACTGCGGCAGGGTTGCGCCAATGGCGCGGAAGCTCGGTTGGCCGCAGATCATCATCTTGTAGTGAAGGGCGCGCATGGTTGTTCTCCGGCCGCAAAGGGTAGCCTTCAGCGCGACACGAACCAGCGCAGCGATCAAAAGTTTGCTGACAATCGCGCGTGTCAGTTGTGTGGAAAGATGGGGGGGCGGGGACAGGGGGCGGGAGGCGGGAGGCAGGAGGCAGGAGGCAGCCGCCTTCGCTGAAGCTACGGCGGACAGGGGAGGCAGTTACTGACCACGAAACACCAGCCACGGACCACAAACCACCAGCGGGCGGCCACGTGGGGCCGCCCCTACTTCGCCGGCTTCAATCGCCGCTTGATGTCTGCGCGCTGGGTTTCGGTCAGGGCCTTTGAGGCCGCGAGCTGCTCCAGCATGTTGCGGGCCTGGAACAGGCGGTCGCGCAGGGCGTCGAACAGGCCCTCGATCACCACGCGGCGCGCGTGCTCGATTTCCTTCTCGCTTTCGCCGATGCGCGCGCGCTGGGCGATGGCGCTCATGGTCTCCAGGATCTGGCGGCGCTCGGTGGGCTCGGGGCCGGGCTCTTCGTTCAGGCGCTTGGTCAGCTCGTTGAACACGCGCAGGGCGATCAGGTCCATGCGTTCGCTGGCCGGGCCGGCCAGCACCAGGCGGCTGATCACCTGCATCACCGGCAGCAGCACCAGCTTGCGGGTCAGCAGATCCGTGATGTCCTCGGCCATGCGCGGCTTGCAGCGCGACCCGAGCGCGATGCCGCCCAGCAGGCGGGCCAGCGTCATGGTGGCCGCGGGCGCCCACACCCGCTTGTAGTCGGTGATCTCGGTCCACAGCTTGATCAACTCTTCGGCGATGCGCTCGAACAGTACGTCCGGCGTGGCCCTGGCCTCGATCATGCGGCCGAGGCCCTCAAGGATGCGCGGGATCATGTCCGTGTAGGCCGTGGTCTCGCGCCCGAAGTGCAGCACGTCTTCGCCTTCTTCGTTCTTGCGCATGCGGCCTGACATGCCGGGCAGGCCGCGCTTGAGCACGCCCAGCAGCTGGTAGCCGATCTCGAGGCGTTCTTCGCGCGACAGGTTCTCGCCGGCGGCCAGGTAGCCCAGGCCTTCCATGATGTCGTAGACGCTGCTGGTGCGGCCAATGCGCTCGCGCATGAGCGCCGCCAGTTCGTTGGCGCGCTCGGCGGGCATGTTGGGGTGGCCGCCGATGCGCCCCAACGCGACGTACAGGGCGCCGCGATCGGGGAAATCGGTTTCCTCGGCGTCGGTGAGGCCGCGGATCGAGTCCATGATGCGCAGAAGCTCTTCGCTGCTGACTTCGGGCACGCGCGCCGCGATTTCGGGCATCAGGCGCGCGGCCGCCAGGCGCGTGACGTCGTAGGCCGACTCCAGCATGGCCAGGCGCAGCGGCTCAAGGGCGAAACGGCCGCAGCGTTCCAGGGCGGCGTGCACCAGCTCGAGCTGGCGCTCGAAGCGGAACTCGTGCATGCCCTCGATGATCAGCTCGGCGGCCTTGACGCGGGCTTTGTCGTTGAGGGCGGGGTGGTCGAAGAAGCCGCTTTCCAGCAGCGCGGTGCAGACCTCGGGGCTGGCGTCGCCGTACAAGCCCAGCAGCGCGTTGGCGATGCGCGCGGCGCTGGCCTTCTTCACGGGGTACTCGGTGCTCTCGCCGCCGCGCAGCATGTGGCCCAGCAGGTCGATCACGCGTTCGCGCCCGGCGTCGTCGGCGGACTCCAGCGCCTGCAACAGCCCCGGCACGGCCTTTTCACCCAGGCGGTTCAGGGCGGCCAGGCAGGCCTGAAAGTTGCGGTCGAGCTCGGAGCCGTGGCGCAGGCCCTCGATCAACTGGGCGATCACGGCCGGGGCGGATGCCGCCGCGAGGTCGTGCTCGGTGAGCAGGCTCAAAATGAAGAAGCGCAGCTCCGGCTGGCTGACCTCGTCGATGCTGCCGACCAGCAGCTGCGTTGTGCCGTCGCGGTCGGCCTGGAACAGCGTGGCGTAGACTTTGCGGGCGGCGTCCTCGTACACGCTGAAGCGCACCTGCAGCAGCTCGATCAACTGCTTGTGCAGGCGCGGGGCGAGGCTGGCAAAGGCCTCTCCGCCCGCGAGCTGCGTCGCCAGCACGCCCAGCGCGCCCTGGACAATCTCTTTTGTTTCGGAGGCGGTCACGAACTCCACCAGCAGCCCGACGCCCAGCTGGCGCTGCGCGGAATCCAGCTTGCCGAGCACGCGGGCCAGGTTGCTGATCGCCACCACGCGCTCGTCCACGGCGCCGCGCGCGGCCTTGGCCAGGTTCTCGGTCAGCGCGGCCTCAAGCCCCAGGCCGCCGAGTGCGCGGGCGGCCTCGGCGCGCACGTCGGCTTCGCGGTCGCGCAGGGCGGCTAAAAACAGGCGCAGCTTTTCGTCGGGCGGCAGCTCGGTGAGGTACAGCTTGCGCACGGCCTCGAGGCGGCGGCCGACATCGGCGCTGGTAACCAGCTCGAGCTTGAGGCGTGAAATTTCGTCGTGGCTCAGCAGCTTGCGGGCCTCGTCGCGATCGATCACGGAGGTGATGCGGCCCTCGGGCATCACGGCCAAGGGCTGGGTGGGCGCGGTGGGGGATGGCTCGGCGCCTTCGGCTTCTTCCGCGAGGCACAACACGCGAGCACCGTTCACGCTGCGCAGGGCGACCGGGTTCTCCTCGAAGAACTCGGCGTCCTGCTTGGACGCCAGTTTCTGCAGGGCGGCGTCGCTCAGCTTGTCGGCGCTGTCCAGCAGGGCCTTGGCGAGCAGCAGCTTGCTCAGCGGCTTGCCGTCGTCTTCCAGCGCGTACTCCAGCAGCGTTTCGCTGACGTGCAGACCCTTACGCGCCAACGCGCCCAGCCGCGTCGCCACGCGGCGAGACGCGCCAAAGCTGTCTACCAGGTTGTCGAAATCGTCCCGGATGATGCGCACGGACGCCCTTCAGAACGGAATGTCAGGATGGTACGCGCGGCAACGAGTCACCGCAACGCGGCAGCTAGCCGGCTTTGCGGCGAGCAGCTTTTGCAGCCGCGCCAGCCTTGCGTTTCCCGACGTAACCCGGCGCGGGACCGCCGCGGACCTGGACGGTCTTCACCAATTTGCCGTTGGTGTAAACCTTCACGTCCGTGGATGCTTTGCGGCGTTTGCTCATGATTTGAAGTCTACCACGCGGGTTGCGACCACGCGACCGTCCAGCAGGGCCTCGATGACGGATCGACCGGCTGGAGGGTCCATGTTTTCAAGCTCGAACACCAAGGCATGAGCGTCTTCTGCGGGGTCTGCCAGCGTCAGCTCGTCCCAGGACTCGTACCAGGTACCGGTGTCGCCGGTCATGCCGGGTACCCTGCAACGAATGCGGAGCGAACCCGAATGCCCGCGAAGCTCGAGAAAGACCAGGAAGCGCTGCGGTGAGTGATCCAGCGTGCGAAAGACTCCCGAAAGCTGGTACGCAGAGGACCCGTCGAGCTGCATGGATCTGACGTCCGCACAGGTGATCAGGCTCTCGAGATGCATTGGGGCTTCTCAATGGTCCGGATGATGCGCACGGACGCCCTTCGGCTATGATCACCCCGATGGTACGCGAGCTTCTGGACTCCCGCAACGTAGTCGTGCGCGCCCCCAACGCGCTAGGCGACCTGGTGATGGCGACGCCGGCCTTCGCGCGGCTGGCCGCGCACTTCGGGCCTGAGCGCCTCACGCTGGTCTGCCTGCCGATCGGCGTGCCGCTGCTGGAAGGCAACGCGTGGTTTCGTGAAATCCTGGCTTACGACCGCAAGGGCGCCCACCGCGGCCTGCTGGGCGGCAGCCGCTTCGCCACCGAACTGCGCCGCCGCAGGTTCGACCTCGGCATCATCTTCCCCAACAGCTTCAGCAGCGCCTGGCAGTTCATGCAGGGCCGCGTGAAGCGCCGCGTGGGCTACTTCAAGGACGGCCGTCGCTTCCTGCTGCACGCCGGGCGCGAGCGCGACCACGACGCCGCCGGCAAGTTCGTGCCCAAGTACACCGGCCGATACTTCATGGAGCTGCTGGATGCCATCGGCCTGCCGCCCGGCGAGCTGGTCCCCAGCCTGCCGGTCAGCGACGCCGACCGTGAAGCCGCCGCCCGCTTTATGGACGAGAAGGGCCTGACGGGCGGCCCCCTGGTGATCTGCGCCCCGGGCGGCGCCTTCGGCCCCAGCAAACTGTGGCCCTTTGAGCGCTACGCGGCCGTGCTGAACGCCCTGGCCGATGACGGCGCGAAGGTGCTGCTGAGCATCGCGCCCAACGAGCAGGCGGAAGGCGCGGGCGTGCTAAAGGCCGCTGGGCGCGACTACCCCACGGTGGCGGGTTTGGGGCTGGGGGCGCTGAAAGGCGTGTACGAGCGCGCCGCGCTGGTGCTGACCAACGACACCGGGCCGCGGCACATTGCCGTGGCGCTGGGCCGGCCGGTGGTGTGCGTGATGGGCCCGAACGACCCGCGCTACACGGCGCTGCCGGAGGTGGAGCGCGGGGAAGTGATCCGCGAGCCGGTGGACTGCAGCCCGTACAGCTGGCCCTGCCAGTTGAAGGAGTGCCCGATCGACCACCGCTGCATGCAGGCGATCACGGTGGAGCGTGTGCTGGCTGCGTGCCGGCGCGAGTTGGATGAGTAGAGTTGAAAGGCACAGGAAGCTTGCCCAATGCTGCGGGGGTAAGCACTTCGCGACAAACGACTGCATGCTGAACACATCAGTTGTCAGGCGCGGAGCGCCGTCACAACGGCCGCTTGCGGCCGGATCGCTCTCGCGGCGGCAGCCGCGAGTGTGTCGGCGCTCCGCGCCTTCGACCATTCTTCTGCCGAGTACCCCCACCGAACGCCAGAGGCGTTCGGTGGGGGCTTCCACTGTGCAGGCGCTCCGCGCCAAACAGCTTCAGCAATCACCGCCTAGCATAACCCCGCAGTATTGGGCAGGATTGCCTGTGCCACGCTGGAGTACTGGCGGATTGCCTGTGCCACGCTAGCCGGCGGCTGATTGGCCTTCGCCGGCGGCTTTGCGGTCTTCTTCTTCCAGCATCTCGCGGATTTCGTTGAGCGTGCGGTGGATCTTCAGCAGCTCAATGCGGCGGATGCGGTCGAACACCGACTCGTCGTAGAGACGATGGCCTGACTCCGTGCGCTCGACGGGGTGGATCAGGCCCAGCATGGTGTAGTTGTGGATGGTCTGCCGCGACAGCCCGGTGTGGCGCATGATCTCGCCGACCTTGTAGCGTTTGGGTGGCGCTGGCATGACTGGCTCCGATCCCGGCTGACAGGCTGCTACTTAACTCATCAGGCGCGGTTTCGCCATGGCGAAATCAGCGTTGTTCAACGCGCGAACAGCTTTTCAGGCACGATGGCGGCGCGCTTCATCAGGGCCTGCTCGACCTTGGCCCGGTTCTGTATCAGGCGCTGGTTTTCCAGCTGCGTGCGTATGCTCTGCTGCACCTTGGGGCTTTCAAAGTTGCGGCGGTCGCCGTCTTCTCGTGAGAACAGCTGCACAAACATCACGCCCTCGTACTGCTGCCCTTCGTCGTCAGTCTCGCGCACGGAGCCGACTTCGGACACTCCGCCCTTGGGCGACACCGACAGCACCATCTGGTAGGCGGTGGGGTCAAGTTCGCTGTCATCTTTGGCCACGGTGCGCTCGCTGATCTCGAGTTTCACGCCGGGCAGGGACAGGTCCTGGATCAGCTTGATCAAGCCTTCGGCGGCGTTTTCCAGCGACTCCTTCTTCTCTACACGCGCGTGCACGCTGGTATCGCCTTCGACCACGGCGTTCACCAGCTTGCGTTTGGTGTCGATGGAACTTTCGGCCGGGTACAGCAGCCGCAGCTGGCGGTAGTCGATGTCGCGGGCGATGCGCCAGCGGTCGGCGTCGCGCTCGAAATCCTTGCGCACTTCACCCGGCGTGACCGACAGCGAGAAGTAGATTTCCAGCGGGTACTGCGCGGGCAGCGGCCCGTAGGCGCCGGCCATGTAGTTGAGGATTTCGTTGCGGCGGATTTCGCCGCGGGTGCGGTTCAGGTACTCGCTGGGAGTCAGGTTGTACTTTTCCTTCAGGTAGCCTGCCCAGGCCTTGATGTCGTAGTCGCCGATGCCGATCAGCTTCTTCTGGCGCGTGATCACGCCGCGCATCTGTGCGTCGCTGATCTTGAGCTGGATCCGGTCGGCCTCGTCGTCCAGCAGCTTCTTGAGCACGTAACTCTGCAGCATCTGGAACACCAGCTGCTTCTCGAGCTCGCGGTCCGACACCTCGGGCGGCACGCGCTGCGTGATGCGCGTGGCGTTGATCTCGAGCTGCAGGTCGGTGTCGCCGACGATCTCCTGGTAGGTGATGGCCTTGCCGTTCACCACGGCCAGGATCTCGTTGGCGCCGTCGGCGCGGTCGCCCTGCGCTGTCACGACGGCGCAGAGAAGGCACAGGCAGATGGCGGCGGTCAGCAGGCGTTTCATGGTGGGGCAGCTTGCGTTGGGATTCGGCCCGGGGCAAGTGTGGTTTGCGTTGCGATTGCTCTAGTTTGTCGCGGCCGCCGCCGGCTCCGTTTCCTGTTCGAACACTCCCTGGCGGGCGAGCGCCGAAAGCAGGTTCGACAGGAAGCGCAGCTGGTCGAGCGGCTGCTCGAGGCCCTTGCGCAACGGCAGCGCCAGGGTGGACTCGTCCAGCACGCGGAACGACTTGCTGGCCAGCGACAGCTTGCGCGCGCTGAGCGGCGCCGACAGAGCCCGCAGCTTCAGGTGGTCTTCAGCGCGGGTCAGGCTCACGATGCCGAGCCGCGACAGCCGCGCGCGTACCAGCGCACCCTGCACCAGCAGCTCGAACTCGCGGGGCGGCTTGCCGAAGCGGTCCCTGATCTCGGCGGCGATCTGCTCGGCCTGCTTGTCGTCGCCGACGCGCGCCAGGCGCCGATAAATCTCGAGGCGCTGCTTGGCCGAGGCGATGTAGCCGCGCGGAATACGGAAATCGAGGCCGAGGTCGAGCTGGGTGTCCACCTCGGGCGGCACGGGCTGGTGCTTCATCTTGCGCACCGCGCGGTCCAGCATGCGGCAGTACAGGTCATAGCCGATGGTGGCGATGTGGCCGGACTGCTCGGGCCCCAGCAGGTTGCCGGCGCCGCGCAGCTCAAGGTCGCGCATGGCGATCTTGAAGCCGCTGCCCAGCGCCGAGTACTGCAGGATCGCCTTGAGGCGCTTGGCGGCGATTTCACTCAGGCTCACGTCGTCGGGCACCAGCAGATAGCAGTAGGCCTGGTTGTGGTAGCGGCCCACGCGCCCGCGCAGCTGGTGCAGGTCGGAAAGCCCGTAGTTCTGGGCCTGGTCGATGATGATGGTGTTGGCGTTGCGCACGTCGATGCCGCTTTCGATGATCGTGGTGCACACCAGCACGTCCACCTCGCGGTTCATGAAACGCAGCATCACGTCTTCCAGCTGCCCCTCGGGCATCTGCCCGTGGCCGATCTCGACGCGGGCGCCGGGGGCCAGGCGCTGCACGCGCTCGGCCACCAGCTCGATGTCATAGACCCGGTTGTGCACGAAGAACACCTGGCCGTCGCGCGCGAGCTCGTGCTGGATGGCGTCGGACAGCTCACGCTCGTTCCAGTGCATCAGGCGCGTGATCACCGCCAGGCGCGCGGCCGGCGGCGTGGTCAGGTTGCTGATGTCGCGCAGGCCCAGCAGCGCCTGGTGCAGCGTGCGTGGGATGGGGGTGGCGGACAGCGTCAGCAGGTCCACGGTGCGGCGCATCTGCTTGAGGCGCTCCTTGTGCTCGACGCCGAAGCGCTGTTCCTCGTCGATCACCACCAGGCCCAGGTTCTTGAACTGCACGTCCTGGCTGAGCAGGCGGTGGGTGCCGATCACGATGTCCACCTTGCCCTCGGCCAGCGCCTCGATGGTCTTGCGCTGCTCGGCCGCGGTGCGGAAGCGCGACAGCAGGTCCACCACCACGGGAAAGCTGTGCATGCGCTCGCTGAAGCTCAGGAAGTGCTGTTGCGCCAGTACCGTGGTGGGCACCAGGATCGCCACCTGGCGGCCTTCCAGCACCATCTTGAAGGCGGCGCGCATGGCGAGCTCGGTCTTGCCGTAGCCCACGTCGCCGCAGATCAGCCGGTCCATGGGTTTGCGCGATTCCATGTCGCGCTTGATGGATATGCTGCTGGTGGCCTGGTCGGGCGTGTCGCGGAAAGGGCAGGCGGCCTCGTACTCGGCCATCTCGGAACTGTCGGGCGCGCAGGCGTGGCCGGCCTCGTGGGCGCGGATGGCCTGCACTTCCAGCATCTCCGCGGCGAGCTTGAGCACGCTGTGCTGGGCGCGCAGCTTGCGCTCGGACCAGGCCTGGGTGTTGAGCTTGCTGAGCTGCGGCACCATGCCGCGCATGCCGATGTACTTCTGCACCACGTCGGCGTTGGTGGCGGGCACGTGCAGCACCACGTTGTCGGCGAACTCCAGGCCCAGGAACTCGCCGGGTTTGCCCTCGCGCTGCAGCGTCTCCATGCCCTTGAAGCGCGCGATGCCGTGCTGCAGGTGCACGACGTAATCACCGGGCTCGAGGTCGATGAACTCGTCGAGCAGTTCGCCCATCTCGCGGCGCTCACCCTGCTCAAAGTGCAGGCGCCGGCGTGCGCGGCCCAGCAGCTCGTGCAGGCTCAGCACCGCATAGCCGAGCCCCGGCAGCGCGCGGCCGCCCTCGACGTCGCCGGGCAGCAGGTGCAGCTTCTTCGACGACTTCACGCCGTGGCCTTCAAGTCCATCGCGGGCGGGGCGCATCTCGGCCTCGGCGCCGCAGAACAGCAGGCAGGTCAGGCCGGCGTCCTGCAGCGGCTTCAGCAGGGCGGCCACGCCCTCGTAGCCTTCGCCGAGGCTGACCGGCCTGGCGCACTCGAGCTTCGTCTCGGTGTCTTCGTGCGTCAGGGCGTCGGCGCCGGCGACAAGCTGATGGGCGCGCTCGATGCGCTTGTGCCGCGCGGGGTCTTCACTGAAGCTGGCCAGGGTGCGCAGGCGCTCCGCCACCTCTGCGGGCTCCAGCGCGATAACGGCGTGCTTCGGCAGGTGGTCCAGCAGCATCGCGTCGCGGCCGCCCTCCACGGGCACCAGCGGGAAAGCCGCGCCCTCGGACAGAGATTCGAAGCTGCGCTGGGTTTCGACATCAAAGGCCCGCACGCTCTCGATCACGTCGCCGAACAGCTCGAGCCGAACCGGGTTGCCCATGCTGGGCGGGAAGATGTCCACGATGCCGCCGCGCCGCGCGAACTGGCCGCCGCCGTCCACCTGCTCGACGCGCTGCATGCCGGCGTCGATCAACTGCTTGAACAGCTCTTCCAACTTCACCTTCGCGCCGGGCTTCAGCACGAGGTTGCCGGACTTGATCTCGGCCGGCGAAGGCAGCGCCTCGATCAGCGCCGCCGCGGGCGTCAGCAGCACGGCCGGCCCGTCCAGGTGCGCCATGCGCGCCAGCAAGCTGATCCAGAGCGCCTGCTTGTCCGGGTTGTTTTCGTCCATCACCGGCGCGATCAGAGTTTGCAGGCCGGGCGCCAGCGCCTCGATGTCCAGCGCGATGTCCTCGGCCGTCTCGGGGCCGGGGGTGAGACACAGCAGCAGGCCGTCGCGCGCGCGGGCGGCGACCATGATGCTGAAAGCGCAGCCGCTGAGGCCGCCGACCAGCGCCCTGCCCGCGGCAAGGCGGGCCGCCGCTTCAAGCAGTTGTTCGCGCGCGTCGGGCATCGGCGGATTGTACGGTCTTGAGCGTGGAAGGGGTCAGGCCCTGTTTTCATGATCGAAAACAGGGCCTGACCCCCGGTTGGCTGTGATCAGGGAACGAGCGCGGGTTGCGGGCTATTCCTCGTCGTCTTCTTCGCCCTCGAACTCTTCGTCTTCTTCCTCGTCTTCCTCTTCTTCTTCCTCTTCTTCGCCTTCTTCCTCCTCCTCTTCTTCTTCCTCTTCCTCCTCCTCTTCTTCCTCGACCTCTTCTTCCAGTTCTTCCTCTTCTTCCTCTTCTTCGTCCTCGTCTTCGTCGAGTTCTTCCTCTTCGACCTCTTCCTCGGCCGCCTCGATCGCGAACTTGGCGATCTCACCGGTGGCTATGAACTCTTCCACGCCCTGCATGGCCAGCCAGTCCACGGCCGCATCCATCAGCTCGGTGCCGGCAAAGGCGATCCAGGCCTTTTTCAGGTCGGCGCGCTTCTGCAGCAGGCGGTTGAACTTGTCGAAGCTGCCCTTGACCGCCTCCTGCACCTGCTTGGCGTCCTTGGGGTCGATGGTCTTGGCGAAGCCGTCCGTGAGCTGCTTGAGCTTGCGCTTGCCGATGGTGTCGATCAGCACGCGGCGCGTGCGGTCGTCGTCCAGCTCGCTGCTGCCGCGCACGATCTTGGAGCGCTTGGGATCCCAGTAGTGGGGGGTGCGGGTGTCCAGCATGGCGTCCACCATGCGGTCGAGGTTGATGGTGATCGGCGTGTTCGGCATGGCCTTTTCCCTTCACGGCTTCAGACGGTGCGCAAGGTAGTAACGGCACACGCGGAATCAAGCCGAATCGTGGTAGCGTGTTGGGTCTTTGATTCCCGCCTGTTCAAAGCCCTGGCGGCGCAGCCGGCACGCATCGCAGCGACCGCAGGCCAGGCCGTTGATCGGGTCATAACAGCTGTGAGTCAGGCTGTAATCCACGCCCAAGGCCGTTCCCTGGCGGATGATTTCGGCCTTGGTCAGGCTGATCAGCGGGGCGTGAATCCGTATGGCCCGGCCTTCAACGCCTTCCCGGGTTGCCAGGTTCGCGAGCTTCTCGAAGGCCGCAATGAATGCCGGACGGCAGTCGGGGTAGCCCGAGTAATCGACGGCGTTGACCCCGATGAAAATGTCATGCGCGCCGGAAACCTCGGCAACGGCCAGGGCGTAGCTCAGAAACAGCGTGTTGCGCGCGGGCACGTAGGTCACCGGGATACCTTCGCCTACGCCTGCCTTGGGTACGTCGATGTCGGCCGTAAGGGCGCTGCCGCCGACGGCACGCAGGTCCAGGCGGATCACGCGAGGCGGCGCGACATGCATGGATTCGCACACGGCGGCGGCGGCCTGCAACTCGACGTCGTGGCGCTGGCCGTAGTCGAAGGTCAGGGCCTGAACGGCGTAGCCCTCGGCCTTGGCCATGGCGAGCACCGTGGCGCTATCCAGGCCGCCGGAAACAAGCACGATTGCGGGCTTCGCGTCCATGGCCGAGAAATAGCCGGACGGGCCGGTCAGCGCAAGGCGGGGGTAGAGGTCAGGTTTCAGGTATCAGGTTTCAGGGGTCAGGGATTCGCTCAGCGCCCAAGACAACGGCCGGCGCAGCGCCGGCCGTCTGGTGAATCTTGATTCTGGACCACACAAACCCTGAAACCTGAAACCTGTCCCCTGAAACCTGACTTCACTTCCAGTCGATCTTGCAGTACCAGTCGGTGTAGGCGCCGCCGGACTGTTTGGCGAAGCCCTTCATCAGTTCCTTGTCGTGGATGCCGATGCCGACGGTGTTGATCATCACCTTGCGGAAACGGTTGAGATGCGCCGCGAGCTCCAGCAGCTTGTCGCGCTTGACGTATTCGCCGTCGCCAACGGGATTATTGAACTCGTCCTTGGCGGAGACGCTGTCCGAGTCGTCGCTCCAGGTCGGGTAGCCGTCGGTGAGGAACACGATGGTGTGGGCGCCGTTCAGGATGCACTCGCGGTCGAGCTCGGGGCTGTCGGATTCTTTCTTGCTGCCGTTGAACTTGAAGGCCTTCAGCAGCGCGCCGTGGATGTTGGTGGTGCTCTCCAGCTCGAGGCCTTCCACGTTCTTGATCCAGAGGTCGCAGTTCTTGTCGGTGGCCTCGATCCAGCCGTCGGTGAACATGGCGACGTCCTTCGAGTAGGTGATGATCGCGAAGGTGCGCGCCTCGGGGTCGTTCCTCAAGCCGCGGGTGCCCTTCTTCTTGTCTTTGTCCTTGGAGTTGGCGGCCGGGTCGGGACGCAGTTTATCGATCGAGTACTTCAGCTCGGCCTTGGCGAGGTCGAGCGGATTGGGGCGATCCGGCATTTTCTTCCAGTCGAGGTGACTGGTGAGCTTCTTGATCCTCTCCAGGTCGTCGGCGTTGATCTCGTGCTTCATGCTGTCGGAAATGTCGATCACGAACACCAGGCGCGTGCCGACGATCGGCTCTTTGAACACGATCGGCGCGGTCTTGCTCTTTTTCTCGGGTGCCTTCTCGGCCTGCGCGACGCCCTTGTTGCGCACCCACCATTCCCAGAACGTGATGGTGTCGTCGGTGAGCGTGCAGTCTTCGCCGCTGAGCTTGAACAGCACGCGCTCCGCCATGTGGCGCAGGCGCACCACCTGGTTCTTTGACCAGCGCTGCCAGTCGACCAGCGCCTGCGCGACTGTCAGGGCTTCCGGGTCGTCGCGCCCGGCCAGCGCACCCAGGCAGGCGATCACGTTGACCGTGACGATTTCTTCCTTGTGCAGCTTCTCGGAGTCCTTGCCCATCAGGGCGATCACGTCGGGCAGGAACACCTTGCCCGCGCCCGGCTTGTCCACCTCGCCCTGGCGCACGGCCTCCACGGCGGCAATCACGATCCAGTGCGACTTGTCACCGAGCGCCTTGCGTACTTCGGCGGCGTCCTTTTCATCGCCCGAGGTCACCAGGGGCAACAGACGCTCGAATTCGCTGAAAGCCTCTTTGCTGTCGTCCTTGACGGGCACCGGGCGCACGCGGTCAGCGACGACGGCGGGCGCCAGCGCCAGCAGCACGGCCGCCGCGAACAGAGCAGATTTGAGGAGACGCATGGTTGTCCTTCCGCAGGCCCGCAGGGGAGCAGGTTACTCGGGGAAACTCCAGTCAACGTAGCCGCCACCGGTCTTCTTGGCCATGGTGCTGAGCAGCTCCTTGTCGTGGTTGCCGATGCCCACGCAGCTGATGATCACCTTGCGGAACAGGTTCTGGCGCAAAATGTCGGGCCAGATGTCCTCGCTGTAGATGAAGGGGCCGTCGCCCACGCTGTTGTCGATGTTGTTGCGCTTGTCCTTGACCCGGGCGGTGCTCTGGTCGTCCCAGCTGGCCCAGCCGTCGGTCAGGAACACGATGGTATCCGCGCCGGTCAGCACGCAGTTGGCGTCCACGGCCGGCTCATCGCACTTGTCGCCCTTGTCGGAGACCTGCAGGGCGTGCAGCAGCGCGCCGTGGATGTTGGTCATGCCCATGAAGTCCAGCTCGAGGGCGGCCTTGCTCCACTTGCTGCAGTTGGCTTCGTTGGCGTAGACCCAGCCGCCGGTGGGGCACTCGTGCTCGGTGCCGTAGACGACGATCGCGAAGTAGCGGTCGCCCACGAAATCCTTGATCGCGCGGGAGAGCTCGAAGCGGGCGAGGTCCATCTTGGTCTCGATTTCCTTCCAGGGCAGGCGGCGCAGCGGGTTGTCGGCGTCCGGATCTTCCTCTTCTTCCTCGGGGGCCTTCTCGCCCTTGCGCCGGCCTGAAACCGGGCCGGATTCCTTTTTGCGCTTTTCGATTTCCTCAAGGCTGATCTTGAGCGGCAGCTTCATGCTGTCCGAGCAGTCGATCACGAACACGAAGCGCTTGCCCACCGGCGCCGTGTCGAACACGGGCGGCACCGCGGCCGTCTTGCTGCGTTTGCCGTCGGGCTTCTTGCTGTTGTCAACGGCGCCAACGGCCTTCATCTGCGCGACCCACCACTTCCAGTAGAACGTGGATGCCATGTCGGCCACCTCGCCGGTGATCGCATTCAGCATCTTGCTGCCGAAGAAGCGCACGCGTTCATCGAGGCAGATCTTGCGCTCTTCCCACACCACCGCGGCCTCGACCGTCTTGATCACGGTTTCCTTGTTGGCGGTGTCCACGATGTCCTCGAGGCAGGCCATGGTGTTGATCGGGACGATCAGCCACTTGCGGGCCCACTCCTCGTTTTCTTCCAGCAGGATGTTCACCACGTCGTCGGTGAAGCGCGAGGCCTTGGCCTGGCGCACGGCCTCGAGGGCGGCGCACTTGATGTAGGGGTTTTTGGCGTCGGCCAGCGCGGCGCGGATGGTTTTGTCGGCGGCCTCCACGCCTTCCATGCGGGCCAGCGACTTGAAGAAGTCGAACTGGTCAAGGGCCAGGGTGGGGTCCTTGTCGCTTTTCAGGTCGAGCGCCGCCTTGCCGATCAGCCCGACGCTCTCTTCGTCGGTGAACGAGGCCAGCGCGTTGATGATCTGGTCGCGCACCTCGCCGGGCAGGCCGGCTTTCTTGCTTTTACGGGCCCGCTGGTCGTTGGCCAGTTCGCCCAGCAGGTACTTGGCGGCATCTTTGTCGTTGGTTCTGGCCATCTTCTCGATCAGCCGCCCCATGGTGGTGCGTGAGCCGTCTTTCTTGGCCTGCTCGTAGTCTTTCTTGAGCGTCTTGAAGTCGTCGTCGGCGCGCACTGTACCGGTGGGGGCCAGGCTCACGGACAGCAGGGCGGCCGCAAGCAGGCACAGAAGAAGGGACCAGCGGTAGGAATTCGGGCGCTGCATTTCGCCTCCTGTTTTTCGGCCCGCGGGGTGGGTCTGTGATGACCTGCGCCTACTTTAACCCGACCCGCCACAGCCGCAATGCTACCCAACGGTAACACGGACCCCCGGCAGGTGTCTGCAACGTAGCGAAACAGCCGCGCCGGGGCCATTCTTGGCCCATGTACGGTATGCATCAAATGCCGTGCCGCATGGGTGGGCCAACGGCTGCGGGGTGGCGTCATCTGCCGGAAAACGCGCGTGTGCACACCGCCGTTCACGTAAATTGCGGCCGCCCAGCGGCTGGCATGGGCAAGTTTCATGTGCTTGAATTGCGTTCATGGCCGAGACTACCGAGCCCAAGTTCTACCTGAAGCTCAACATCGAGCAGCGGTTGCAGCTCGTTGCCGAAATCATGGAAAGCGTTCTCGCCGCGGCCGGGCCGGAATCCGTGCGGGGGCCGACATGGGACGATCTTGAACGACGGCTGGCGGGCCCTGATCGCGCTCTGTCCTGGCAGGAATTCTGCCGGCAACTCGGCTGGTCGGAATGACCTTGCCGTTGCTGGTTCGGCCGGAAGTCGCAGGGGATGTTGACGACATCCGGCGTTACTACCGTGAACTTTCTCCGCATCTGGAAGCGGCGTTTGAGGCGGCTTTCAAGGATGCTATCGCCCGCATGACGGCGAATCCGCTGGCTTACTCACAAGTGCGCGGAGCGATGCGGCGCGTGCGACTGAAGCGCTTTCCATACCTGGTGGGGTACATCGTGAATCCGGACTCGATCCTCGTGGTGGGGGTTGTACACGCCGCCCGCGACCCGGAAGTCTGGGCTGCACGGTCTGGAGAACCAGATTAGCAATCACCGGCCGGATTTATCTCGGCTTGTGGTCACGCTTTGCGTTTCCATAATAGCGCAGCACGTTAGGGAACCCATGGCACAGGATCAGCCCGCACTTTCCGGCGACGACTATCGCGTACTCGGCGAAATCGGCGAGGCCCACAAGGCCATCCGCGCCGAGCTGGCCAAGCGCATCGTCGGCCAGGAAGACGTGATCGAGCAGGTTCTGACCGCCTTCTTCGCCGGCGGCCACGTGCTGCTGCTGGGCGTGCCCGGGCTGGCCAAGACCCTGCTGATCAGCACGCTTTCCGAGATCCTGGGGCTTGAGTTCAACCGCATCCAGTTCACGCCCGACCTGATGCCCAGCGACATCTGCGGCAGCGACGTGCTGGTCGGTGAGCAGGGCGAGCGCGGCTTCCAGTTCATGGGAGGGCCGATCTTCGCCAACTTCGTGCTGGCCGACGAAATCAACCGCACGCCGCCCAAGACCCAGGCCGCGCTGCTGGAGGCCATGGAAGAGTACGCCGTCACGGTGGCCGGCAAGCGCTACCCGCTGCCGCGCCCGTACTTCGTGATGGCGACCCAGAACCCCATTGAACAAGAGGGCACCTACGTGCTGCCGGCCGCGGCGCTGGACCGCTTCATGTTCACGGTGCTGGTGGATTACCCGACCCAGCACGACGAAATGGAGATGCTGTTCCGCACCACCAGCCGCGAAATGCCGCCGGTACAGACGCTGATGAGCGCCGACAAGGTGCTGCGCATGCTTGATGTGGTGCGCAAAATCAACATGCGCGACGACACCCTGAAGTACGCGATCAGCCTGGTGCGCGCCACGCGGCCTGAAAACAAGTTCAATCCGGACATCGAAGACCTGGTCGAGTGCGGCGGCAGCCCGCGCGCCACGCAGGCGCTGATCCTGGGCGCCAAGGCCCGCGCGGCGCTGGAAGGGCGTGATGAGGCCCTGCCCGACGACATCCGTGCGATTGCGCTGCCGGCCATGCACCACCGCATCCTCACCAACTTCCATGCCGAGGCCGACGGTGTGAACAGCCGCGACATCGTGCGCATGCTGATCAAGGACGTGCAGCGCCCCAGCTGGGACGTGCCGGCGCTGGAGAGGAAGCCGCGCCGCGGCATCGGCCAGTTCCTCACCGACCTGCTGCTGGGCAAGAGCAAGAAGCGCAGCGTTTCCAGGGTTTAGCCCGCCCTGCGAATCAGCCTCCAGCGGCAAATCCATGCCGATTCGCCCCGCCTTTGCAGGCAGGGCTTTGGTTGCTGTGCAAAAATCTGAAAAATACTTTTCCGCCCGCAAAGGCCGTAAATGTCGGCCTTTGCGGCATTGGCGGTTTCGCGGACGCCTCAAATCCTTCGCCATCCGCCGCATAGGGTGTGGGCGGACTTTCCGCCCGAACTTCGGAGCACACCCATGTCCCGTTTCGAGAAAGTCGGCAACCGCGGCCGTGAACAGCGCAAGGCGCGCAGCAGCGGCCAGATCGTGGAAGGCATCGCCATTGCGCAGCGCATGTACCTTGAGACCGGCGGCGAAGACATCGACTTCGGCATCCGCTCGGCCAGGCTGATGCTGCAACTCTACCAGGAGCAGCTGGAGAGCGGCCCGCGCCCGGGTGTTGAGCCGATCAGCCATCAGCTGGCCGTGCGCACCCGCCAGCAACTGGCAAGCTTCATGCGCCAGCGGGAACGCAAGCTGGCAGACCTGCAGAAGCGCGTGGATGAAAGCCAGCAGGCGGAAGCGGACCGTGCGGACGCAGAACGGAACGCGGAAGCAGAACGGAACGCGGACGTCCCGTCCGCAGAAACGCCGGTGACCGACCAGGACCAGAAAGCAACCGATACGGAACCGGCTTGCGATGCGGACCGGAGGTCCGCGCTCCAATCAGCCGCCAGACAGGCCGGCTAGGCACTACGGCGATCTTTGACAAGTTAGCGGCCGAACTTGAGGCGCTCGGCGAGGATCTCGGGCAGGCCGGCATCGAGGATCTTGCGGCTGGTGGTCTCGATGTCGTACTCGATGCGGGTGATCTTCACCATCTCTTTGTCGCTGTCGTAGATGGCAAAGCAGCTCTTGGGGTTTTCGTCGCGCGGCTGGCCTACGCTGCCTACGTTGACCAGCGCCTTCTCGAAGCCCTTGAGGTTGATCTCGTAGGACATGCTGTAGCTGACCATCGGCCCGCTGAAGAAGGTGACCGGCACGTGGGAATGGCCAAGGAAGCACACGCGGGTGCGCAGCTTCTCAAGTGACAGGCGCGCGTCCTGGCTGGTCTGGATGTAATCGAACAGGTCAGGGAAGTTCAGCGAGCCGTGCACCAGGGTGATGTCTTCGTTCACCTCGTGCACCAGCGGCAGCTCGCGCAGGAACTGCATGTTCTCTTCTTTGAGGTTGTCGCGCGTCCAGTAGACGGCCTGCTTGGCGTAGGTGTTGAAGAACTCGATGCTCAGCTTGCCGCACACGGCCCAGTCGTGGTTGCCGGCGACGGTGGGGCAGCCCATTTCGCGCACGATGTCGCAGCATTCGTCGGGGTTGGCGCCGTAGCCGACGATGTCGCCCAGGCAAAGGTAGCGATCGACGCCTTCCTTTTTGCACAGGCCCAGGACCGTCTCAAGCGCCTCCAGGTTGCCGTGGATGTCTCCGAATATGGCGTAACGCAAGACTGACCCCCGGCAGGCGCGCCTGTGGCAACGAGTAGAAAACCCGACCTAAATGGTCCAATAATAAAGTCTAGCCAATACTGCTTCACCCGGCAAGACAGCCCAAACATAGCACTGTCTATGCCTTACGCCACTGACTTCGCAGTCAAACAGGCGCTGTCCAACGCTACCCCCGCTGCACACCACGCACAAGCATGTATCGCAAGGCCAAGCACGGAAACCTGCACGGCCGAATCCCACAGCAGGGGCGTCAGGTCATGGCGGCTAAGATCCGGCAGCAGCAGCGCGTAAGCGCCGCCCATGCCCGCCACCGCGTAGCCGATCACGTAAAGGCCCAGTGTGATCAGGCCGACCACCACCGGCTTGCGCAGGCGGGCCGCCACCTGCACGAAGGCCAGCAGCATCGCGCTGGCGAAGAACTGGCCCAGCACGGGCAGGAACAGCGAGCCGGTTTCACTGAGCGCGCTGCTGGCGCCGCGGTAGCTGAACAGCATGGGGTCTTCCAGCTCGAACCACAGCAGCGCGGCGAAGATCGCGCCGCTCCATAGCAGGCACAGCACGGCCAGCGGCGCCAGCCGCCCCAGCAGCGTGCCCAGCGACAGCACCCACACAGGCACCGGACGCGTCAGGAGCAGCGCCTCGGCCTCTTCGGATTCGTCCTCGCCGGGCAGGCAGAACAGCAGCACGGCCACGGCGCCCAGCAGGCCGATGGTGTAGACGCCAAGTTCCTTAAGTTGCACGACTTCGTAGCCCAATCCGAAGGCGCTGAACCATCGCAGGGAAAGGATGAACGCGACACCCGCCACGGCCAGCACCCAGGTGCCGCCCCGGCGCAGGATGTCCAGGGCGTTCGAAAGGCTGAGGGCCAGCAGGGCGTGGGGCATGGGCTGAGTGTAGTAGGGATCGCGTAACAGGTGCAACACAACTACTTGTGCCGCGTCTGCGGATACACCTCGCGGAAGAACCAGCGCGAGTCGCTGAACATGATGGGGATGCGTTCGATCTCGCCGCGCTTGATCCACTTCCAGGCGGCGACTTCGCTGGGGTCGGGCGTGACATTGCGCGGGCCGGCCAGTTCGCACTGCCACCAGTGCAGCACGAAGTGGGCGCGGCGGGTCATGCTCTCCCACAGCTTGCGTACGGGCTTCACGCGCAGGCCCACTTCCTCAAGCGCCTCGCGCACGCAGGCGGACTGCTGGTCTTCGCCCGGCTCCAGCGAGCCGGTCACGCTGGACCAGTAGCCGGGCCAGGTGTCCATAGCCGCGCGCTCGATGAACAGCAGCTCATCGCCGTCTTCAATCACGGCCACGATGGCATGGCGGAATGGCTGCTGGTCGTCGAACATGGTGGTGGTTGGTAGTTAGTGGTTGGTGGTTGGTGGTTGGTGGTTGGTAGTTGGTAGTTAGTGGTTGGTAGTTAGTGGTTAGCGTCTCCTTGAATATGCGCTTCACCAGTCACCAGCCACCAGCCACCAGTCACCAGCCACCAGCCACCAGTAACCAGCCACCGGTCACCCGTTGTTGATCCGGGCGGCGATCCTGGGGCCGAGCTCTTTGGGATTGGCCTTGCCCTTCAGCTTGCGCATCACCTGCCCGATCAGGAAACCCAGCGCCTTTTCTTCGCCGGCCTTGAAGTCGGCCACGGCGCGGTCTTTGAACTCCTCGATCACTTCGTCGATCATCGCGGTCAGGGCGCCTTCGTCCTGCTCGATCAGCTTATTCAGCCGCCGCGCCGCCTGCAGGGCGCCTTCGTCGGCCTCGACCATGGCGTGGAAGACTTCCTTGGCCGTGATGTTGTTCAGCTTGCCGGCGTCCAGCAGCTGGATCAGCTCAACCAGCGCCTCGGGCGTCAGCTTCAGCTCGCCGATGCCCGCGTTGCGGTCGTTGAGCTCGCGGGTGACTTCGCCGACCACCCAGGCCGCCACCTTGCGCGGCTCGTCCAGCAGCTTGAGCGCGCTCTCGTAGAAGTCGGCCAGGGCCTTGTCGCCCACCAGGTACTCGGCGTCCTGCTCGCTGAGTTTGTAATCATGCAGGAAGCGCAGCAGGCGCTTCTCGGGCATCTCGGGCAGGCTGAGGCGCACGCTTTCAACCCACTCGCGCGGCACGTCGAAGGTCGCCAGGTCGGGCTCCGGGAAGAAGCGGTAGTCCGTGGCCTCTTCCTTGCTGCGCATGGAGCGCGTTTCGCCCTTCTCGTCGTCCCACAGCCGCGTGTCCTGGCTGAGACTGCCGCCGCTTTCGATCACCTGCTGCTGGCGCTTGATCTCGAACTCGAGGGCCGCGCGCACCATGCGGAAGCTGTTCAGGTTCTTGATCTCGCTGCGCACGCCGAACTTCTGCTGGCCGCGCGGCCGAATGCTGACGTTGGCGTCGCAGCGCAGGCTGCCCTTTTCCATGCTGAGGTCGCTGACGCCCAGGTAGCTGAGGTTGCGCTTGAGTGTGTTCAGGTAGACGTAGGCTTCCTCGGGGCTGCGCAGGTCGGGGCCGCCGACGATCTCGATCAGCGGCGTGCCGGCGCGGTTGAGGTCCACCAGCGTGCTGCCCTCCATGTGGATCGACTTGCCGGCGTCTTCCTCAAGGTGCGCGCGGGTGATGCGGCACACCTTGGGCTGGCCGCTTTCATCGTGAATGGGCAGCTGCAACTCGCCGTCGAAACACAGGGGCTCATCGAACTGGCTGATCTGGTAGCCCTTGGGCAGGTCCGGGTAGAAGTAGTTCTTGCGATCGAACTTGATGCGGTGCGCGATCTGGCAGTTAAGCGCCAAACCAATCCGGATTCCGAACTCCACGGCCTGGCGGTTAACCATCGGTAAGGCGCCCGGCAGGCCCAGGCACACGGGGCAGGTCAGCGAGTTCGCCGGCGCGCCGAACTGCACGGCGCAGCCGCAGAACATCTTGGACGCGGTCTTGAGCTGCACGTGCACCTCAAGGCCGATCACAGGCTCGAACTCGGTTTTGGTTGCTGTAGCCATAAGAAGGCAGGTTATAGGTTGTAGGTTGTAGGTTGTAGGGCAGGGTGGCGGCCGCAGTTCACTACAACCTACAACCTAAAACCTACAACCTGCTGTTTCAAACCACCGTCGGCAACACGTTCAGCAGGGCTTCGACGGTGGGGGCTTCGTAATCCGGCACGTCCTTCAGGTCGCGGGGCAGCTGGTGCTTGCCGTGGCGGCCCATCTGCAGCTGGATGGCCTGCATGCGCAGGGTGTTGGCCGGGCGCACGTTGTTGTCAATGCGCGTGCCCAGCATCAGGCACTCGCCGGTGGTGGTGCCCAGCAGCCCGACCAGGAACTCAACCACGCGCGGGTCCGGCAGGTCGATCTTCATCTGCCTGGGCAGGCCCTTCACCTGGATCAGCGGCGACAGCCCGCCTTTCTCGAGCGCGGCCAGTTCTTCGTCGCTCAGGTGGTTGCCGATTGCCACTTTCCAGCCGCGCTGGCGGCAGACCTGCAAAATGTCACGCGCCTCCTTGCGCAGGCGGGTTACCGGCTGATGGTTCTTCTTGAAGGCGCTGATGCAGCGCAGCGCCAGCGTGGTGTCGCGGTTCACCAGCCGGAAGATCATGGCCTCGAACTGGTTGGGCGCGAACGATTCAATCGAGAAGGTGTCGGCCTGCTGCAGCGCCTGCTCGCTGACGCGCACGCCGGCCGTGGCCACGATCTGGCGCACGAGAGCGATCGCGTTGCGGTCGTTCTCGGATTCGTCCGTCAGGACGTCGTGCATGTCAATGATGATGGCGTTGGGCAAGGTGCATCCTCAGTTCAGGTTTCAGGGTTCAGGTTTCAGGTTTCAGGGAATCCCTGACACCTGCAACCTGTCACCTGATCCCTGGCCTATGGGTTCAGCCGGTAAATCGTGCGGGGGAACGGGATGGCTTCGCGCACGTGGGTGCAGCCGGTGATCCACTGCACGCAGCGCTCGACGCCCATACCGAACCCGCCGTGCGGCACGCTGCCGTACTTACGCAGGTCGACGTACCAGCTTACTGTTTCCGGCGGGATGTTGTGCTTCTTGATCTGTGCCTCGAGTACCTCGAGGCTGTCCTCGCGCTGGCCTCCGCCCACGATTTCGCCAACTCCTTCAGGCGCTATAACGTCCACGCCCATGGCGTACTTCCCGGTGGGATCCGCCTTCATATAGAAGGCCTTCACCTCGCGCGGGTAGTGGTGGATGCACACGCACTGCTTGTAGTGCAGGCCGATGGCGGTTTCGTCCGCGGCGCCCAGGTCGTCGCCGAGGCCGTTCTTCAGGATGTCGCCGGACAGCTTCTGCAGCTCGGGGTCACTTGAGCGCGAGAAGTCATCCTTCAGCTTCTGCAGCACGCTCTGCGCTTCTTCATAGTGGATGCGCGGGAAGGGCTTGCTGATCTGCTCCAGCACTGAGGTGTCGCGCTCGAGCTCTTTCAACTCTTCCTTGCAGTTCTCCAGCGCGCGCTGCACCACGTAGCGGATCTGCTCTTCGGCCAGGTCCATGATGCCGTCCAGCTCCAGGAACGCGACCTCGGGCTCGACCATCCAGAACTCGGTCAGGTGGCGGCGCGTCTTGGACTTCTCGGCCCGGAAGGTGGGGCCGAACACCACCACCTTGCCGAACGCCATGGCGCCGGTTTCTCCGTACAGCTGGCCGCTCTGGGTCAGGTAAGCGGTTTCTTCAAAGTACGGCAGTTCGAACAGCGTGCTGACGCCCTCGCAGCTCGCCGGCGTGAAGATCGGCGCGTCGTACAGCACGAAGCCGCGCTGGTAGTAGAAGTCGCGGATCGCCTGCACCACTTCGCTGCGCACGCGCAGGATGGCGTGCGGGCGCTTGCTGCGAACCCACAGGTGGCGCAGGTCCAGCAGCTTGTCGATGTTGGGGACGTCCTCGGTGATCTGAATCGGGTAGTCGTGGACTTCCTGGATGACACGAAGGTCCGTCCCGTGCAACTCGACGCCGAGGGCCGAGCGCTCGTCCTTGCTGACCTTGCCGCGCACGACAATGCTGCTCTCGATGCCGATGCGCTTGGCGGCCTCGAACACTTCCTCGGGCACGTCTTTCTTGCTGAGCACGACCTGCACGGTGCCGGTGCCGTCGCGGAACTGCAGGAACAGCAGCTTGCCGCTGCCGCGCCGGTTATAGAGCCAGCCCTTCAGCTCGACTTCCTGCTCGACGTATTGTTTCAGCGTGTTGACGGTTACACTGTTCATCGCGCTTCCCGTGGAAAGTTCGCGGGCACTATGCACGGAAGGATATCCGCTTACAACCGGCGGACGCATGGACTGGCCTGACTGGAACACACTCTCGCTTGCAGACCGGCACTACCTGCCGTACATGCTGATCGCGGCCGCCGTCATGGTCGCGGCCGTGGTCCTGCTGCCCAAACGCCACGGCAAGCCGGTGCTGATTGGCGCATGGCTGGTGCGGCTGCTGGCGCTGCTGGTCCTCGGCCTGGCGATTGCCAACCCCGTCACCACCACGCAGGCCGAGGCGCGCTTCCAGCCGGCCGGCACCTGGCGCCTGCTGCTGCCTGGCGCCGATGCGCCGGCCAACCCGCAGGCCCGCGATTTCAATGAGCCGCCGGCGGCCTTCGTCAACCGCGTGCGTGACGCGCTGGTGGGGGAGGCGCCGCCCGCAACCACCGAAGTGCACGCCGCCGAGCGCGAAGCCGCCCTGGCCGCCTGCGACGCCGTGCGGGCATTGGGCGTTCCCTGCCGAGCCTTCTACCCGGCGCAGCAGGCGCTATCGCCCACGCCGCTGATCACCGGCATCGACGCGCCCATCAACGTCAGGCCCGGCGAGCCCTTCGTCGCCCAGGTCCGCCTTGCGGGCCCCGCGGCTGAGCTGCGCGTTACGCTGGACGGCAAGCCGCTGCAGCCTGAAGACGGCGCATTCGAGGTCCGCAGTGACGTCCCTGGCCGACACGTGCTCGAGGCCGTGCTGCTGGACGCCGAAGGGCACGAGGTGCAGCGCGCGGGCCACGTGTTCCGGGTAGGGGAGAAGCCGCGCGCTTTGGCGTTGGGGCTCGAGGGCAAGCAGCTTGCCCGCGCCGGCGCCCTGGCGCCCGACCTGCAGTTCACCGCCGTGACCGTGCCCGAGTTCCGGGGTAGCTCCCTGGGCGATGAGCAGGTCCCCGTTGAGCTGGTGATCTCCAGCGTGCAGGCACTGAACCAGCTGAGCGCCGACCAGGCCTTCACTCTGGCGGGTTTCGTGGCGCGGGGCGGCGGCCTGTTCGTCACCGGTGACGGCGCGAAGTACGTCGCGCCCGAGTACCTGCCCCGCGACGTGCGCGGCTTGCTGCCCGTGATTCTGCAGAAGGAAGGCAAGCAGCCGCCGCCCGACGACCCGCCGCTGGAGGAAGAGCCCATCAAGGCCGAGATCGCCAAGGTCAGCATCTGCTTCGTGCTCGACCGTTCCGGCAGCATGGATGCGCCCGTGGGCGACGGTACGGCCACGCGCTGGCAGATCGCGACCAAGGGCGTCATCGAGTCGTTGAAGCTGGTTGACCAGGGCGGCCGCCGCGACCTCGAGAAACCGGAGTCGGAGTCAATCGCCACCCGCGTCGGCATCATGTCGTTCACGCTGTCGCAGAACTGGATCGACAAGCCCCGCACCTTCCTGAAGTTCGACCGCGAGTTCGACCTGCCGCGCCGCCTGCGCGAAGTAACCGGCGACAACGAGTACGCAGAGCTCGGATACAACACCGACATCTACGCGGCCGTGGATGAAGCCATCAACGTGATGAAAGACGAGCCCAGCGCCGTGAAAGTGATCGTGATGATGACCGACGGCGCCGACCGCCCCAAGAACGCCCTGGAAGGCAAGAAGCACACCGACCTGCGCGCCCGCGCCATCGAGCACGAGATCAACATCGTCGCGGTGGGCATCGGCGACGCCTTCAGCGGCAGCGACCCCGAGGCCCTGGCCGCGCGCCAGGTGATCAGCGACCTCGCCACCAAGCCGGAGTTCGCCAAGATCCCCGCCGCGCAGGACGCCGCCAAGGCTTACACCATCTTCGTGGATACAGTGGAAACGGCCTTCCAGGCCTACGACGACAAGAAGAAGAAAGAAGAAGAAGAACGCAAACGCAAGCTGGAAGAGCAGAAGAACCGCGAGCTTGAGCCCGAGAAAGTCGAGGTCATGCCCGGCACCTTCCCGCTGGTGCTGGGCGTGGTCGGCGAGCAGCTGTTCGGCAAAGACGCCCTGCCCGACACCGCGCCGAAAGTGCAGTGGCTGGCGCGCAACTTCGCCCGCGACGGCGCGGCCGTGGCGCTGGCCGCGGCCACCGACGACCCGGGCGCCACGCCGGTGCTGGCCTTCAAGGGCTACGGGCTGGGGCGCGTGGGCTTCTGGGGCGCGGGCACGGACCCTGAGGCGCTGGGCGAGCTGACGGGCTGGGACGACTTCCCCGCCATCTTCGCCGCCAGCCTGCGCTGGCTGCTGCCGCGCGAGCAGCCCGACCTGCGTCTGCTGGGTGACGCTACGCCGAACGGCATTCGCATACTGGACCCTATAGAGGAAGCAACTTACCTGTTGCGCACCCCGGCCGGCGACCTGGCGCTGAAGCTGAACGACCGCGAACTCACGTCCGACGGCCCCCTGCCGCTGGGCCCCGCGGAAGTAGTCGAGCGCGTGCCCAGCGAATCCGGCCCCATCGAGCGCGTGATCGGCGACGTGTATGTCGCGAACGCGCCGGCCGTGGTCGCGCGACAACTCGCGCTTGATGAAGACGAGGGCCCGGCGACGCTGCAGGCGCGCCCGCCCGAAGTCACACGCCAGACCCGTGAAGCAACGCTGCCGCTGCTGTATCTTCTGACCCTGGTGCTGCTGATCATGCCGATCGAGCGGCTGATCCGGAGGCGCAGTTGAGCAAGCACGAGGACACCGACGAGCACGAAATGCTCGAGATTCCCGCCCCGCTGCTGGTGACCGCCGGCGACCCGGCCGGCATCGGCGCCGAGGTCGCGCACAAGGCGATCAAGCGCCTGCAGCGCAAGCACGAGATATTGCCGGAACGGCCGGTGGTGGTGATCGGCGACGCCTTCCTGTACGCGCAGCACCTCGAGAAGCCGAGCGCGATGCAGGCCTATCACATCGTGCCGGTGGACGACTTCCTGATGGACATGGGCTACCTGGTGCACCACCTGATGCCCCGCGAGGGCAAACCCTGGCGCCCGATCTTCCTGGACTGCGGCTTCAAGGACCAGAGCGCCATCCAGCCCGGCAAGCCCGGTGAACTCAGCGGCGAACGCGCGGCCACGTACCTCGAGGTTGCCGTCGAGCTGCTGGACGACGACGTGGCCGACGCCGTTTGCACGGCGCCGATCTGCAAAGACGTGATGCCGCGCGAGGCCTTCCCGTTCCCGGGCCAGACCGAGTACTTCGCCGCGGCCTGCGACGTGCAGCACCCGGTGATGATGCTGGTGGGGGGCGGCCTGCGCGTGGCGCTGGCGACCATCCACCTGCCGCTCGCCAAGGTGCCGCGCGCGCTCAACCGCAAGGACCTGCGCCGTACCATCCAGACGGTGGGCGAATCCCTGCGCGAAGACTTCGGCATCGAGAAGCCGCGCATCGCCGTCTGCGGACTCAACCCGCACGCCGGCGAGAACGGCCGCTTCGGCACCGAGGAGCGCAAGGTGATCGAGCCTGCGCTGCGGGCATTGAAGGGCAAGGGCTTCGACGTGGAAGGCCCGCTGCCGGCCGACAGCGTGTTCTGGTTCGCGCGCCAGGGGCGCTACGACGCGGTGATCGCCATGTACCACGACCAGGGCCTCGCGCCGCTGAAGGCCGTGGCGTTCCACGAGGGCGTGAACGTGACGCTGGGGCTGCCGGTGGTGCGCACCAGCCCCGACCACGGCACAGCGTTCGACATAGCCGGCAAGAACGAAGCCGACGAGCACGCCACATACCAGGCGATTCTGTTAGCCCACGAAATCAGCAACCGCCGCGAAGCCGCCTACGCCCGCGCCTGAGCCGGTTCGGAAAGCGACAAGGGGACAGTCCCCGCAGCCTGCCCGCCGAAGCCTGGGCGAAGGCGGGTTGGGGACTGTCCCCGTCCTCGGATTCCAACTGCGGTCAGGATGGACAGGAGTGAGTGGACACGGGCCGTAGGCCGCAAGCGCCCACACGCTTCGATTCCAGCGTGCTGAACAGCAACTGCAAAATGCCGGCAACCACGAAGGTACACGAAGGGCCACGAAGGAGTGCCGATCGATTGCACTCCTTCGTGGCCCTTGGTGGCCCTTCGTGGTTTGAAGCTTTTGCTGTTTCTATGGCGGACGCCGCACAGCCGCCGAGTTACCCAACAGGTCTTCGCCCCCTTCGCATCTTCGCGTGAAAACCGAGGCAAGCGCGCAGCGCGAGCGCGTTATCGGCGCGCGTACAGCCGGCGGGTTTGCTTGATCATGCCGGCGTGCCAGCAGATGTGGGCGGCGATCATGGCTATGAAGCTGGCGGCGTTGCGTTGCGGCCTGGGTTGACGTGTCAAGTCTTCGGGTTTCAGGCTGGCTATCGCTTCGCGCAGCCCGGCGGAAGCTTTCTGCAAGGCGGGCAGCACCTGCGCTAACGGCAGCTCGCCGGGCGGCTTCGTGTCCGCTGACTTGCCCGGATCCATGTTCTGAATCGTCGTAATGTACTGCCGGTGGCACAGCTCCAGGTGGTTCAGGTGCCACAGGATCGTGCCCGGCACGCCCACGCCTTCGTCGTGCGGCTCGGCCGCGTAGGCGGGGTGCTGCCAGGCGGCCTCCTGCTCGGCCAGGTCGTGCAGGGCGCTGGCGAGGCTCTCCCACTCGTCGTTCAGCGCGCCGTCAAACACAACAAGCAACGTCTCAATCGCGTCCATGCAGCCCTCCGCGGCCGTTCCAATCCAAAATCCAAAATCAAAAATCCAAAATCAGGCGCAGCCCTTCCTCCTACTGGTGAAGGAAGTCCCTTCTACTATCCTGCCGCTCGAACGGGCACAGGTTACGGGGCAGGGGCTATTTTTGGGGACGCTATGCCTACCCAGCTGCAATTCGCGCGTGAAGGCAAAATCACCGACGAAATGGCCTACGTGGCCGAGCAGGAAGAACTCACGCCCGAAGAGGTTCGCGGGTTGATCGCCCAGGGCCACCTGGTGATCCCCAAGAACATCAACCACGACTTCGCCCCGCGCGCCATCGGCCGTCGCACCAAGACCAAGGTCAACGCCAACATCGGCATCAGCAGCGACCACGGCAGGCTCGAGGAAGAGCTGGCCAAGCTCAAGGTCGCCATCGAGTTCGGCAGCGACTCAGTGATGGATTTAAGCAGCGGATACCAGCACCTCGACGGCATCAGGCAGGCCGTAATCAACAACAGCAGCGTGATGGTGGGCACCGTGCCGATCTACGGCGCCATGTCCGACAACATCATGCAGGGCCGCGGCTTCAAGGATTTCACCGCTCGCCGCCTGCTGGACGAAATCGACAAACAGGGCCAGCAGGGCGTTGACTACATCACCGTCCACTGCGGCATCACGCGCCAGACCCTCAAGTATGTTGACGGCCGTCAGCGCATCGTGGGCATCGTCAGCAAGGGCGGCAGCGTGCACGCGGCCTGGATGCGCGCCACGGGCAACGAAAACCCGCTGTACGAGTACTTCGACGAGCTGTGCGAGATCGCCGCCAAGTACGACATGACCTTCAGCCTCGGCGACTCGTTACGGCCGGGCGGCACCGGTGACGCGACGGACGCCGCGCAGATCCAGGAGCTGCTGATTCTCGGCGAGCTGACCAAACGCGCCTGGGCCAAGGGCGTGCAGGTGATGATCGAAGGCCCGGGCCACGTGCCTCTGGACCAGATCGCCGCCAACGTCCTGTTGCAGAAGCGGCTGTGCCACGGCGCGCCGTTCTACGTGCTGGGGCCGCTGACCATCGACACCGGCGCGGGCTACGACCACATCACGGGCGCGATCGGCGGCGCGGTGTGCAGTGCCGCGGGCGCCGACATGCTGTGTTACGTCACCCCCGCCGAGCACCTGCGCCTGCCCAACGCGGACGACGTGCGCCAGGGCGTGATCGCCACGCGCATCGCGGCCCAGTCCGGCGACCTGGCCAAGGGTGTGCCGTACGCCAAGCGCATCAATGATCGCATGAGCGAGGCGCGCAAGAAGCTGGACTGGGAGACCATGTACGCCTGCGCTATCGACCCGGTTGAGGCCCGCAAGTTCCGCCAGACCAGCGAGGACTACGACAGCGACGTCTGCACCATGTGCGGCGACCTGTGCGCCGTGCGCATGGACAACTTCACGGACCTCGGCTCGCGCGCGCCCGCGGACCTGAAGGAAATGCCCATGGCCGACGAGCGCCGAAAGCGCCGCGTGACCATGGCCGAGAAGCAGGCGGCCGAGGGCAGCTTCGACGAGATGGGCAACTGGCTGCCGCCCAAGCACGTGCAGGAGAAGCAGCGCGCCAAGGGCCAACAGGCCAAGCTCGAGGCCAAGGTCCCATACGAGCGCGCCGATTCAGGCAGCTACAAAAAGGGCGCCGCCCCCGAGCCCGAGCAAATCCTGCGCCACAAAGAGTAGTGGTATACACATCCCGACTTCGCTGAAGCTACCTGGGCAGGCCTGCCATGGGTCCCGGTGACCACACTGCGCATCACGGCGCGCCGATCTATGCAGCGCCTCGCCAACCAATGGGGGCCGATTAACCCAACCGATTACGTCGAGAAAACGCGCAATCAATCCGCGAAGGACACACCTATGCCCCCGGTTTGCGATCCACCGTTGATGTGCCCGACCGCATCCGATTGTACTTCGGTAAAACCAATTTCGTTAATATCAGTAACTGAGGCACTACGGCGGTAAGCGTCACTCCAACTATGAGGAACAGATACGAGGCCAAGGCCAAGAGCGATACGTCCATCAACGACCGAGGCTCGACGACATCCCTAAAGTAATCAATCGCAAACTTAACTATCACTCCGTTCACGAATATAGACAAGAATATCGGAATAGACCAGCGGAGTGCGAAACGCGAGGCAGCTCGCTCGTGTTCATTCATACAGCACCTTCGATACGCCCGACCCTTCAGCGAAGTCAAGTCCGAGTTCGCCCAGGGTTGTGGAAAGCGGAGACGGTCCACTACAGCAGTCTAAATTGCAATGTTCTATTGTCACTTCTACCAACCTTCCCAATCTTCCCACGGATACCCCCAGCCGTTCTTCCGGCCAGATGTTCTCGCGGTCTCGCCCGCTATCTTCCTGCAAAGGCAACAGTCTTCAGGTTTGTCCCACAAGTCTGCGTGCTTTCGATACTGATCCCATCCAAGACCGTTCTCGCCCTTTGGGCAGGGGTGTGTTCTTCGCGGAAGTGGTTGCGTGGAAATGCAATGAAAGGGATGGAGAAGGTGCCTGATTCATCCTGCGGCGGCTGGTCAACAGTTTGCCGGTCCTTGCTGCCCCCTTCTGGCAGAACTGGCATGCCACCCATGGCCTTGAAGACGATGCCTCCTGTCCCTGACCCTCCTTGCCCAAGCCCGTTCCCTGCTTGCCTTGCTTCCGCTACTCTTTCGGGGCATGCCGGACTGGTTTGAGCTTCTGCACCTTGAGCACGTGGACGCCTGGTTCGACGCGCCTGCGTTGGCGTTGGCGCTGGCCCTAACTGTCGGCATGGCCGCGCTGGTGCTTGGTTCCGCCCTGCGTTTGCCCGGCATCCTGTTCGCACTGGCCGCCGGCGTTGCCCTCGGTCCTGACTTCGCCAACGTGATTCGCCCGGCCGTGCTGGGCGACTGGCTGCGGGTGATCGTGGGTTTTTGCGTCAGCGTAATCCTGTTCGAGGGCGCGCTTTCGCTGAACCCGGCGCGGCTCAAGCGCGCGGCTTCTCCGGTGCGGCGGCTGGTCACCATCGGCGCGCTGATCGCCGCCGCCGGCGCGGCCGTGGCGGCCCATTACGCCATGGGCTGGCGCTGGGAAATCGCGGCGCTGTTCGGCTCATTGCTGATCGTAACCGGTCCCACGGTGATCGCGCCCCTGCTGCGCCGCATCAAGGCCGAGAAGACCGTTGCCACGGTGCTGTCCGCCGAGGGCGTGCTGGGCGATGCCGTGGGCGCCGTTACCGCCACCGTGGTGTTCGGCATCGCGGTCGCTCCGCGCGCTGAGGAATTCACGGCGGCCGCCGTCGAGTTCGGGCGCATTGTGCTGCTGGGGGGCGTGATCGGCTTCCTGGCAGGGCTGGTAATCTCGCTGTTGGGGCGTTGGCAGCGCATGTCGCTTGAGGGCCTGGGCCGCGTCACCACCCTGGCGCTGGTGGTGCTGGCCTTCCAGCTCAGCAACGTGGTGGCCCACGAGAGCGGCGTGGTGGCGGCCGTGGTGGCGGGCATGACCGTGGGCACGCTCGGCACCCAGAAGCAGGATGAACTGATCGAGTTCAAGGAAGAGCTCAGCATCCTGTTCATCGGCCTGCTGTTCGTGCTGCTGGCCGCGAACGTGCGCATCGCGGAGATCATCGCGCTGGCCGACCGCGCCGCGCTGGTGGCGGCGGCACTGGTGCTGGCGGTGCGCCCGCTGTCGGTGCTGATCTCGACCATCGGAACGTCATTGAGCGGCCGGCAGCGGCTGTTTATCGCCTGGATCGGCCCGCGCGGGATCGTGGCGGCCGCCGTGGCCTCGCTGTTCGCGACCGAGCTCGCGGCGCGCGGCGCCCCTGAGGGCGCGGAGTTCCGGGCCGTGGTATTCCTGACCATCGTGGTGACCGTGACGCTCGCCGGCTTCACCGGCTGGCCGATGGGCAAGCTGCTTGGCGTGCTGGCCAAGATCAACCAGGGCTGGCTGATCTTCGGCGCCAACCGGGTGGCGATCGCGCTGGCGCTGGCTTTGAAGGAAAGCGGCGAGGAAGTGCTGCTGATCGACCGCAACCGCGACGCCTGCGCCGAGGCCGAGGCGGCCGGCCTGAGCGTGCTCATGGGCAACGGGCTCGACGCTCACACGCTGCTGCGCGCGGGGGTCGAGACGCGCCGGGGCGTGATCGCCATGACCAGCAACGACGAAACCAACCTGTTGTTCGTGCAGACCGCGAAGCGCTTGCATCGCGCGCTGGCGGGTTGGCTGGTACTGGGCGGCGCCAAGGGCGGCGTCACGAGCCACATGATTGAGGAGGAAGGCGCCCGCGTGCTGGGCGGGCGCAAGATGGACATCGCGCTGCTGGCAGCGCTGGTCGAGGAGGGCCGCATGGAGACCCAGCAGCGCAAGCGCGGCGAAGCGGGCAAAGACAACGGCAAGACCATCGTGCGGCGCGCGGGCGAGGTGCCGCTGCTGGTCAAGCGCGGCGGCCGCTTCGTGCCCGCAGGCGAAGATTACGAAGACGCCGATGAGCTGGTGCTGCTGACGCCCTCCAGCCAGCCCGTGCGCCCCGCCGCCGCCACCGAAAGCGCCCGCAGGCCGGCGGTGCGTTGACTGGCCCGGGCTAACGGCCGGATGTATTCTGTTGCGGTCTGCCCGGACAACCCATGCGCATCTGTATCCTTTCACGGAACCCGACGCTGTATTCCACGCGCCGCCTGCGCGACGCCGCCCTTGCGCGCGGCCACAAGGTGATGGTGGTTGACTACCTGCGCTGCTACGTGGACATCACGGCGCGCAGCCCCAAGGTGATGTACACCGGCGCGGCACTGCAGAAGTTCGACGCCATCATCCCGCGTGTGGCCAGCAGCGCAGAGGCCGCCTATGGCGCGGCTATCGTGCGGCAGTTCGAGATGATCGGCAGCTACAGCCTGAACGCCAGCCAGGCCATCGTGCGCAGCGGCGACAAGCTGCGCAGCCTGCAGCTGCTTTCGCGGCAGAATGTGGACCTGCCGCGCACCAGCTTCGCGCACGCGACTCTCAGCAAGGACGACCTGATCGACCTGGTCGGTCCGCCGCCGCTGGTGATCAAGCTGCTGCAGGGCAGCCAGGGCGCGGGCGTGGTGCTGGCGCCTACGCGCAAAGCCGCCGAGGCAGTGATCAGCGCCTTCCAGCAGCTGAACGCCAACTTCCTGGTACAGGAGTTCATCGCCGAGGCTGAGGGCCGCGACATCCGCGCCTTCGTGGTGGGGGGCAAGGTGGTGGCGGCCATGGAGCGCAGCGCGCCCCCCGGCGACTTCCGCAGCAACCTGCACCGCGGCGGCACGGCCCAGGCGATCAAGCTGACCAAGCGGGAAGAGCGCGTGGCGATCAGCGCCGCCAAGGCCATGAACCTGAACGTGGCCGGCGTGGACCTGATCCGCGCCAAGCGCGGGCCGCTGGTACTGGAAGTGAACTCGTCGCCGGGCCTGGAAGGCATCGAGACCGCCACCAAGGTGGACGTGGCCGAGCAGATCATCGAGTACATCGAGAAAAAGGTGACCGAAAGCGAAGCCCAGGATCCCCAGCGCAAGAAGGTGGACGCGTAGGGCAGGGGACAGGTTTCAGGTTTCAGGGGACAGGGTGTATGTTTGAAGGCGACCCTGACCCCTGAAACCTGAGCCCTGAAACCTGATCGCATGTCCGACACTGAATCCGCCATCCGCCGCCAGCTGGCCGAACAGGTGCAGGAGACCTTCGCCTCGGCGCTCAATGCCGTGACCTGGGCCCTGCTGCGCCGGCCGGACCGCAGCGTGCTCGATGATGAGAAGATGCTCTACGCCGCCTTCGCCTCGGCCTACCACTACCTTGAGACCGGCACGTTCCTTGAGCACCAGCGCGCCGAGTGGCTGATCAGCCGGGTCTACGCGGCGCTGGGCAACGGGCCGGAAGCCCTGCGCCACGCCGAGCGCTGCATGGCGCTGACCACCGCCTACCGCGACCAGCTGCCTGACTTCGACAAGGCCTTCGCCCTGGAAGCGCTCGCACGCGCCCACGCCAAGGCCGGCAACACAGACGAGGCCGCAAAGTTCCGGGCCGAGGCCGAGCAGGCCGGCAACGCGATCAGCGACGAGCGAAGCCGCAAGGTGTTTCTCGAAGAGCTGAACACCTGACCCGTCGCACAAGCGCCCCGCCCGTGCGCCGCGTACTTAAGATAGGGGCAGTTGTCATTCAGACCTGCGGAGCAGGCCAACAAGGTTAGCCCCCAGCGTAAGCCAATCGTATCTACACAAGTCTGGCTGGTTGTGCCGATTAGGGGCTGTATGTCCCTGAACTTTCCGGTGCTGAGCCGCGGC
>JAANMX010000234.1_pt1 | contig 74400 bp, 61 predicted proteins | sample 7279681 | NCBI WGS metagenome assembly JAANMX01 (sample SAMN14094542, study PRJNA606508) | bioreactor metagenome | isolation source: A lab-scale SPAN reactor treating ammonium-rich wastewater day 351 | place: Ireland: Galway | collected 2018-01-01
TCAAAACCGACAATGAACATCCGGACAAGCACAACAAAGAATGCAATTGCAGCGCCGTACATCAAAGTTGTGATGCGTCCTTCGACAGTGACGCTGCTGAAGTCAAGCGTGACGATGAACAGAAACAGAGTGCCGATTGCAACTGTCTTGAAAATAAGCAACCCGTAATCAACCCGCGATACATCCCATGGAATCTCATACAACCCTGCCAGCACAAACAAGACAAGCCAAAAAAGGGCAAACAGAAGCATCACGGGATTGATAAGATACGCCTCCAGCGGAACGTACACTGTCACCGGCATAAACCCGGAATGGAATCTGAACCAATAGGAAAACACGAACGCCGCAAAAAGTGCCGCGATATCGCCGAAGACAAGCACGGCCTTGTCAATCAATCGGGCAACACTTAGTGGTTGAATGGGCAGCCTCGTCTCATGCAAGCGACGTCGCATTTCTTCAACATAACCCAACCGACGGACGCCGAAAAAGATCGAACCAAAAACCACGACAAGAAGAATTGTCGAATAGAAGCTCTCCATCTGAACAAGCAGGAACGCGACGATACCGTTGAAAATCGAGAGAGCGTAGATTGTTACGACGGTTTGCCGATGTGTGAGTCCCAGATCCATAAGCCGGTGATGGATGTGTTCCTTGTCCGGCTTGAGCGGATGCATCCCCTTGCGGAGCCTGCGGAAAAATGCGACCGACGTATCAACAATAGGAACGGCAAGCGTGACAACAACAATCAACAGCGAAAGCGGGGTCATCCCCGGTGAGGGATGCTGTAAGATCCGCAATGAGATGCAGGCAAGCACAAAACCGAGAAACAGACTTCCGGTATCACCCATGAATATTGATGCGGGATGGAAGTTGTACCGAAGAAATCCAAGGCACGAGAAGAACAGGCTTGCAGTCACAACCATCGTGAGCGGATCCTGCTCAAACGCGCCAATGGCAAAGAACGTTGCCGAGACAATAGCTGCCACGCCGCAAGCGAGGCCATCCAGGCCGTCGAGAAGATTCACCGCGTTCGTCACCCCGATAAGCCAGAGGAACGTAATCGGAATGCTCCACATACCCAATTGCAATGACCCGACGAACGGAAGCGAAAGGTATTCAAGTTGAAGTCCGCTATACACAACAAGCCCGCTTGCCGCAGTCTGCACGATAAGCTTGCCGAGCGATCCGATGCCGTAGATGTCATCAAACACGCCGAGCATGACGATAAACAGTGTGGCGATCGCAAGCACGGGCAATGAGAGTGAAGGGGCTGCAAACATCTCCGGGTTCAACAGCGCTACAGCAGCAAGCGCGACTGCGAACCCTGCAATAATACTAACACCACCAAGGCGTGGAATGAAGCCTGCGTGGATTTTGCGTTCCCCGGGGTGGTCGCCAATGGCAAATCGCAATGCAAGTTGTCTCACACGCGGCGTCGTCAAGAGGACGATGAATGCAGCAAGGCTCGATATCAGAAAGATTGCAAGCATGTGCTAATCTGTATCATCCCCTCGATATCTTTTCAGTGAGTTCGCGAACAAGCCTGTCGTATTGCATCCCCACAACTTCCTTCGAGTATTGGGCACGAACCAGCTCAAGACCCCGCCTTCCTTTTTCCTGCAAAGAGCCTCTGTTCTCGTATGCTGCGCGAACTGCGTCGGTGAAGGATCGGGCGTCGTCCGGCACGGCAACGTATCCGCAATCAACTTTCTTCATTAACCATTCAAGTTCGGAATTCGGGTCCGCCTGCACAATCACAGCCTTGCCGCAGGCAAGGATAGTATATATCTTCGAAGGGAATGTGTCAATCGTAGTGTTTGATTTCATGGGGATCATGCAAACATCGCTGCTCGCATTAGCCATTGCCATCATCTGCCTCGGTTGGTAGCCGAGAAATCTGATATTTCTCAGTTGACGTGTTTCGACTTCCGCCCTCAACCACTTCGATACCGCCCCATCTCCAACGAGAACAAATTCGATCGGAAGTACCGACAGTTCCGCGGCTGTATGCAAGAGAGCTTCCCAATCCTGGCTTAAACCAATGTTGCCACCGTAGAGAACCACGAACTTGTCGAGCAAATTATGCTCCCTGGCAAACCAATTGTCACGAGGCAGCGGGTGATAGAGTTCCGTGTCAACGAAATTCGGTATTACTTCAAGTTTTTCTTTCGGAACATTGCGTCGCACAACAATATCGTTGAACCATTGTGAAATGGACACGATCTTTGCACTCTTTGCATACACCACTGACTCAATCCACCGGAGAAATTTAATGAGAAGAGGATTACGAATGAGCCCTTGATTGATTGCAAAATCTGGGTAGATTTCCTGTATGTTGTACACGTACGGAGCATTCATCTTCCAGCCGAGAAGCCAACCGACAAGCCCCATTGTCAAAGGAGGAGATGGAGTCAGAACAAGATCGTGCTTCTTGAGAAAGAAGAAGCCGATGAATAATGACATCTTGTGAAAGTAGAGGTAGTCGAACACCCGGGAATAGACCCGTTGCCCCTTCATCGGAATCCGTACGTGCCACACATCTATCCCGTCGAGATCACTGCGGCCGAGCAAACCAAACCAACGCGACTTCATATTCTGCCGCTTCACAGCCTCCCGATCAATGTTGTAGTGAGGAGAGGTTGTAAGGACTGTAACGTCATGACCAATGCTTTTCAGCTGTTTTGCAAGATCGGTCATCAGATATGATGTCGACACAGAATCAGGCGAAAAAACGAGTGAATGAAACAGTATTTTTGGCATGTTGGAAGAAATCTTATCCGGACTTGTGCGTTGCAGGTAGAGACGATTAGTCTAGTCCGCTGAGATGTAATCGCTGAGACGTTTCTCTTCAGCCCGAACCATTTCAGCAACAATTTCGCGCAGGCTGCGGGTTATTCCCCACCCGGGAAAATGGGTTTTCAGTTTGCGCAAGTCTGACATATAACAGATATGGTCTCCTATCCTATTGCGCTCTTGGTACGTCCATTGCACCCTATATCCGGCAATTTCATCAATCAAGTCAATACACTCAAGTACTGACGCAGCGTTTTCACGGCCGCCGCCAAGATTGTATACTTCTCCGGGCCTCGGATTGTTCGCAAAAGCCTCGAACGCCATAATGACATCGTGGCTATGAATTTGATCGCGGACTTGTTTACCCTTGTACCCGAAAATTGTATACGGTTTTCCTGCAACGGCAACATGAACGAGATACGACAGAAATCCGTGCAGTTCAACACCCGAATGCGATGGCCCTGTTAAACATCCTCCTCTGAAAACGCCGACCTTCATGCCGAAGTATTTTCCATATTCTTGAGCGATAACATCGCCGGCCGTCTTCGACGCTCCGAACAAGGAATGCAGACACCGATCTATTCTGCAATGCTCATCAATGCCGTGATAGTTTTCGGGACGAGCGTAGTCATAGCGTTTTTCGTTTTCAACAAGTGGAATCTCATTGGGAGCGTCTCCATACACTTTATTCGTGCTGACGTGAATGAACACCGCTTCGGGACTATGTTGCCGGGCCGCCTCGAGCAGGTTCAGCGTGCCGACGGCATTCACATCAAAGTCATCAAACGGAATGGCGGCCGCCCTGTCATGCGAAGGTTGAGCGGCACAATGAACGATTTGATCAAAGCGGTTTTCTTTGAAGAAATTCAGAATATGTTGACGATCACGGATATCAAGGTTGTGATGGATGAAATTCTTTGTTGCTGATTTCAAGCGGTTCAGATTCCATGTGGTGTCACCCTGTGGCCCGAAGAATTCCATTCGCATATTGTTGTCGATTCCATGCACGGTATGACCTTGTGAATCATAATACTCAACTGCTTCCGAGCCGATTAAGCCGCTACTGCCGGTTACTAAGATGTTCATGATCTTCCTTTTCGTTTTCGTTCGATATTGGTTGGTACAGATTAATACTTAGTTGATTTTTGTGACAGGACACTTTCATACACTTCCAAAGTCCGCCGAGCTGTCTTTTCCCAAGAGAATCGTTTTACATTCTCGTACCCTTTTCTTTTCAACTCATCGCGCAAGATGATGGATGAAGAAATCTGTCGTAACTTTGCAGCAATATCATCAACAGAGAAGGGATCAAAAAACAGCGCTGCATTTCCGGCAACCTCGGGCAATGAGCCTGCATTGGAGCAAACAACAGGCACGCCAGCCTCCATTGCGTCAATCACAGGCAATCCAAATCCTTCATAGAAAGATGGGAAGGCCAGAAAATCCGCCCCCTTCAGCACACCAGCCATATTAGCGGACGACAAATAGCCTGTCTGCAGAACACCAGTCATATCATTTGTAGAACTCTCGTGAAAACCAACTTCTGAAAACTTGTGTCCCACAAGAACAAGCTGTTGTTTGATTCGCCCCTCCCGTCTCAAAAGCTGATAGGCTTGTATGAGCCTCGGAATATTCTTGTTTGGCGATGGACTGCTGAAAGCGACGCAATAAGGAGTCTCGATAGCGGGAACATTCACAGCCTTTTCCATCTCATCACACGATTCGCCGTTGGCTTTTGCAGCGAGATGTGTTACCACAATCTTGTCCGGAGAGATGTCGTAGTGCTTGACGATTTCCTGCTTTGAGAATTCTGAGATTGTAACTATTCTTTCCGACCTGCGTACAGCCTTTCCTACAAAAAAGTTGAGGGCAAGACGCCGCTGCCATGTCATCAGTTTTCCGAATGCCTTGAAATTCATGTCGAGAACGGTAACCACTGTTGGGCACGACACAAACAATGGTGACACATACCCCAGAGAATGGAGCAAATCGAGTCGATAATCCTGAACAAGCTTCGGAAACTTCACCTGTTCATAGTAGTAACGTTTAGGGCGATTGGAACCGGATATTGGACAAACAACTGTCTCGTATTTGGGAAACTTTGTCGATGCCCACTCTGCGGACTCCTGGTTCACGAAAAGAATAAAGTCACTGCTTGCATTGATTGCCTGTAGTCCATTCAGAAGCCCCGTTGCAACCGTTTCAGTCCCACCAACGACACCGGGAAGAAGATAGAGTAAGTTGATTCCTATTCTCACCGCTGACTCTGCTTCGAAGGCTTGTAGAACTTATCGGCGTACTCCCGATTGAAGGCAATCGCCCCATCCTGCTGTTGAATCCAAGGCCACAAGTCCTCCGGAATTCGTGGCTTCAATACAACCATAGCAAAGAGGTTATTCAGGCGTTTGAAGAAGCGAGCCGAAACAATCAGGACTGGGCCGATCGATCTGACAATGTTCAACTTGAGACTGCTTTTTCTCATTTCGCTTGTTTGGTAAGGCAGACCCATTCCATAGAAGAAACGAATGTCGTGCTTCCCTGTAGGGTTGCAGGAATGAATGGTCTTCATCAGTTCCCTTTCCGTCCATCGGTAGATGTAGTTTGGAATCTCCGTATTGTTAACCCCACCAAACCGATACTCGTTATCAACAACAGCTTCCAGTTCAAACTCAGAAACGAGCTTCACACGATTTGCCAACCTCATGGGCAGACTATCCCGACCCTCGAACATGATGATACCTTTACGGGCCACGCGGTACATTTCGAGCAAAGCCCGATGAGGTGATGTGCAATGATGCAGCCCGTCCGAAACAAAGGCAAAATCAAATTGATCATTGGCAAATGAGAGATTCTGTGCGTCCTGACAACTCCACTTAAGAGGTAAGAACTCCGACGGCTTGACCCGTTCATCGAGATTTGAGATTGTCACATCGGAAAATGTCATGGACGTGAAAAACGCCCTCTCCTCCTTGCCTGCGCATACCGCTAGAATGGAATCCGATTTTTCGAGTACGCCATGGTTAAGAAGTTGGCGTACAACTGATTCAACAAACTCTACTCTCATTCACCCGACCTGCTGTCATTTGATCCACCTCTGTTGATGGCTTGTCGCGCTCCCGCAAGTTGCAGGAGTGTTTGAGCATCTTCACTTGAAAGGGCCTTGGAGAATACCAGAAATCCCAGGAAGACACAGAGACTCGTAATCCCTTGGACGGCAAAAGGCACCGAGCCGAACGAGGCGCCAGTCACCGCTGCAAGCAAGCAGGCTATCACCGGCCTCCAGATTTGTCGTACCAGGGTTGCCACTTGCATGTGTGGGAAAGTGATTGCCAGATAGAGAAAATACCCAAATTCGGCAGCCACTCCCGCCCAAGCCGCTCCCACGATACCGTATTTCGATGACAACAGAGGCGTAGCTATTGTATACAAAGCAGCCAGCAACACCATCCCTTTTAAGTATTGCCTCTGATTGTCAGATGCAACAAGCGCAATCTCGAAAATGAAACGCATCCCGGCGAACGCAAGGGCCCACAAAAGCACGACAAAAACCTCCGTTGCCCCAGCATAAGCCGATGGATACAGCAACGACATGAGCGTTGGTCCGAAAAAGGTGCCTGCAAGCCCGATTCCAAACGACCCGATGACTGTAAAACGGAAGAATTTCTCAACAAAATTCTCAAATTGGGTGCGCGATCCCACATACCATCTTGCCAACGTCGGCAGGAGGACGCGTTGAAAACTAACTATAACATAAGCCCATGGCAGCACTACAACGCGATGTGCTGCTGAGAAAAGTCCGAGATCTATTTCAGTCAAGACATAGCCCACTATCATGGTGCCTATGAACAGGCTATAGTGAGAGAGTATGTTCGCTATGCCGACTTCGGATGCATTCCGAATCAACGCACGCGCCCTTGCCCAAGAAAAGGAAACAAGATCAAAACCAAACGATCTGACAGCAATGACAAAGACCACTCCAACAGGAATTGCCACACTGAGCAAATACGCCAGTACAGAATTCGTGAAATCGGCACTTCCACGAACAAACCACACTACTCCAAGACCGAACAACACTCCTTTCGCAATGCGAGCTACACTCGTCGTCACGACATTCTGTCTTGCCTCGTAAACCCACTCCAGCACAAACGAGACGGGAACAACAGCAAGAGAGAATAGAACCACCGCATTGCCTGTTCCATGCGGTACGAGGTTCCCCGTCACTGCGAAAGCCGTACCTGCAATCAAAAAAAAAGAAAAGAAGAAACGCAGACAAACGACACTGCCAATCCATGAAGCTGTGTCTTCGGGCCTGCGCGCAACTTCCCGGATAGCTGTCACCTCAAAGCCGAATTCCCCAAAACGAAGAAGATACAACTGCCAGGCTTGTGCAAAACTCCAAATGCCAAACGCCGCCGGACCGAGCACCCTGGCGAGATAGAGTGTTCCAACAAAATATAACAACTGACCAGCAACATTGCCGGAAAACAATATGATAAAATTGCGCGCAAGCAGTCTGACGCTACTCAAGTGCCACTCGGCCTTCCTCATGTTTGCCGCAAGTCTTCATGCTGCCCTTGGACCACCGTGAACGTAATCCACTCGAGGCAGCAATGTCCATCGAAGGAACAAGAAGACACCCAAGAGATTGAGTTCAAACCAAAGAAATGCAAGGGGGAAATTGAAATAGGAAATAAACATACAAAACACGGCAAAGCCATACATCATAACGTTGGTTATTGTAGGAGCCGTTCGAACGCGGTAATACAGAAGGCCTGTCGCTGCACCAAGCACAAAAGGAATCAGTCCCAGCCCGACCACTCCGAAATCGCTATAGAACCAATAGAAAGCGGTGTATGTATTGTAATTGCTGGTTAAGTACGGGGTCCTCTCAAAGTTGAAATAGTCAAGCACCCAGTATTTCAAACCCGAGATTGCGGTTACAAAATCGAGTGTGAAATATCCGTAGGTATGATACTCTCCCTTGTCGACGGAACGTGCAAAATTCTCGAGGTTGGTGACGACATACATATACGGCTCTGTTAGGAACGCGTATTCTTTGGAAAAACGCATTTTCGAAACCGAATACAGGTAGGTGGAAACGACCGTCGTGAAACGAAGAGACGATATCCAGTAAAAGAATGCAGCAACTGCAACAAACAATGGCACGGCCGTACGCAATCGGACAAAAGAAGTCGCGTAGTAGAGCAAAGTGAAACCAACGACTGCCACCATGATGATGGGAAATCGCATGAGTAGCAGGAAGAAGGATCCCCCCGTAAGGACAAGAAGAACAGCAAGAATTGACTTCTTCTTCTTGTGCCCGTTCACCAGAACAAAATAGAGGAGGGTGAACAGCATGATGATACTTGCTATGTATAAAAACAATGTCAAACCGGAAACGTTGAAATCCACGCGAGAAATCGCTGTACCGATCACGTCAACAGGTAGCCAGCCCCGCACAAGGTAGTTTGCCGTATAGGCTACAGAGTATACAATTACGCAGATCAGAATAAGCCAGAAGAGACGCTTCTCCCGGACTTGTTGGCCCTTTAGCCGTTCACGGATTTCTTTGATAGAAAGAAGGGGCGTCCCAACGTTTACAATGTACGCAATGAACGTACCGAGGAGGAATGCTCCGACACCCAGCAACAATAGGAACCAGCTCTCAATGGTCCATGAATGCTGAAGAGCACTAAACTTTAATTCTGTCAAACCAATGGAAAGGCACCAGACAAATCCAAAAAAACGGGCTGGAGAGAGAATATCCGTCTTGCGCCAAACATAGGAGAGGAGTACAGCAACACAAATTCCAAAACACACTATGGAAACCGAATTCATTCAGTACCCCAGGAATCTAAGCTTTTCGTCGACTCTTCCAGAATTGCAACCCGAACCAATCATCCCAGATCTCGGAGGTCAGACGCTCATAGGCGACCGCATGATTCGTCTTCATTCTGTCCCTAAACTCCATTACAAAAACTGCCAGCACCGAAAATAGTGATGAGCCAACAAGCGCAATCAATCCCCACAGACTCGCCTTCGGCTTCGACTTCCTCTCCGCAGGCCCCGCTTTGTCCAACACAATCACCGACGGCGTCTGACGTCGCTCTTCAACCTTGGCCTGCTCATACAATGGCGTGATAAATTGAAGAATCTTGTACTGAATTTCGACGTCACGGTACCGGCGAAGGTACTCCATTCCCAAGTCAGGGACTTTACTGAAAGGCACAAACACATTCATGTCTTTGCCGCCGGCTCCCGTTGAGCCCATTTGAGAAAGCTTGCTCCTCAACTCATCAATTTCAATTTGCCCGGCTAAAACGGCCGGGTTGTCTTTGGATTGAGTACGGCCAAGAACGGCTACTTGTACTTCTTTTAGTGCAAGCTGTGCTGTAATTTCGGCTGCCGCTTTGATGGATGCCTCGGTCTGCTCGGGCATTGCAATGATGCCGTACCGTTTCTGAAAGAGGCGCAACGAGTCTTCGGCCGCGGCAAGATCAACCATGTTCTTCTTGTAGCGCTCCTCAATAAATTGGCGGTTGCCTCGCGCATTCTCGGATTGCAGCACGGTGTTCGTCTTGTTCAGCAGTTCCACAAAATAGTTGGCCATATCGGCGGCACGCTGGGCATCCTTGTCATAGACGGTAACAGTAATGTTACCTTCGGACTCGACCATAAATTCCGTGTTGCCAAGCAACTCTTTCGTCGTTTTCTCCATTCTGTAGTTGGTGATATCGTACACGCTGTCGAGCTTGAATTTCTCTATTACGGCACTCAACACAGTTCCGCTTTTGAGTATGGCCATGTACCGGTCGGCTTCAGGGTTAGAGCCGAGAAGCGCGCGAGCCGGCGAAAGGTTCTTTGCAAGCGAGGAAATACCCTCCAGCCCAAACAAATCCGCCTTTTCAGCAGGGAACACCGATGCCGTCGACTTGTACCACTTCGGCGATAATAGTGCAGCAACGGTGACAACTACCGTTACCGAAAGGACAAAACGCGAAATGAACTTTCGATATTTTGTAACGATCGAGAGAAACTCGATGATTGTCGACGCAGGCGTTTCAGTTTTCAAGGGAGTAATATCTTCCATCGTCATGTTACTTCGTAAGATTGTTGATGAGAAGTGCCACCGTCGCTGCAGCGGCGACAATCCCTGCCACCTGTGCCCATACGTTCAGATGATAGGCAAACGGGTGTGTCCGTTCTTTCGGCACCCAAATGTAGTCGCCGTCTTCTATCTCGGTTTCACCGGGATCGAGCCAGACTCGCGTGCTGCTTTTGATGATTTTCACGTCCCCTTCCCGCGCATCCTTTGCATAGCCTTCTGCTTTTTGAATGTAGTAACGATAGTCCTTTCCTTCGATGTATTCGGCGTGACCGGGAGAAAGCACTTGCCCGAACACATAGACAGTCTTAGTTCTTTTAGGAACGAAAATCTTGTCGTAGTTTCTCAGCGTTACATCCTGCGTTGAATCGCCTAACACAAACAACTTGTGGAAATCCACCGACACCAGTTCACCCTTGAGACGAAGCGCAGTCTCAGTAAGATAGTACGATGTATCCTGGACGCCGAGATTGCTGCGGGAACTGAGAAGCTGCTCCATGGCAATCTCCTCTCCTGAACTTTGCGGGGAAATGCGGGATCGGGTCAACGTCGCCCCCTTGATGTTGGCTTCCGGCGAAAAACCACCGGCCGCCCGTATCACCTCCGAGAGCTTTGTCGAGTTCTCCGTTAGCGGGTACTGGCCCGGCTGTGCAACTTCACCTTGAATATCGACGATATTAGCTTTCCGCGGGTCGGGAATATTTTTGATAACAAGCCTGTCGCCAGGTCGGAGTGCAATATTCGCTTCCCGGCCGGACACAATCGCTGCAGGATTTACCACAACTTTTTCCATTGTGTTTGCATCGGGTGAGAGACGAGTCAGGATGCCGTTCGTCGAGTCAGCCTCGCGGCGGAATCCGAATCCCATCAAAATGAGATCGGAAAGACTGTCGCCGGGTACAAATTCGAAATTGCCCGACTGACGAACCCCTCCCGTAACACCTATCGCAATATCTCTGCGCGCAGGCACAAACACCTGATCGCCTTCTCGCAGATACGGATTGTGTGTGTTGTCGCCTGTTGCCCTGTACTTGATAAGATCGGCGCGCAACCGTCTTCCATTCTTTCGTTGAATGATGATGTTGCGCAAAGAGGAACTTCTGCGGATATACATGGCCTCGCGAAAAACGCCGGGGTCAGCAACGGTTCGGGGGGGTTCGTTTGCAATATCAATGAGATTGTCGACTCGTTGCAATGAACTGATTTCGTGCTTCCCCTCGAAGAACACATCACCGGTAACCTGTACAACTATTCTGCGCGCCGACACAAGCGACACGGTTACTTCTGCCGACGGATATTTTCGTACTACAAGTGCAGACACGCTCTTCTTCAGAGCTTCAAGTGTTTGTTCCTTCACGTCAACCACGCCAACGTTCGGAATCAGGAGGGTTCCTTCGGGGGTGACTGTTAGTTGATGAGCAACGGGCATGCTCGACCAGATATTCAGCGCCAGCAGATCTCCGGGCCCGACAAAGTACTCGGCAGGATCGACCGGCGCATCCATCGGAACCTGTTTGCCGCCGGCATCCTTTGCTTCCGATGCCATGTCAGGGCGTATCTTCAACAAATCCGGCAAAGAAATGCCCGACGAGACCTGAGCTTGAACCGGACAGCTTAGCACAAACATCACAGCAATTATAAGGAACTTTGTACACGCAACTTTCATGATCTTACCACCTCATCGTACTGCTTCTGATAGTATTCCTGATATTCTCCTGACATTACCCTGCTCCACCAACCCCGATTATTCAGATACCACTGAACCGTCTCCTCAATCCCCCGTTCAAATGTGTACGACGGAGTCCATCCGATTTCGTTTTTGATTTTTGCGGCATCAATAGCATACCGCCGGTCGTGTCCGGGACGGTCCTTTACGAACCTGATAAGCGACTCCGGCTTTCCGACTTTCTGCAATATCAACTTCACAATATCAATGTTCTTCCATTCATTGTTGCCGCCGATGTTGTAGACTTCGCCGGGCTTTCCTGCCTGCAATACTGCATCGATCGCGACACAATGGTCAACAACGTGCAGCCAATCTCTCACATTCAAACCGTCTCCATACACAGGCAGAGGTTTGTCATTCAGGGCGTTAATAATCATGAGGGGAATGAGTTTTTCGGGAAACTGATACGGCCCGTAGTTGTTTGAACATCGCGTGATGATGACGGGGAGTCCGAATGTATGTTGATAGGCAAGGGCCAGCAAATCCGAGCCCGCCTTGCTTGCCGAGTAGGGACTGTTGGGATGGAGGGGCGTTTCTTCGGTGAATTTTCCCGTTGAGCCCAGCGATCCGTACACTTCGTCTGTGGAAATATGAAGGAACCGCTGAATGCCGGACTCTTTCGCAACATCGAGCAAGATATTTGTTCCCACAACGTTTGTCTGCACAAAGACGGATGAACCGAGAATACTCCGGTCGACATGCGACTCAGCGGCAAAGTGGACAACGGTGTCGATCTTGAATTTTCTGAACGCTAACTCAACATCGCCGCGCTCGCAAATATCACCTTTGATGAAATGATATCGCTGATTCCCTTCAACATCAGAAAGGTTCTCAAGATTGCCGGCGTACGTCAGTTTATCAAAATTGATGACGTCAACGTCAGGATTCCTCACAAGGAAGTGACGGATGAAATTACTCCCGATGAACCCGGCACCGCCTGTAACTAAAACACTCTTCATCAATCGAGCTTGAAAATTGAGTTGGGATCGTCTTCATGCCGGACTTCATCGACAGGGTCTTTTTTTCCGGTTCCCGCAAACAATCGGTTCGGAGAATTCACAACCATGCCCTGCTTCCCGCCGACATTCTTGTAGGCATGAACAACTCCCGCCGGAATGACAACAGACTTTGGTGCGTCTTCGCCCGCATATACAATCTGCCGGACCATGTATGTTGGCGAGGATTTTCTATTGTCCCACAAATATACTTTGAAGTTCGAAGGCCCGAGAAACGCAAAATTGTCGGCCTGATCAATATGTTCGTGCGGGCCGCGGGCAACACCGGCATTCGTCATTGATATGTACCCCATGACGGGAAAGAACTGTTCTTCAAGTTCATCCTGCCTGAATGTTTCGACAAGCCACCCGCGTTCATCGATGAATTTGATGAGGTTCTTAACAATAACGCCTTCGATTTTTCCGGTTTTGAACATACATCTCTACATGATTTGACGAAGAACTGTCATGCTTGCGCGAGCACGAATAACTTCAAGAAGCTCTCGGCATTCTCAAGAAATGCAGGAGGGACAACAACACAACTAAGACTTCTCTGGTAGCAAATGCGGTGAGTTGACTTCCTTTCGAGGCAAAAAACACGACAAATTATAAACAAAAGGTAAGCATTCCAGCCCAAAAAGGCAACGAAACTACTCCTGCCGCCGAGCCGGAATTACAACAAAAGAGCCCTGAAACGGATACTCTTCAGCAGTTTTCGACAACCCTGCCTTGACGGGCATACGAAAGAGGGCTCCCGCAATGAGCTTTGTGTCCTCCTTTTTTCGCAGCACACGCTCGAGGTACTTCTTCTTCCATACAGGATGACCAAGCTCCGTTTTGAGCGCATCTGTTGACAAGGACCTAAACTCCGCCAAGAACGCCTTCATATCTGCATGCTCGTCTTTTCCTCTCACTATCATGACCAATTGATCGGGCAGAAGGCAGTATGCATACACGTCGAAGTGGTTTTTCATCGCCGAATCGCGAAGGCAATTCAGGACGCTGACGACGATATGCTGTTCCGTAAAGATTTTCTTGGATGAATACACCGGCAAGGTAATCAGGTACCGGTGCATGCCTTTATAGTCAAACCGGTAACGATCGGGGGGTTCGGGGTCGATCAAACTCACTACATCTTCTGACATCATCCACCTTGATTTTCACAGAACACACCGGGGCTCGAGCAGCAAACTACACATCAATGCCATTCTGACTGAGGCTGGCATGGATCTTTTGTAATGCTTCCTTTTCGGGTATCAGGAGGCGTGCCCCCGCGTTATGAACGGATTGCTCAAGCGAGTCTTGCCGCTCTTTCAGAAAACGCCACACGCTGTAGCCGAGCCTATCCTGATCGTGCGGCTCGACCGTGGGAATGGAAGACACTGCCGCGTACGCAATCCTCTCGAGTGCATCGCCCGGTGCGGGCTTGACAGTTGAAGGAGCTTTTGTTGTCATAGTTGACTTTGCTGTTTGAGAGATGGTTTCCTAGCTAATATACTCATTCCATACAAAAAAAACAGGGAGCCGCGATTGCCAAAATACAGGCAACCCGGCCCCCTGTTGATGTGGGTAGTGAAAAGTATCAGACCCGTTGGCGAACCCGTGCCGGAACGCCGGTAACGATCGTATCAGGCGGAACATCTTTCGTAACAACGCTGCCCGCGCCAACAATGGCATTCTCGCCAATCGTCACCCCGCATAAGATTGTCGTACTCGTTCCGATGGAGGCCCCCCTCTTCACAACGGTCGGGACCACATGCCAATCTGCTTCTGTCTGCATCGAGCCATCGGCGGTCGTCGAACGGGGCATTTTATCGTTGATGAAGGAAACGTTGTGCCCGACAAACACATTGTCCTCGATCGTCACCCCTTCACATATGAATGTATGCGAGGAAATTTTGCAGTTCTTCCCGATCTTGACGCCTTTCTGGATTTCAACAAAAGCGCCTACCTTCGTGTTGTCGTCAACTTCACATCCGTACATGTTGACGAAATTGAAGATGCGGACTCCTTTACCAAGTTTTACATCGGGGGCAATACTCTGAAAGAGCGTGGCCATTGCTGTTCAATTTGAGAATGTTGGTATTGAGATAAGAGAACGACTATTCGATTTCGAAAGGTAGGAGAGGTCAACGCGACGCCCCCCCGCTTTGATGGAAATGTTCGCTGCTTCAAGAACTTTCACCACGTTCACGCCGGCCTGGCCATCGGAAATGGAAGGCTTGCCCGTATTGATGCAATCGACGAATTCAGTAGCCATTCGTGCAAGCGCCTCGCCCGTATCAATGTTGGGAGAATACATGTCACCGGTGCGGTACTGCACAAGTTTCTTGTACACCGCGTCTTCACCTTTGACATCGACGCCCCTGTCGTACACCTTGATTTTCTCGCTTGCTTCCATGTCGTCGTACACCACCATGAGCTTTGTCCCGCCAAGAAGGATTTTGCGAACCTTGACCGGTGAGAGCCAGTTAACGTGGAACTGCGCTATGAGCTTTTCAGCAAAATGTACGGTAACATAGGCAACATCTTCATACTCGCTGAAATGATTGACGCCTACGCAGGAAACAGCTACCGGTTTGCCGTCTATGAGGTAGTCCATAATAGAGATGTCGTGCGGAGCAAGGTCCCAGATAACGTTCGTATCATGTTGGAAGAGTCCGAGGTTCACACGCACCGAGTCGAAATAGAGAACGTCTCCGATATCCCCTTTCGTGATAAGTTCTTTCATTTTCTGGACGGCACTCGTGTACACGAATGTGTGGTCAACCATAAGTGTTAGCATTTTGGAGTAGGCCAGATCCAGCAGTTCTTCCGCCTCTGTTGTTGTCGACGCCATTGGTTTTTCCAGGAGAAGATGCTTGCCTGCCTTCAGCACTCTCATGCCGAGCGGGTAGTGTGTGGAAACGGGCGTTGAGACGACAACCCCCTCAATGTCATCGCGCCACACAATATCATCAAACGATGATGTCGTTTCGACAGTCGGGAACTTCTTGCGTATGTTTTCCAAACGTCTTGGCAACGTATCGCATGCAACAACACCTTCGACCCCGTCAATACTGAGGAAGTTTCTGACCAAATTCGGGCCCCAGTAGCCTAAACCGACGACCGCTATTTTCATTTACTGTCCCTTGAATATTATTTTGCCCCCATTCCGAAGAGCATGACAGGAATCGTCTTCAGCATGACTCTCAGATCAAGGACAAATGAAGCATTCTGGATATAGTGCAAATCAAGAACAACCATATCGTCAAAGCTGACAACACTGCGCCCCACAACTTGCCACATTCCCGTGAGGCCCGGCAAAACACTCAACCGGCGTTTGTGCCATTCTTCAAACTGCTCCAGTTCGTATGGCAGGCACGGCCGGGGGCCGACGATACTCATTTCCCCTTTGAGCACATTGATCAATTGGGGAAATTCATCAATGCTCAGCTTGCGGAGCCACTTGCCGACGACTGTTACCCGTGCCTCATTGACAATCTTTGCAGATGATTGTTGGATCGGTTGCCCGTTCCGCTTCGTTCTGATAAAGGCAGCCATTTGTTTCTTACGCTCTTCATCGTCGCCCGAGCCCACGGTCATCGAGCGAAATTTGTAGAGGTTAAAGAGCTTGCCGTTCTTGCCAACCCGTACTTGACGATAAAAAACAGAGCCCTTGGAGTTGAGCTTGATCAGCAAGGCGACAACCGCAAACATTGGAGACAATAGAATCAATGTGAGTATTGAAACGAACATGTCGAATCCGCGTTTGTACAGTTCCTTCCTCTCCGACATTCCGAACTGGAACACGCCAAGAACAGGAATGTTGCCATAATGCTCAATCGCACGCCGCAACGGAACGATGTCATACAGGGGCGAAGAAACCTTCACAAAAACCTTCAGGGGCAGCGTCTTTTCCATCAAATCAATCAACTGCCCATGCTCAATCTGCTCAAGGCATATCAGTATCTCCTCCGCTTCAAGTCGCTTTACACATTCGGCTAAATCGCCCGTGCGGCCAACGACCCTTGCTGCATTAAAAATGGGAGTCCCGACATCAACGTGGTCATCGAGAAATCCAACGACCTGAAGTCCGACATAATCGTGCAGAAAGAGGTTCACGGCTACGTTTCGTCCGTTTTCGCCTGCACCGACTATCAAAACCTTCCGCTGAAGGACTTTGTTTCGCGAGAGGTACAAGTAGATTTGCCGGAACGCAACAATACGCACGACGATGAACAATACGAGTGCAGTACACGCGAAGTACAAAATGAGCAGTCGGCTATCGGCAATAAACTCCGCTTTGGTGAAGAAGGAAATTACAGCAATGCTCCCCACCAGCACAGCCAAGCCCTTCACAATCTGCGACAGATGGCCCGCCAATGTCACAAACACATGAATCTGATATAAGCCGAGATAGTGAAAGATGAACACACACAACGCAGCTATCGCAACAATGTAGGCTGCCTCGGCCATATAGAGAACGTTCAGAAAGTGCAGATGGTTATGATCATTCAACCAGCGTTGTTCCAAAACCAGCGCTATAATATATGCCGCGGCAATAGTTGATGTGTCAATAGCCGCGAGAACATATTTATACAGGGGATATTTTTTTGCGCTAGCCATGCTTTTGTGGGGCCTCCTTGTTATGGTGTCCGGAGCAGCTACGTATACTTCTCCGGTGAAACGACAATATGAGACGGATTGAACAGGTAGATGAATTGTCCGGGGGAATTCTGAGGGGGTTTGGTCAGGAGACTGTGCCGGCCTGCACTTACAGACACTACAACTAACTCAGGCTGCTGCATGATACTCCTTTTTACTTGCCATTCCTGTGAGAACCCACACAACGCTGTGAGTGAGTCTACTCTCGCGCCAGTATCATCTCACAATAATACAGAGAAGGGTTACGAATACGTACCATTCTTCTCCTGTAACCCCGGTGCATTCATTCTTTCAAATGTTTGTTAGTCAAAAAATTCTCCTATCGACGAGACAACGTATGCAATCTGTTCATCCGTCAATTCTGAAAACATTGGCAGGGAAAGTCCTCTTTCCGCCAATCGTTCTGTGACGGGAAAGTCGCCACGCGTGTACCCGAGGTCTTTGTAAGCATCCTGCAAGTGGAGCGGAAGAGGATAATGCAATCCGGTAAAGACTTCGCGTGACGCGAGATGCGCTTGAAGTGCCTCCCGGTGCTGCGTTTGGACAACAAACAAATGATAGACGTGCCTTGCCCGATTGCTTTCTTGCGGCAATACCATGTCGCCCAACCCGTTGAGCAGGCGGGTGTACTGTGCAGCATGCCTTCGGCGCGCCTCAGTCCATTCATTCAAGCGGGGTAGCTTCACTCCCAACACTGCCCCCTGAATTCCGTCGAGTCTGTAATTGTGTCCCCACACAGCGTGATGATATTTCTTTTCCGAACCGTGATCACGCAGCATTCGGATTTTTTTTGCAAGTGCATCATCGTTTGTGGTAACGCCGCCACCCTCGCCGTACGCCCCGAGATTTTTCCCGGGGTAGAACGAAAACGCAGCAGCAACCCCGAATTGCCCGACAAACTTCCCTTCATATTGCGCGAGATGCGCCTGGCATGCATCCTCAACAACCGGTATCCCGTGACGATTGGCAATCGCCATAATGTCGGCCATCGCAGCAGGCTGACCGTACAGATGCACGGGAATAATCGCCTTCGTCTTCGGTGTGATTGCCTTCTCAAGTAAAGCGGGATTCATGGTGTATGTTTCCGGATCGATGTCGACGAAGACCGGCTTTGCCCCTGTAAGCGAGATTGCCTCAGCCGTAGCAATGAACGTGTGAGAGACGGTGATCACTTCGTCACCCGAACCGATGTTCAACGCCCAAAGCACAACGTGGAGAGCGTCAGTGCCCGTCCCGACCCCGATGCAGTGTTTCATACCATGGGCTGCAGCGAATTGCTTTTCAAAGTCCTCCACGGCCTTGCCGAGAATGAACTGCGAGGTTTCCATGATCTTTTCAACTGCCGGAAGCATTTCGTGTTTCAACGATTGATATTGTGCGTGTAAATCGACAAATGGTACTTTCATAGAATGTTCTGATGATAATATTATTGATATGATTCTTTATGATTGATTGTATATTCCACTCCCCTTCGACCCAATGAAGCCCATGCAACAACACCTCGATCCTTCGCAGGACCATCAACTACAGGCTGACCCTCATTCGTGAGAACGACAGTTGACTTCGATCGATTCCGCCACCATTGTGCAACATCTTTGGGTAATGCGAACCACAAGTTCTCTTTTGATGTGATGAAACGGAGAAACTCCTCATAGTAGCGGAGGTTCTTTTCCGACAGCATATAATCAGGATGGATGATGATGTTCACCAGTCCGTGCTTGCCGACAATCCAATCAGCCTTGTCTTTCCACAAGGTGATGTCGGGTTCTTGAAGGATCTCAATAAGTGTATGATCCTGAATAAGCGTAATAGGCAATTCGACCAAATTGCCAAGAAAAAATGGAAAAATGGAACAGCATCCCCCCGATTGGGGCTCAAACGGATCGGTGTCGGGAAATGACGAGTCGTACTCGGCTGCAATTTCCGGCATCCAATCCGCATTGCGATGTGTTGCGGGTGAACGGAAACCGACCGCACCCCACTCTTTCAGGTACGCATTGATCTTCGGAAGACGTTCCACAAAAATTGCGCGGGAAGAAAATTTCTTTCCGTCATGATACAGCCCGTGCAAACCGATTTCACATCCTTCTGCTTCGAGATCGGTGAATATTTTCTTGTTGAACGGATACCGTTCAGCAACAAAGTTCCATGACGAGACAACCCCGTATTTGCGCTCAAGTTCGCGTACACGGGGAATGTTGCGTACACCGATATCCCACTCAACATCATGCGTGAGAATCACAGCAGCTCGAAACGTCCCCGGCCAGAAATTGATAACCGGAATCCTTCCTGCAGAACTTCTTTCGATGTTGGATTTCATTTCCTGCTCGGTTCGCTCCACAAGAATCGGTTCGATAGGCCAACGCGGAAATGCAACCTGCATCTGCTTTTTAGCATACTGACGCCGTAATGCAAGTTGCAGCGATCGGGGAATGAACCGACGGAGCGCGTAGTAGAGCTTGAGTATTCCTCCGTTGTTCCGAGGCTGTTTGTAGCGTTCCTCCAAATAGTACTCAGCGGCAAATCCATTCCCTCCCTGAGAGATATCTGGAGTATGCAGTTCTTTGTGTATAGGTTTCGTCATCATCTACGCAAAGTGCTTGTACAGTAGTTCACCTGCTACTCTGCACACGAATGCGGGCGAATTGCGAATAACGGCTCCTGCAATTACATCAATCGTCGATGGCCCGTCTCGCGGCGGCTTGTCGGCAATAATCGTGTAGGCAAGATTTGTCTCTTCAGAAGACCAACCCGACTTGAACCTTCGCAGCCCTTCGTTCGCTTTGTCGGATCTTCCAAAATCGAAACTCATGTACCCTTCAGACACGGCCCTCTTGATCGCGCTCCACATGAACGCGTAATTGGGCTGGAGTGCCTTATGGGTCAAGTCAGAGGCCCCGTACTTGTAGAACATCGTCCGGTTGAATGTGAAGAATACGCCGCCGCCGATGGGCGTTGCATTGTCATATGCAATCAAGGCAAAACCCAATCCCCCGCCGATGATATGGTCCCACACGCCTTTGAAAAAGCTTATAGGTTGCGCAGGTACGCCGAGGCGCTTGCGCGTCAAAACAAGCAACCGATAGAACGATTCGAATTCTCCGAAGGTCGAGCATTCTCTGACCGTTACTCCTGCTTTCTCGGCTTTACGGATTGATCGCTGCGCCTGCTGATTGAATGATTTGAACAAAGACTCCTCATCTCTGTCGAGAAGCTCAAGAGAATGAACCACAAAGCCCTCTTGTTGATACACCGAGTCCTGATGCCCGGATCCCCAACGAATTTCAATTCTTGGCGCCTCCGTGCCTTGTTGTCGCTTCAAATACCCGAGCAATGTATCGAACGCTTCCGGATTTCCCGGTGGTAGCAAGGGCTGACAATGATCAGAAAACGGGAGAGAGACCCAACGCCTCCCGGTTATGACGCTACGGACATCGGCAAAAGGTATTCCCGCGGAAATGGTCAGCCCGTCTTTCAAGCACACTGCAAAAATCCGGTAACCGTAGATATCGCGCAGCATATTCATCCAGGCGGGATGATGGAAGATTCCGGCATCAGGATGCGTGTTGATGAATGTCAGCCACTCATCTGACGTGCAGGGATCGAGGATGTACATATCGTTGCTCATTGTCCGACCAACTCACGAACGATGTTCAGATATCGCCGGGCCATGATTTCCCAGTTATATGCTGCGTTGAAGGTTCGCAATCCGTCAACGCGTGCAGCAATGAGATTTCTGTTTTGGTAGATGGATTGGATGACGTGTGCCAGCGCATCCGCATCATCCGGCTCATAGAAGAATGCCGATGACTCATCAAAATAGCGTTCCAATATCTTGAGACGGGGGACGATCGTCGGGATTTCCATGGCCGCATACTCAAGCATTTTCACGGGCAGCATATAGTTCCTCTTGTCCTCGGTATCGCGACGGTTTCCGATGATTCCGACATGAACCCGCTGGAGCATCGCGGGCAACCTCTCGACATCGACAAACGGTTGCCATTCTATCATGCCGGTGACGCCCTTCCCGGCTGCCCGTTCTTGCATTTCCTGCAAGTCGTCGCCCTCTCCCACGCACAGAAATCGTACATTGGGGCAGTCATCTTTTACTTTGTCGAGAGCATCGACAATCAGGAAAATACCGAGCCGCTTCGCAATTGTTCCGTGATACCCAAGCCAGAGATGTGCCCCGTTCGGCGATTGCAGGCGCCGCCTGAAGAGCTTCCTGTTTCCAACATTATAAATCAGATCGATTTTCTTTTCAGGGATGCCGTGACCCTCAAGCACCTCCTTGTGCATTCTGTTTGTCGTGATCACTTTGTCGGAACAGGCGGCAGAAAGCAGTTCTTCGCCGATAAGGATTTTCACGGGCAGACTATCCAGCGAATAATCAAATTTTGTGGCGTACGCTTCCGGCATGGTGTCATGAACGTCGAGGATGACCTTGGTGCCGGCAATCTTGAACGGCAACGCCGCCAACGAGAGAATATCGGGCATGTTGTGAACATGAATCACGTCATACCGTCCGCGCAGCGAATGTATCAACAATTTCCATCCCGCCAGAAAAAGAAAGAGCATCTGCTGAACAAGGTACCTTACCGGACTTGAACCTTGATACTTGGTTGCAAGACTGTACACTGTCAGCCTGCCCATTTTTTCCGTTCCGACATTTCTGCCGAGGGCAAATACATCAACCGTTGCTCCGTCGTCAAGCAGTGCATCGACGTAGTTCTTGATGCGCGCATCAGTAAAGTAATGAGCGTATGCCACCATGGCTATGCGAAGCGGGCGCTTCATGCAAACACCTTCCGCCATGTCTCAATCGACAGCAGTAGAAACAGAATCCGTTGATGATCATGCTTTCCGCTGTTGTGTTCCTGCTGCAGTTGCTTCACATATTCCGGATTGAGCATTGTCCGCGTCACTGAGTCGGGACTTGAAGTCAGGTCCGTCAGCAGCCTATCGAGGTTTTGTCCCATCCATACTCCCATTGCCTCGTTAAACCCGATTTTTCGGCGGTGGACAATATGTTGCGGCAGCCATCGTTCACATGCCTTTTTGTGAACGACCTTGTTCTGGAAATCACGAACTTTGAAATCGCCGGGGATTCGTTCGGCCACTCGCATCACTTCGAGGTCCAGAAAAGGAACGCGCATTTCCACACCGGCAGCCATCGCCATTTTATCGCCGCACAAAAGAAGATTGTCGCTCAGTGAAGTTCGGGCATCGATGTACGCCATTTTCTCCAACGGCGATCCCAACGGTGCACGGGCAAGTTGTGAGCGGACGTAATCCGACAGGACGTACGGACTGCTTTGCACAACGAAGTCGGGGTTGAACAGTCGAATCCTCATATCTCGTGTTGTGATGCTGTACGTACTCAGGAACTGATGAATCTCATCCGCTTGCGAGAGACGATCAATCAACCGTCCCGGAGATTCGTGCCGGAAGAACGGCCTGATCAGTCCGCCAATCGCCCGTACGAATCCTGATGGAAGCCAACCCAGGTAAGGAAGATACTGGGCCGCAAGGTGCCGACCGTAGCCGGCAAAAGGTTCATCGGCACCCTGACCGCTGAGTAATACCTTCACCTTTTCGCGGGCAAGTTTGGCAACAAAATAGTACGCGGCGGCCGATTCATTACCGACCGGTTCCTCAAGGTGCCACAGATATGAATTCATAAATGCCACGTAATCTGTCTCGCTCACGCGACGGCTTGTGAAGTCTGCATCGTACTCGCGGGCTGCTTCACCGGCAACACTAACCTCATCATCACGATCTGCCGATCCCTCAAAACCGATAGTGAACGTGTGTACATGATTCTGATGCTGACTCATCAATGCCAACAGTGTGTTGGAGTCAACGCCGCCGCTCAGGGAAAGGCCGATGGGCGTATCGCTGACCATTTGCCTGTGAACAGCTTCCGGGTACGCTTCAACAAGCTCCTCGACCCATTCTTCTTCCTTTTTGTGCCGGTCAATCACCGGGGCCTGGTTCCAATAGCATGACACATGAACTCCATCAGCATCAACCACCATATAGGATGAAGGAGGAAGTTTTCTGATGCTTTTGAACAACGTCCACGGCGAAGGCGTGTGCCGGAATGTTAGACAAAAGTGGAGCGCATCATAATCCAACGTACGCGGGATGTTCCTGTCGCACAGAATTGCTTTCATCTCGGAGGCAAAGCTGAGCGTTCTTCCATTCTCACAGTAGTACAACGGCTTCACTCCGTAGTGGTCACGCGCCAGATAGAGTGAACGTTCTTTCTCATCCCAAATCGCAAAGGCAAAAATGCCGTTGAATTTCGTCGCGCAGGTATTCCCCCATTCTTCGTACGCGTGAATAATGACTTCGGTATCACTCGCTGTTTTGAACCTGTGGCCGCGGGCCTTCAGCTGCCCGCGCAATTCCCGGTAGTTGTAGATTTCGCCGTTGAACGTGATCCACACAGTGCCGTCTTCGTTGCACATCGGCTGGTCACCGGTGGCAAGGTCGATAATGGCGAGACGGCGATGCCCGAAGCCAAGTGTTTGATCATTGGAGAAATAGAACCCCTCACCGTCTGGACCCCGATGGTTCAGACTCGCTGTCATCCTCTCAACCAGGCCGCGATTTACGGGCTCACGGGATTTGAAAGAGAATATGCCGGCAATACCGCACATTAACGTTTAACACGTTGTTTCGTTGGGAATGTGTTTCGTGACAACTGTTTCCCGCCATTGCGCGACCGGGCAGTTTCGACGACTTTCTCATAGATTCTTTCGAGGTTACGAGTCTTTGCCTGCACATCAAGCTCACGCAACGCACGATATGATGCTTCCTGGCCGAGCCTCTTGCACATATCTTCATCGTCGTATAATGCAAGAAGTGAACGAGTTATTCCCGCCACATCCTTTTCATCGAGTAGGATTCCCTGTATGCCGTCATAAATGATTTCGGGAATACCCGCATGTCGTGTTGTCACAACCGGGAGTCCGGACGCCATTGCCTCGACAATAGTTCCGGGGATTCCCTCCTTGTCGCCGCAGGACTGCTTCGTGCTGAAGTGCACAAAGACATCGGCATTTCTGTAGTATTCCAACAATTTCGGGTCGAGGTGCGGAACATAGCCAGCAAAATTCACCCGGTCCTGCACGTTTGATTCTTGTGCCAGACGCATACATTCATCCAGCATCGGGCCCCTGCCAACGAGCGTAAGGCGTGCATCAATATCCGGCCGCTGCCTTCTCAATTCCGCAAACGAACGAATCAGATGATGCTGCCCCTTCTTCGCCTCAAGAGTTCCAACACAGAGGATGTTGAATATTTGTTTGCGATTGTATGTTCGTTGCTCAAACAGAAATCGTGTTACGTTAATGCCGTGGTAGTGTATGACGATTTTTTCTTCGGGAATTCCGAGGGCAACGGCATCATGCTTCATATCCTCCGACATTGCAAGGAAGCAATCCATCGCATTGAATGTTCGCTTCAGATACCGTCGACCGATGCCGCCGTACATTTTCGGAAATGCCGAAACATCGTATCCGTACAGGGATACAACGGCAGGAATACCGGCTCTCTTGTGGATTCGCGTAAAGAACGCTGCATCCACCCCGAAGTGGAAATGAAAGAGAGCCGGATTGAAACCGTCAACCCATTCCGCCGCCGCCACTACTTCGTGATGCGTAAGTCTGCGCAACCGCCAATAGGCGATTTCGCCGACGGCTCTTCGAATCCCTTTCTCGTTCTCATCAATCACATACATGGGAGTGATGTCGAATTCCCTGTTGTCGCTGCGGTGATGGCACAGAACCACCGGACGGTATCTTTTGAGAGTAGTTATCTGATTGCCGACGAATGTTTCCGTCGGCGCAAGGTATCCGCGGATGCCGTGAATAACAACCGGCTGTCCCGAGCCGTCCATGTGCTATTTCTCCATCATTGATCGGTAAACAGTTACAGTCGCGGCGGCGACTGCTTCAGCTGAATAGGTGGCAAGGGCTTTTGCCCTTCCCTGTCGTGACAGTGAGTTCCGCAGATCCCCGGATCGCAAAACGTCAGCCATCGATCTTGCCAAATCTTGCACATCTCCGCATCTGAAAAGAAGGCCGTCCGTCCCGTCGTTGATCATTGCGGGAATTCCGCCCACATTCGACGCAACAACGGGAAGCCCGCTTGCCATTGATTCCGCAACGACCATGGGCGTGTTCTCTTGTACGGAGGTCAAGACAAGCATCGCCGAGGCCCGCATCAATGCTGCAACATCTTCTTGTGTACGCACGCCGAGAAACTCCACCCCGGTAAGATGCGCATCACGAACGTATTGCCGCATCTCGCGCTCATACTCTTTGTCCTGGTCTTCACCGACGAGAGAGAGTGTGGCGCCGGGAAAGTCCCGGATGACAATCTCGTGAGCCTTTATTGCATCAAGCGGCCGCTTGAGACGAGTCAGTGCCCCGACAAACAAAATACGTTGTGATTCGGTACCGCTCTGGGGCGATTCGAAGAACATCCCTCTTACAGGATTCGTGATGTGATGCTTCTTCACACCGACAGGCAGGAACCGATCCACATACGGCGAAATCGTAATAATCTCGTCGAATCGCCTCCGTATCCATCGTTCGAGAAGCGCATCCATCTGATGGCTCCAGTATTCGGGTCCTTCCCAGACACGCGATTCTACAGATTTGATGCCATGAACCGTAAACACATTTCGGCCCTGATGTGCGGTAATCGAAGCTACTGCAAGAGCCATATTGTCCTGGCAATGGACAATGTCCGCTTGTAGTTTCTTCAATTCGGAACGGGCATTCAGGATATTGGGAATTACGTGCGGACGCGTAAACCATCCGTTTGGAATTGCGATGAAGTGATACGTCATTCCGTCACGCATCTCAACCGTATGGTCTGAAATCTCGCGGCACAGTGTGAAAATGTGAAAATCGAATTCCTCAACATACGATTGCAATCCTTCGAACAAGCCGGCTGTTGCTGTTTCAACGCCCCCTGTGAATGTTCTTCCGTCGTAGGGAAAGTTGGTGAGAATGGCAACGGTTGGCCGCCGACCCGGATCCGGCTTCATCGTCTTGATATGTGAATTTTCGAGAACCTTAATCACGTGTCACCCCGGGCTGGAACTTGGTTCCGCTACGGGCTCAACAACGGCGTGCTTCGTGGACAGAACAAGTCTGTAAGCCCCGATAGTTTTCTCGGCAACATGTTGTGCATTCCATTTTTTCATTGCTACGTCCCGTGCATGCAATCCCATATTCATCCGGAGTTGCGGATTGTTCAAAAGCATGACGATGCGATTGGCAAATTCCTGTTCGTCTTCCGATTCTACTAGAAATCCGCTGATCCCGTCTTCCACCATCTCACCAATAGAACCGACACGAGAGGAAACAACAGGCTTCGCCGCGGCAAACGCCTCTGCAATTGCTACGGGCAGATTTTCATATACAGAGAAAAGAACTAACAGCGCGGCTCTGCTCATCAACCCGGAGAGTTCCGAGGCTGTCAGACCACCGTGAAAGACAATGTCGTTTCGCAATGCCGGATCGATGTTGCGCATGACTTGTTCGTAGTATCCTTTGTCGGGCGCCGGACCGGCTATGTCGAGAATGGCATCGGGTACACGCTGTTTCACGAGGCGGAACGCCCGAACAATCCCCGCAACATTCTTGCGTTCAATAATCAAACCGGAAAACAGAATGCGTTTTGAATCGGTGAGCGACGAAGGCACATCAAAAAACTCAGATCGAATTGCATTGGGTATGGTTACCACCGGCCCTTCCCTTTTTCCGGAACAAAACTCACGGTCGAACGACGATATGGAAATCACCACGCCGGCGTTCCGAATTACACGATCGATCAGTTGTTTCGTAAGCCGGACGCGCAACGGCCCGACAACCCGTTTGCCCTTTTCCCGAAGCTCCGCTTCAAAGCTTCCAACACCGTGAATGGTGACGGCGCTCGGGTAGCCGAGACGGGTCGCGACATCGCCGTGAGTGTCCGTTCCTTGTCCATGAACAATGTCAGGTCGAAATACGTCTGCAATCCTTTTTGCTTTCATAACATCAAACAGTGATCGTGTTGGCAGGGCGAGATGGCGTTGCCCGGCAAGGTAGTGAACAACCAACTTGTCGTTCACCTTCACAATCTCATCGTTCTTCCTGTCCATTCGAAAGTTGACCACGCGTACCGCCTCAACATCCTCCGACTCAGACAGTGCTGATGCAAGAATCTGCACAGCAGATTCCACGCCGCCGCGTACAGTCCCCTTATAAGGGAAGTCTGAAACAAGCAGTACGCGCAGCGGCTTCATACTTGCTGTTCCTTCAACTGACGATTTTCATGGTAGATGTTGCAAATGAACCCCAGACTGACAAAAAGCCACGAATAGGCTAGAGAGTAGAATCTCATGTCAATCAGAAAGGCGTTCACACCGAACGAAATCAGCGTTCCGACGATGACGGCAACAATCAAGCGGTCTTCAGCGGGTAATTCCTTGAAGCGGATACCCTTAGGTCTTATGTTGAAATACATAAACAGCAGAAACGGAATTGTTCCTAGTATGCCGAGTTCCGCGAGAATCGTCAACACGGTAACATGCGAGGTATCTTTGACGATGTACACTCCCCGTGCATCGAACAAGTAGCGATCGGAAAAATCATCGAACGTTCCCATTCCCCACCCGACAATCGGGCTGTCGGCAATCATGTTCAGGCTTGCCTGTGCCATCACAATGCGGAAGTTTGCGTTTTCTTCTCCTGAAATCCGTTTCTGAACGTCGGGAGATACCGCCACAACAACGCCCACAATCACAACTGACAATGCCACAAACGCCGCAACCCTCATCAGCTTTGCACCAACATCCTCACTCGTTTTGTACATGAGGTAGATGAACATCACAATCGCGCCGAGCCAGACTGAACGTGTAAATGTCAAGAGATTCAACAGAATCAGAAATGGTATACTCGAGCGAAAGACAAGTTTCGAAACAAGGCCGTACCGATAGGCAAGATAGATGAAGCCGAACAGTACCTGGAGAAACACTCCGAGGACGATCGGTGTACCGAGAGATCCACTGATTCTTCGCATCGAGCCCACGTCCACCCAATCGACCTTGGGGTCCGGCTGGTACAAGGTGGTGCCGCTTTGAAATTCATAGACACTAAGCAAAACAGCCTGCACCAGATGAAACAATGATGCAAATGCGAGCATCTTGAACACATTGGAGTCGATGTCAATGTTCTTCGCTATCAGATACAAACAATAGGGCAGCAGGTAGATGATATAGATGTTCCGTAGATCATCGTACCGACCCTCTGTGGCAACCAGCGAGGAGGCAACTGCATATCCGATGAATATCAGGATGACAACGTCTTCCTTCCCCCATATCAATTGCTTTCCCTTTTTGAAGTAGTACAACAGCATTACTGCCGTCATCACAGGGATGAAGTAGTTGTGGGAAACATTGCTGGCAATGTTTGCAGAATCCGCCGAGGCCAATGGAACGAAGTACGGGGCAAAAAGAAACCAGCCAACAAAGAGAAGCCGGATATCTTTCATCGCGGCAACGGAGACACATGCCATACATACCGCTGCGAGTACGTCCATATTCAAATCTAAAAGCCGGTAGAAGTACAGCCCCGTACTCAGCAGCGTGATAACAAGAATGATGATATGTGTCCGGTATGATTGCATATTCTTGACTATCCTGCCCACGGTTTTCGTGGGACAACTACTGCAAGTACTTCCTTAATCTCGCTCTTGGTGACAATTCGTGCCGCAACGAATCCGGCGCACAGAAGTACAACCAACCCGAGCTTGGTCAGCGCGTTGGTGAAAGAGACGGTTCCGAAAAAATACGCCCCGACGAACCCGACGCAGACGACGCAAAGAACAATCAGATATGCACGGCCCGGAAATGGTGAATGTGTGAAGTACTTCGTCAACACCCAGCTTGACGCGAAGAGAATCACCTGCAACGCGATAAACGAGAGTGCAATACCCTCCAACCCGAAGCGCGGAACGAGTGTGCTGAAGAGGGCGACCCCACACGCTGCACCGAAGGCATATGCAGCCATCGTGTACGGTGTCTTCAGGTGTGCTGTTACCAGCGCAAAGTTCACCATAATGAATGGCGTGGAAACGACATATCCTGCCGACAGCATGATCAACAAGAAATACGCGCCGTCGCTGAACTCTTTGCCGAAAAGACCCAGCAGTTCCCTCGTGAACAGAATAATCACGAGCGCAACAAATCCGCTGCTTATTGCATTCAGACGCGAGAAACGTACATATGCTTCATCTGTGGGAAGCCTTCTACTCACGAGATTGCAGAACGAAGGGTAGAATGATTTGTCGAATACCGAAGGAACCCAGGCAACAAATGCTGCAAACACGGCAGCGGCACGGAAATATCCGAGTTCCCTTAACCCTAACTCACGAAGAATGAAGACGGGCGCCGCGTTCAGAATGATGAAATTGAATAACGTGCCTACGTAGACGGACAACGTGAACTTCCAGAACCCCGCGGGCAGAAACCAACTGTGTGAAACGCCAGGAACCTTGATGTTCTCTTTCCGCAGATAGCGGACGGCAATGACAAGCGACAGAACGTTTGATAATACTACTGCAGTAAAGATGTAGTCGTATGAACCGGCCCCCGATGTTGCCCCGACAAATCCAAGACCCGCCATCAACCCGATATTCACGAGATAGAACCATGATACAGCATTCTGGGAAAAGGCGAGGACCGTAACTTCCATCTCCGATTGCAGAATCGCCCAAATCAATACTTGAGCAAGCAGAATCGGCACAAGTACCGCCAGATACATGCCAGCCGAAATGTCCAATTCACTTCGAAAAACCAATTGCAAAACGGAAGGAAACAGCAGGCAGATTGCGAGAAGGCTCATCCCGACAGCATACACGATGAGTGTGTATGTCAGCACAAACTTAGGTCTCTGCCCGGTTGCAAGAGTGGGGAGATAGTTGACAAAAACGTTCGACGCACCGAAGACGAAAAAGGTCTGCACCATACTCACTATCAACATCAATAGGCTATAGAAGCCGAGAACCTCCACTCCCATCCGTCCGAGAATAACGTTGGTGAAGAAGCCGGCAACCAGTGCTGATGCGGAGAGATACAGCATCCACTTTGCGCCACTGAACGTGCGCGCAAGGATTTCTTCGCGTTGCGACGATGAAGTTGTTGTAGAACCGGAAATCATTCGGCCCGCATTAAAATGGTAGACGGTGATTCTGTTTCATGGTTTCCCCTGAAGTGTTGCGGGCCTCGCGGTGTGTATCGAATTGCGACAGGGCACGACAAACAACCCATGAAAACAACCACCGGATAGAAGGTACATCTTCGTAATCGCTATTGCAATTCGGAAACAACTTACAAGTACCGTTGGACGAGGAATTATGAAAATTTTGCCTGCCGTGTAATCACACATGAGTAACAAACCCGCATACTCTACAAAATTCGTCTGCTATGACCACAAGGCCAGTCGGGAATTATCAGGAAAAACGATCTGGAGGCGAGATCCGACTCGGGGGGAACAGCGGCATGTAAGCTCCGCTGTCAAAAGGAAAACGATCTCACCGGAACACTTGCTTGGTTTACTTGCTGGTAAAATTCAACACCTGCGCAACCGCCGCCGTGACAATAGCAGCCGTGGTCACAACACTCACAACATCACGCCACGTTACCCACGATGTATGGTCAATAAAGATTGTATCGCCGGGCTGCAACAGGATCTTCGCTTCGTCAAGCCGGTCGAGACGTTTCAAGTTGATGCGAATTTCCCTTGTCGAGATCAGCCCATCGCGCCGGCTGATCCGCGTAATGCGGACATCTTCCATATCGGCATCCTGTGTCGGGCCGCCGGCAAACGAAAGCAATTGCACCAGATCAATTGTGTTGCCAACTTCATACCGTCCGGGATGCTGCACAAAGCCCCAGACATTTACTTGCATTGTCATTTCACCGGGCTTGGCAACGTTATAGTACGATCCCGCTTGCGCGTTGGGCAATCCTGAGGAGAATCCGCTATTGCCCGCTTGTGCATGAAGTTGAGAAGAAGCCAGTATAACGAACGCAGCGAGCCCCAAGAAACGTGCAAGGCCTGACCTTTTCATCATCGTAGAAATCCTTTTCTCGTGTTGTTGAATCATGAACGATATCCGGGCGCAGTTTCTGCTGAGCCGCGTTTCTTGTTATTCTCGGTGTAGAAACCGTATCCGGATCGCAGATACGAGATGCCATACGCCCTGCGATGATCGAATCGGTTCAAGACATATTTCGGCGTTTTCCCTCCTACTGTCTCGATGATCTCTACCGACCGCTCCAATTCTTCCAAGCGTGTGGAGCCGGCTGCGACAACAATCAGCACCATATCCACAAGCGTGGAAAGTATGCTTGCATCCGCAACAGTCAAGATCGGCGGAGAATCAAGAATGATGACATCATACTCAAGTTCTGCTTGTTGCAGAAGGTCCCGCATTTTATCTGAAGCAAGCAAGTCTGCAGGCTGTGATGGCAATGTGCCCGAACTGAGTATGTGCAGATTTCTAATTGTCGATAGTTGCACAACGCCATCATAGCCGACTTTGTCCTGCAACAAATCCGCAAGGCCCGGCTGTCCGAAAATATCAAACATACCATGTTGAACCGGACGCCGCATGTTTGCATCCACCAGCAACACCATCTTGCCGTTCTGTGCATAAGCGATCGCAAGATTAGCCGCTGTTGTTGACTTGCCTTCACTGTGGTTTGCTCCGGACACCAGAATGCTCTGAGGACGACGGTCGAGAGTCGGCACATATTGAATGGCGGTACGGAGTTTCTTGTACGCCTCGGCAACAGGAGAGAATACGTCAGCTAATGTCAACAGGTGCGGATCAATCGGTCGGCCGTATCGGGACAACACTCTTCTGCCCGCAAGACGCTTTATTTCCTGATCCATCGTCATGACGACTGCTGAAGGTGTGTACCCTTTCAACCGGAGGTCCTCAGGCGTGTGAATGCGCACGTCCCTGAATTCACGCCCGATGACAGTGAGGATTCCCAAGAACAACCCCGATACGACCCCTATGAGAAGGTTTAGCATCATAACGGGACTCGAAGGATCAATCGGTACAGTCGCCTGGTCGATAATATCGATGTACCCTATTTGTGATTGTTCCGAAATGGTTGCCTCATTCAGTTTATCATTGAGCACAACAAAGAGTTTTTCGGCGCTGAGCTTTCCCCGCTCCAAGCGGGCATATTGTATGCTTTTCCCGGGAATTCGCAAAAACTGTTTCTCGTACTCGGAAATCACGCGGTTTAGCGCATCCTTCTTGGCGCGCAACGTCTGAATTTCTATCTCCCCCTCAAGCAACTTCTGCTTTACTTGCCGGACGTATGCAGAAGGTGTGAGGCTTGCAAAATCGGGTCCGCTGCCCGCGGGAACGAGGGTCTGAATATAATCCTTCGTCCGTGTTTTGAGTTTCTCTTCCAACTCCTTGATTTGTGCATTCACCTCGCGGACTTTGTCTCCAAACACTTCCCTCCCGGCAAGAGCGGGGTTTTTCGACACGGCAAGATCACGCTGGACTTCCAGCGCTGCTATTTGTTCTTGCAGATTTTTTATGTACGGATCGCTCGAACTGCCCATCGAACGGGCAAGCATCTGCTCTTGTTGTGGGATCTCCTGACGGTATGATGTGACTGTCCGCTCCAGCGATTGCAGGGCAATGTCCGTCGCATCGCGGGTTGCCTCAAGTTGGGAAAGCTGGTCAATCAACTTTCTCGACTCGTTATCCAGCGAAACGATTCCTTTATTTTCCATGTACGATTGAAGGGAGCCCTCCAGCATTTCCAGATGGGCACGTTGGTCGGCAACTTGCGTCTCCAGAAACTCACGCAATGCGCGTGATTTCTGACGGCTTTTATGAACATTCCGGTTGTAATACTCGGATGTAAACACATTTGCAAGCAGCGCTGCCTCGCGCGGGCTCTTGCTCTTCGCAATAATCTTAATAACGTCCGACTCACGCACGGTTACAAAATCGACAGCCAATCTGAGCCGCTTCGTCACCTGCTCAACTGTTGCAACGGTACGTTTTCCTGCGTCCTCTTTTGCGGGCTTAATGATGTTGATGGGCTCGCGTGCACCCGCGTCAATGTACATTTGTGAAATCAGCCGTCGCGCAACGGATTCGGCCAGCGTTTGCGAGCGTAGAATCTCAAGCTCATTCTGGCGGATGTTTGTTACAATGGCACTGCCGATGGAGGGAATAAACAACCCGCCCGATTCGGGTGTTTGTGTTTGAATCAGTACCGCAGAACTTGCCTGGTACACAGGATCCTTGAGTTTTGTAAACAGGAAAGCAGCAACGGCCATCACTGCAACAGCAGATATAATAATCCACTTTCCCCGGAGAAGAACTGCGGGATAATCGCGAATTACCGGCTGCGGCGGCGGAACAAGACGCGTTCTCTGTTCGTGTTCAGTTTTCATGGAAATGGGTAGACACAGTCAGGATGTGTTGAGATGCTTGTGCGCTTAGCGCAGCATCAAGATGCAAAAAAAATGGGGGGCATAAAGTTAGAGGTGTCACACTTGTACGTCAGGTGAAGGGTGACGCAAGAGGTTTGACGCACACTGTGAGTCGGCATAAGAACTGATGAACAGAGATACGGCGCCACTTCTCGCGGCGCCGCAGACATTTTTACTTCAAAAGCGTCATCTTACGCGAAGAATACAGCCTGCCGGGAGAATCTCCATTCACGCTGTTTGCAATCAAGCGCGCTACATACACGCCGGTTGCAAGATTGCCGGCATCGAAGTGAATTGTGTACGATGAGGCTTCCATCACCTGATCTACAAGCGTTGCCACCCTTCTTCCCAGGAGATCATATACTGAGAAATCAACAAGACTTGTTGACGGCAGCGAGAACCGGAACGTTGTTGAGGAGTTGAACGGATTTGGGTAGTTCTGTTCCAAGGCAAATTGTGTTGGTGTCATATCTTCAACTTGTGTTGTTCCCCCGGTTTGGAACCAGAGTGTGCCGGTGTACGGATCGCCGCTTGTTGTGGCTTCAATCGAGATGGAATCGAGCAGATTGTTGTATCCTGTTGCCGTTTCCCAAGTACCTTGATTTGCAAGCCGGATGGAGTAGTCGGGCCGGTTGCGAAGGCTGTTCATCGGGTCGGGAAGATTGAGAAGCACTGTGTACGAGCCTGCCGGCATGTTTGAGGGAATACCGACGGTAGTGCTGAAGAGAACCGTATCGCCGGCCCTCCAGAATCGAGGATCGACGGGGAGCCTCGCCGAATACACAGTGCCGTTGCTTCTATTTCTCAGGCACAACTCAACTGTTCGGGGATTGTAGAGAGATGCCCATCCGCTGTTTGTCAGCCGGGCAGTAAACGTAAATTTTCCCATCCGCCTTCCGACTGACGTAAAGGTCGAATTCAACAACGAGAGCCTGTATCCGAGACGCCTCTGTATTTCCTCATAACATCCCCCCGAAATGAAGCCGTTGATTACGGTGGCATGGTAGCCGCCATTAAGATACGACCAGCGCAATCGGGCCATTTCCCGAACTGCATTTGTGCAATTTGAGAATGCGCTCGGAGCGCATGTCTCTCCCCCCAGCGGAACAAACCGGTTGTCGAGACGGAGATACGGCTTTGCGAGTGCTGTATCAAGCCTGTTATCGCGCCAATACGTGCCGTAATCGTCGGCGCTTGCGAGGAAGCAATCGTTGTGGTGACCAACTCTTGCGACGGAAGCGTCGGTAAAGGCCTGAGCCGGTGTTACTGCTGCGGTCGAGTCGTACGGGAGTGAGAAGATTGCCTGTTTATGCCGCGGATAGCGTAGTTGAGTCATTCTCTCGGTGGGCATGACGGAGATAATTTTATTCAGAATCGTTCTCATATTCTGAACACTCTCATTCCCGTTGGTAGATGAGTGCCACTCACCCCACGCTCCGATGAATCCGGCCTGCAAGAACGCGATCACATCCTTGTTCGCTTGCAGAATCGGCCTCAGTTGATCGAGATGACGAAGAATCACGGCCATTGAGGCATCGGGCTCGTTCATCTCCGCGGAATAGCAGAATCGGGGAATGATCTTCAAACCTGCATTCCGGATGGCGGTGAAGTCAGCGCTGATGTTTTGCAAAATACTGTCGGGCAAATCAACAGTACGCCACTGCTTCAACCCGAAATAGCGGAACACCAATGACTGGGATTGCCTGATTGTCCGAAGACGGTTGGGATCAAGCTTACGATACGGCGTAATTTGACCGGGCGTCATGCCCGTTTGTTCAAGTTGAAAAATGCCTCGTTCGGGATTCTGAATAATCTCCGACGAGGCGGTATACACCACGGATCTTGTCTGGCTGGTGGTGGAATGGAATTGAACAAAGAAACAGGTGAGCAACAGAGACAGAAAGGTAGCTCGTCCCACGATATCCTCCGCACAAAATGAAACCCAAGAACTTCCCTTCGCTACGACCATCGGTGGTGACGGCCATATCACGTTACATGCAGAATATACATCGGGGTACAACTCTTCGCAAGATGTATTAACCACAATTCACTTAATTATAATTCATATCCGAGAACAAAGTAGAAGAGCAACGGACCGTGACGGAACGGACGGGCAGGAACTTCGCCGTCAAAGAAGAAACTTTTTCCTGCACCCAACGCCGCTTGTCCGAGAGGCGTATCCAACGCAAACTCCAAACCGACGCCATGACGAAACGAACTCAGTTTGATTTGCTGGGGTGTAGCGGAGATCGACGCAAGATCGTATCGCACCCGGAGGTACGAATCAAATACAAAATCGATGGGCAGCTTGTACCGGTACTCAAGGTTGAGCGCAACGAGTTGGCGGCCGCGCCTGTCATCTTCCCGCGTGCCAAACATGGATTCACGTCCTCCAAGAAAAAATTGCTGACCGAGCGGCATCGTAAGATCGGCAATACCGACAGTGATGCGAGGGCAGAACACGCTTCGCTCGCCCCACGACCGGTAGCTCGCATACATGAACCTGATTGCATTGTAGCCGACATCACTCAACAGATTCGTTGACGCAAATTCATAGGAGAGCACCAACTGCTGGCCTGATGTGGGAAACGGGTAGTCATCCCGTCCGTCAACCATTGTACCGATTTTGAAGAGGGATAGCGTGTACCTCGATTCAAGCTCGGGAGCATTGTCCAGATTACGGATTCGGGCACGCTGCAACGACCATTCCGCAGTTACACTTCCCAGCCTCTGCAATTGGGCGCCAACCACAAGCCGTCCGCCAAGTCGAATATCAGAGTATTCGCCGGTTCGATCCCGTTCCCAGCGGCTTGTACCTGAAAATTTCGGATCGTCGGCATACACATAACTGTTGTGGAAACCGACGAACAGGCCAAGATTAAACGTGAAGGAGCGGCTAAGTAGGCTGTTTGACTTGAACTCCAGATTGGCCCTCCCGTTGCGGTCGCCGCCTGAAAGCGTAAAACCAAGATCGGTGCCGATCCCTCGAAAATTCTCGTCACGAATGTCAATAGTCCCTTGCAATTTTCGTTCATCGTCCGACCGTATGCCGAACCGAATCAGTTGCGACGGCAACTCTGCAAGTCGGATAGTCAATCCCGGCGTTTTGTCCTCGTAAGAAATTTCAAGATATACATGCTCGAATACGCGCGTACCGATAAGATTAGTCAGACCTTGTTTCGCCTTGTCAATCTCGAACACGTCGCCCGGAGCGAGAGGAAACTCTCGGAACACGAATGACTCTTCCGTCCGGACTCCTCCCCGGACATGAATATACTCAATCACGCCCTCGTTCAACTCAATGTGCATCGTTCCGGTTGTCTCATCGAAGGAAGAATGTACAACTCGTGCAAGAGAGTAACCTCGATTGCGATACAGCTTCAGGAGGCTCTCTAATGCTTCACTGCACCGACGTTGGTTCAGAATCTTGCCAAGCACGGAACGAAATTCATCTTCAAGAGAATCGGATGAAACCAGCGTGTTACCCGTGAACCGGACGCTGCTCAGCAGTGGATTAGGGTAAAGTGTAAATACAATCTGTGTCGGGCGAGATTCGGGGAACACTTCAACAACAATATCCTGAAAATTTCCGGTGGCAAACAGCGCCCTGATATGCTTTCGGATTTGGATTGATGAAAGTGTTCCCTTGAAAGCGTCATGCCTGAGCTTGAACAAAAGCGAATCGGGGGCACCTTCTCCGACAATCTCAAGTTGAACATCCTCAAAAATCCTGTTCTCACCATCAGTCTCTGCACTGTCCATTTTGTCGACAGCCCGTTGGTACAGCGCCTTGATTGAGTCGATTTGTTGCTCAGCCGATCGATATCCTTCGTCAATCAACGCCTCAAGACCTGTAAAGTCCGACGACAAATGACGTCCGACTGACGGCGTAATCGCAACATCTGCTTGTTTGATTTGTTCCCGGTTTGCCAACTGCATCATGATTCCCATTATCTGATCTGCAGTTTGCCAGGGGGCTTTCAACTCAATGGCATTTCGAAGGCCGCTCGTTGAATTGACGGCCACGACAACATCGCAACCCGCCTCTCGTGCAACGTCAACAGGAATGTTCGTAACCAATCCGCCGTCAACAAGCTGCATGGAATCCTTATCCACCGGACTGAAGAGCAGCGGCACAGTGGAACTCGCCCGCAATGCTTCCGCAAACGAGCCCCTATCGAGAATGATTCTGCTTCCCGAAATCAGATCCGTTGTTACTGCACGGAAGGGAATCTTCAGATTGTCAAACGTCGGATTGGGATGATACAATGCTTGCAGTGTCTGCTCGCTCAGAAAGTTCGTAAGCCGTTGCCCCGATGAAACGGCGTGCGGAATTACAGGCCGTAATCCCTGGAACCGGACAGCCAGGAAACTCCAGTCTCCTGCAATTTTTCTGTCAATCGGGAGATCCGTCCGCTTCGTTTCATCGGAAAAAGAAAGAACCTCGTCCCAATTTGTTGACAGCGCGAGACTCTCGATATCGGCGCTCGTATAACCCGAAGCGTACAGGCCGCCGACAATTGCGCCCATGCTTGTGGCGGAAATGAAATCGACAGGAATGTTATTGCGTTCGAGGGCTTTTAGCACACCAATCTGCGCCGCGCCGCGTGCGCCGCCTCCGCTCAACACCAAGCCGATGCGCGGACGCTTCTGGGTCTTGAACGAATAAAGATGATTCCGGTGATTCGCTGCCGAATCAAACTGCGGGCGGTACGTTATCTTCGTCTGGGAAGACAGAACGGAGGGAACAAACCATAGAATTCCGATGAAGCAAAGAAGAAATCTGATATGAATTGCCAACGTGCTGCCACCATGAGAGGGTTAAATGTATCATCAAAGTAGAAGTTTTGGGAAGGAAAATCAACGGCTTCAAGCGGAGACTCAAAACACAATGAAGTCCAGGTAGAAGAAAATCAGAGGCGAGACAAACAGAAGGCTGTCAAATCTGTCCAACACACCACCGTGCCCGGGAATGAGAGCCGATGAATCCTTCACACCCGCATCGCGTTTGAGCAGCGACTCGGCAAGGTCACCCGCTTGGCCGAATATTCCCACAATGCTGCCGCAAATCAATGCACTTCCGACCGTCATGTAGGGAAGAAAGAAACTCTGGGCAACAAGAAAGGCCGCCACGGCGCCAACATATCCGGCAATCCCCCCCTCCCATGTTTTGTTCGGACTGACACGCTCGAACAGTTTGTGTTTACCCAACAACCTGCCTGCAGAATAGGCAAGAGTGTCACACATCCAAATGGAAACAAAAATTGAAATCACCGTTGCCCCTCCCCAACCGTACACCCGCTGAACAACCTCCGCCGGATAATCGATACCATGGCCTTCGAAGTGCAGCCATACCGGAAAGTCGTCAGGAATGAACAACTCACGCACACCGATCAATGAACCGAGAAACAATGAGACGTAGCAAACACCGAACAACGTTGTCGCTACATTGAGCAATGCCGAGCCTCGGTTGCGGAATAATTCCAACAACATAATCATCGGGACAAAGATGAGGAAGAGAATGAGGTACACTTGAGCCATTGTTGGCATGGGCAGAGCCACTCCGAACTGATCGGCAAATGAGAGAATGCCGAATTTCACTTTCTGCCAGATAAACACGCACAGAATAAGCCCACCGAAAACAAGTCCTGTAACAACTTGCGGAGAGGCACCTTTTCGCGCCGCCAACTTGTAGAACTCATGAAGCCCAAGCAGCGAAATGAGCATCACCATGCTGAAGAACCACAAACCTCCCCACCAGGAAAACAGCACAATAATGGGAATCGTAACAAGAGCGACGAGAATGCGTTGGGTGAGGTTGTTCAATGGAAGTCTATCGATATTCTTTGAAGGTGGAATGCCCGACAGAAGCAGCCCGTCAGGCAGGTCGCCGCGTGATGCGTACAAGGTAGTAAGTTGCAGCAACAAAAACCACAGAGCTGAGAGCAAAGTTCAGAAGAAGAGTTTCAGAATCGGGAAATTTGTCCGGCGAAATTGCAATGAAGTTCTCATCCAATTGAAGATAGACAACAACACAGGCCAGGAAGTTGTTGAAGAAATGCGCCGCAATAGAAGTGACAATATTCTGCGTTCGATACACGACAAATCCAAAATATACGCCAAGCACGATCAGCGGGATCAGGGTGAACGGATTGAGGTGATATACTCCGAATACTATGCCAGCGATAACTGCGGCAGTTAATCCCCGCTGTGGCCGTGACCCGCCGCCATCATGTGTTCCGGATTCCTCCAACGTTGTCTGAATCAACCCTCGGAACAGGATCTCCTCACAAATGGCGGGAGTGACTGCAATAACAAGAACCACAAACAGAAACTCCGGAAACGAATCTGCGGACGTGAGCATACGATACATCTGTTCCATCAACTTCTTGATTTGATCCACAAACTGTTGGACAACCGGAGGAAGTTCAAGCGGTACCGCCTCCTGCAGCATGAGATATCCCTGCAGCAATTGCTGAAGCGCAAACACGGCAACAAGCACAAGAAGAAGCTGCCCGGGATGAAAGTCGCCGAATCGGAACACATTCGTGCGGCCGGGAAAACGAAGTTTTGCAAGGATTACTGTTGGAATAAGAATGAAAAGAACTTGTCCGACCATTGTCGCCAATCTTACTATTGTGACGTTGGAGTCGGCCATATCCATCCCGAACAGAAGAAACGTAATGGTGCCACCGACAATCTGATACAGAAAGAAGATTCCGATCAGCGAAACCGACACGAAAGCCCAAGCCGGCATCCGTTGGAAAACCGATGAAACGGATTCAAACAATGTCGGTGGCGGAGAATGGAACGGGCTGTTCCCGGGAGTATTAGTGATGTCGTTCAATGGCTGCCGGTGTGTTCTGGTTGGAAGTACGCATCTATCCTTGCTTCGCTTTGATCATTGCGGCCAACAGCGGAACCATAATCTCGTGATGTCCGGTGAAGTATAGTCCTCTACCGCCATCCTGTGTTGGGCGGAGTTTCACATTCATTGTAGGACGGTAATGCGTGTTCATGTCGAAGACAGCGGTGGTAAAGCCGCGGGCCGGTGCGCCGAGATTCCGGGCGACCGTGAGTGCCTTCAAGAACACCTCCGGCATAATCACAGCCGAGCCAATATTCAGAACAACGCCACCCCCCACCAACCCCTTGCATAGTTCGCAGAGAGTTGTGAAATCCCTGAATGTTAACTCGCCCGTCGCGGCGCCGTCCATCGTCGGTTGTTGGTGAATGATATCCGTGCCGATTGCAGCGTGTACCGTTATCGGAATGTCGAGCGAGTAACATGTTGCAAGCAGGCTTACATCTTTGTTCGGAGCCGCAAGGTCGAGGAGTTTTCTGCCAAGCGCTTCACCGTAGCCCATGTCAGAGTTTTTGAAGGCATCGCTGAGTGTGTTGTTCATCAACTCGCCGGTTTCCTTCGCCATGCCGAAGCGTCCGTCCATCATGCTCGCTGCAACGTCTTCACTCGTTTGTCCCCACATTGCGGTTTCAACGTCGTGAATTGCAGCAGCGCTGTTCATGGCAACTGATGTGATAATGTTGTGCTTTATCAGATCAATCAACACCGGCGTAAGGCCCACCTTGATCACGTGAGCGCCCATCATCAGAATTACGGGCTTGTCGTTCTTTCGTGATCTGAGAATATCGTCAACGAGAGTTTTGAGCTCGGCAGCCATCAGGATGGTTGGCAGGCTGTCAACAAACGTCGCAAATGAACCGTGAGCGCCGTCAAACGGTTTGGCAAAGTCCTTCGGAGAAACCTTGCTGTACCGGTCTTTGATGGATATCGTTCTGATGTTGGATAAATCGGCTCGTTTGTGTTTTGCCATTTATGCCCTGTAAGGTACGGTGCGGACTGCTGCCGCTACATTATTTGATTCGTGATCTCAGAGGCCCGGCCAGCCCCGAATATTGTTTCAACTCGACATCAATCGAACCGATGACGACCTTCGTATTCACGCGGACAGGAATTTTGCGCTCATCATCCGACAGCCAAATCACAATGCGGCCTTCGGATTTGAAGAGGCCTCCTTCTTTCACAAGCGGCTCAACGACAATTGTCTTGAATGTTCCCGCAGCTACTTCCAACTCCTGCCTGCCAAGGAATTTCACACGCAGTTCGTGGCTGGTATCCTTGTAGAAGTTGTACAATGTTACGTAGTCTCCCGGTTTCATACCGGAATACTCCAACGTACGCGCATAGTAGAACGCCGACATAATATCGTGAACGTATTCGGGGATGGGATGGTCGCCTTCCGACGTCCGCGCTATATTCCTCACCTGATCGAAATCAGCCGTAAAGTCGCGGCGGTACGTTCCTTCACGGATATGCTGCTCAAACCGCAGCGGAGCTATCGCCTGCGAATCGACAAACGTCAGATACTGGTCGCGTACTTCATAGATCCAATCAAAACTCTTGAGAGATTTGACGGTAAACTCGACGCGATAGCATGTTCGTCCGGCGATCGTTTCATATCTGGGAATTGCCATTACTGCTTCACCGGCGGTAATGGGCCCGTAGCTCACATCAAACACAAGCCGTTCGCCCACGGCAAATGCAGTATTCTCGACCGTTCGCCACTTGAACATCTTGAGTGAATCCTCGATTGCCTTCGCAAGCGAATCTGCCCTACTGATGGAATCGGCCAGCGCCTTCTGTTGAGCAATGCGCTTCAACGAATCGGCCTTTGCTGCGGCGGCAATACTGTCGGCTCGCGCTTTTGCAGCGGCTGCTACCTTCGTAGCCGTAGTTTTCTTCTTCGTCGTAGTTTGAGAATGAACAGCAACAGTGGCGAACAACAAAACAAAAAAAACAACAAGTCCGGTCCTAATCTGCATGAACGGCTCCTCCCTGTCTCGTCCGATTCAACAACGACATTGCGGAGGCAAAGACCTGATCGACCGTAATGGTTGCCATACATTCACACGCAGTTTGGTTTTCGATGCAGACATTGCAGTCAAGCGGCCTGTCGGGGACGAAAACGATTTTCTTCTCCGTGTACGGCCCCCATCGTCTCGCGCTCATGGCGGTATGCTGGGGGAACAATCCGATAACCGGAGTCCCCATTGCCACAGCAAGATGAAGCGGACCTGTGGAATTCGATAGGAATATTTTGGCAGATCGAATCAGCGCTGCAAACTCCTTTATTGAAAGAGATTCTTCTAAAGCAATCGCTTGCCCTTCCGACGCTTGAACAACCTCCGCAATTTTCCCCGCTTCTCCTTTGGTTCCCGTCACAATCACTCGTAGGCCCAGTTCGGAATTGAGCCTGGATGCGAGAACGCCGAAGTTTCCCGTGGGCCATTCCCGTGCAGAACCGCCACTGCCGGGATGAATTACCGCAAAAGGAGCATCGGCAACTCCAGCAGCTTGAAGCACCTGCCGGACTTTTTCCTCTGCGTGTGCGGGAACATCAACAACAAACTCTGGCCGGAAATCGTTCGGGAGCGTACAGTTGAGTTCCCGCAGCAAATTTAGATTGTACTCAACCTCATGACGCTTCGCATCTTTGCGATGTTCGTACACCCTTCTGTTAAAGAGAAAGGAATACAGACGATAACCTGTTCCGATTCGCAGCGGAATACCCGCCCGAAACATCAACCACGCAAGCCGGAACCGCGGATACACAACTACGGCTGCATCGAACTTGCGCTCTCGCAACACTGTACACATTTCATTGAACGGTATCAATCCATGCGAAGGTTGCGCAGGATTGCTGTTGCGATCATACCAGATCAATTCGTCGACGTACGGATTTCCTTCAAGCACTTCGCCTGTATAGCGTCGCAGCAACATGGCAATATGCGCATCGGGAAAACACGAACGGAGGGCGGGCAACATCGGAAGAGTGAGAATTACATCGCCGAGGCGGTCGGTACGAACCAAGAGTATACGTCGTAACGTTTTCGACGCCTCCTTTGTGATTGAAAAAAGCAGAACTGTACTCCGAGTTGTCAAAATCTAAAGGAAAAGATAGGCCTTGCAGGGGTGAATTGCAACCAAGCACTGCTTCCTTAATTCCGACATTGAGATAGAACACTCCCGCCTGCTGCAGGCAGGGACGACACAGTAACTACAGATTCTTACAGACATTATGAAGAAGAGCGTAATGGTGGATATGGATGAAAGTCCAACGTTTGTACTTCGATTTCACCCGATGGTGATGACCATGTGCAGGTGAGCCGAGGGCACACTGAGATTGTACCTCTCAATCTGCGACGATCTGTCGCATCTGTGTCTATCTGTGTTCTGCTTTCTACATCGGATTTCAGGTGCTTGTCCCCTACAAGATGATCACTGTGTTTACGGCTCCGCTACGAGATTGTCCGCTCACCGGTCAGACCGAACATCTCCAAATCCTTTTTCTCACGCATCAGCAGTTGATGATGGTCAATGAATGGCCGTACATCTTCCTGTCGCGATGCAGCATCTTTCATCAGACGCTGGTTCTCGGCAAGAAGCTTTTCGAGTTCCTGACGTCGAAGGATAATCATGCATTGTTCTGCAACTTTCGCGGGATCGGCTTCCTCCGGCACACCGTCAAGTTCTTCCCATCCTTTGCTCAGCTCATACTTGCTGAAGGTGATATCCGCAAGAAAACGTCGCAATTCGGTATCATCAGTCTCGTCGACAAGCACGTTGGCATTCCATATTTCCCTCTTCTCACGATGTGAGAAAATCATGTCGAGAACGCAATGAGACTGAGGATGCAAAAAGTGGCGCGGTGTAACGTGCGTGAAAATAAACTCGACCATCTCGTCGCCATGTTCAAGCATAAGACGAAGAAGGTCACGCTCGGGCGGGGGAACGGATTGCAACGTTTGAACAGGTCGGGGCTCGGCTTGAGGCTCGGAGTTTGAGTTCTGGAGTTGTGCCTCGCGTTGCCGTTCGAACTTCTCACGGGTTCGTTCCTTGCCGATGATCTTCTCCAACTCACGGTACAACGCTGATTCGTAAATGCCGTACCGCTCCGAGAGATTCTTGATGTAGAAACTCCGCTTCAGTTCATCCTTCATCTTCGCAATTGTTTCAACGAATGAGCGAACCGCTTCGGCTTGTCCCTCCGGCGTGTCAAACAATCCCTGCGACTTCAGCAAGGTTGCTTTGAAGTCGAGAAATGATGCGGCTGTATCCAGCAATTTGCCGAACGCCTCGCCCCCGTTCTTCTTCACAAATGAATCCGGGTCGTCACCTTCGGGCAGCGCGGCAACACGAACATCAAGCCCCTGCTCGATAATCAGATCAACTCCCCGCATTGTCGCTTTTGAGCCTGCGGAATCGGCATCATAGACGAGCGTGATCTTCCTTGCATAACGTCCTATGAGATCGATCTGTTCTTCTGTCAGAGCTGTGCCGCTTGAGGCGACAATGTTCTTCATGCCTTCCTGGTACACAGAAATCAAATCCGCGTAACCTTCGACGAGAATCGCATACTCGTGCTCGCGAATTGCTTCTTTTGCCTGGAAGATTCCGTACAGACTTCGGCTCTTCGAGTAGATTGGTGTCTCGGGGGAGTTGATGTACTTGCCCGGAAGAGGATCATCTTCCCGCAATTTACGGGCACCGAATCCGATCACTCTCCCTGTAACGGAGAATATCGGGAACATCGCCCTTCCGCGAAACCTGTCGTAATGGCCCGATCCGTCTTCACGCTTGATGAGGAGCCCGGCTTTTTCCATCACATCAACTGGAATATTTTCGCGTTGCGCAAACTTCAGCAGCGAATCCCAACCGTTCATTGAGTAGCCCAGCCCGAATGAACGGATCGTCTCTTCCTTGAAACCACGGTGCCGGAAGTACTCCAACGCGAGCTGCCCCTCAACAGTATTCATCATGTTCTCATGGAAGAAGCGTGCGGCGGAGCGGCATGCGTTGTAGAGTGCCTCGCTTTCGGTGATTTTCTCCTTGTCCTCCACTCCTTCTTCGGGCAGCAGAATTCCGGCGCGTTCGGCCAACGTCCTTACCGCTTCAACAAACGATACCTTCTCATGCTCCATCACGAAGGTAAGAACATTCCCTCCTACACCGCAGCCGAAACAATGGTACATTTGCCGCTCAGGGCTCACATTGAACGACGGAGTTTTCTCCGTATGAAAGGGGCAGAGGCCGAGGAAGTTCTTCCCTCGCTTCTTGAGCCTGACGTAGCCGGAAATCACGTCGACAATATCGGAAGCGCGGCGTACTTCTTCGATTTTTGATTCTGGAATTCGCATGGTGTCAATCTACTGAACGAGACTGTTTGAAGCAATTTTCCGGCTCTTGACAAGCCCCGCCTATTGCCGTATCTTTTGCAGGGGTAAATCAAGAAACCACAATACATTTGGTGAACAGGATGCGCATTCTTGCGGTTGAAGATCAACCTGAATATCTGGAAATGTTAGAAGAAGTTATGAATGCAGTCGGCCATACAATTACCATTGCAACCGACGGATTTGAAGCACTCGAAAGGCTTAAGCAAGAAAAGATCGATGTGATCGTTTCCGATGTGAAAATGCCGAACATGGACGGCGTCGAATTTCACAGGCGCGTACGGGCCATGAAAGAGTACGCCAACACGCCGTTTATTTTCTTGACAGGCGTAAAGGAACTGGATTCCGTCAAGGAAGCTTGCAAAGCCGATTGTGACCTGCTGCTTCAGAAACCGTTTCCGGTGGATAAGTTATTGGAGATGTTTTCGGGACAGATGAAATGAAATGCACTTTCCCCGGTTGCCCCGGCGAGTACGAAGACAAGTTCATCACACACAAAATTGAGCAACCGGACGGAGTTGCCTACATTGACAACGTACCGGCAAAAGTCTGCGGGTTGTGCGGCGATACGATTCTTGCCTCAGAAACACTAAAGGTCATTGAGGAAATCCTGAAGACAGAACCAACGTAGGGTGATCATTCTTTCTGCAGTAGAAAAAAAGCCCGTCGAAGAACTCGACGGGCTTCTGCATTTCCAGAGCTTCTCTTCTAAACCTGCACTTTGTCAGGTTCGTACACTGTTTGCTTCTTGACCTGACGCTTCTTGCGCATGTGTTTTCTCTCGACCGACTGCGAAGAATCGGCGGGGTCTTCAACATCGGGATACGTATAGATGTCGTATTTGTAGTTGCGCAGGATAATCTGATTGCCGTTGCGGCCAAGAACGTATTGCGGAAGCAACGGGATTTTTCCTCCGCCACCCGGAGCATCAATAACGTAGTACGGGATTGCCAAACCTGACGTATGTCCGCGTAGCTTGTCCATGATTTCCAGCCCGACGCTCACCGGTGTACGGAAATGGTTTGCGCCCTTTGTAATGTCCGCCTGATACAAATAGTACGGACGAACGCGCATGAACAGAAGCTTGCGCATCAGCTCAAGCATCACGTCGGGATTGTCGTTCACGCCTTTCATCAAGACTGCCTGGTTGCCGACAGGGACACCGGCATCAGCAAGCATTTCACATGCCTTCTTTGCCTCGGGCGTGCATTCCCACGGGTGGTTGAAATGTGTATTGACGTAAATGGGATGATACTTCTTCAACATGTTGACCAGTTTTGGCGTAACGCGCTGCGGCAGCACGCAAGGCATTTTCGTGCCGAGACGGATAATCTCGATATGCGGAATTGCCCTCAGGCCCGAAATCACACGCTCCAAATTCTGATCAGTCAACATCAGAGGATCGCCGCCCGATAGAATAACATCCCGAACTTCAGGTCGGGAGGCTATGTAATCGATTCCATCCTGAATGTACTTCATGTTGATTTTGGTGGAATCGCCAACCTTCCGCTTGCGCGTACAGAAGCGGCAGTACATCGAACACTGACTCGTCGTCAGAAACAGAACACGATCAGGATACCGGTGTACGATGCTGGGAACGGGACTGTGTGCGTCTTCGCCCAGCGGGTCTTCAGGCATGCCGTCATCTTCCAACTCAACTGCATCCGGAATGCACTGGAGCCAGATCGGATCTCCCGGATAGCGAATCAAGCTCAAGTAGTAGGGATTGATGCGAATGTGGAACAGCTTGTTCAGTCTTTCGGCCAAATCGCCGTCAAAGCCGAATCGTTCTACCAAATCCTTCCCGCTGTCAACACTCTGTCTCAACATCTCCTGCCAGAGTTCCATGCGTACCTGTTTTCCTCCGAGTTGTTATAGATATTTGCCGTACACGACCAGACTGTCGCCCGCCCGGTAATAGTCACGGATGCGGGCCAGTTCTTCGTAACCGGCCTTGACGTAGAAGTTCCTTGTCTTGTCATACCGCGACGTCGAAGAAGTCTCCGCTATCACCAACGTGCCGCCTTTCGAACGGATCAGTTCTTCGGCATGGGCGTTCAGTGCTCTGCCAATTCCTTTCCCTTGCACTGGAGGCTTCGTTGCAATCCAGTACAAATCAAACGTCGAAGTCGTAGCGGGCGTCGGCCCGATACAATAGTAACCGAGCACTTCACCGTCATCGTACACGCGAATGATGTAGTCTTTCTGATCGGGATTATCCAACACGGCGTGCATGAGTTCGAGGGCAATGTCAATCTCATCCCCATTGAACACTTCTGTTTCAATCAGAAGTTGGCGAAGAGGTTGGATGTCAGTCGGTTGCAATGGGCGGATCGCTGCTTCGGCGAGTCGATGCGCAGACTTGACTGTTGCTGTCGGATTGTTACTGGGCGCGTTCAAGTGCTATCTCGACAATCTTGCCGACAATCTGATGGAAGGAGAGGCCGTACACCCTCGCCGACCGGGCAAAACCCGCGTCGTCCGAAATGTCGGGGTTCGGATTCACCTCTAAAACATAGGGGACGCCGTCAGTTGTAAGGCGGAAGTCCACGCGGGCATAGTCGCGACAGCCGATTAGCTGGTAACATTTCAGCGCTGTTTCGCGCAACTCCGTTTCGATTGCTGCGGGTAACTGTGCAGGACAAACACCCTTCGTTCCTTCATACTCGACTGTTCCGTTCATCCACTTTGCGGCATAGCTGACGATCTTATGCATACCGGGAGTCAGGCCCGAGAAATCTATCTCCGAGATGGGAAGAACAATCGGCCGCTTGTTCCCGAGAATTGCAACATTGAACTCCCGCCCCTCAATGTACTGCTCGACGAGTGCCGGTTGGTCAAACTCAGCCCAGATGTACCGTACCAATTTTCGGAGTTCAGGCAACGAATACACAACCGACTTGTCCGAAATGCCGACGCTTGCATCTTCGCGCGACGGTTTCACAATCAGAGGATAGTCCATGCCATCTTTCAATACAATCTTCTCGGCCACTTTGAAGACCTGATGACCGGGGGTTCTGATACCATTCGCGTAGAGAATCTCCTTCACGCGGGGTTTGTTGAGCGCCGTTCCCAAAGCCAGCGGGCCGGCACCTGTGTATGGAATCTTGAACAACTCATAGAGCCCGGCAACATTCATTTCTAGGATGGCTTCGTTCTCGATACACTCGACAAGGTTGAAAATGAGGTCAGGCTTTTCTTCCCGAAGGAAATCAATGAGGCGCTCGACTTTACTGTCGACGTTGAAAACCATGCATTTGAAGCCGAGCGTCGTCAGCGCGTCCTTGATGTCATCCATCTCCTCGACAACACCAATCTCGGAAAGGTCGACACCCGCGGGAATGCCGGAAGCCTTGCCGCCGATGCCGGAGATGGCGAGGCCCTCTTTCAGTTGCCCGTTCTCCGAAATGTACTTGCGGCCTTCATCTGTTCCGACAACAGGCTCATTGTACAAGATCGCTATGCGGGTTTTCTTCCTCATACTTTCTCCACTGATGGTGTTGATGTTATTGAGTGAGAATTGCGACTTCGCTTGTCTTGGTTATCGGAGTTATTCCGTTTCGCTTCATTGCAATGTCGAGAACGGCGTTGATAAGCTGGTTGTACGACACCCCCACTGCACGCGCAGCCTTCGGGAAGCATGAATTATCTTCCGGGTTCGGAAGTATGCCGGGCAGCGGATTGATTTCGAGAATGTTGGGCCGGCCGTGAGAATCCAATCGGACATCGATGCGTGACCAATCCCTGCAATTCAACACGCGGTAGGCATCCCTGCAAACCATTGATATTTCATCAGTTAGAGAATCATCGATTCTGGCCGGACACTCGAACACATCAAGCGGAGTATCACGCTGGTCCCAAATCCACTTTGCCTCGTAGGAATAGATGGGATTGACGCCGTCGGGCAACGCATCGAATTTGATTTCAACTATCGGAAGCACCTGAACATCGTCACCGTTTCCGAGCATTGCAACCGTGAATTCACGGCCGGGGAGGAAATCCTCGACAAGTGCCGGTTCATTATACGTGTCGAGAATGATCTTGACTTCGTTGGCAAGTTCGTCGGGATTTCGAACGACGCATGAGTTGTAAATGCCTTTGCTCGATCCCTCGTGCAGCGGCTTGACGATAGCCGGAAACTTCAGCCGTACATCCTCAAACTGGCCCATGGAACTGATGACCGTGAAGCCTGCTGTCGGGATTTTGTGATATGAAAGAATCTCTTTCGCCCGCGCTTTGTCGAGACAAATCCCCAACGTCAAAGGATCTGAACCGAGATACGGTATCCGTAACATCTCAAGCATTGCCGGTATCTGCGCTTCGCGGGAAACTCCGTGCAGACCCTCGGCAATATTGAACACAAAATCGGGCCGGACCGTAACCAGTTTAGGGTACGCTTGCTCGTTCGCCTCGATCATCACAATGTTGTATCGCTCGGCAATGGCATCACGGACTGCGTTCACGGTTTCTTCGGTGTCCCATTCTGCGTACATGTCCTTTTCTTTATGACGCTTGCGAAGATCGAGAGTCGAATCGGAAGGAGATGTTGATGCGTTTGGAGAAGAGAGTTGCTGGCCGTCGTCACCGTGCGAGAGATGAGAGAGTGCTTCCGCTTTCAAATTGTAGATGAGTGCCACTGTCATCGGGCTGCGCGAAAGCTTTTCATGTGCAGGTTCCAGAAACTCTCCTTAAGAAGTTGAACAACAATTACTTGTGAGTAATATAAACAAATCTGCAACGTTGTCAAGCAAAAACTGCGTTTTCTGAAAAAATTCTCATGCCAACTGACAAGATGCGTCTTGACATTGATTCGCAAAAAAAACTTCAAGCGCGAAAGATTTCCCTTGACACGATTTGAAAAAAGTTGGATGGAGGGTTTGTGATACATTACGCGACGCGCATAAGCGCAAACGCATCGCGATGAAGAGAGAGCAGATGTTCCTTGATTGGTTGGTGTTCAGAGAGTTTGAGTTGGGGATCGTGCTCGATGATCGCAAACGCGTCACGGCGCGCTTCATCGAGAAGCTGAGCATCAGCAAGAATGTCGGCGACCTTGAACTCGGGCATCCCACTCTGCCGCGTCCCGAAGAAATCACCGGGGCCGCGCAACTGCAGATCTACTTCAGCGATTTTGAACCCGTCATTCGTTTGCACCATTGTTGCAAGTCGGCGTTCGGCGAGACGCTGCTCGTCAAGAGATTCCTGCCATTGAACCGGATCGCCTTTGAGCCGGTTTGCCTTCACAGCGATCCACTTCTTGGAAAGAAGAATACAGTACGATTGTTCGCTTCCCCGCCCTACCCTTCCGCGCAACTGGTGAAGTTGCGAAAGTCCGAAGCGTTCCGCATTCTCAATCACCATAATCGATGCATTCGGCACGTCAATACCGACTTCAATCACTGTTGTTGCAACGAGGATATCGAGTTCACGATTCTTGAACCGACGCATCACGCCATCCTTCTCTTCGCTCGAAAGTCTGCCGTGTAACAAACCGAGACGAAGATCGGGAAACACGTTCGTCTGCAATTCTTCAAAATGGACAGTAGCCGCTTTAAGGTCAACTTTCTCCGACTCCTCAATCAGCGGGTAAACGAAATAGGCCTGTCTGCGCTGGCGAATCTGCTCACGTACAAACGTGAAGACGGATTGTTTTTCTTCCTCATAATGGAGAATTGTTTTAATCGGTTTACGCCCTTTCGGCAATTCGTTTATGATTGAAACGTCAAGGTCGCCGTACAGAGTCAACGAAAGCGTGCGAGGAATGGGAGTCGCCGTCATCACCAGCACATCCGGGTTTCTACCTTTTTTCTGCAGGGATTGACGCTGCAACACCCCGAACCGATGTTGTTCGTCTATCACGACATAGCCGAGATTTGCAAATTCAACTCCCTTCTCAAACAGCGCATGAGTGCCGACAACAATCTGCGCGGTACCGCGTCCGACATCATCAAGAATATCCCGCCGAAGTTTCGAGCGTTGTGCGCCAACCAGCAGGCGGACGTTGACATCGATCCCCTGCAACAATGACGCGATAGTCTTGTAATGCTGCTCGGCCAGAATTTCCGTCGGCGCCATAAACACAGCCTGATAGCCGTTCTCCACCGCAATCAACATGGAGATCAGTGCAACTATCGTCTTCCCGCTGCCAACGTCCCCTTGCAGCAAGCGATTCATCGGCTTCGGCGACTCCATGTCCGATGTGATTTCCTTGATAACGCGGATTTGTGCTTGCGTAAGTTTGAATGGAAGAGAATCGACGAGTTGCCGCGCTAACTTGCTCTGGATGTTGAAGGATATCCCGTGAGTATCTGTCTTAACGCCGTGCCGCTTGAGAGCCAGCTTGATTTGAAAGTAGAAGAATTCGTCATACTTCAGGCGACGCAGGCTTTCCGACAAATCAGATTCTGCTTGCGGGAAGTGAACACTTTGCAGCGCGGCCCGAAGGGGAATCAGGTGTTGTTGCTCAAGAAGAGAGCCCGGCAAACTTTCATCAATCCTATTAACATACTGGCGAATGGCGCTACCAATTACGCGGCGAAAACCGCTACTGTCTAACCCGACTCGCTCAAGCTCCTTGCCCGAAGGATACAGCGGCACAAGTCCGCCTGTGTTGAGAGTCTTGGTCCAATCGATCGGCTCGTCTTTTTCTTCGAGTAGCGACTTTTCGGCAATCTTATCAATGTCGGGATGAACAAATTGCAGATTGCCTCCGAACGCAGTCGGCTGGCCGGAAACTGCAAGCACTTCACCAATGGCGAACCTCGTTTTCCAATAGTTGACGCCACCAAACCAGACACACTGCATTGTGCCTGTTGCGTCACCAAGAATCAGGACAAGCCGCGCCTTCTTGCCCATCCCCATCACACGAAAGGAACGTATGTCGCCGACAACCGTATAGTCCTTCTTGACGTTGAGCGACTCCTCTTCAAGAGATGCCGGCCTGAAGTATGCCTGGCGGAGTTGCGCAATAGTAACGACGGAAGTCCGATCGAGGTATCGACGCGGGACGTAAAACAGTAAATCGTGAACGGTAGAGATGCCGAACTTCTTCAGAATATTGGCCCGGCGTTCGCCGATGCCTTTGAGATATTGGACGGGCTGGGCAAGTATCGAAGGTGGATTCATGATACAAAAGGTATGAGGAAGGGCAAATTATTGCAACCGACGCAGGTTTACTGCTTCCTCGTCCAATACTTGTACAACGGAAGCGAAATAAGAAGCAAGGCAATTCCTACGACCGCATCACGCGTCTCGTTCACTGCAACATTCCACAAGAACCAGAGCGTTACAGCAACGAACGCAAGAGTTGCGTACGGATAGCCCCATGCTTTGTACGGCCGGTCGGCGTCGGGCATCTTCCTTCTCAACACAATCACTGCAAGGGCTGAGAGTCCATAGAATCCCCACGACGTGAAAACGACGTAGTTGGTGATTTGATCGAACGTGCCGCTGAATGTGAGTATCATCCCCCATATACCGAGCGTCAAGATGGCGATGTAGGGACTATGATAACGGGAATGGACTTTGCCGAAGACACGCGGAAACACTCCGTCCTTGCCGCCGGCGTAGAGCGTGCGCGGCCCGGCAAGTAACTGCCCGTTCGTCGCCCCGAACGTCGACGCCATGATGCCGAGGATAATCAACGATGCACCAATCGGGCCGAGAACGATTGCGGCGACATCTGCAGCGATGCGCGGTGAGCCGGACATTTGCGAAACGGGAACAATGGATGCGAAGGCAAGATTCGCTGCAAGATACACAGCAATCACGATCAGCGTACCGGCAATGAGAGAGATGGGAAGATCACGTTTGGGATTGCGGAACTCGCCGGAGTTGAGTGTGACGGTCAGCCAGCCGTCGTACGCCCACAGCGCCGAGGTAAGGGCAAGGCCGAATGCCGAGACGTAGCTCCACGATATTTCTTCCGGCCACCAAGGCATGAAGTTCGACGAACTTCCCTTTCCTGAAAACGCAACGGCAAAGGTCAACCCGACAAGAGCCAGAACTTTCGCAGCAGTGAAGATGTTCATGACCCAGCCGCCGAACTGTACGCCCCGAATGTTGACGATGGTGACGAGAGCAATGAGACAAAGAGCGATAATCTGATTCCAGCCGACAACAAACTGCATCGGCTGATCGAACAACAACCACTGTGTTTTGAAGAAGGCGTGTTCAGGACTCAGCGCAGGAACGAAATGTCCCGCATACGTTGTAAACGCAATCGAAATGGCGGCAACCGAGCCCGCCTTGTTGATGAAGAAGTCATTCCAGCTAAACAGAAATCCCCATACCTTCCCGAAGCTCTCCCGCAAATACACGTACGGCCCGCCGGTTTGCGGAAGAACGGCACTGAGTTCTGCAATCGACAACGCCCCAAAAAGAGAGAGAAGCCCAGCAACTATCCATACGAGAAGAATCGGGCCGGTGGCTTCAAGGTATCCGGCAATGACGGCAGGCTTGAGAAAAATGCCCGAGCCGATAATACAGCCAACATGAATAGCTATTCCCTCGCGGAGACCGAGGGCGCGGAGGAGTTGGGGAGGTTGTTGCATAACTCAGGATCTGGTCGGCGGCAAGAATTGCGGTTATGCAACTGAACTCTTCAGGGTCACCGAAATCGGTTTTCGCATTGAAAGCGAGCTTACCTTGAGAATCGAAAATCCAATCACGTTGCCATGCTTGTCCACTTTTTCCATTACCGCATCGTTCTTTGTTTCGCGGAAGTAACCCGATTTCTTCTGGAACATAACCTCCAGAAAATCAGCCTCTTTGTCGTACCACACGACTATCTTCTTCCCATGATCCATAATACTTTGCCTCGCTTGATAGTGTCAGTGAAATAAAAGGTAAGAATAAACTTGTCCAGTTCAACAGTCTTGACAACAACACAAAGGAATTTGGCTCCGACAGGGGTCTTCTTATAGAATCGATAATACAAGGAGACTGCAATATCAGAGCGGGATTCGACAATTCTATCCGGCCTGCCCACCGTCTCACGAACCTTTTTCATTTGGTTTCGAAGTTCAGGATGAAATTGCACGGCATGACTGAGGCGCTCATCGGTCAGGCGAACCATATTGTCCATGATGTCTCTAAAAGACCGCACGGCAGCCCATCATTGAATTCTCTGCTTTAATCATACTACACCAAGGATAGAATTCTGCATCACACTCTCACACCCTCAACCTTCTTCCCCACAAATCTCATAACGAGAATGAGAATGACGGTTCCGACTGCAATGGAAATCCACGGCGACACTCCGTACGCCGTCGGGATATCACCAACCAGCATGCCAACAACTGCGGCAAGCACGGCATAAGGAAGTTGCGTACGAACATGATCGATATGATCGCAGGCTGAGGCCATCGAACTGAGTATTGTCGTGTCGGAAATGGGCGAACAATGATCGCCGAACACAGCGCCCGCCAGCACGGAACTGATGACTCCGTGCAGAATGATGATCTGATCTGTACTCGATAGTCCGGCATCAATGCTTAATGTGCTGCCGAGCGGAATCACCAGTGGCATCATGATGGCCATGGTTCCCCAGCTTGTGCCTGTGGAAAAGCTGATAAGCGCTGCAATCAGAAATACCAGCACGGGAAGCCAATGCGGCGCTATAGTTCCCCGCAAAACCTGCACGAGGTACCCCGCAGTTTGGAGTTCTTCGGTAACGGCGCCGATGGACCATGCCAGAATAAGAATCAGCATGGCAAGAAGCATGGACTTTATTCCGTTGGACCAGGCGTCGATCGCTTCGGTCAATTTCATGATTCGCTGGGAAACCGTCAGCAGAATTGCCACAAAACAGCCGGAGAGTGACGCCCACAGAAGTGAAGAGTACGAATCCGACTTGCTGATAATCTCCCCGATGCCGTACGATGTCTTTCCGTCCGCTGCCAGTGCAGCCGTGCCTGTTGTGTACAATCCGTACAGCCCCACAACCAAGACTGTCAGGATTGGCAGGAAACCGTTGTACCACCGTGCAGGTTTGTCACCGGTGGCAATGTAGGTGGCGGATTCGGTGAGATCGGTTGCAGGTTGGGCGCCATCTCGCATGACTTTTCCGGTTGTGCGGGCTCTGCGTTCGGCCGCAAGCATTGGCCCGAAATCCCTTCCCATGAAACCGACAAGAAACACCAATATAAGCGTGAAGATGGGATAAAATCTGTATGGTATCGTTTGCAGAAAAACTGCATACGCATCTTCCGACGAGTTGATCATCTTCAACCCCTGCTCGATAAGGCCAACTTCGTATCCGATCCAGGTCGAGATAATCATGATGCTTGCAACCGTCGCCGCTCCGGCATCAACGATGAACGACAGCTTTTCGCGCGAGATTCTGAGTTTATCGGTAATCGGCCGCATCAGGTTGCCGCGGATAAGGCAGTTTGCGTAGTCATCGAAGAAAATCACAAATGCCATGAACAATGTTGACAGTTGCCCGCCCCGGGCAGTCCGGGCATAGCGGGTAATTACATTGGCAATTCCTACCGTTCCGCCGTTTCTGGAAATCACCCCCACCATCCCTCCAAACAACATACTGAAGACGATGATTTGCACGTGGCTGGGCTCCGACAGTGCCTTGACGACAAAGTGATCTACAACTCTGAATATTCCGCCGATGACATCAAAATCAAAAATGAATACGGCTCCCACATAAATCCCCGTGAAAAGAGAAATAACAACCTGGCGTAAGGTCAGCGCGAGCACAATGGCAATGAGGGGGGGTAGAATGCTCAGGAAGCCGGGGATAGCTCTTGTCGTTACAGCCTCACTTCCGCTTTGCGTCGAAACAGAGATCGTGTGCCGTCCCGAGGCGTTAATCGTCACATCATCGACGACGAGTTTGCCGTTGGTGAAAGAAAGGGGTGAGGCCTCTTTTTCAGAAGATCGGGTGACACCTTGCAGTCGGGCCACCTCATTGAACCCGGCAATCACATTCCCTGCAGTGTCCTTGGCAATAACCTCAAGCGTGAAACCGACGTCAGCAAGAATAACAGACGGCGTTTTGATTTCGAATGTTACAGACGAGGAAACGGGTTGGGCACAAAGTAATGCCCCGGAGAAGATGACGATAGCCAATGACGAGAGAACTCTGATCAAGCACGCTCCCTGGAGAAGAGTGATGGATGAAGGGGAAAAGTCGTCGCAAGATAGAGGCTTTTTGCGTCAGTCGCAAGCCTTGAATCACCGCCACGTTTTGTTTATCTTCATTCGCCGATTTTCACATCATCCAAGGGGACTTTTTGAAGAAGATTTCTGAACTGCTGTACAAGCTCAAAGCGTGGGTCGAGAGTTTTGCGGCGAAACCCTATGCTACTTGGGCTTTGTTCATTATTGCATTCGTCGAATCGTCATTCTTCCCCATTCCTCCCGATGTTCTGTTGATTGCGCTTGGCGTAGCGCGACCGAAGCGGGCTTTCTGGTATGCGCTTGTGTGTACGCTCGGCTCGGTTGCGGGCGCATTTCTCGGCTACTACATCGGCTATGCCTTCTTCGAGACAATCGGCTCGCGTATTGTTGATTTCTACGGCTTCCATGACAAGTTTCAGTTTGTGTTGGATAAGTATCGCGAGAATGCATGGACAACAATTCTCGTTGCAGGATTCACCCCTATTCCCTACAAAGTGTTTACAATAGCGGCCGGGTTCAACGAGACGATTGACCTTGCGACGCTTGCACTTGCATCGTTGGTGGGACGGGCATCCCGCTTTATGCTCGTAGGCGCATTGTTGTATGCCTTCGGCCCGAAAATGAAAGAGTATCTCGACAAGTATCTCGAACGCCTGACCCTGGCTCTCGGAATCTTGTTCATTCTCGGCATTCTTACCATCAAGTACATTTTCTAATTCTTTTAATGTTGGTTTCATCTACATTTCGCCTTTTCTACTTAGATTACGCGGCACAATAATCGCCAAATAGGATTTGCATGTCGCGGGTAACCGCTTCTTTCGCTATCATCTTCTTGGTTCTTCTGCACGGGGTCTCTCCGGCATTCCTTTCGGGAGGTAACGTCGGCGAACGTCCGGAACTCCAATACCTGGACCTCCAAGAGTACCTCCTCACAACTGCCTGGCAGCCGACCAAGCTTCCTGTTGATTCGCAAACCGACCGGGGAGTCTCTATTTGTCAGGAAGCGGACGATTCCCTTTCGATACTGAGAGGTTTTCATCCGCCCGTATTCTCTCCGAACGTCAACCCTCTCTCTTCCCATCTCGTATATACCCAAACAACCAGCTCGCATCTGTAGCTGATTCTACCTGCAAATTCGTTCACTGCACGCTCTCGTGTCGCAGAACTATTCTGCGATGAAACGATTCGTGTATCCATTTCTCAACGAACATGAAAGGTAGTAGTATGCACCAGCAACAGATTGAACAGGAGAAAACCCAGCCTGGCTGGAAAATCGGAGTCGGCATCGTCGGGTTTCTTATTGGATTGACGGTATTATTGCTTGTTCTGAAGATGCTGTTAATCTAAAATATTACGGAAACAAACCTGAGGCCCTTCTTCCGCCTGTTGCGGGAGAAGGGCTTGTGTTTTCCGACAGGAACTGAATATCACATTTTTGTAGAAAGAATAGGGGAAATTGGCTATATTGGTTCGAATTTCTGGTCAGTCAGGCCCGCTCCGGTCGGCTTCAATCCCCTATCAAGAAGTCAGTTTTCTCCGAGTCAAAAGAAGAACTGTAGCTATTGCTAAGATTGATTCTGTACGTCAATAAAAAACATCAATAACCGTTACACTGAAGGAGTACCTACTCTATGGAAATGTTTACCCAGCTATCACCCGTTGTGGGCGCGGTCGGGTTGCTCGTCGCATTCGGCATCTATTTCTCGCTGAAGCGACAATCTGCCGGAAGCGAACTCATGCAAGACATCGCCGACCAGATTCATGTCGGCGCAATGGCCTTCCTCAAACGTGAGTACGTCGTTCTCGCATTCTTTGTCACCGTTGTTGCGTTGCTGCTCGGGTTCTTTCTCCAACCTGCAACAGCCGTTGCGTTTATCAGCGGGGCGCTCTGTTCGATTCTGGCCGGCTTTTTTGGAATGCAGGCTGCAACCAAGGCGAATGTGCGGACTGCACAGGCAGCAAAGGAACACGGGCAGGGCAAGGCTTTGCTGACGGCGTTCAATGGCGGTGCCGTCATGGGCGTAAGCGTCGCAAGTCTCGGACTTATCGGCGTCGGGACTTTCTTCATGTTGTACGGAAGTCCCGAAACAGCCAACATTATCAACGGATTTGCAATGGGCGCCAGCTCGATTGCGTTGTTTGCCCGTGTGGGCGGCGGTATCTACACGAAAGCTGCAGATGTCGGCGCCGACCTTGTCGGCAAGGTTGAAGCCAACATCCCCGAAGACGATCCGCGTAACCCCGGCGTTATTGCAGACAACGTGGGCGACAATGTGGGCGACGTTGCCGGCATGGGAGCCGATATTTTCGAGTCGTATGTGGGATCGATGGTTGCAACCGTTGCTATCGGAGCAACGCTTCTTCCCGAGGGACTTGCCCAACTGAAGGCCCATGCCGACGTTGCGGATACAAGCATCAAGGGCATCCTCATGGCATTACCAATTGTGCTTGCAGTTATCGGCTTGATCGCTTCATTCATCGGTATTGGATCGATGAAGATTCTGAAGCAGTTCTCCCCTGCAGCAGCCCTGCGCTACTCCACATTTATTGCAGCAGGATTGTTTCTGGCCGGAGCGTACGGACTTGTCAGCACATATGATGTAAGCAACAACGTCTTCTGGGCTGTGTTCTTCGGAACATTTGCAGGTATCGCCATCGGACTCATCACCGAGTACTACACATCGATGGGCCCAGTCAAACGTATTACGCTGGCAAGCAAAACAGGCTCGGCAACAAACATCATCAGCGGCCTTGCTGTGGGTTTAGAGTCAACAGCATTGCCTGTGCTCACAATATGTCTTGCGATCTTTATTTCAAATGATGTCGCAGGCCTTTACGGTATCGGCATTGCGGCAGTTGGCATGCTCGCTACAGTCGGTATCACGATGTCTGTTGACGCCTACGGCCCGATAGCCGATAACGCCGGGGGTATTTCGGAGATGTCAGGGTTGGGCCCGGATGTTCGCAAAATTACCGATGGACTTGATGCTCTCGGCAATACCACCGCAGCAATTGGGAAAGGGTTTGCCATCGGCTCCGCAGCCTTGACGGCACTCGCATTGTTTGCAGCATACTCGCAGGCCGTATCAGCCTCGATTGGAACAAAGCTGGCAGCAATGGTGGCAGCTGGTATCGAACCGGTAGGTGAATGGAAACGTTACGCAACGTTAATCGGCGAGGGCGAAACACCTCTTCAGATTATCGTCACCAATCCAGCAGTGGTAATTGGTCTTTTCATCGGCGGTGTTTTGCCGTTCTTCATCGGAGCCCTCACCATGACGTCAGTTGGGCGCGCTGCGGGAAAAATGGTTGACGAAATCCGTCGTCAGTTCAGGGAAATCCCGGGCTTGCTCGAAGGAAAGCCGGGCGTAAAGCCTGATGCGGCCCGTTGTGTCGATATTTCAACCACGGCTGCTTTACGGGAAATGGTACTACCCGGTATTACGGCCGTTCTCGCCCCGGTTATCGTTGGATTCCTGCTGGGACCTGCTGCACTCGGTGGAATGCTGGCCGGTGCAACAGTCGCAGGCGTGCTGCTTGCCCTTATGATGGCAAACGCGGGCGGTGCATGGGATAACGCCAAAAAAGCTATTGAGAAGGGAGAAGTTGAAGGAGAGAAAAAAGGGACAGATGCTCACAAAGCCGCCGTTGTCGGCGATACAGTCGGTGATCCGTTCAAAGACACATCCGGCCCGGCAATGAACATCTTGATCAAGTTGATGTCAGTCGTGTCTCTTGTTATTGCCCCGTTGCTCGTGTAGCAACTCAGCTTTCAGGATAACAGAAAATCCCGCCCGTTGTTCTTCCGGGCGGGATTTTTTGCTTGTTGACACTCCATCCGCAGTTGCAATCCGAAATCTCTAATACACTTCCCCCTTCGCCCCCCTCGTCATCAAGTCGTAAGTTGACTGTCTGGGATCCTTCCCTTCAAACAGCATTTTACGGACTTCCGCACAAATGGGAACCTCGACGCCGACTTTTTCTGCCAAGGCGTTTGCTGACTTCGTCGTTTCCACGCCTTCTGCCACCATCACCATCTCCTTCAGAACATCATCAAGCTTCCTACCCTTCCCGATCTCAACCCCGACGTGGCGGTTGCGGCTGTGGCGGCTCATGCACGTCACCATCAGGTCGCCGATACCGGAGAGCCCGGCAAATGTCTGCACGTGTGCCCCTAATGCAACGCCAATGCGGGTAATCTCGGCGATTCCGCGAGTCATCAGAGCTGCTTTTGTGTTGTCTCCCAGATTGGCGCCGTCAACGATTCCTGCCGCGATGGCAATTACGTTCTTGAGCGAGCCGCCAAGCTCGACACCCTTGAGGTCGGTGCTTGCATAGACTCTGAACGTAGGCGTCATGAACGTCCTTTGTACGAGCTTCGCCGTTTCCACACTCTCGGATGCGGCGACGACGGTTGTTGGAATCTGCCTGCTTACTTCTTCGGCATGGCTCGGACCGGAAAGCGTGGAGATATTGGCTGGCTGAACTCCGGGTAATACGTCTTGTAACACACGCGACATCGTCATCAGCGTGCCGACTTCTATTCCTTTAGCAACATTGACGAACGTTAGCCTGTCGAACGGCAAATGATGCAGCCGCTGCACAACACTCCTAATAAACTGCGACGGTACAGCCGTCACAATCATCTCACAGCCTTCTACTGCACGATCAAGATCGCTTGTCGCTTCAATACCTTGAGGGATGGGGATTCCGGGAAGAAATGAGGGGTTCTCCCGCTTCGAAAGAATGTCGTTTGTGTATTCTTCATTGTGCGACCAGAGCGCAACATGATGGTTGTTGCTGGCAAGGATGATGGAGAGGGCTGTTCCCCAACTACCGGCTCCGAGGACGGTAATACGCATGACGCGGGACTACTGAACTTGTGAAAAAAGAAAATGGGGAACTCAGGCGTCCCCCGGAAGAAGTGACAACTCTCAGCGCCGGTTGAAAAGCGGTATCCGAACGATTCTGTTTTCCGTACCTCTCAGCAAGCGCTGCACGTTCGAGCGATGCGTGTAGATAATGAGCAGGGAAACACCTATGCTGAACCATATGAGTGTATGATACCCCTGAATGTCAACCATGAATACGTTCTCCCGCAAGAACATTGTAACGGGAAACGTCGTTGCAGCGGTTAACGAACCCAGCGACACATAATGAGAAATCAGAAAAACAATCATGAACACACCAAGCGATACGGAAACCTCAACGGGGGCAATCCCGATCAGCATGCCGCCGGCCGTCGCAATACCTTTCCCGCCTTTGAACCCTGCAAACAATGTCCAGATGTGACCGAGCATTGCAACACAACCGGCAATAATCTGAACAACCGTGAAATCGTTGAACGGCGGATTGCTTGCGAAGGGAAGCACGAAGAGAAGTTGCGAAATGACCATCGTGGCAAACAAGCCTTTGGCCATATCACAGACGATCACAAATGCACCTGTTTTCCAACCCAGCACGCGGATAACGTTCGTTCCTCCGGCGTTTCCGCTGCCGTGCTGACGAATGTCAATACCCTTTCGTGATTTTGCAACGATAATTGCCGTCGGAATTGAGCCGACGAGGTAACTCAAGATTGCAATTATTGTAATGGGAATCATTCAGACCTTGGAGTTGTAAAAAAGGTGTTATAATATAGAGAATGCCGTGCCCAGTTGCAACAGGAGACTAACCGATGAAAAATTCATCATTACAGAAGGAATTCAGCAAATTTCAGATCATCCTTCGTGGTGATTTTGATGTTCTTGGGATCACCCGGAACAACCTTCACGGGAATCCTCAAGCGTTCCACTAACGAAGACTCATCGGTGCCCAAGAATGCCGACCGTTGAGCGGCAAGATGTGCCCGCATCAGAATTTCGTACCGGAATCCTTGCGGCGTTTGGACGGCCCGGAGCCTGCTTCGGTCAAGAGTTTTTCTGTAGAATCCGTCAGACTCAAGTTTGATGGTATCTTTTACCGGTACGCCAACAACCGCCGCTTTGTATTTCCGACTTGCGTCAATAATAGTGGTGATCACGTCACGCGATACGAGGGGCCTGACGGCATCGTGAACAAGAACAATATCCGGTGCTTCATCGAACGCAAGCAATCCGTTGCGAACCGAAAACTGTCGCTCAGTTCCCCCTACGACAACATGAGAAACCTTCTTGAACCGGGCATTCGCCACGAGCCTCTCGGCGACCATGACCTGATTATCCGGAACAACTACAACTATCTCATCGACGAGAGGATGGATGTCAAACACCCGGATGGAATGATACAGAACTGGCTTTCCCGCGAGAAGCATGAACTGTTTGGGAACATCACTTCCCATACGGCGCCCGCGGCCTCCGGCGGGAATCACAACGCCGACTCTATGAGTCTTTCTTTTTGCCATAATAGTCGATCGAGAAATTGAACTCCGGAAACTCTTTCGGCAGTTTCATAATACTGAATACCATCACGCCGATGGAGATGCGGTCGATCCAGGATGATAGCGGCCATCCAAAATGGAATGTGATCTGTTTGTGCGGCAACTCGTACTTGAACACATACAACAATTCCTCAATACTATCGTACAGGGTTTGTCCGCTTTGCACAAACCGGAAATGGTTCGGAGCAACGCGGGGGGGAACTCCTGCCCGCGGTGAGTAAAAGCTGATATACGCCACCGAGGGATCCGGCGTCCCGCCTTCTTCAAGCGGCCTTTTGAAATACACGTCGATCTTGTCGCCCGGTGCCTCTGCGAGATGAAGAATCATTTCCATGGGAGTATCGGTTTCCTCGATGACTTTCTTCTCGGGAGGCCGCTTCTTTGCAACAAACAATCCGACTACTAAAAAGAAGACTGTCGCTCCTGCCCACAACCCAACACCGTAGGGTCTTGTGAACGCAAGGTATGCAAAACAACTCGCCAGAATAACAAACAGCACAAGCGTACCGAACCGGGACGTATTGTATTCACGAATCTCCTTCGTTCCTTTGAAATAGCGGTAGAAGAGCAGGCTACCCATGTTGATGACGAAGCTCGCAACAAGAGAGAGTGCATACATTTCCGCCAGCGTCTTTTGTTCACCCTCAGTTATCAAGATTATGCAGGTGAAGAAAATGGCGCTGAGAACGTGAATCCGGTAGAGCGATTGCCGCCGGTTCGTCTTGATAATCCAATGAAAATCGTAGCGATGCGCAACACGCTCCATCAATTCGCTTGACGCGACAAATGCCGTGTTCACAGCCATGACGAGGGCAATGCTGGCAATAACGCCGACGAGTACACCGAACGGTATGCCGTTGATAGCGGCAGCGTATTGGGTAATCAGGTCCGTTTCATGAACGGCCGGATCGAGTCCGGAAGTCAAAACTAAAGACGAAAGCAGCGGAGTAAAAATACCCGTGGTTACGGCAAGAAAGATATATGCCTTTCCGATCTCCTTCCAGCTTTTGACGAGTCCGGCAATCTGCACAACGGACTCTATACCGGAATACGCAAGGATACAACCCGAAATGCTGATAATGATAAACGCAAATCCCCCAATAATGCCTGCTTCGCCAATCTCAAAAAAAGAAGTCGAGTAACTCTGCCCGATACTCTGCCAGGATTCGGGTGTTGATTCGTACAATCCTGAGGCAAGCAGGCTGAGCAACACAACCGCCACAACGGAAAACAGCCCGAACGTGAACCGCGCATTCTCCCTAATGCCAAGAATGTTCAGTCCCGCTATCCCCCACACAATCCCAAACTGGAACATGAGTTTTTGCGTATGGGAGAACTGCATGAACGTAAGGCCGTTCTCCACCGCGCTAACGGTGGAAATACTTGCGGTGAGAACGTACACAACGAGAATCGATGCAACCGCAATGAAGGAAAGTGTGGGCCCGAGGACGAGATAGGAAAACGAATACACCCCGCCGCCGCGGATGTTGTGATGTTCGAGAATCTCCGCAATCTCCACCATGCGTGTAGAAAGAAACCGCATAAGTATGGATGTGATTGCGAGAAATGCAATGGCGTACGTTCCGATAAACCGGAATGCTTCGCTGGGGGCGTAGAAGATGGACGTCAACTCGTCCATCAACGTGATGACGGCGATGGAAAGCCACGTCAGCCACCAGCGGCCATTGCTGAAGTAGGAAAGGAGCCCCTTCTTACGGGAGAGATAAACAAACGTCCCGATTACTGCAACGTTCAGAAGAACAAGCAGCAGGATCTTCATTCAAAGCAAGCCCGTGTGATACATCAGAGAATTAGCATTGCGTCGCCGTAGCTGTAGAAGCGCATGCCATCTTTGATGGCGCGCTTGTACGCCTTCATAATGAAGTCACGCCCGGCGAACGCGGACACCAGCATCAGCAACGTCGATTCGGGCATATGAAAATTCGTAATCAGGTGGTCGGTCACTTTCAATTCATACGGGGGAAATATGAACTTGTCCGTCCAGCCGCGATTACTCTTCAAATGTCCGTCGGTTGTAACGCTGGATTCAATCGCCCTGCATGTGCTTGTGCCCGCAACAAATACATTTCCTCTGCTGTCAATGCATTTGTTGACAATCTGGGCAGTCTCTTCAGAAATCTCATAATACTCTGAATCCATTTTGTGTTTCGTCAGATCCTCCACTTCAACGGGGCGAAACGACCCCAACCCGACATGAAGCACAACAGGCACAACGTGAACGCCTTTCTTTTTCAGAGCTGCGATAACCCGTTTCGAGAAGTGAAGGCCCGCCGTTGGCGCGGCAACAGCTCCGGTAACCCGCGCAAAGATCGTCTGGTACATCTCCTTGTCTTTTTCCGTCGGGTCGCGCTTGATGTAGTACGGCAACGGCATGCGCCCGATCCGCTCGATGATTTTGAACAGATCGCCCTCCGCATTGAACCGTACTGTTCGGCCGCGAGAAGTAGTGTTATCAATAACTTCGCAGTAGAGATTGCCTTCATCGAAGAAGATCTTGTTGCCGATACGAACTTTGCGCGCAGGGTCAACGATCACATCCCAGATGTTTTCATTCTTGTTCAACTCGCGCAGTAGAAACACCTCGATTCTGGCGTTTGTTTTCTCCTTGCGGCCAAACAGGCGGGCAGGGAATACCCTTGTTTCATTGACAATCAGGCAGTCACCCTTCTTAAAGTACTGTGTGATCTTGTAAAACTTGTCATGTATCTGAATCGATTCATCGGCACGGTTCAGCACCATCAAGCGTGATTCATCCCTCGGGTTCGCAGGGTACTTGGCAATGAGATTTCTGGGAAGCGGATAACGAAAATCCGAAAGTTTCATCTCTGTAGTTCTTTCCTCTTGTACATAAATACTCTCCTCCGCTATCAAGACAGAGGAGAGTGTGAATAGTCCTTAGCGCTTCTTCTTGCGTTTTGCGGCTTTTTTCCGCGACGGAAGCGTTCTCGCTGTTACGACTTTCTTGTCTGCCAACGCAGCACGTGCAGCCGCCAACCGGGCAATCGGCACACGGAACGGCGAACAGCTCACATAGTTCAGCCCGATCATGTGACAGAATTCTACGCTTGACGGATCGCCACCGTGTTCACCGCAGATTCCGATTTTCAATGCCGGGCGAACGCCGCGACCTTTCTCCACAGCCATCTTCATCAGTGATCCGACGCCTTTGCGGTCGATAACCTCGAACGGATCCTTCTCGTACACTTCCATTTCAACATACGGTATGAGGAAACGTCCGGCATCATCCCGGCTGACGCCCAGAGTAGTTTGTGTGAGATCATTCGTACCGAAGCTGAAGAATTCGGCAACGGTCGCAACCTCATCGGCTGTAATGGCGCCGCGGGGAATTTCGATCATAGTGCCGACAAGGTAGTTCAGCTTCACACCCTTCTCCTTCATCACTTCTCCGGCTACCTGCCGCACAATTTTCTCTTGGTGAGCAAGCTCTTTCACGTTGCCAACCAGAGGGATCATAACTTCAGGTTCGACTTTGATTCCCCGAAGCTGGACATTCGCCGCCGCCTCGAAAATAGCGCGGGATTGCATTTCCGTAATTTCGGGAAAAATCAATCCCAGACGGCAACCACGGAAGCCGAGCATCGGGTTGAACTCGTGCAAACTTGCAACGCGCTGATGCACTTTTTCGTAACTGATGCCCATCTGACTTGCGAGGGCCCGCTGTGCCGGTTCTTCGTGCGGAACGAATTCATGCAACGGCGGATCAATGGTACGAATCGTGACGGGACGGCCGTTCATCGCCTCAAAAATCCCCTCGAAATCTTCACGCTGCAGAGGGAGAAGTTTCGCAAGCGCAACCTTACGTTGCTCGACACTATCTGCGAGAATCATCTCACGCATCGGGCCGATCTTTCCCTCACCGAAGAACATGTGTTCGGTGCGGCACAATCCGATTCCTTCAGCACCGAATGCAACAGCATTGCGTGATTGATCGGGCTGGTCGGCATTGGTGCGCACTTTCAAACGGCGATACTTGTCGGCCCACGTCATGATCTTCTTGTACTCTTGATAGATAGGGGCATCCTTCGGATCAAGAGTCTTGTCGATCAATACTTGTAGAACCTCGGAAGGCTTTGTGGCAACCTTGCCTTCCATGACTTCTCCGGTAGTACCGTCAAGCGAAATCCAATCACCCTCTTTCACAACCTTCCCGTTCACTGACATTGTGTGTGTGCCGTAGTCAATGTTCAAGGCCGAGCATCCGGCGACACACACTTTGCCCATTTGGCGCGCAACGAGGGCGGCATGCGATGTCATACCGCCGCGAGCTGTGAGGATACCTTCCGCAGCGTCCATTCCCTTGATATCTTCAGGAGAGGTTTCAATGCGCGTCAGGATTACCGACTCACCGCGCTTCTTCCATTCTTCGGCATCGGGGGCATTGAATACGACGCGTCCGGTTGCTGCGCCGGGACCGGCGTTCAGCCCCCTTGCAAGCAGTCGCCCGTTGGTGATTGCGGCATTTTTCTCGTGCAGGTCGAACACGGGGCGGAGCAACTGATTCAGCTGATCAGGCTCAATCCGTTGCAATGCCTCCCGATCCGAAATCAGCCGTTCATTCACCATGTCCACCGCAATCTTGATAGCCGCAAACGCCGTGCGTTTCCCGACCCGGCATTGAAGCATGTACAGCTTGCCTTGTTGAATGGTGAATTCAATATCCATCATGTCACGATAGTGCTTCTCCAGCCTCTTCCGGATGACATCGAGTTGTTTGTAGATTGTCGGATTTGCTTTTGCGAGTTCGGAAATCGGAAGCGGGGTTCGCGTGCCCGCAACGACATCCTCACCCTGCGCATTCATGAGGTACTCACCGTAGAATACATTTTCGCCCGTTGCCGCATCTCTCGTAAATGCCACACCCGTTCCCGAATCCTCTCCCATGTTGCCGAACACCATCGACTGAATATTGACGGCGGTTCCCCACGATTCAGGGATTTCGTACATTTTGCGGTAGGCAATAGCCCGTTCGTTGTTCCATGACCCGAACACAGCACCGATAGCTCCCCACAATTGAGACATCGGGTCTTGCGGGAAGTCATGCCCCGTTTTATCCTTGATTGCCGTCTTGAACAATCCGACAAGTTCTTTCATGTCGTCGGCATTAAGGTCGGTATCAAGGTGAACGCCTTTGGATTTCTTTTTCTCTTCAATGATGAGTTCGAACGGATCAATTTCATCCTTGTGAACAGGTTTCAACCCGAGGACAACGTCGCCGTACATCTGCACGAAACGTCGGTAGGAGTCGTAAACAAAGCGAGGGTTGTTTGTCTTCTTCACCAATCCTTCGGCAACGGCATCGTTCATACCCAGGTTGAGAATGGTATCCATCATGCCGGGCATTGATGCACGGGCACCCGACCGGACAGAAAGCAGCAGCGGGTTCTTTACATTGCCGAGCTCCGCACCCATCATTTTCTCAACTTTCTTCAGAGACTTTGCAACTTCAGCTTTCAGTGTTTTGGGATATGTTTTTTTGTTCGCATAGTAATAGGTGCAGACTTCCGTCGATATCGTAAATCCTGCCGGTACAGGCAGTCCGATATTTGTCATCTCGGCCAGATTGGCACCTTTGCCTCCCAGGAGGCCTTTCATTTCAGCTTTTCCTTCGGCTTTGCCACTGCCGAACACGTAAACATATTTCTTCATCGTCTATTTTCCTTTGGTGAATGTAAAGTGCATCGTTAATGATGGTACAATTTTTCAGTCCTCTGCTTTTGACACAACCGCAAGAACGAAGTGTTCGAGCAGGTTCTTTGAGCACGGGTTTGCGTGATCTTCCATCCGCTCGGGATGCCACTGCACAAGTTGCAGGAAGGGCCTGGCTTCACTCTCTTCCCATTCCAGTCCTTCCACTACGCCGTCAGAAGATCTTGCAGTAACGCGCAAACCCTTCGCCACCACATCAACCGCCTGATGGTGTGCGGTGTTGACTTCGCCTTTTGCCGCCTCGACAATCCAGTGCAACGTCGTGCCCCGCTCAATCTCGACTTTGTGACGGCGATCTTTGCCTTCCTTCGTTTTCCCGTGATTCTTATGTCCTTCGCGTTCAAGATCGGAAATGAGGGAGCCGCCAAGTGCCACGTTGCACACTTGCATTCCCCGGCAAATACCGAGAATTGGGGTCCCTTTCTTTACCGCTTCCTTCACAAGTTTGATTTCAAAGGCATCACGCTTTTCGTTGATATCGTCGAGATCCTTTGCATGATCGTCGCGGCCGTAAAATTTCGGGTGCACATCACTTCCCCCGGTGAGAATCAACCCGTCGCACTTTTTGATCTCCTTCAGGTTATTCGCTTCATGTGACAGCTTGATGACTTCGACCTGCTTTGCAACTTTCCTTAACCAGTGAACATAGTTGTCGTACTTCTTGTTGAATGTGTCCGTAATTCCAATAATCATGATATGATCTTTCCCCTGATGGAGTTGTTAATACTCGAGTGAAGTGTTTCTTGTCCCCCGACAATCTCCACCCGTATTGTTGCATAGAAAACCGGAACCTCGCCAATCAGTTTTTGAGCTGTATTCCTGTCTGAACGAATCCTGACTGCATCCTTTTCCGTGGTGATACACGCATCGACATTCATCGCTTTTGCGAACGAAGCAAGCGTGAGCATATCGGCTTCCGAGTAGCGATGGTGATCGGGAAACCGCATGTCGCTCAGAGGATTGAACCCCGTCTCCCGCAGTTGAATCGTGAATGCTTCATGATTCCCGATCCCGCTGAACGCAATCACACTCATCCGCTTCACAACGTCCGGCGATGCAAGGCCGTCGTCATGCACACGCCGAATTTCATGAAGAGTGTAATGAAAACGGACAAATGGCGCAGTTGTAAATGAACTGAGTTTCTTTTCAAGTCCAGCATGGTCAGGATTGTTTTCGTTGAACCTCGATAGCGCAACGATTTTTGCTCGCCGCAATCCCGAGAGCGGTTCTCGCAATCTTCCAGCCGGAACAACAGCATCATGCAAAACATTCGTCGTCGCATCTACGACGACGATATCCAAGTTTCGTTTCAAATAGCGATGCTGAAAACCATCATCCATCACCAACACATCCGCCCCGAATTGAACAGCTTTCCGTGCAGCATCGGCCCGCTTTTCGGATACAACCACAATTGAAGCGGGAAATTTGTGCGCAATCTGAACGGGCTCGTCGCCACCCTGTTCCGCTGTAGCGACTATCTTCTCTCCGTCTGATACAACAGCAACACCGGTCGAATTCCGCTTGTATCCCCGGCTGACAACGCCAACCCTTCTTCCGTCACGAAGCAAGTATTCAACGATGTATTCAACCAGCGGTGTTTTGCCTGTTCCACCGACAGTGAGGTTCCCGACTGAAATAACCGGGACACCCGCATCTTCCGATTTCAATACGCCCCAATCAAACAGCTTGTTGCGAACAATCACAACGAACGCATACAGCCACGAAAGCGGAAGTAACAATTTCATAATCAAGGGGGAACTTACTTCCCCAATTCCTTCAGCTTCTTCTCCACATCGGCAAGTTTGTCGGTTGCCTTGTATGTCGTGTGAAGAAGCTTAAGTGATGTCAGAATTCCAATCTTGTCGTCTTTGAGCCGCGAGAAATCGGCGCTGTTGCCGCTGTCGGGATTCTTTCTCAAATCCGCCGTTTTGGCATCAATCGCCTTCAGTCCGGCATAGAATGTTCGTTCCGCCGTCTGGTCGCGGTCCACTTTCATGTATGCTCTCCCCATTTGGCGGTAGAATGATCCGATGAACGGAGACGACTTGAATTTCTCAACTGCATCTTTGCACACTTTGATGACGTTGTTGAAATCTTCAGCACTGAAGTATGCATAGCTCAGATTGTAGAATTGCCGGTCGTACGGAAATTTGTCGGCATTCTTGCGTGCATACTTCAGAAGAGTCTTGTTGTCGCTGACGGCATTAGAGACTTCACAAATCCGTTCGTATGTGTCAGAATCCGTCACACCCAGCGCTTCAAGCGTAACGTAGTAGTCGCGTGATTGCCGCAGCAACTCTCTTTTCTTGCTTCCGGCATCCGGTGCCATCCCAAGATCATAGTGGAGCGAGGCCAAATCGGCCAGCACATCGGTGTCGTTGGCATCCAACGTGAGAGCCTGCTGAAGAACAATTCTGGCGCTGTCAAATTGTTGAAGGAGATACAGTTGATGGCCGTGTTTGTATAACATCTCCTTCGTCGCAACGGGAGGCACAACAGATTCCATTTTCTCCGACTCGGATGAGGAACCGCAGCCGAACAGCAACAACGTCGAACCCAGCAACACAGGGAACGCGAGGTGTGCTGGATTGATTCGATTCTTGGGTCGATTCATCCTGCTCTCCCAAGCTCAATAATTCCTTCGGCAACCTTTGCCGACGCGCCGCTTGTGCCGAGTCGGGCTTTGAGTACCGAGAGCCTTGACCGGAGATTGCCGGCATACGCGGCATCCGCAAGTTGCTTCTTCATTTCGTGTGTTATGTTCTGCACATTCATGTCTTTCTGCACAAACTCCGGAACGATCTTCTCGCCCGCGACTATATTTACGAGGCCGATATACGGAACGCCAACCAACATCCGCCCGATGCTATACGTTACCGGCGACGTTTTGTACACCACTGCCATCGGTGTTCCGAACCAGCCGGTTTCCAGCGTTGCCGTTCCCGAGGTGACTATCGCTGCGTCAGCGTGTGCCATGACATCGTATGTTGCGTGTTCAACAAGCGTCACCCCAGCCGGTTCAGATACGAATCCTCTCAAGAATTCACTTCCCAAATTCGGCGCCACACCCACGGCAACCTGAATGCCAAGTTCCTGTTTCAAACGTGCCGCTGTCTCGAGTATTGTCGGGAAGATATTTTCGATTTCTTGCTTACGGCTACCGGGCAAAAGCGCGAGCAGTTTCTTCTCCCGATCAAATCCGTTTACGGAAAAGAATTCGTCCCGCGATATCTGCGATCCTATGCTCTCTGCAAGAGGATGCCCGACAAACTCTACATCTATTCCTTCGTTCTTGTAGATTTCAACTTCAAACGGAAACACAACCTTCATCCGGTCAACGAGCGAGCGCATCTTCTTCACACGTCCCTTATGCCACGCCCACACCTGCGGACTGATGTAATACAGAACCTTGATGTTCCGTTGTTTTGCTTTCTTCGCAAACCGAAGGTTGAAGCCCGGATAATCAATCAACACTACAACATCCGGCCTGCGGGCATCGAGAAGCGCTTCAAGCTTTCGTCCCAATTCGTTGATTGTCGAGAGATTCTTGAGAACCTCCATAAATCCCATGAATGACAGGCCGGAGATGTGATGAACAAGTTCCATCCCTTCAGCCTTCATTCGATCTCCTCCGACTCCGAACACATCAACGGCAGGGAGACGACTTTTCAATTCTCGCACAACGCCCGAGCCGTGCAGGTCGCCTGATGCCTCACCCGCAATCATCATCACGCGCCCAAGCATAACGCTCAACTCCGGACTGCAAAGATGACGACGAGGATAAGTGTGACAATCCCAATCGCTTGCAACGTTCTTCGTTCCGATGCAAATCCCTCGCTGGCCGTTACGCGTTTCGGCGGAGGATTCGGCGCAACGTATGCGGTCAATCGCGGAAGGAATCTGCGCACGTGACTCTTGTAGTGAGCATAATCATCCCCGAATTGTTCCGCCAGATATTCTTCCTCCTTCGACACAATAAGTGTGTATTGAATGTAGAACCACACACACGCCGCAATGAGGAGCCACGGGAACAACGCCATCGACATCACGCCGACTCCGGCGTACAGCAACATGTTGCCCACGTACAACGGATTGCGAACGCGGGCAAACGGCCCGTTCGTAATAAGATATGTTCCGCCGACGGTGCCTGTTGTGCGGGTTTCACTTCCGGCAATTGCAACACCCCAAAAACGGATCGCCTCGCCAACAACAACTACCGCAAATCCGGCAATCAGACTGACAAGCGTCGGTTGTGCAAAAACAACCATCACAATCAAGAACGGAATCGGCGTGTAGCTCCGATACTTGAAGACAAGCTTTCTGAAATCGTCGTCTTGTGATGACATATCTTTCCGCAATTACTCGCAACTGAATGCTTCTCTGCGTTTCATTTCCGCTTCGCGCCGCTTCTTCGGCCTTTTTCGCGAGAGAATATCTTCCATTCTTTCCACTACGTCATCAAATGAGCTGTAGAGAAAGTAGGAAATGTTCTTCTCCTGACAAAACTTCTGCAACTCGTCCTTTGCAAATACGACATCGGCATACTGTGCAGGGCATCTGTCCGAATATCCCTCGCCGATATATACGATGATGTCCTCTTCCCCGGCATGCGTCAGCATGATGTTCCGCTTGCAGCAAGCGCATCGCGTACACTCGGCGTGATCAAACGGGAAACTGATATCAAGCCGTGCAATGCCGTTCTCCCGGACAGCCTCCAGCTTGTTTGCAAAGAATGAAACTCCGTCAATGCCGTTGTGCGACAGAATTTTCCGGATATAATAATCGAGTCCGTCACTCACAACGTGAAACGCGATTGCGCGTGCGCGGCAGAATTCCACAAAACTCTTGAAGCTATCATCAATCGGCTGGCTGAAAAGAAAATCTTCCGCTCTTCCTTCATCCAGCACCCCTATCGCGGCAACCTCCTGTCGAAAAAGTTCTTTCGCTGAGATTTTCTCTGCCTTGTATTCCGCGACATACCCGCTGCATCTCTCCCCGCCAAACTCTCTGAAGAATGCATTCCCGACATCCTGCCGGGT